>Ga0193729_1001572_pt1 | contig 11614 bp, 5 predicted proteins | sample U1c2metaG_FD_143036 | JGI IMG/M metagenome (GOLD analysis project Ga0193729, IMG submission 143036) | Soil microbial communities from a riparian zone of the East river system, Colorado, United States - U1c2 | ecosystem: Environmental > Terrestrial > Soil > Riparian zone | place: USA: East River... | reverse complement strand
ATCGGGGCGCCTGCACCTTCAGCACGAAGGTGCGCAGCGCGATCGCGGCCGGTGCTCTAGGCGTGCTCGTAATCAACAATGTCGCCGGTGATCCAACCGCCATGGCCAAGGACGGCGGGGGTGGCGACGATCTGCCGGCAGTCATGATCGGTCTGAATGAAGGGGCCGCGCTGCGGGCATCCGGAGCGACCACGGCGTCAGCGGACGCCACGTTCCAAGAGTTCATCACTACAAACAAAGACATCTTGGCCGGCTTCAGTAGCCAGGGCCCAACAAACGTCGACCTGGCCATCAAGCCTGATCTGACTTCGGTCGGGGTTAACGTCCTTAGTTCGATCACGTGCGTAGGCAAGCCCGACACGTGCCCCGGCGACGGGTCCGGGTGGGCCTTCTTCAGCGGCACCTCGATGTCGACGCCGCACATTGCCGGGTCGGCTGCCGTGCTGCTCGACCTCCATCCGGATTGGTCCCCGGCACAGGTGAAGTCGGCGCTTGCGAACCGCGCCGACTTGGTGGTCAAGGATGCCCAGACCGGCATTCACGACATTGGTCCGACGGCACAGGGTGCCGGGCGTGAAAACCTCTCCGTAGCGGCGGACGCGACAACTTGGCTAGATCCCGTTTCGGCGAGTTTCGGCCGCGTAACCGTCGGCCACCCGACCTCAGTTACCATCACACTCTCCAACCCCACTGGCAGCGACGAGACGTTCAGCGTCTCTAAGACGAAGTTTACCCCGAGTACGTTCGGGGGCACCGTCTCGAGCGTTTACGATGCTGGAATCCTGAGCGCGGGCGATGATCGCATCACTGTCCCGGACAGCGTGACCGTGCCGGCCAACGGTTCGACCACACTCACGGTGACGGTCAATACGGGCCACTCATTAGACACGGTTCAAGGTTGGATCAACCTCGATGGCCCCGGCTCCAATGACCTGCACTTGGCGTACTACGCGGTGGTTGGCCATTGAGCCGCTCATAATAATCTAATCGCAAAATAGTTCTACGAACAGGGACGCGGATAAAACCGCGTCCCTGTTTTTTTCCTCGCGTCCAAATGTCGCTTTTTTTTGCAGCAGCGTCATTGACAGCGAGTTGGATTCGCGATTGAGAGTTAGCAGTGACCCGGATTCTTCTCGCGGATGATCAGCGCGACGTGCTCGAAGCACTTCGGATCTTACTCAAAGGCGAAGGTTATCAGACGGAAGCCGTCACGTCGCTCGCTGGAATCTTCAGCGCGCTCGAAAAGAAAGATTATGCGCTGTTGATAATGGATCTCAATTACGCGCGCGATACCACTTCGGGGCAGGAAGGGCTAGCAGCCATTCCAAAAATCCAGGAGATCGACAACACATTGCCGATTGTCGTCATGACAGCGTGGGCAACCATCGACCTGGCAGTGGAAGCAATGAAACGTGGCGCGCGGGATTTTGTGCCGAAACCATGGGACAACGAGCGACTGCTGACGATTGTGCGGACACAAATCGAGCTGGCGACGGCTCTCCGCCGCGGCCGCAAGCTCGAAGCCGAAAATCAGCTTCTGCGTGGCAGCATGCCAAACCTGATTGCGGAATCCCCTGCGATGCGGCCGGTGATTGAAATGATTTCACGCGTCGCGCCGTCCGATGCGAACGTGCTGATCACGGGAGAAAACGGGACTGGCAAAGGATTGGTCGCGCAGGCGCTTCATGCGCTCTCCCCGCGCGCATCGCGTACGATGATTACTGTCAACATGGGCGGCTTATCGGAAACGCTTTTTGAAAGCGAATTGTTTGGACATGTAAAGGGCGCGTTCACCGACGCGAAGAGCGATCGCGCAGGGCGATTCGAGCTTGCGGATGAGGGCACGCTTTTCATGGACGAGATCGCGAACATCCCGCTTGCCCAACAGGCGAAACTGCTGCGCGTAATCGAGACCGGTGATCTTGAGCGTGTCGGCTCCTCGAAAACGCTGCATGCAAACGTGCGCATCGTCTCCGCGACAAATTCAAATCTGCAGGATGAAGTCGCTGCCGGGCGTTTTCGGCAGGACCTTCTCTTTCGTTTAAATACGATCCAGATCGCGTTACCGCCGTTGCGTGATCGACGAGAGGACATCATGCTGCTGGCAAACAGCTTTCTTCGACAACACACGCAACGATATCGAAAACAGATTAGCGGTTTCGATGAAACGGCGCGCGAGCGGTTGCTACAGCACCGCTTCCCCGGAAACGTTCGCGAGCTCGATCATGTGATTGAACGGGCCGTGCTCATGGCGCAAGATCGACAAATAAGATCGGGCGATCTGGGCCTAACAACCGGCGGAGCTGATCCGCGCAATCTTGAGGAAATGAGTCTTGAAGAAATGGAGGCGTTTCTAATTAAGAAGGCGCTAGCGCGAAATGATGGTAATGCGCGTAAAGCAGCGGAAGCTCTCGGGTTGAGCAGAAGCGCATTTTATCGGCGGTTGCAGCAATATGGATTATGATTGGGGAGCGCATGCACCTCGCGTGCTAGCGATTGCCTCCTCGCGATCCAGCGCAAGCGCTGGTCAAAGTGAAGTTCGTTTTGGCGAGACGACAAAACCAGCACGCGAGCCGCGTGCGCTACTCAGGCGGGGAGGCGAGCGCTAATGAATCGGGTGCCGAAGAGTCGTTACCGGCTTTCGCATGAGTGGAAATTGACCTGGCTCACCTTTGGCGCCGCCGCTCCCGCGATCGTTGTTGCGCTCGCGTTTCTTTGGTTCGGCGATTACAGCGCCAAAGTGCAGTGGACACTAACGATACTGGTTGTTGCTTGCTTCCTTGGTTTCATCTCCAGCGCGCGCGAACACATCGTGCATCCCTTGCAAACCATGTCCAATCTGCTCGCCGCATTACGCGAGGGCGATTACTCGATCCGGGCGCGGGGCGCCAGCGGAGACAACGCATTGGGAGAAGTCCTTCTGGAGATTAACTCGCTCGGCGAAACGTTGCGCCTGCAGCGCCTGGGTGCCTTTGAAGCGACGGCGCTGCTGCGCACGATCATGGGGGAAATCGATGTTGCGGTTTTCACTTTCGATCCAGAACGGCGTTTGCGTCTTGTTAATCGCGCCGGCGAGACTTTGCTCGGCCAACCAATGGACAAATTGCTGGGCAAAAGCGCACAAGAACTTGGACTCGACCCTTGTTACGATGTTGACGAGGACGAACCGCTTACACTCACCTTTCCCGGAGGCTCCGGTCGGTGGGGAATTCGACGGAGCACGTTTCGGGAGCAGGGCCTGCCGCATGAATTGCTCGTGCTGACGGATCTCAGTCGCACGCTGCGCGAAGAAGAACGCCGCGCCTGGCAGCGATTGGTTCGCGTGCTCGGCCACGAGATGAATAATTCGCTTGCCCCAATCAAGTCACTTGCAGCCAGCTTGGAATCGCTGCTGCGCCGCGATCCGCCTCCGCCGGACTGGCAGGACGATGCGCGCAGTGGATTGCATTCTATTGCATCGCGCGCCGATTCGCTCAGTCGCTTCCTGCAAGCGTATACACGCCTCACGAAACTTCCGCCGCCACAAAAACAAGATATAGACCTTGCTGAACTGATGCAGCGGGTAGCGGATTTGGAGCCAAGGCTGAATGTGAAGGTCGTGTCTGGCCCGAAAACAACGATTCATGCAGACGCAGCGCAACTTGAGCAATTATTAATCAATCTGGTGCACAACGCTGTTGATGCCGCGCTCGAGACACGCGGAAATGTCGCGATCGGCTGGCGCGAGAAAGACGATTCCGTTGAAATCTTTGTCCAAGATGAAGGTCCCGGAGTGATGAACACTGCGAACCTTTTCGTGCCGTTTTTTACGACCAAGCCCGACGGCTCTGGAATTGGTCTCCCGCTGAGCCGTCAAATTGCCGAAGCGCATGGAGGTTCATTAGTGCTAATGAACCGGCGCACCGGCAAGGGCGCAGAAGCATTGCTGCGACTGCCGCGGTAAGGCAAATTCCATCACGATAACGTCCCGAAAACGGGACAACATCGTCCCAGAAGCGGAGTAACACGACCGGCGTTGTCTTTCGGTTGATAACTGTAAGCGGCTGAAAGACTGAGTCATGCGACTCAATTTTTGTCGTTGGCACGGACATTGCAATAGGTGTTACCAAACCGAGAGACTTTTGAATCCAACAACCATCCGCAACGCATCTTAAATAAGTATGAAACCAACGTTCATAACAACTCGCAACCAAAAGCGCTTCCCGTTGATTGATTGCAATTACCATTCCGCGACACTTAGCGGTTATCATGGCCGTTGCGCAAAAGCGGGGGTGCCATCTTTTCGTGATATCAGCCGTCAGTACTTTCAAAAGGAAGCGCGGCACGATTTCGTCGGCGAAGCGATTTTATTCGCAATACTGATCATCACTGCGGCCGTGCCGGTGGTGAGCGGAGCGTACGCTATCCTCGAACTCTGTCGCGCGTTCGGAGCGCTTTGATTCGACCGTGACTCCGCAGCGAAAACAAAACGAAGGAACGATTGTGCGACCGGCTGGGTTCACGCCGAATCTTTCCGCCATGGACGTGCCGCGCGAGGGCGTCGCCGCGAAGAAACGCAAGCGCCGCATAATTATCATTGCCGCCTCCGCGCTTGGATTGATTCTGGCGACGATTGCCATCTCGCGTTTGAAACCAGCCGTGCCAAGCGTCGATCGCTCCACCGTCTGGATCGACACGGTTAAACGCGGGCCGATGGTGCGCCAAGTACGCGGATTGGGCACACTGGTGCCGGAAGAAATTCGCTGGATTCCGGCAAACACCGAGGGACGCGTCGAAAAAATCATTGTCTGGCCCGGCACACATGTTGAACGCGATTCGGTTATTTTGGAATTGACCAGCCCCGAGCTGGAGCAAACCGCGCACGACGCGGAATTACAGGCCACAGCAGCGGAGGCGGAGCTGACGACCTTGCGCGCGACTCTGCAACGGGAGCTTCTCGATCAGGAATCAACGACAGCGCGCGTTCACTCTGAGTACGAACAGGCCAAAATGGAGCGGCAGACCAACGACCAACTGGCTAAGAATGGGTTGATCGCTGAGCTCGCCTACAAGACGTCGAAAGTAAAAGAAGCGGAGCTGGCAAACCGCGATGAAATCGAACAGAAACGTCTGGCTTTTTCACGTGATTCGATTGAACCGCAGATCGCCTCAAAACAAGCAGCGGTCGATCAAGCGAAGCAGCTTGCAACGTTAAAATCGAATCAAGTAGAAGCGCTTCACGTGCGCGCCGGAATGTCGGGCGTGTTGCAGCAATTGCCGGTTCAGATCGGACAGCGCGTGAAGGTCGGAGATAATCTCGCGCGGGTCGCCGATCCGACAAAACTGAAAGCGCAAGTGAAGATCGCCGAAACGCAGGCAAAAGATATTCAGATTAAGCAACAAGCGGTGATCGATACGCGGAACGGCACGGTGAACGGGCACGTCGCGCGGGTCGATCCCGCAGTCGAACAGGGAACGGTGACTGTCGATGTCGCGTTCGATGAGGCTTTGCCGAAAGGCGCGCGGCCCGATCTCAGCGTCGATGGAACAATCGAGCTCGAGCGTCTCGACAATGTGGTTTATGTCGGCCGTCCAGCGTTTGGCCAGGAGAACAATACCGTAGGAATGTTCAAACTAGTCAACGGCACCTCGAATGCTGTCCGCACACCAGTGAAACTGGGCAAGAGCTCGGTCAATACGATTGAGATCCTAAACGGCCTTGAACCGGGAGATCAGGTGATTCTCTCCGATACCAGCGCGTGGGACGCGCACGAACGCATTCGCCTCAACTAGCACAACACTGAAACCTATGAATTCAACATCGACTGCTACCGAATCCGTGCAGACTCCTACGACAAATGGCTCGACTCCCCTGATACGACTGCATGCTGTGACAAAGGTCTTCTTGACCGATGAAGTAGAAACCCACGCCCTTTCCGGGATCCACCTCGATATTCGCACCGGCGAGTACGTTTCAATCGCTGGACCATCGGGTTGCGGCAAGACGACCCTGTTGTCGATCCTCGGCCTGCTCGATACGCCTTCTGATGGCAGCTATTCGTTAAAAGAGAACGAAGTCGCCAATCTGTCCTTTGCAGAGCGTGCGCGGATTCGGAATCGCGAAATCGGTTTTATTTTCCAAAGCTTTAATTTAATCGGCGATCTCACCGTCTTTGAGAACGTCGAATTGCCGCTGACCTACCGCGGAATGGCTGCAGGCGACCGCAAGTCATTTGCGACCGAGGCGCTGGAGCGCGTCGGTATGGCGCATCGCGCAAAACATTTGCCGAGCCAGCTTTCAGGCGGGCAACAACAGCGCGTCGCAGTTGCGCGCGCGCTCGCGGGCAGGCCGGCCATTCTGTTGGCCGATGAACCGACGGGAAACCTTGATTCGCGAAATGGTGAAGCAGTGATGGACTTGCTCAAAGAATTGCACGCAGGTGGCGCAACCATCTGCATGGTTACGCACGACGAGCGTTTCGCACAGCACGCCCAACGCACAATACATCTGTTTGATGGACGGGTTGTGGAAGATCGCATGGCGGCCTAACGAACAACAATCAACTGCCATGAATGATTTTCGCTTCGCTCTTCGCCAGCTCCGTAAATCGCCCGGATTCACTTCCCTCGCTATAATCACGCTTGCGCTCGGCATCGGGGTTAACTCGGCCATTTTCGCACTGATCAACGGGGTCGTGCTGCGTTCGACGATTCCGTTGCGGCCGGACGAGGTGGTGAACGTTTTCACCGTGCGCCAGAACGCGAGCCACGATTATCGTCAGTTCTCGCACACCGAGTATCGTGAGCTGCGCGAGAACAGCGATGGTATTTTTGCGGATGTTGCTGCGCTGGAGTTCGCGGTCGCGGGGATCGGTCAGGATCAAAATATGCGGCGGAGTTTCGCCTTCCTGACGTCGGAGAATTTTTTCTCGCTCATGGGGGTGCGTCCCGTGAGCGGCCGGTTTTACAATGCAGAGGAATGCCGGCCAAACGCCAACGTATCCGTGGTTGTAGCGAGCTACCCGTTCTGGAAACGCATGGGTGGTCGGCAAGATTTTGTTGGCAGCAAGCTTCAGATCAACGGGCAGCCGTACACTGTAATCGGCATCACGCCGGATGGATTCAGCGGCGTAAGCGCTTTGGTCGCCCCAGATGTCTGGCTTCCGCTCGGCGTGCGTTCTCAGCTTGGGTCTGCATTTGGGGATTCGGAGAGCCTGCACGATCTGGCGCAGCCGAAAAATTATGCGCTCAATGTAATGGCACGTTTGCAGTCCGGCCTTAACATCGACGCGGCGAAATCGCGCCTGGCGGTCTTGGGACAACGTCTCACCGCTATTCAGCCGTCCGACACCGATGGCACGCGCGAGGCGCAGATCCAAAAGCCGTCACGATTCAGCATTAGCACAACGCCGCAAGACGATGGCCCCGTCACATTAGTCGGGACGCTGCTCATGGGCATGGCAGGCGCGGTCCTGATCATCGCGAGTTTGAATCTGGCTAACATGCTGCTCGCCCGCGGCACCACTCGCGCGAAGGAAATCGCAGTCCGGCTCGCGCTCGGCGCGTCGCGCTGGCGGATCGTACGCCAATTACTTTGCGAAGGTCTGCTGCTCGCGATTTGCGGCGGCGTGGTCGGATTGGTCCTTAGCGTCTGGTGTAACGACCTCCTGTTACATTCACTCGCACGGTTGCTCGGCTCGGTGAGTTTTTCGTTCGTGGTGAATCTGCGCCCGGACGCGACCGTTTTGGCGGTGACATTTCTGTTTTGCGTGCTCGCGACGTTGCTCTTCAGTCTCGGACCTGCGCTTAAAACGAGCAAGGCCGATCTCGTTCACGATCTCAAACAACAGATGGGCGAACCGACGCGCACAGGGCGTTTCAATCGTTTCTTCGCGCCGCGCCACATTTCGGTGATGGCGCAGATCGCGCTCTCCCTCATGCTGCTATTCAGCGCCGGATTATTTTTCCGCGGAGCGTTGAAAGCAAGCGGTCTTAATCCCGGCTTCGAAGCTGCGGGTGATCTCGTGACGGAATTCGACTTCTCGCTCGTCAAAAAAGAGCCAGCGCAAGCCAGGCGTTTGATATTCGCAGCGATTCAGCGCGCGCGCGACTTACCAGGTGTTCAAACGGCGGCGGTCGCAACGATGTTGCCTTACGGGAATTTCACAACTACGCGACGCGTTATGTCGGCTCGCGAAGCGATGCCAACGGACCCGAAAGCGCCTGATCCGGGTGCAGGCGCGCTTTACACCGCGACGACTCCTGGCTACTTCGATGCGCTCGGTGTCAAGCTGCTGCTCGGCCGTGATTTCACTCAGGCCGAAGCGGAAAATAAAAATATGCCGCGCGTCGCAATCATCGACGACGAGATGGCGAAAAAGCTTTTCCCAAATACGGACGCGATCGGGCAACACATTCGTTACACGCAACCGCCACAGGACGGCTCGCCTGGCGGCGACATGGAAGTCATCGGAATAGTCAACTCCCATCGCCATGATATCCAAACCGACACGCTAAACTGCCGAGTGTTCGTGCCGCTCGCGCAAGGTTACAATGGCAACGTCTATCTCCATGTCCGATTCGCCACCAAAGATCGATCTGCCCTCATCGCGTTAATTCCGACGCTGCGACAAACGCTTCGGGACATTGATCCCGATTTGCCAATACTCAGCATTGCTCCGTTCAGCGATTTAATGGAAAAGGGCGTCGGGCTTTGGGTGGTCCGACTCGGCGCGATCCTCTTCGGCGTCTTTGGCGGAATCGCAGTGCTCCTGGCAGTCGTGGGCGTTTATGGTGTGAAGGCCTACGCCGTCGCTTGTCGCACGCGTGAGATCGGCATCCGGATGGCGCTGGGCGCGCATCGCCGCGATGTCTTCGCGCTGATTATGCGGCAAGGCGTAATGCAAACCGCGCTGGCCGTTGCTGCCGGCCTTTTGCTCTCGTTGGCCGCGGGCCGCGTCCTTGCCCAAATCTTATACGAAGTCAGCCCAAGCGATCCACTCGCCCTTCTCGTTTCGAGCGTGATGCTGGCCGCCGCCGCACTCCTTGCCTGTTTTCTTCCGGCGCGGCGCGCCACACTTGTCGATCCCATTCAAGCTTTGCGCACAGAGTGATATGAATGATCTCCGATTTGCCCTGCGCCAACTCCGCAAATCGCCCGGATTCACGTCGCTCGCCGTAATCACACTTGCTCTCGGCATCGGAATGAACACAGCCATCTTTAGTTTGATACAGGATCTTTTCCTGCGCGGTCTGCCGTTTTCCGAGCCGGAGAATGTGGTGCGCATCTACGGCGAGGCGAAGGAGCGCGACTTGAAGCAGATGCCATTTTCGGTGCCGAAGTTCTGGCATTACCGCGACGGACAGAATGTTTTTTCGAGCATCGCGGCGGATTGGGGGAATGGCTTCATCATGACCGGAATGGGCGAGCCGGTGCAATTGCTTGGCGGCAATGTGTCAGCCAACTATTTCGATCTTCTCGGGATCCGCCCAATTCTCGGACGCAATTTTCTTTCCGAGGAGGACATTAAAGGTGACGTCGTGTTGGTGACGGAAAGTTTCTGGCGCAAACGTTTCAATTCCGACCCGATGGTGCTCGGCCGCAGTATTACGCTGAACGGCGTACCCACCACTATCGTCGGCGTGCTGCCGAATTTGCCGATCTCGTGGTTTGGCCGCGACGCAGAGATTTTCGCCAACAAACCGTTCGAACCGCCAGGCCTCGCCAAAGACCGCCTCATGCGCGGGGTCAGCTTTATGCGCGTGACCGCGCGATTGAAGCCCGGTGTTTCAATCACACAAGCGCAGGCGGCGATGCCGGCCTTGTTCCAGAGTTATCGCGAGCAACATCCGGAAACGGCCGACAACAGTTGGACATCGGTGCTGGTATCGGCACCGGAAGACGTAACTGAAAATTTACGTCCGGCTTTCCTGACGCTGCTGGCCGCCGTAGGCGCCGTGTTGCTTATCGCTTGCAGCAATGTTGCAAACCTGTTGCTGGTGCGCTTCACCGGCCGCCGGCGCGAGATCGCATTGCGCATGGCACTCGGAGCGGAGCGAAGCGGCATCGTGCGGTTGTTCGTATTCGAAAGTACGCTCGTAAGCGTAATCGCAGGTGCAGTCGGATTGTGTCTGGCGCTCTGGACGGTATCGGTCGTCCCACAAGTGGCTGGTCAAAACATTCCGCTCGAAGGCGGAGTGACATTGCAATGGCCCGTGCTCGTTTTTACACTGGGAATATCGCTGATCACCGGTCTGCTCATGGGTCTCTATCCGGCGTGGCAAAGTTCGCGCGCCGATCTGGTCGATGGGCTCAAGGAAGGCGGACGTGGAACAAGCGGAAGTCGCGGTCAACATCGTTTCCGTCGCGGTTTGGTGACGGCGCAAGTTGGATTATCGGTGGTACTGTTGGCCTGCGCCGCCATGTTGGTCTCAAGTTTTGTCCGGCTCAGCCGGCAGGAAGCGGGGTTTCGATCGGAACGTGTGTGGACCGGCGGCATCGGTTTACCGCCGGCGCAATATCCCGATCCCGCATCGCGTGGGCGCTTTGCTGAACGATTGCAGGCTGAATTGCAGACCGCTCCCGGCGTCGAAGCCGTTTCGATCGCGGACGCTGTCCCGCTCTCCGGAAATTTTTCGTCGGCGCCCTATGCACGCGTGGATGGGAACCCCGTCCCCGTAAATCAGCGGCCGCTCGGGCTGACCCGGAGCATTTCGCCCGGATATTTTCGCACGCTGGGGATTCCGCTCCTTTCCGGACGCGATTTCACCGGACAGGATAAACTGGATTCGCCGTTCGTGGTGATTCTGAGCAACTCGACCGCGAAGAAACTTTTCCCGAACGAGAATCCGATCGGCCGCCAAATGCTTTTCGGTACCGACAACGGCAACGGACTTCGGGCCGAAGTGGTGGGCGTAGTCGGCGATGTGCGTTCACGACAACTCGCCAAAGCGAATGACGTCGAATTTTATCGACCGTGGCCGCAGCGAAGCGCTTCGTTTCTCAACCTCGTCGTGCGTAGCGCAACCAAACCCGAGGCGACCTCGGGAATTGTGCGCGCGGCGCTGAACAAGATCGACAACGGATTGCCGATTCTGCAACCGAGCACGCTCGATACGATCGTCACGCAATCGCTCGGCCAGGAGCGATTGACGATGACGTTGCTTGGGGTTTTTGCCGGTATCGCCTTGCTCCTCGCAGTCGTTGGGATTTATGGCGCAGTCGCTTACACAGTCGAACAGCGCACGGGCGAGATTGGCGTGCGCATGGCGCTGGGCGCGCAGACGCAGGATGTATTGCGTCTGGTCGTGCGGCAGGGAATGAATCCGGTCATCCTCGGTTTGACTATTGGTCTGGCCGGAACATTTGCCGTCGGCCGTTTGCTGGCGGCGCAGCTTTACCAGATTTCGCCCTACAATCCATTGTTGCTCGGCGCGACCGCGATCGTGCTGGCACTCGCCGCGCTGCTCGCTTGTTTGATTCCGGCGCGCCGCGCCACTTTGGTCGATCCGATTGAAGCGTTGCGCACGGAGTGACATGAATGATCTTCGGTTCGCCCTGCGCCAACTCCGCAAATCGCCGGGATTCACGATCGCGGCGGTGATTGTGCTCGCGCTCGGGATTGGTGCGAATACG
>Ga0193729_1001571_pt1 | contig 11616 bp, 9 predicted proteins | sample U1c2metaG_FD_143036 | JGI IMG/M metagenome (GOLD analysis project Ga0193729, IMG submission 143036) | Soil microbial communities from a riparian zone of the East river system, Colorado, United States - U1c2 | ecosystem: Environmental > Terrestrial > Soil > Riparian zone | place: USA: East River... | reverse complement strand
ATGGTCGATCGGCGGCGTTGCTCACGACGGGACGAATCTGTTTGTTACCACCGGGAACGGTAGCATAACTGGCACCTGGGCTGGAAGCGAAGCGGTCATTCGTCTGCAACCCGGCCCGATTTTTAGCGGCAACCCCAGCGATTACTGGGTGCCTACTAATTGGCAGTCGCTGGATGGCAGTGACACCGATCTCGGCGGCTCCGGGCCAGTGATCGTGGACGTGCCCGGTGCCACGCCTTCCCACTTGGTGGTTGCCTTAGGCAAAGATGGCAACGCCTATTTAGTTAATCGTGACAATCTCGGCGGCATCAGCGCACCGGTGGCTTCGCTGCATGTAACCGGCAGCTCTATTATCCAGGCAGCGGCCACGTATCGGACCAGCCAGGGCACGTATGTCGCTTTCCGCGCCAACGGCAGCACGCTCTCAGCATTCCACATTACTGCGACCAATCCACCCACCATCACGACCGCGTGGACGAAGAGCCAGAGCGGTGTCGGCTCGCCTTCCGTTACGTCTACCGACGGCACCAACAACATGATTGTATGGTCGGTAGGCACTGGAGGCGACCAGCGATTGCACGGTTACGATGGAGATACGGGCGCGGTTGTTTACAGCGGGGGTGGCCCAAACGACGTGATCGGAGGCACCCACTCATACAGCACTACCGGCATTGTGGCTCGCGGACGTATCTACCTCGCAGGTGACAACAGAGTGTATCTCTTTCGAGTGCCGATACCGGCACTTCAGCTCACCTTAGCGGTTTCCCGCAAGACGCATGGTGACGCGGGCGCGTTCGACATTCCCTTGCCGCTCTCGGGAAGTCCCGGCGTGGAATGTCGCACGGGCGGGGCGACTGACGACTACACACTGGTGTTTACATTCACTAACAACGTGACGAGCGGCAACGCCAGCGTGACCGGCGGCATCGGGAGCGTCTCGGGTACGCCGGTGTTTTCCGGTAACACCATGACGGTGAACCTGACCGGCGTCGCGAACGCGCAAACGCTCACTGTCACGTTGAGCGGCGTGACCGACGAGTTCTCCCAGGTTTTGCCTGACACACCAGTAAGCATGAACATGCTCATCGGCGACACCAGCGGCAACGGCGTGGTCAACGCCACTGATGTCGCGCAGACCAAAGGCCAGGTTGGCCAGTCTGTAACCAGCAGCAACTTCCGCACGGATGTGAACGCCAGTGGCATCATCAACGCCACGGACGTGGCGATCGTAAAAGCGCACTCCGGACAAAGCATAAGCGCGCGCCACGCGCGGGCTCGAAGTAGTGTCGCAGTTGCAACTCGGCATTAGCTCATGGCCTCGCCCAAATCTGAAGGTGCAGCGGCGTCTTTGCTGGGGTTCACTCGAAGCATCCAATTACACGTAGCCACATCCGATAGATTCAGATCGCGCAACACGGCGTCCACACGCGCGCGATTTGGTGACAACGTGCAAACCGGATCCGTGTTTCCGGCGTTTCCGGTCAGCAACGCGGCCTGACAGCGGCAACCGCCAAAGTCGATTTCCTTTTGCGGACAACTCCGGCACGGGTCCGGCATCCATTCCGTTCCGCGAAAGCGATTAAAACTCTCCGATTCGCGCCAAATCCAATCGAGCGACCGCGCTCGCACATTTTCGAAACGCAAATCGGGGATTGCGGACGAGGCGGTCGGGCAGGGAAGGACGTCGCCGATTGGATTGACCGTGAGGTAACGCTGGCCCCAACCATTCAGGCACGGCTTCGGCCGCGTCTCGTAGTAGTCCGGTAGCACATAAAAGATGTCGATCTTGCCGGCGAGGCGCGCCTTTGCCGCGGTCGCAACCTCGCGCGCGCGCGCAACTTGTTCGCGGGTCGGAAGCAATGCGGCGCGATTCAGAAATGCCCAGCCGTAAAACTGCACGTTCGCAAGCTCGACGCGCTCCGCGCCGAGCGCTTCCGCCAGACCAATCATCTGCGGCAAGCGATCGATGTTACGCCGGTGAACAACGAAATTGAGGCTGAGTGGAATGCCTGCTGCGCGAATAAACGATGCAGCGGCCAACTTGCGCTGATGCGCGCGGGCGCCCGCGATTTCGTCGCCAAGATCGGCATCGTCCGATTGAAAACTGAGCTGCACAGAGTCGAGCCCGGACTCACGTAATTCGCTGGCCCGAGCTTCGTCCAGACCGATACCGCTCGTGATGAGATTTGTGTAAAGTTTTGCCTCGCGCGCGCATCGAACGAGTTCGGCCAGATCGCGCCTAACGAGCGGTTCACCGCCGGAGAAACCGACTTGCAACACGCCAAGCTCGGTCGCTTCACGAAGCACGCGAAGCCATTCATCGATCGTCAATTCACCGGCATTTCGCGCGCGCGTCGGATTCGAGCAGTACGGACAATGAAGTGGACACCGATAGCTGAGTTCGGCGAGCAATGCATAGGGGCGCGGCGCGGTCATGAGAGCTCCACGAGTTTGCGGCGCTGCAAATCAGCCAGGATTTCGCGCACATCAACGGCAAGCGTCGCCAGATCGACCTCGTACTCTTCGGCCAATGCACAGGCGATGTCGCTAAGCGCTCGTCCGTCGCAGCGGGTGAGAATTTCCTGGGCAGTTTCGTTCAGTTCGACGATGCCTTCGGGAAAAAGCAGCACGCTTTTGCCGGTCGCGCGATCGATCTGTAAGCGGACTCCGCGCGCAAGCCGCGGTCGGGCGTCATCAGCGATTTGCGCCGGCATAAGCATGGTGAATCGCGTCCAGCATGGACCAGAGAATATCGCATTTAAATTCGAGTGCGCGGATTGCGGCATCTTGCAGCTCGCGCCTATTGCAACGCTCCAGAGTAATCGCGAGCGCTTCGTCAGAATCGCACCGCGCTTGCGTGACTCTGCGGCGAAAATAATCGAGGCCGCTTGAGTCGATCCAGGTGTAGAACTTCTCGAAACCCGCCAGCCGCGTCGCCATCAGATCAGGCGCAAAAAGCTCTGTCAGCGAGGATGCGATCGCGACCGGCCATGGCTGCACGCGGGCAAAGTTCACGTAGGCATCGACGGCAAAGCGGACTCCCGGCAGCAGATGCCGATTTTCCAACAGTTCATTGCGTGACAATCCGCACGCTTCGCCGAGCCGCAGCCACGCTTCGATTCCACCTTCGTTCTCGCTGCTTCCGTCGTGATCGACGATCCGATGAATCCAGACGCGACGTACCTCGCGCAGCGGACAATTCGAAAGGATCGCAGCGTCCTTAATTGGAATATTGGATTGATAGTAAAATCGATTGGCCACCCAGCCACGCAACGCGCCGGGCGAAAGCCGGCCTTCATTCATCGCGACGTGGAACGGATGTTTGTCGTGATAAGCGCGCCCGCCGATCTCGCGCAGTTTCGCGATGAAAGTTTCGCGGTCCAAAGGTCCCGTGGTCATAAGACAACTTCTAATCCATCGCACGCGATCTCGATCCCGGCATGCTCGACTTGCAGACGTTCGCTCGATCCGGGCATGAGAATCGGATTCGTGTTGTTGATGTGCGTGTAAATTTTCCGGCGCGCCGGCGAATGGCGCAAGAAATCAAGACTGCCGTCGCTGATCGGCAAATGATTCATCTCTCGCGCGCTGCGAGCGGCCGGCCGAACATCGCGCAGTTCGTCATCGCTCCAGAATGTGCCGTCGAACAGAATGACGTCCGAATTGTGAACCGCATCGCGCAGTTCGGTGGTGATTTTACCGACCGCTGGCGCGACGAGCGCGGTAGCTCCCGAGACTTCATCGCGCAATTGAAACGCGACGCTCTCGCCCAACTCAATCGCGCGATAAGCGATGCCGTTGCCTAACGACTGGAAATCGCCGGCGGTTGTTCGCCATTCAATTTGGCAGAACGGCTTGAGGACGATGTCGATCCAACCGAGCGCAGCTTGTGTTTTGCCGGTGGCATAAACGGCCAGCGGCGTTGCCTGTTGCCGCATCAGTAACAAACCGAGGCAATGATCCAGATCGGCATTGGTGAGGAGAACGCTCGCGATCGGGCTGTTGCGCAGCGCGTCGTCTCGGGGTTGCAACTCCGGACAGTTTTCTATTTGTCGCGCCAGGTCCGGCGAAGTGTTGATCAAGAACCAGCGTCCATCATTGCCGCTGATGGCGATGCTCGATTGCGTTTGCGGCGAAATCTTTCGGTTGCGCGCGGCGATGCAGTTCGCGCAGGAACAATTCCATTGCGGCAGGCCGCCGCCGGCCGCGCTCCCGAGAACACGGATGCGAATCGATTTACTCCCGCTCGGATCAGATCGCGCCCGCGTAACACGTGCACTCGAAAAAGATCGGCACGTTTTTCACTGCGGGTTTAACCCATTTTTTCTTGGTGCTTTTCATCAACGTCGAAGGCCCTTTATATCGCGCCAACCGTGGGAGCTTGCAATACTTTTGTATCTATTGTCGAGCAAAATCAGTGGACCTGCCTTATAAGCGGATTTTCGGTGGCATAGCTCAGTTGGTAGAGAGAGCAGCTGATTTTGTAATTAGTGGGTCGTCGGTTCGAATCCGACTGCGGGCTCTCTCGATTTTGGATTTTCGATTGGCGATTTTCGATTTACGCGGCGGTTTCGCCCACCCGCAGGCTCATGCCCATGACGCGAAAGATGCAGTCGCGTGTTTCCAGGTAACCGGGCGAATCGAGATGCCGCGGCCGGGGAGATCGAAATCGACGACTTCCTAGATCGTGGCGGGACGATTGCTCATGACGAGAACGCGATCGGCAAGCTGCACGGCTTCTTCAATGTCGTGCGTAACGAAGAGAATGGTTTTCTTTTCGCTTTGCCAAATGCGCACGAGATCGGCACACACTTTTTCATTCGCAATAGGCTTTAAAGAAATTGCCTTCTTCCGGTTTCTCGAAATGATATCTTAACGATCTGATGACAATGGCCAAGGCGCGGTATGACTTTGACTTCGCTGTGGCCGGTGGCGGTCCTGCTGGCTCGTCGGCAGCCATCTCGCTAGGGCAGCGTGGTCATTCGGTTGTTCTCTTTGAGCGCGACTCGTTCCCGCGATTCCATATCGGCGAGTCGTTGCTCTCGACTGCCAACGACGCGTTCGCGACTTTGGGTGTGACCAAGAGGATCGAGGCAGCATGTTTCCCGGAGAAATGGGGTGCGCGCCTCTACATGCATGACGGTCAGAGCGGCCGGTACGTTGACTTCACCGGCGTTCGAGAGGTCAACAGGCCTCAGACGTATCAGGTGTGCCGCCAGGAATTCGATCGCATTCTGATGGAACGTGCCCGGGAAGTGGGCGTCGAGGTTCGAGAAGGCTGCCACGTGACCGCGTGCGAGTTTGCACCGGATGCGGCAATCCTCGATGTCGCGTCACGCGCCGATGTTGCGACCGGGCGTGTGCATGTACGGGCAATCGTCGATGCCACGGGCCGCCGGGGGCTGATCGCTCGAAAATTCAATCTACGCACCGAGGAGCCCCTGCTTGCCAATATAGCAATATTCTCCCACTACACGAACGTACCGCGACTAGGAGGACCGCGGCCTGACGACATCCGACTCATTGCACGCAGCGACGCTGGCTGGTTCTGGCTCATTCCAATTTCAAAAGAGTTGATGAGTGTCGGGGTGGTTCTACCGAAGCTCCTTTACCGCAGTTTGGCCAACGGTTCGCCGGAGGAGACGCTCAACAGCGCCATCTCCGATACGCCGATTGTCGCCGAGTTAATGCACGAGGCCCGTCGCGAGTGGCCAGTACGCGTCGAGAAGGATTTTTCGTACAGTGCTTCGGTGTACGCCGGCCATCGCTGGATCCTAGCCGGGGATGCAGGATCGTTTCTCGATCCCGTATTCTCAACCGGGGTCTCAATTGCTATGGAGTCAGGGATTGAAGCAGCCGCCGAGCTCCATCGCGCGCTGGCAAGAAATGATTTCTCAGATGCGAGCTTCGCGGCGTTCTCTCGTCGTCAGCGCAAGCGGTTTCAGACGTTTCGCCGGTTTGTTGTGGGATTCTACACACCACAGTTCCGCGACGTCTTTTTCAGCCCGCAACCACCGAGGCTCATCTTTCGGTCAGTCGTCACCGTGCTTGCGGGTAAGTGGAACGCGAGTTTGTGGACCCGCTTTCTGAACCACCTGTTCTTCGGTATGGTATCGATCCAGAAACGTTTTAACGTAACGCGCCGAGTTTTCCGGCGCGACCGAGACGCGGGTTACCCGACCGAAACGCGCTCCAAAGATCCCATTGCGCATGGCTCTTGACCTTTGGCGACTTCCATAGGCCGCCAACGACAACAACACAGCTTGCTGTTCGCGCTCTGGCCAATGAGCTTGGCATCTCCCAATGGCAAGACATGTGAAGGCGGTCATGTCAGCGGCCGAACTTGGGTTTGCCTGCTTCTTCGGCCTCCGGCTCGGGAACGGGTTGATGCGTGCCGCTTCCCACGAGCCGTTCGAAGAGCGGCGAGGCCATGAGCGTAGTGAGGACTGCCATGATCACGAGCGTGTCGAAAAGTCCCTCTGATATGATGCCGCGCTGCAACCCGGCGCCCAATACGAAAGGTGTCAGCATTCCGGCCACCGACACGGCGCTCGAGATTGGAGATTTGCGGCGCACGATGTCGATACGGAATTCCATCCCGACCACAAACATGTAAAGCGCTAGACCTAGTTGGGACGCTGGAAATAAATAGCTCTGGGTATCGCGCATTTTCTGAGCGGGGTCCCATGGGAAAAGCCAATGCTGCGCTTCCGGCCAGAGCAAACTGAAAAGCGATGGTCCGAGCAGCACGCCGGCTACGACTTGCGGCTGGCCGAGGCGCAAAGCAATCGCGCCTACCACCCGGCAGAACAAGAGAATAACGGCGAGCTGAATAAAAAACTGAACAGCAAGATGCACGTTGTTCATGGACTGACTTACGCAGCGTCGACTCTAGCGGAATGAGACGGAATCGGACAAGGTGAACATTGCCTTCTTACAGATTACGCGACTCGGTTGGCAATCAATTGGGCACTTGACGTAATAAGGCCGGACCAAGAAAACTATCTGTTCGTAACATGGAAGCTCATATAAATCCGCCTCAATCCGATGATGTGGACTTTTATGACGTCGTAATCATGGGAGGCGCGCTTTCCGGGGCAGCAACCGCTACACTGCTGTTGCGGCAAAATCCGGGAATTCGCATATTGATCCTGGAGAAATCGACAAAACTTTCGCGGCGCGTCGGCGAAGCAACCGTCGAGGTCAGTGCATATTTCATGGGCCGAGTGCTGGGGTTGACGCAATATCTCAACGAATCGCACCTCGCGAAACAAGGGTTGCGGTTTTGGTTTACAAACGACGACGTAAAAACGCTCGCCGAAGCGAGCGAGCTCGGCCCGCTTTATCAGGTGCGTGTGCCGTCATATCAACTGGATCGTGCCGCGTTTGATGAAGAGGTGCTGCGCCGCGCAGGTGTTGCCGGCGCGGAGATTCTGCGTCCCGCAACGATAATCGATGTGCAGCTGCGGCCAGGAAAAGAGCAAACAGTTACATTTCGCAATGGCGATGCCACCAGGACAGTTCGATCGCGCTGGGTTGTCGATGCATCAGGTGTGGCCGCAATTCTCGCGCGCAAAGAAGGTTGGTGGAAATCCAACACTGAACATCCGACGGCGGCGGCGTGGTCGCGATGGAAAGGCGTCAAAGATTGGGACAGCCGCGAGCTGGCCGAGAAATATCCGCAATGGTCGCGCGCTGTTTATGCCACGCGCAATACCGCCACCAATCATGTGATTGGCGACGGCTGGTGGAGTTGGTGGATTCCACTGAAAGGCGGTGACGTGAGTGTCGGGGTGGTTTTCGATCAAAGACTCGTCGATTGGCCCCAGGACGGCGGAAAACTCGGCGAACGGCTCAAGGCTTTTCTGATGAACCATCCGGTCGCGCGCGAGATTCTGGTTGATGCGCAATTTGACGAGGAGGATGTGCACTGGCGGAAAAATCTCGCTTATTACAGCACTACTTTCGCCGGCGACGGCTTTGTTCTGGTCGGCGATGCGGCCGCGTTCATGGATCCATTTTACAGCCCAGGCATGGATTGGATTTCGTTCACGACATCACGTGCGGCAGCGCTGATCGGTGCGCAGCGAAGGGGCGAAGTCATGAGTGCGTTAGTCGAGAGTCACAATCGCGATTTCGCGATATGTCATCGTTGCTGGTTCGAGGCCGTTTACAAAGGTAAATACGAATACATGGGCGAATTCGATCTAATGAGCATTGCTCTGATCTTCGATCTTTGCCTTTACTATTTGGGCGTAGCGTCCCGGCTATTTAAGTACGGCGAGACTGCTCTGCTGGTTCCGCCATTTTCGGGTACGGGGATCGGTCCGATTTTTCGTTTTATGCGAACCTACAATCGCCGTTTTGCTGAGATTGCGCGTCGTCGTCGCAAACGTCGAACGCTGGGCAAAACGAACCGCGCGCACCGGTGTCTCATTCCCGGGTTCAAATTGCATTCCGCCAATCCGAAACTCTTTGCTCAAGGTTTCGGCAAATGGGTGCGGGTGGAACTTGGCGAGCTGTTTTCCACAAGCATGTCTTGATTGCCCTCACCGGAGTGGAGGCGGAAATCTCAGCGTCGAATTCGGACGAGCGAGAATTGGGGATTGCGGCTCGCGAAACCGTTGCCGATGAACCCGTGACCGGACAGGTGAGATGACACGTCACTGGAAGCCGTGCGCTTCGAATGAAAGAGATGAAGATCAATTGCTGCAATGCTACAACAATTGATAAGGATCTACGTCGACCGCAACCGTCACATCTTCGGGAAACGGCAACTTATCCAGAGTCTCGCGGACCAGCCGGCTCAAACGCACGATCGCTTCGCCACGCATCAAAATGTGGAACCGGAATTGTCCCTGCAATTTTTCCAGTGGCGCCGGCGCCGCATCACCCAGAATGAATTCCGGCCCGAGCGCCTCTTTCAATCTCCGCGCCAGCGTTTCTGCGGAAAATTTCGCGCGTGCCTCATGAGCGGAGCGCGCTGTTATCAAAATCGCGTGCTTGAACGGCGGGAAATCGCAGCGCTCGCGAAACTCGAGTTCCTGCTGGAAATAGCCGGCGAAATCGTGATGCCGCGCGAACTGAATGGAGGGACTAAACGGTGTGTAAGTTTGCACAAACACTTCTCCTGGCGTCTCGCCGCGGCCAGCGCGGCCCGCGACTTGCGTGAGTAATTGGAATGTCCGTTCGCCGGCGCGGAAATCCGGCAGATGCAGCGCGAGATCGGCATTGATGATCCCGACCAGCGTCACGTTTGGAAAATGAAGACCTTTCGCGATCATTTGCGTGCCAACGAGGATGTCGATCTTGCCGGCGCGAAAATTAAGGAGTGTGTCGCGATACGCTTGTTTGCGCGTCATTGAGTCCGCGTCCATCCGACGCACGGTCGCGTTTGGAAAAATCGCCGCCACGGTCGATTCCACTTTCTCCGTGCCGAAGCCGGCATAAATCAGCGCGTCCTTGCCACAGGCCGGACATTTCTTTGGCACGGCGGCGGTATGACCGCACAGATGGCAGCTCAACCGTGCGACATGTCGATGGAAGGTGAGCGCGACACTGCAGTTCGGGCAATCGCGCGCTTCGCCGCAGTTGCTGCAAAGCAGCGAAGTGGAAAAGCCGCGCCGATTCAAAAACAAAATTGTCTGCTCGCGTTTCTCGAGACGATCAGCGATAGCGCCGCGCAATTTCTCCGACAAAATCGCAACTGCCTTCTCTTTCCGGCGCTCCTGGCGAAGATCGACAATGCGCATGAGCGGCATCTGCCGATCGTCCACGCGCTGCGTCAGGGTCGCCAGCTGATATTTGCCGGTGGTCGCGTTGTAATAACTCTCCAGCGATGGCGTGGCGCTTCCGAGAACTGCGACGCATTTCTCGATCTTCGCGCGCACCACTGCGACGTCGCGCGCTTGATAACGGGGCGCTTCTTCTTGTTTGTAGGTCGTCTCGTGTTCTTCATCGACAATAATGAGGCCAAGATTTTTTAACGGCGCGAAAACTGCGCTGCGCGCCCCAATCACAATCCGTGCTCGGCCCAAGTGAATCTTGTGCCATTCATCGTGCCGTTCGCCTTCGGAGAGATGGCTGTGCAGGACCGCGACCGCGTCTTGCGCTTCGGCGAAACGACCTTTGAAACGCTCGACCGTTTGGGGCGTGAGCGAAATTTCCGGGACGAGCACAATCGCGCTGCGGCCGCGCGCGAGCGTCGCGTTAATCGCTTGCAAATAAATTTCGGTCTTGCCGCTGCCGGTCACGCCGTGCACCAGAATCGGGCGCGCACTGCCCAGAGAATCGAGCGCTTCCGTGATTTGCTTCAGGGCAAGGACTTGCTCTTCATTCAACTTAAGATCCGAGGTGGCGATAAATTGCTCGTCGCCGTGCGGATCGCGCGCCACCGCTTGCTCGCGCAACTCCGCCAAGCCCCGTTTTACCAGCGCGCGCAGGGTCTGATTGTCCAGCAACATCTTGTGCAGTAAGTGCGCGGCGGAAATGGGCGCGTCGAGCTGGTTGATTGCTTCAAGTAGTTCCGCCTGCCGCGGAGCGCGCCGCCGGAGTTGTTCGATTTCCTCATGGTCGATCTTGCGCGCGGGTTGCACGAACAATTGTTTCTTCCAGCCGATTTCCGCGCGCCGAATCACTTGCGGAAGCAAACTGCGCATGACCGTTTCGATCGGGCAGCAATAGTACGTGCTCATCCAGTTTCCCAGCTCGAGCAATTCTTCGCTCAGGATTGGCGTATCGCCGACGACCGCTTCGATCGGGCGAATCCCCTCCGCCTCGCTTCGCTCAAGCGTCGCCACCACTGTGGCGAGCGCCGATTTGTCGCGAAATGGCACGCGCACACGCGACCCGACGCTGATGCGCTCCGACAATGTTTCGGGCACGAGATAGTCGAGCTCGCGATGGATCGCGCGGTCGATAATTACCCGAACGTAGCTGGGCTTCATCATACGATTACTCTGGAATTTAATTGATCGATGGCATGATGCGTGGATTTATGCTCGCCGTGAGTCTCTTCGCAATCTCTCAGTCCTCCAAGCTTTCGCGCGACCGCTCATGATCCGATTTTTCTTCAAACTGGTTCTTTGTCTGATGCTCGCGCTGGCTGCGGGGTTCGCTTATCTCGCCCTGCGATCGGGCGATCCAGTTTACACCGTCTATGAATGGATCAGCCCGGCACGGTTTCAACAATATGACCGCTTGATTCGGGCAGTGGCGGCGGAACATCATCTCGACCCGATGCTCGTGAAGGCGGTCGTTTGGCGCGAAAGCTGGTTCGATCCCAAAAAATACGGCAGCGCCAGAGAGCGCGGGTTAATGCAAGTGAGCGAAAAAGCGGCCAACGAATGGGCGCGAGAAAACAAGATTGACAATTTTCACGTAGAGGGACTTTTCGATCCAAAAACAAATCTCGAGGCGGGCGCTTGGTATTTGCATCGCGCCTTCGAGCACTGGGGCAATCAGCCGGATGCAATGCCTTTCGCGCTGGCCGAATACAACGCGGGCGCGAGCCGCGCGCAACGATGGGGGCGAGGCGACGGAGCCGCCGCCATGCCGGCGCGGGCGTTTCTGAACAATATCAATTTTCCTGGAACGCGGAAGTACGTCGACTCAATC
>Ga0193729_1001570_pt1 | contig 11618 bp, 8 predicted proteins | sample U1c2metaG_FD_143036 | JGI IMG/M metagenome (GOLD analysis project Ga0193729, IMG submission 143036) | Soil microbial communities from a riparian zone of the East river system, Colorado, United States - U1c2 | ecosystem: Environmental > Terrestrial > Soil > Riparian zone | place: USA: East River... | reverse complement strand
TGCGTGGGACACGGCATGCGTTGTCCGCCTGACACGAGTAAGGGTGTGGGCTTACTCTTTCTCAATTCGGTATCCCAGCGCCAGAATAGCTTTCACCGTGCCCAATGAAATCGCCCGATCGTATTGCTTTTCAGAATCGGGCAACACGTCGTACGGCACGAGGCAAGGATGCTTTTTCACTTGGTCATCTCGCTCCAACCCATAGGTCCAACCGTCGGCTAATCGATGACGCGCCCAAACGTCGTGCGCGTTTTCCGCGAGATGCTCGATCAATGCTTCTACTTCAGGTGGAATGGTAACTCCCGATACGTCAATGGGCTCAGGTTCATACATGATGCAATTAGACGCGCATCTGCACTGTAGCACAAGTTGGGCAATACTTGGTTTGGGGGAGAATTCAGGCATTTCAACAACAGGAGCGAAACGACGCTTTCAACTGCCGAGGGGAAACTGGAAACAATCGTCCAAGTCACGAATCTTCAGTTGGCGGAATTTCCCGAGAGGGTTGGTATTCTGGGAAAAACATTCCAGAAAGGGATTACTCAAAAAAACAAATGAAACCCGTTCAACTACTGACCGGATACGTTGCAGATAGTGGAATGAGAACATGAACTTGGAATCCCAGGAACTGCATACCCGGCCGTTACCGTCCCGGCTTTGCTCATAAATTATTGAAAATACAAAGCGAGAACTTTGTTGGCTGTTCACCGATGAAAAACCGCATAATCTTGTAGTCGCCAAGAGCATAAATGACAAGGTCGCTCATACGAGAACGGCCATCTCCAGATACCGACAAAACGCATTCGCAAGCTCGATCTGCCGCGGCGTCTTGCACTGCACTTCAAACAGCGCCAGACTTGCGACCAGCACCGTCACGCACTGCGCTCGCGACGTTGCCACGTTGAGTCGGTTCGCACTGTAGAGGAATTCCATGCCTCGCGGCGCGTCCTCGGGCGTCGACGTGGTCATTGAGTAAATGACAACTGGCGCTTCCTGCCCCTGGAACTTGTCCACTGTTCCTACTCTGGCCCCATCGGGAAGACTTTGGGCCAATGCCGAGACCTGAGCGTTGTACGGAGCGACGATGAGAATGTTTTTTAGAAGGAGCGGAACCGTTTCGCCCTTCTTGTTTGTCCACGTCGAGCTGTCTCGCAACAGTAGTCCTACTATCTCAGCAATCCGAGCGGCTTCCTCCGGAGATTCGCTCTGATTGCCTCTGTGATCGACTGGAACGAAGCGCAAGCCTGTTCCATCAAAAGGTCCCTGAACATTGAGACGTTGGGTCGCGTTCTCAGGCCGAGGCATGAGGCGGTTATCGTAAAAGGCCTCTGAAGTGAACTCGCAAATATCCGGATGCAGCCGCCAACTCTCAGCTAAGAATAATCCCTGATCCTCACCAATGGTGGCTCTGCCGTTAAGCAGATGAGAAAGAGCGGAAGCTTCCGCGCCCGGTGGGTGGACGCCGCGTTGCGGCTGATCGAGTTGCTGAGGATCACCCAACAAGACGATGCTCTTCGCCGCCGGTGAGGCGGCGAGCACATTCGCCAGAGACATCTGACCGGCTTCATCCACGAATAGCACATCGACCGCCTCGGCCATCTCAGGACGAGCCCAAAGCCAAACTGTGCCGGCTGCAACCTGGGCTTCATGGTCTTGGAGCGCATTCGCAAGTGCTTCGTTAGTCTTGGTGCACGTTACTATCTCGTCGTCACAGCCGTCGCCGCCGTCCACCTTTTGGATAGCCTTTAGTTTCACGCCGGCTTCGCGCGCGGCGGCACAGGTTTCTTCGAGCAGCTTGCTGATGACCTTGTGGCTCACAGCCGTCACCCCGACCTTCAATCCATTCTTTACCAACTCAACAATCATGCGAGAGCCAGTATAGGTCTTGCCGGAGCCGGGCGGGCCTTGTATAGGAAGCACTGTGTAATCGAGAGCCAGCGCAAGCTGTTTCGCGACCTCGGTCGATTCCGGATTCGACGCGATCAAGTCTCTCAGCCCCCCTCCTCGCATGCGCGGCGGCCTTCGGAGCAATAGATCACGCGCCGCCTTTAACGGACCTGCTCCATCGATTCCCTTCTCCGCCACCGATGATCCAAGTTGCAGAAGACTCTCGCGCAACACCTTCGCATTGATGATGTCGTGAGGAATCAGGGCGGTCGGATGCGGGACCTTGGATGACTTGCCGCGCTTGAGATCGATAGTCAGCGCGCGTTCGTCAATCGCCACCACCGTACCCGCGCTGTCCTGGGTTCTGAAATCGTGTACGGTTCGCTCAGGCTTGATCGCGTGGTCCTGCAAGGGAAAGCGATAGCGGTAAATGAATGACCTCGACGTCTCGCCGACTACGTCCACGTAGACTAAGCCACTCAACGCGCTCCTATCTTCCTGTAGCTCTTGATCGGTCAGTTCGCACAGGCGGTAATATTCCCACCACGCTGACTTATCTTCTCGCCGGTGCCATTCCAGCAATTGAGCGAGCAGCCACAGTGCTTTCTGCTCTTCGGTCCGTTCGCTTTCGTCGGCTGGGATGTCAGCAACGAGGCGAGCCCCAACTGCGCGTACCCGTTCAAGGTAAGCAGATAGGTCTTCAGTGGCCTCGCCGGTCTTAGGTCCCGGCCGCGGCAGAGGTCTTCCAGTCCTTGCCTCCAACTCGCGCCGCCGACCTTCCAACCAATCTCGCAAACGCAGTGTCGAGATACAGTCGTCGCGGTTGTAGCCTTCGATTGCCTCGCGAATCTCCGCGATATCTTCATCGCCCGCACCAAACGCAAGCACGGATTGAAAAGTGTTAAGGGCCAGGTTGGCATCGATTAGTCGCACCTCGCGCTCATACTCGTAGAGAGGCTCAAGCTTCTTGATTGAATAACTTTCCACCGATGCGCGAAGTCCCTGCTTAACCGCGCGGTAGAGATCGACCAGGACACCTGCTCTTAACAGTTCGTCTACTTCGTCCATACCCGTCCCATGCCGCCCGGCCATCCGCTTGATCGCAGTCTCCTCGTACGCTCCGTAATGATAGATGTGCATATCCGGATACTGTCGCCGCCGTTCCATTACAGCCGCGATAAAGCTTTCGAAGGCGTTCTTCTCTTCCGCAAGATCCAGCGCCCACGTGGACGCATAGATGGGTGCTGCCTCATGTTCATTGGAAAGTGTCAGAACGCCAAAGAGATATTCCAGCCCTTGTTCGAACGAGAAAGAATCACCTTCGAAATCGAGAAAGATGTCGCCCGGCGACGGCGGCGGCAAAGAACACAGACCTTTTTCATCAGCAGGCGCCAACAACTCATAGATGTAGCGACCTTCGTCCCGACCCTGCACCTGCAAGCGCGCTTGTTCACGAATGACAATCAGAGCCTGCGCGCCGATGCCGTCTATGGGAGGAAGCTCGGGACTCGCCAGACCACGTACTGTGTTGACGCCGCATTCAACCAGGGCCTTTCGCTGACTTCTTGAAATGCCGGCAACCAGCGACAAGTGGTCGTCGTCGCGCCAGCGCCTGTCACAAACCGTGGACCAGTTGCAGACGCGGCAATGGTCAACCGAATCGGGATAGGTTTCTGCTTTTAGCTGATTAGCTGCTTCGAACTCACGTCTGACTTTTCGGAAGTAGGCGAGGTAACGATGAACGAAAAACTTCTGCGGTTGCGCTCCGCCTCCGAGAACTACGTGCATGTAGTCCGGCACCACACCCTGAATCTCTGCGAGCAGGTCTGAGTAGAAACAGAGCTGGATGATGGCTCGTGCTTTAGTTGACCGAGCTAGCTTAGTTTCGACAACTTCGTAGGACCACTGACCTAGCGCGCTTGGCGTATCACCCCGAGTGAGAAAATCCGCCCGGCCGTACCATTGATCCGAGAGAAACGTCGCTTGATAGATAACCTCAGCTCCGCCGCGAATCGCAGCAACCGTTTGCGCCGCTGCTTCTTTCCAGGAACCGTCGGTGGGTATCGTCGCAATCTGAAGATGTCGTTCGTCGGCCAGATGGTGTAAGTAAGCCTCCTCATGCGCGAGGCCAAGTTTTATCAGCAAGTCCAAACCAGGATCGGCAAAGAACGGTCTTTTGATTTGGCCCGCTGCTTCGGCCCGATTTAGCGTCCCGATGTGCTGACATGCGAGGAAGTTTGCGATGGAGGTTGGGGAGAACATGTTGACCGTGACGAACACCTTTTACGATTCGACGATACTTGCCGTGTGAATGATTGGCCTCAGAGCCTCGGAGTTGAGTTGGCTCGCCGGAAAATACCTGATCGACACAGAATTCGCCCTTGCGTCAAACACGAGGTAGAAGAAATAGTTGGCTAGCGTTCGACTCTTTTGCCCGCTGATCACGGTGCCGCGCCTTTCAGATCGCGGCGATTCCCGGTCACTCGTCGATTCAAATGACGGCACGTTACACGCACGCCACCAGTGACGGATTGCGTCGAGTGATGGAATCCCTTGGCGATGAACGATAAAACACGTGAGGAAAATATCTCCCACAATTCCCCCACAATTTGCAGCGGATAGACAAGAGGCTAACGCGCAAATTGCGGAACAAGTAAGGTTAGCTTCTTGAAATTTGGAGCGGGCGACGGGGATCGAACCCGCAACTTTCAGCTTGGGAAGCTGACACTCTACCATTGAGTTACGCCCGCACAAGAGCAAGGATGAAGGGGAAAAGGATGACGGATGAAGCGAATCATGTCAACGCACGAATTAGCGATATCGACCGACCGTCCTACTGAACTGTAGTCTGCCCAACCAATTCATCCCAGCGGTTCTGGGCCTTCAGAATGAGTTCGATAACTTCACGCACCGCACCGGAACCGCCATTAAGCGCAGTGACATGGTGAGCCGCATGTTTGGTGTCTTCGGCAGCATCAGCAACAGCCACCGCCAAACCGACCAGTCGCATAACGCCAATGTCGCCGAGGTCATCGCCGATGAAACAGCATTCATCAACCGAAACATGTGCGTCGGCAATGATCTCTTCGAGCGCAACTATCTTGTTCTTCGCATACTGATGAACGTAGGCCATCTTCAATTCGTACGCTCTGCGTTCAACGCCGCTGGAAGCACGGCCCGAAATGATTCCACTCTTGAAACCTGCGCGATGCCAAATGGAAATTCCCTGACCATCACGAGCATGAAACGCTTTTTGCTCATCGCCATCAGGAGTGAGCCAAATCCGCGCGTCAGTAAGCGTGCCATCGCAATCCATCAAGAGAAGCTTGATGCGTCGCGCTCGTTCAGCGATCTCATCGTGTTCCATAAAACAGATTACTCACCCGCTACCGCGGGCGGTACCGACTCCACGGCGCGGGAAACTGATTTCACATTGATCAAATGTGCCATGTAACCGGCGCCGAATCCGTTGTCTATGTTTACGACCGCTATCCCGGGTGCGCAGGCATTCAGCATCGTCATCAATGCGGCAGTTCCGCCCAGGCCAGTCCCATAACCGATGCTGGTCGGCACCGCGATGACCGGCGCCGAGACCAGGCCCGCCACCAGCGTCGGCAGCGCGCCATCCATCCCCGCGACCACAACCACAACGTTAGCGCTGTTCAACTGATCCTGCGCCGCGAGCAACCGATGAACGCCGGCGACGCCAACATCGTAGAGACGCTCCGTGCGGCTGCCCAGGGCGAGCGAGGTTACGGCTGCCTCTTCGGCGACCGGCACATCGGCAGTCCCAGCGCAGACAATCAATACAGAAGTTGTTGTCGGCTGCGCGCCATTGACGCCCAGTTGGATCATGCGCGCCTCTTCAAAGTATTTCGCGTTGGGCAGACGTGCGGCCACCGCCTCATAAATTTCACGACTCGCTCGTGTCGCCAGTATCGGCGAATGTTTCTGTTCGAGCCTCTGCATGATTTCAACGACATGCTCGACGCGCTTACCTTCGCAAAAAACGACTTCGGGAAAACCTTTTCGCAACGCGCGATGATGATCAAGGCGAGCAAAACCAATATCTTCGTAAGGCAGGTTGCGCAGGCGATCGACTGCGCTTTCAACGGTACGGGCGCCGCTGCGCACTTCACTTAATAGTTCACGGAGTAATTCTGCTTGCATTGGTTTCAGAAGCCCGCGCGTCAGCAAGGGCTGGTTTTCAAAGAGGCCTCGCTGACGCTCTGGCTTCTGACGCACTCCCGGTTTTGTAACCCTCGGGATCGAGCACAACCTCACGAAATCCGAGCGCGTTGAGGCGACTAGTGATTTCTGACTGATGTGAGTGGAACAGAGAAAAGTCGCGCGGCTCGACTTCGATTCGGGCCGTCTCACCATGATGACGAACGCGGACCTGGCCCACGCCGAGTTTCCGCAGAAATGTTTCCGCGCGATCTACCTGCGACAACGATTCCAACGTAATCAGAGTACCGTGCGGAATGCGCGATGACAGACACGCCAGCGCCGGTTTGTCCCACGTCGGCAAACCGAATGTTCGCGACAGTTCCCTTACGTCTATCTTCGTAAGACCGGCGTCAACCAAAGGTGACATCACACCGTATTCGATTGCCGCGGCCCGGCCCGGCCGGCGATCATCAAGATCGTCCACATTCAGCCCATCGAGTACTGAATCGAATCCCTCGCTGTGAGCGAAGTCCCCAATCCGCGCGTACATCTCGGCCTTGCAGAAGTAGCAGCGATTCGCGGCGTTCGCCAGATAATTCTTGTCGAGCGTTTCGAAGGTTCGAATAACACAATGCTTCGCGCCCATCGCTCTCGCGAGTTCTTCTGCTTCTTCCAACTCTCCGTTCGGCAGCGATTCGCTGAGCGCCGTAACTGCGATGGCGCGATCACCAAGTACATCGTGCGCGATCTTCAAAACGAGAGTCGAATCAACGCCGCCAGAAAAAGCGACGGCGCAAGACGGAAGGCCTTTGATTCTTTCACGTAGATCGTTGAGCTTTGCTTCCAGACTATTCATTTCAAGCTTTAACCCACCGGCTAACTGCAGGTGGTACTGACCTCGATATCCTCTGCTGACTGCTAACGAACTTCAAACAATTCGATTGCGCCCAGCTTCAAATTACCGCCCACGCGAACCAGGATGAAAACCGCAGTTCCCGAATGCTCAACTCCTAATTGCTTGGTATCCAGGGACACGTCAACAGCCACCCGATCAGCGTCCAGCTGTTCAGTTCGCAACACGCGTGTCTGCCACATCTCAGGTTGAGTTCCCACAACCTGCTGCGCAAACCGGCCCAACTCTCCGGGCACAATCATCGGCGCGATCTCCGCCTGCCGGCCGGTTCGGATCGCAGTGTCGAGTTGATTCACAAAGTTCTTCGCCGCTTCATCGATGACCGGCGTCGCCGATTCCGCGCGAATGCGTTCGGCGCGCGCCGCCAGCGTGGATGCATATTCAGCGTCAGCACGAATCGCGTCCGTGAAATGTCGCGAAGCTTCCGCAGCCTGCCCGCGCCGCAAGGCAATCTCGCCCAGTCCAAAGCTGGCCCACGCCAGGCTCGCCGGCAGCGGCAACTTCTCACTCATCAGCTGCTTGAATTCTTTTTCGGCGTCTTCGTTTTTGTTCTCAGCCAACAACGCCCGCCCCAAAACGATCCGGGCCTCCTGCAGTCGTGTTGAGGCCGAAAGCATCTGGCGCGCCAACGTCTCCGCCTTAGCGTATTCCTGCGCGCCGTACAGTCGATTCGCCTCAGCCAGCGAGGTCGCCACCTCCGGCACGCGTGGCGCGACATCATTTGTGTAATCGAGCTGCGGATAAAACTTCTCTGGATCGACTTCAACCGAAACCAGATTGGTCGCGTTCTTGAAAGTCACCTGCGCAAAGTCATGGGGAGGTATGCTGGTCTGGGCCATCACTCGTTGTCCCGAACTGGTCACTCCGGCCACCTCGACCACCACCTCCACCGATCCGAGATTACGCAAAGCCGCGGTCCATTGGCCCGCTTCCTGCACGGGCAGACCGGCCATCAGGTCCATGTCGGTAGCCTGGTCCAATTGCTGATCCAGAAGATTCTTCAACGGACTCCCGCCGCGCTCAGCGAAACCGGCGCGCGCGGCAGTCAACGTCAAACCGTCCGGGCCGGTCTTGCCGCTCGCCAGCAGCGTCTTTATCGTGGCCATAAACAGATCACGACCCAACAGATGATCAGCTAATCGCCAGACCATGGCGCCCTTGTTAGCTACAGAGTTCAAATAAGTAGGATCAAGCGGCGTCGTGCGTGACAGTGGCGCATCGCGTTTGGCGATTCCCGAGTAACCCACACGTTCGCGCGCGCGTTCGGCTTCAGCGGCATCGGCGCCAAACTCTTTTTCGATAAAGAGTGTGGCCACAAACCGCGTCAGGCCTTCGCGCAAGACGCCATTCCCATCGCCGCGCACCGGGGTGTCGGCGCCAATCCACAAATGGCCAATCGCTTCCGCGATCGTCATGGCCGTCGAAGAGTCGATACTCTTGCGACGAAATGATCCTTCGCCCAAAAGAATCGCTCCGGCGTCGTCAAACCCGGACCCGCGGGTGACTGAAATCAAACGCACCGGGACATCCGGGCCTGCGCCAAATAAGCTCGTACAAAACGAACGCGCGTCGCCGGCCAAACCAATCAAGCCCTCAGCCTGCTTACGTTCGTCGGCGCCGGCGCCTTTTGGCAGATACGCGGTAATCCCCTTAGCGTTCGCCACACCGTCAACTCGATCCCAGTTACCGCTCACGAAGAATGGCCGCGCATAGGCTGATTGCTCGAACACGCTATTGCCGCCCGCACTCTTTTCAACGCCCGAAGAAATCGCAGTGCCGCCACTTACCGTCAAGCGAAAGGGCGCGTAGTCCGCGCCGCGCGGCGCGAACTCGTTATTGACCTGCGGATACCACATCGACTGAGGTAGAAACTGCGAACCAACCGGCGAGAGTGCGGCGATGCCGTTGTTCTCAGTAACCGGCACGCGATATTCGACAGTCGCTGTGATGTTTTCGTTTGACGGAACCGAAGCCGGCAGATTAATCGTGATGCGTTGCGCGTTGCCGCGTGTTTCCGGTCGTGATTGATAAGTGGCAGTCGTTGATCCAACGGTGACTGACTTTATTTCCGCCTTGGAATTGATTCGCAGACTCAGCGTCGATCCCGCGCCACGCCCGATATTGCGTACCGAAATCGTTGCCCGCGCATTCAGCGCACGGTCACCGCCGGGCGTTGGAAATGTAACGTCAAAGTTCGTGACCAACCACGCGGCGCGCGGTTCATCCTGCGCTCGCGTCACCGTTGAGATGGCGAGTCCGCAAACAAGGCAGATTGAAAATAACAACAGGATAATCTTCATAGGTGATCGGGGTCGTCGTGTGGCTAGGTTCAGCGACTGGAGCGCAAGCGTCCTCGCTTGCCCTGCCTTAAGTCAATAGCAGCAACCGGGACGGTTGCGCTCCAGTCTGTTACCTCGCACTTTTGATTTGCGTTTTTCAATTCTAAAGTCTCAATTCTAAGCTCTCTGAATCAGCGCGTGTATATCGCGCAAGCTCAAAAGCAAAGCACCCATTCGATCCAGCGGCAACATGTTCGGGCCGTCCGACGGCGCGCGCTCTGGCGCGTCGTGGACCTCCATGAAGACCGCATCAACGCCGCAAGCAACTCCCGCGCGCGCGAGTGGTTCGATGTACTGCGACAATCCTCCCGTTGCATGGCCCAGCCCGCCCGGCAGTTGCAACGAATGGGTAACGTCGAAAACGATTGGCACGCGGAACCCGCTCATGATCGGAAACGATCGCATATCGACCACCAGGTTATTGTAACCAAAGCTCACCCCTCGCTCAGTCAACATCAATCGCTCGCAGCCGGCGGCCTGGGCTTTCTCAACAATGTTCCTGGCATCCTCGGGCGCAAGAAATTGCCCCTTCTTAATATTGACCGCGCGACCTGACGCAGCGGCTTGCCTGATCAAATCAGTCTGGCGACAAAGAAACGCTGGGATTTGCAAGATATCTGCCACTTCCGCCACCGCGGCGACCTGATCGATTTCGTGGATATCGGTCAGCACGGGGACACCGACTTCATCTTTGATCGTTCGCAGAATCTCCAGACCCGCATCCATTCCGATCCCGCGAAAACTCTTGATCGAAGATCGGTTTGCCTTATCGAACGAACTCTTAAAAACAAAATCCAGTCCGGCATCACGCGCATTTTTCGCGCATTCGCGCGCCATCATCGTTGCGTGCTCTTTCGATTCAATCACGCACGGGCCGGCGATAATCGTCAAACGCCCATCACCGAACGTAGCTGAACCTACCTGAAATGATTTAGTCATCTGTGCAAGTGAAGTGAAGACTATAGTATCAAACGCGGTGCGACGGAAAGTGAGGTGAGCGCCGGGTACTGTTTAAATGTTTTCCAGGCTTGAGCTACGGCAGAATCTTCTTGAGCTTATTAATAACTTTCTTGGTAAACGACGGCTTCTCTGCGCGCGGGCGAGTTTCCTTCTTACCCTGCGCCGGCAGAGGAGTGGGCGTTGGTGACGGCGTGGGAGTCGGGGTTGCAGTCGGCGTCGGGGTCGCGGTCGATTGCGCAGCGAAGCCAGGCTGTTGCCCATACCACCAGCGAGCAGCAAGCACACCCGAACCAATAATCGCTATGACCAGAATGATCGCCGCAATTACGAAATGACGACGGTTTGTCCGTTGCCGCTCGAGCGAGATGTTAAGACGATCAAACGCCGGATGCTTGGGTAAAGCACTCGAACCATCCTGAAGTGTGTTGTCTGTCTGGTTGATGAGCGGCGTCGCGGCCATCCCGGTCGCTACCTGCACCTGCCGCAGCGTCTTGAGATCGATTAGCAGACGGCCGGAAGGACTCTCTGTTCCGGCAATCCGCAAATCGTCCAGGGTCGGCGAATGAGAAGGCTCAGCGTGCTCCAGACCTAAGGTCTCCGCAGTCGCATGCAGCTCGCGACGCAGTTCGTTCGCATCTTGCGGCCGCTCGCTCGGATTCTTTGCCAGCGCATGCAACACGACGCGCTCGAGGGCTTCGGGAATAGACGCAACAATTTCTCTGGGCGGACGCGGCGCTTCGGAAACTTGTTTCAGCGCCAGCGCCAGCGGCGTATCTCCCGTGAAAGGAGAAACACCGGTCAGCATTTCGTAGAGAATAATTCCCAGGCTGTAAACATCCGCTGCTGGACTCAGCGATGCAGTGCCGGCGCATTGCTCGGGTGACATGTAACGCGGCGTGCCAATGATGGCGCCCACCTGTGTGAGCGTGTTGTAGTCTTCATCATGTTCTTCAACAGCAAACTTTGCGACGCCAAAATCGAGGACCTTCACCACCGCGGGAAAATTAGGACGCTGCTCGATGAAAATATTCGCGGGCTTGAGATCGCGATGAATCAATCCCGCCTCGTGCGCAGCGCCCACCGCCGCGCATGTCTGCAACATGAACGAAACGGCCCGCGCAGGATCGAGCGGCGCTTCGTGCGCGAGCAAGTCACGCAGCGTGCGACCCTCGAGCAGTTCCATCACGATGTAAAGATAGCCATCGTCAGTCGCGCCGAAGTCGGTGACCGTTACGGCATTCGGATGCTGCATGCGTCCGGCCGCGCGCGCCTCACGACGAAATCTTTGTTGCGCGGTTTGGTCGCCGACAAATCGTTGACTGAGAACTTTCAGCGCCACCGGGCGATCG
>Ga0193729_1001567_pt1 | contig 11632 bp, 8 predicted proteins | sample U1c2metaG_FD_143036 | JGI IMG/M metagenome (GOLD analysis project Ga0193729, IMG submission 143036) | Soil microbial communities from a riparian zone of the East river system, Colorado, United States - U1c2 | ecosystem: Environmental > Terrestrial > Soil > Riparian zone | place: USA: East River... | reverse complement strand
GCCACTGGTTTGCTGATCCCCGCCAGCTCCGTCGCTGCGATCACCTCATCGATATCTTTGTAAGCTGCGCCGGCTTCCTCAGCGAGGCCCGCCCACGAAGTGCTCCGAACATAGATGCCGCGCGCTTCGAGGTCGCGCTGGAGTTGCTTGCCGTGCCATTGTTTGCGCGCCTTGGTGCGGCTCATTGTGCGGCCGCTTCCATGCGCCGTGCTGAAGAAAGTTGCTGCGCCCGAGGCAGTGCCCACGAGCAGATACGACCCAGTCTCCATGCTGCCACCGATGATCACTGGTTGGCCAATCTCGCGATAACGAGCGGCCACTTCCTCGTGTCCCGGCCCGAAGGCGCGCGTCGCGCCTTTGCGATGAACGAGCAGCGTACGCTCTCGGCTGTCGAGGTTGTGTTTTTCCAGCTTGGCGGTGTTGTGCGCGACATCGTAAACCATGCGCATCTCCAAGTCTTCTGCGCTACGACCAAATACTTCGGAAAAAACTTCGCGAATGCGGTGAAGAATCACCTGTCGATTTGCGAACGACATGTTCAGTCCGCATTTCATTGCGGCGAAATAATCGCGGCCTTCCGGCGACTCGAACGGGGCGCAAGCCAGCTCGCGATCCAAAATTTTGATGCCGTATTTCGGTTCCATCACCTTCAAGAACGTTTGGAGATAATCGGTGGCTACCTGGTGTCCGAAACCGCGGCTGCCGCAGTGAAACATCACTACGATTTGGTTTGGAATTGTGATCCCGAATTTTGCCGCCAGCTCGCTGTCGCGCACGTCCTCCGGGCGCGCGACCTGCACTTCGAGGTAATGATTGCCGCTGCCAAGTGTGCCGACCTGGTTGTAGCCGCGGTCAATCGCGCGTTCGCTGATTTTCGATGCGTCGGCGCCTGAGATGCAACCGTTTTCCTCGGTAAGTTCGAGGTCCTCCGTCCAGCCGTAATCGTGTTCGATGCACCAGCGCGCGCCTTGTTCGACCAAGTCTCGAAAATCGTCACGCGACAATTTCAGAAAGCCATGACCGCCTACGCCTGCCGGTACGCGTTCGAATAGAAGATCTACAGTCTCTTTCAGGCGCGGTTTGACGTCATCCAGAGTGAGATTCGTGGTAACGAGGCGCATCCCGCAGTTGATATCGAATCCAATACCGCCGGGTGAGATGACGCCTCCTTCGTGCACGTCCATCGCGGCGACGCCCCCAATCGGAAACCCGTAGCCGCTGTGGCCGTCCGGCATGCAGAGCGCATAACGTGTAATGCCCGGCAAAGTGGCGACGTTGCTGATCTGTTGGTAGACCGCTTCATCCATTTCGCGCACCAGCTTTTCGGTACCGATGATCCGAGCCGGCACGCGCATGCCGTCCTTGTAGGTCGGAGGCAATTCCCAGACCGTGTCTGAGATTTTTTGAAGGCTATCGATGACGGCCATGACAATGGAGTTCTCTAAACGTTTTGCGATCTGAAAGCTTTCTCGCCGGGCTACGATTTATGTTCCTGCACTCCCAATGGGTCGGCGCAGTCGAATCTGCGTTTCTTTATCTGTGTTCGCTCGGGGCTAACGACTGCTGGCCACTTTGCGGCGCGCCGCAATGTCAGCTGCGAGAACCTGGTCGATGCTGGCAATCACACGCCTCGCCCATGCCTCGCCCGATTCGCTGTTGTAATGAACCCCGTCGCCACCAGTTTTCCCCACGAGGTAACGCGTGAATCGACGTGAATCGATCACTGGATCGCTCCGCCAAACCGATTGCTGTATCAGCCGATAAATCCGATTCTGCACCTTTGAAAACCGCGACGAATCCGGCGGGCCGATCCATATCATCCTTCGTGTGCCGCCGCGGTGCGCCGCGCTAACGAACCGCGCGAGGACAGCGCGGATGTGATCGTCGGACAATGTTTGATCCATCCAGTTCGTGCCTAACTGGACAATCACGATTGTCGGTTTGTATCGCTCGATCAGCGTCTCGATCTTCGGCGTGGCCATGGCTGGCGGCCTCCTGCCGTTGTGATAATCGCGATAAACGTCGGTCGTCGGCGTCTTCTCGCGGTAGCCGCACCGCGTATGAAACACCGGTTCATTTTGCAACCAATTCTCCGGCGACGATCCGCACGACGCGAAAAATGCCACGTTCTGGCGCCCGAACTCGTGTTCAAGATGTTCCCGCACCACTTCGCCAAAGCCGCCTACAGATAGCGAATCGCCAATGATGAGTACCTTTGGTGGCGGCGGAGGAGGGGATGGCTTCTGCTGCTTATTGGCCAGGACGAAGGAGCCGATAACAACGAGCAAACAGAGCGAAAATGAAACACCGCGAATCATTGGCGACCAAATTTTTTTACCGCGCACCTTTGGGGTATCGGACTTCATCCTGAATGCGAATGTAGGGTTCCAGATCGATCCGGCCGGAATCGTCCTTCGATTTTACTGTACTCCAAATCGAGCCGTCTAACGTGCGCAACTGAAGGTCGTAGATCCGACCGATTCGAAATTTCCCGAGTGATTGCGGCTGCAGGCCGATGTAAGCCGGGTGCATCACCAAGATTTGTTTCTCGCCATACTCGCCCGCACTCACTTCTTCCACATCGTAAACAAATCCGACCAGAAATTCCTGATATGGCAGTAATTCTTCCCGCCGAATCGGTTTCGTTTTGGAAAAGAGTTTCGCCTTTACGATCAACGACGCCGTCGCGGGCGTTGCACTCGGCGCGGCCACGGTCGCGAGTTTCGCGATTGATTCGGTGAGTGGCCGCACGTCCGACCATGACTGCGCCGAGAGATCGCGGTCGATCTCTCCCCACACCTTGTCCGTCCACTTGTTCATGTCTTCGCCGACGAAATGCTCCTTATCCGGCTCCATGTGTTTGTAGGGATACGCGATCAGTTTTCGACTATCGATTACGTCAGTTACGCTGCCGATGTCCTTCTGCGTCTGCTCGAATACGAACTCCTGAATTTCGCCTGAAACGCGTCCGGACGTGGGCGGCGCGACCCAGTAAATTTTTCGCAACTTCGACGTCGGTGTAATCGCTTTCTTGACGAACGGCACGAGATATTTTCGCAACATCGGCCCGTCACGGTCGGGCTTTACCTTTTCGCGGCCCGAAAATAAGCCGAAAAGGTTCGAACCTGTTTGCATAACGAGTATGTCCGGCTGGATCGTGGCGAGGAGGTCATCCAGCTTGGGAACGGCGTGCGATGTCGGACGATGGCCGCTGGGCGTTCCGTAAGTATCGCGCAGTTCCTTAATGGCATGCGAATCCGGCCGCGATTCAACGCTCCAGTAACCACAATGCGTCTGAACGTGGGCATAGGGTTTCTCTTTCAACCAGCTCAGTGGATTAGTGCCGCACGTGCAATAGGTGAAAACCGATTTTACCCGCGGATCGGCGCGGAATTTTTGGTCGAGCCGTTTGCTGAATCCACACAACCCGAGCGAATCGCCGAGTATCAATACCGTGAGATCACGCGGCGGTTCGGCCGGAGTTGGAGTGTTTTGAGCAAGAGAAGAAATAGCGATGCTTGACGCAATTGCCGCGATGGTTAGCCGCTTTGCGTTGGAGATTGGCATTTCCTCACTGACCCACAGGCACTTTGTCCCAGCCTTGGTCTGACTCTGTGAATTCGCGCGCGGCGAAACACCAGACGATTATCTTTTTCTTAGCGAGATACTCAGGATCCTTTTTTGCGCGGCGATACAGACTGACCCGGACCGAGGTGGCGCCCGAGCCACGCGTGCCTATCAAATCAGGCGCAAAGCCGATCTCGTACGCAAGTTGATCAAGCAAACCGGATTTCTCCGCAAGAAAATCGTGAAACACGAGCGTGTGGCTGTCGCCAATGATCAACAACGGGCTGTTTGTATCGGGATTTATTGCCGCGCCCGTTCCCTTGTCGCTGATCGTTCGGACCGCGATTTTTTCCGGCTCAAGCTTCTTTGCATTAGCCCCTGCAAGATCGCCAAGGTCGCCTTTGATCGTGGTCTCTCTCCATTCTGCTGCGTAATCTTTCCGCGGCTGCCCGGCGAGTTTCTCGCGAATTTTGTTCTTGATCGTTTGTGCCGCGAGAACACAGCCAAATCCAGACCAGTGCGAATCGGTCTTGCAAAAAACCGGGCCATGCTCGCTGGCACGGTTTTGGAGGAAGACTGGCGCAAGATCGACTACGTCAATTTCACGTTTTCGTAGCTCGTCGTAAAATCGCGCAAGGAATGGAGCCGCTGTTTCACCATGCAGATCGACGTCTGGCAAAATTTTCTCCGGATAAATCGCTGCCTTCGGCGGGACCGGCATTAGCAGCAGGTCGATCCCGCGCTTTTTCAGCTGTTCATGAAAGTCAACAATCGCCGGAATCGGATCGGCCGAGTCAGGTTTGTGTGCCCGGCTGACTTTCGCCGCGTCAGCGCCCCAGAATTGGCCGACTGAGAGAAATCGGATATCGCTGGCAAGAAAGAACCAGCCGTCCACGCCCGGGATCACGGCCGCGCCACTACTTTCAGCCGAGCGTGATTTTGCCGCCAGTTCATTAACAAATTTCTGTTGCAAATCGGACAGCGGAATCGAATCACCCGCGAAGACTTTCGGGATAGTCAAAGAAGTAAGAATAGCGACGTAAACACAAGAACTGCGGGGAAGGCTGACAGCTTTCCCGACAGTGCGCGCCGACACTGAGAGGGCCCGCCAAAATCTGCGGATGCCTGCTAAGATTCGCATCGACTTCAAGAGAAGTTTTTCTATAACCGTGTTGCGGAAAAAATCACCAAATATCGAGCGTGGTATTTAGCTCTCACATTTTCATCTACTATTTTCTGCCTTTCGCGCTGCTCGTTTATTACGCACTGTTTCGCGCGCGGCAACGCTGGCGTAACGCCTGGTTGATCGTCGCCGGATACACATTTTACGGCTGGGCCGAGCCGCGGTTCATCGTGCTGATGTTCGGCACAACGTTTATCGATTGGCTGATGAGCCTGGTCATCGCGCACAACTCCTGGCAAGTATGGCGAGTCTGGCGTCAGCCGGTGAAAATTGTCGATCCGGCGGAGCGCAAGACGCGCGTCCGGCGGACGGCAATCACGATCTCGATCGTCTGCAATCTCGTTGTCCTGGGTTTTTTCAAGTACTTCAACTTCGGCATCGATACTTACAACTCGCTGGTGCAAAGCGTCGGGTTGGAAGGCACGCAATTGAATACGTTTTTTCGCGTGGTGCTGCCGCTCGGCATCAGCTTTTACACGTTTCAAGCACTCAGCTACACGATCGACGTCTATCGCGGCAATGCCGAGGCGATGGCCAACTTTATCGACTTCTCCTGCTTCGTCTCGATGTTCCCGCATCTAGTCGCGGGGCCGATTCTCAAGTTCTCGTTCCTCGCCGATCAACTCAAAAATCGCCGGCTTACATCCGATAAATTCGCGCGCGGTGTCGCGTTTTTCATGATGGGCGTGGCGAAAAAGGTTTTGCTGGCGAATCCGTGCGGTAAAATCGCGGACACGGCATTTGATGCCGGCTCGATTCAAACGCTCGACGCGTGGTTCGGATCGTTCGCGTATTCGTTCCAGATTTATTTCGATTTCAGCGGTTACTCCGACATGGCGATCGGGCTCGGCCTGATGTTCGGGTTCGTTTTCGCGAAAAACTTTGATTCGCCGTATCTCGCGCAATCGATCACTGACTTCTGGCGGCGCTGGCACATCTCGCTTTCAACGTGGCTGCGCGAATATCTCTACATTCCGATAGGCGGCAACCAGGGCGGCCTGCCACGCACATACGCGAATCTCATCATCACAATGCTTATCGGCGGACTTTGGCACGGCGCATCGTGGAACTTTGTAATCTGGGGAGGACTTCATGGCGGGATGCTCGCATTCGAGCGCAGCCAGGGCCGCGAAGGCTTTTATCGTAATCTGCCCAAGCTATTGCGGATCGGCCTAACGTTTTTGATTGTAACTATTGGCTGGGTTTTCTTTCGCGGCGGAACGTTACGCGGTGCCGTCCAATATCTCGGCGCGATGTTTCACCTGAATCGGCCGTTCCCGAATGCGGCGCTGATTGGCGGTCTGATTTACAAGCCCTATTACATTTTGTCGATTCTGACCGCGGGAATCGTTGTTTGGTTTGGGACGCAGACGTGGGATTGGAGCCAACAAATGACCTGGCCGAAGACGGCGACTTGTTTCGCGCTCGGCTGGCTCGCGCTGATCGTCCTGGCCACGCAGGAATACAATCCCTTTATCTATTTCATTTTCTAGCGCGTTGAATATGCCAACGACTCAAGCACTCCGACAAATGAGATGGCAGGCTCGCCCTGTCCCGCCGAAATATTCGTTGCCAAGATACGCTGACTCGACTCCGAGCGCGGCGCATCGAAAACTTCCACGCGAAGAGGAGGCCGATCGGGCGCTAAAGAACACGAAGTTTTCGCCGGGAACGCGGCAAACTCTTATTGCGCTGTTTTTGTTAACGATTGTCGCTGTTCCGGCGATTCAGCTTGCTGGCGAATTTCGCGCGGCGGGCTCGATCAGCCGCTTGCCGATGATTTCCATCTTCAAATCGCTGCCATGGCTCCCCCATTCCGAAGATCTGAAACGCGTCGAGCGCACGTTGGAAAACGAGTCGTTAGTCTCGCAATGGCTCCTGCCGCGCGTGCAATATCTGCTCACTGTGCTGCTGGGCGCTGGCAACGAGCAGGTTTATTTGGGTCACGATCCCTGGCTGTTTTATCGTGCCGATGTCGATCACGTGATCGGGCCACCGTTTCTCGATCCGCTCCGGATGAAACACCGTTTGCAAGCGAGCCGTGTCCAGCCCGATCCGATTAAGGCAATCGTCGATTTTCGCAATCAGCTTGCGGCGCGCGCCATCGATCTGGTGGTTCTGCCGGTGTCAGTGAAACCAAGTACGGAAGGTGAAATGCTCGCCGTGTCTAACGCTAATCGGACTCAGGCCAGTGGCGCGCTACCCAACCCGTCTTTCAACGAATTTAAAGCCCGGCTCGAACGAGAGAAAGTACGCGTGTTCGATCCTGCGCGGTTTTTGATGGAGCGAGGAAGAAACGGGCATCGTTATCTCGAAACCGACACGCACTGGCGGCCCGAAACAATGGAGCTTGTTGCGGAACGATTGGCAGATTTTCTCCAATTGCCAGCGGCGGCAGGATCAACATCGCCCTCGATTATCGAAAAGGAAATCGTCGCGCGCGGCGACATCGCCGCGATGTTGAAGTTATCGAGGGGTGATAAGTTTTTTCCGCCGGAGAGAGTGACGATTCGGCAAGTCGTCACTGGCAACGCGCTGTGGCGGCCAAGCAAAGAGGCCGATGTGCTCCTGCTCGGCGACAGTTTTTCAAATATTTTTTCGTTCGAAGCAATGGGCTGGGGCGAATCGGCGGGATTTGCCGAGCATCTGAGCTTCGCGTTGCGGCGGCCCATCGACTGCATTCTGCGAAACAGCGACGCGTCATTCGCCACGCGCGAAATTTTGAGTAATGAGCTCGCGCGCGGGCGCGACCGGCTGGCTGGAAAAAAACTGGTGATCTGTGAATTTGCGGCGCGCGAGTTGTCGTTTGGAAATTGGAAACTTCTCGATCTAAAACTCGGTGAAGCGAAACCTTCTCGCTTTTTGAGTTTGAAGGCCGGCGAGGAAATCGCGGCCAGCGGAACAGTCGAAAGCATTTCGCCCGTGCCGCGGCCGGGCACCGTGCCATACAAGGATCACATCGCGGCGTTGCATTTGGTCGATATTGTGGCCTCCGATTCGCGCGGCGAGGGCGCCGCGAACACCTTCCGCGACACAGCGTCGCATGCCCAGGCTGTCGTGTATTTGTGGAGCATGCGCGACAACGTCTGGACATCTGCGGCGCGGTTGCGGCCGGGCGATCGGATCAAGCTGCGTTTACGGCCGTGGTCTGATGTCTCCGCGGGATATGAGAAATTTAATCGCACCGAGCTGGATGACCCGGCGTTGCAACTGGAGGAGCCGGTGTGGGGCGAGGACGTAGAAGCGTTGAATCGTTGACGCAGCGGACACAGACGCGTTGCCTCAGGCGAACGTGCCTTGTCGTCGCCAGGGAACTCGCGCGGACGGTGCGCCGATCTGCGCTCCGGCTTTGAGAAACGAGTCCACCCACCAAAAGACGTTCTCGTTACGCACGATGCGTCTCATGCGCTTCATGCGCGCACTGCGCTCGGCCTGGTTCATACGGAACGCTTGCAAAATCGTGTCGGCCATCTGCTCGACATCGTAAGGATTGACGAGCAGGGCGCCGGGCTTGAGCTGCTCGGCCGCGCCGGCGAACTGGCTCAGAATGAGCGCGCCATCTTCGTCGATGCGGCACGCGCAATATTCCTTGGCTACCAGATTCATTCCGTCTTTGAGCGGCGTTACGAAGGCGATGTCGCACCCGCGATAATGCACGAGGAGATCGTCGCGATCGAGACACCGAAAGTGATATTGCACCGGCAGCCACGTGCTGGTTGAGAAGCGGCCGTTGATGTCGCCAACCAGCCGGTCGATGCGTTGCTTGAACTCGTGATACCTGGGAATCTCCACCCGGCTCGGCACGACGACCTGGATCAGGACCACGCGGCCGCGCAGTTCCGGATGACGTTCCAGAGCGGTGCGAAATGCGCGCAAGCGCTCGGGAATTCCCTTGCTGTAATCGAGCCGGTCGGAACCAAGGATCAACTGACAACCAGGAAAAGTGTCGCGCAGCTGCTGAGATTTTTTCGCGACCGTGTTGGATCTTGCGCCACTCTCAAATGAGTCGAAATCGATCCCGATTGGAAAATGGCCGACGCGAATTTCGCGTTTTTCAAAGCGGATTAATTGCAGGTCGCGGCGAGGAATAATTTTTGCGTCCAGCATCACGCGCCGGACGCACTGCATGAAGTTGCGTACATCGCGCCGCGTCTGAAACCCGAGCAAATCGAACTGAAGCAGCGCGTGCAGAAGCCCCTGTTGTTGCGGAAGCTTCGAAAAAATATCGTACGGCGGAAAGGGAATGTGCAGGAAAAACGTTAATCGCGAAAGGCCTGGGGACGCGCCTCGCTGCCGCAATGCCTGGGCCACGTACATTAGGTGGTAGTCATGCACCCAGATGAAATCATCCGGCTGCGCACAGCGGGCGATGGCATCTGCGTAACGCTCGTTAACTTGCTTGTAAGCTTGCCAATATGCTGGCTCGAAGTTGCAGAAATTTTGCAGATCGTGAAACAGCGGCCAGATCACCTCGTTGGAATAACCGTAGTAAAATTCGTCCCGGTCGGCTTCACTCAGGGCTACCGGCACAACTTGGTAACCGGCATTGCGCGTGGCCTTGGTCAGCGGTTCCTGTGGGATTTTGCCCGCGATTCCCGGCCAGCCGATCCAGGTTCCGCCGCGCTCGCGCAGCACCGGCTCGATTGCAGAGACTAATCCGCCGACAGCGGGTGTGACCGTCCAAAGATCCTCGCCAGTCGAATCGAGCGCGAATGGCAATCGATTGGAGACGACTATCAGGCGATTCATTTTTTTAAGTGAGGTTAAAAGGTTGCAAAGGTTACATAGTTACAAGAGAAGCAGGGCTCTTTTACCTTTGTAACTTTGTAACACCGTAACTCTTTTAACTTCCTTCGTTAAGATGATTCCATCAGCGCTCGCGAGCACCGGTCGTTGCCATTCTTAGCGGTCGCGACCTCGATGACGTTCGCCGACGCGTGAACATCGATTCCATTGTGTACGCCGGCAGTCACGGATTTGATATCGCCGGGCCAGACGGATTGTGCAGGCAAATGGGCACCGAGTTTCTGTCCAACTTGGACACGGCAGAAAAGGAGTTACACGAAGCGCTCGATGGAATTTCGGGTGCGCGTGTGGAGCGGAAACGCTTTTCCATCGCAGCGCACTACCGCAACGTGAACGAAAACGACGTGCCCAAGGTAGAACAAGCAGTGAGCGAAGTAGCGACGCGAGATCCTACGCTGCGCAGGATCAACGGTAAAAAGGTTTACGAACTGCTGCCCGACGTTGCCTGGGACAAAGGCAAGGCCGCGCTCTGGCTGTTGGAAACGCTGGGCTTGGAGTCCCGCTCAGGCGGGATTCGCCCGATTTACATCGGCGACGATCGCACCGACGAAGATGCATTTCGCGCACTGGAGCAGCGCGGCATTGGCATTCTGGTGAGTGAGCAATCGCAGCCCACCGCAGCCAGCTATTCACTCAAGAACCCAGCGGAGGTCGAACGCTTCCTGCGCGCGCTCGCCGCGTCTCTGACGTGACGCCAGACCTGCCGCACCCCCTTTAGCGCCGAAGGTGCGATGTCAGCTTTAGCCTGGGGCTTTAGCCCCAGGGATTCGATGATACCAGTAAGAAGCGCTGAAAGCGCGTTTCAACCCCGGCTACAGGGTTAAACTAATGTCGAAGTGAATCGCGCTTTCAGCGCTACTGGCTTTTTATTTCATGAACCTGGGGCGCTGTTCCACGCTCCCCATGAGACCGCGCCGTTGGCGCTAAACAAATGCATCCGCCCCAGAGAATTGCAGGCAGGATTTCTGCATCACGGCCATTCGAGTTTCAAGCTGTTGTCGTTTTGCAGTTTCACGCGCGTGTCGAATTTCGCTCCGAGTTTGTTCAACAGATCACAGAGCCATCTGGCGTCCGCAGCCGATGCGCGTTCGAGCCGGAATCGCCGCATTTGCATTGGGACCAGCCGCGCAGCAATCAATTCACCGTTGTCTGAATCAAGTTCCACCAAATACATCAGCGCCAGATCGCCACGGAACGTTTCATAGCCGCTGATGCCTTCGTAATCAGTGAGAAAATCGCCGCATCCATAGAGAATGAGCCGACCTTTGAACACCTCGATCGCTTTCACATGATGCGATGAATGCCCATGGACGATCGCAATGCCTTGCTCGATCAAGCGATGAGCGAACACGACCTGTTCACTCGGGATTTCGTATCCCCAATTGCTGCCCCAGTGAATCGACGCGACAATCAAATCGCCCGGCTGCTGATGCGCCCGCATTTGATCGCAAATTTGTGCTGCGGTCGTTTCGGAAATATCATCGAGCAAATTTACTCCCGGAGAAATGCTGGTGGCTTTCCACTCTGACGGGATACCGCTCGTTGTTGATCCGAATGAAAACAAGAGCACGCGGTCGTTTGCAGCTGTTTTGAGTACTGCGGGTTGCATCGCCTCCTGCGCATCATTGCCGGCGCCCGAGTACGCGATGCCCGCCGCATTCAACGTTTGCAGTGTTTCGGTCAATCCATCGTATCCCCAGTCCAACACGTGATTGTTCGCGAGAGCGCATGCGCTGATATGCGCGACGGAGAGACAACCAATATTCTGGGGGTGCATGCGATAATGAATCCCTTTGCCGGGCCATGGTGTTTCAGCCGAGGTGACGGCGGTTTCGAGGTTTACAATTCGAAAATCGACTTCGGCCTTTTCCAGTTCTTGCAGCGCGTCGCCCCAGATATAATCGAAGCTCAGTGGACGCGGTATCGGCACGTGGGCTTTCTCTGCAAGATGAACATATTCACGCGCATCGCGCACATGCGGTTCGTACAAAACCGGATTCACCGGATGCGGCAGCGCCTGATCAATGCCGCGGCCCGTCATGACGTCGCCGCAGAGAAAAAGACGCATCATTCAGC
>Ga0193729_1001566_pt1 | contig 11634 bp, 12 predicted proteins | sample U1c2metaG_FD_143036 | JGI IMG/M metagenome (GOLD analysis project Ga0193729, IMG submission 143036) | Soil microbial communities from a riparian zone of the East river system, Colorado, United States - U1c2 | ecosystem: Environmental > Terrestrial > Soil > Riparian zone | place: USA: East River... | reverse complement strand
CAAAATTCTCGGCGACAATGGCACGCGCCAAACGGCTGGATGCTAAGGGTGATCGCACAGGCTGCACTCGCGCGCTTTCTGCAGCTAAACGAATGTATATTCTTTGAAATGAGAGTTAACATTTTGAGTGCGTTGGCGAAGAAGAACTCAACATGAAGATTTCCTGTGCAATTTTTTGCCACACGCGAGCTTGATCTTATCACTGTCGCCGGTAAGACCGAGCCCGTCCGCATCTACGAGGCAATGGGCCGCGTTGGCGAGCTCGCGCCTGAGCGGATTCAGCTTCATGAGATGTTTGCGAACGGTCTCGCTGCCTATCGACGGCAGGATTGGGATGAGGCGCAGGCGCGCTTCGAAAGCTGCCTTCTCTGTGACGCGGACGATGGGCCCTCGATCCTGTTTATTAGTCGCGTTGACCAATTGCGCAAAGCTCCGGCAGGAGCCGACTGGGATGGAGTCTGGCATTTTTACGAGAAATGATAAGCGTTACTTCGATTACGGATTTGCACTTGTAGCGATCACGAAGACAGGATTGAAAATTACAGAGTGGCGTAGAACACACGTGGCATGCCCATATCTGTTATTGGCACGTAGCCGACATGGATAATCTGCCGAATGTCCGCTTTGCGCTGCGAGTTCAACTCATCGCTGCAACACATTCCGCGAACTTGTCTGCTGGGGTTTGATATAGCAAGGTCTTTCGGGGCCTTTCATTGAGCTGCCTTGCTATCGCGCTGAGTTTGACTTGGCGTCCGGAGAACGCATCTTCCGATCGAAGAAAGGGTCAACGGATCAGAGAAATCCCAACTTCGCGGCCTGTAGATCCTCCCTGACGCGCGTTTTGCCGCATGCCCACCATCCGCGCGCGGGGATTGCTATATCCCCTCCAGGGGGATAGGTAATCCCCCATGAAGGAACATTCTCACGCCAGCCATCCGGAAATCGTCAAACGCCTGAAACGCGCCGAAGGCCATCTTCACAAGGTGATCGAGATGTTCGCCGACGGCCGGTCCTGCCTCGATCTCGCGCAGCAGCTCCACGCGGTGGAGAAGGCGATCGGAGAGGCGAAGAAGACGCTGATCCACGATCACGTCGACAACTGTCTGGACGCCGCCGCGAATGGAGGCCCGACCAAATCGACCAAGAACGTCCTCGCCGAGTTCAAGGCGATCTCGCGATACCTGTGACGGCAACTGCCGTTCGACCTTTTCCGTCCGAGTTCATAATGGCCGTACCCTCCTACAGCATCGTCGTAGCCTTCCTCGCCGGCGGCCTAAGGTCCCCAATCGAAGTCCGCGGTACTGGCGATGGACGACGAGCGGATCAAGCTGGCCCAGATCGAACAGCAAGCCGTTGGCCCCGCCACGATCGCAAAGCTCATCGGCGTGTCTGGAACCATCGTGCCCGATGCGGGGCGGGTGGCCCATGTCTCGGTCAAGCTCTCTGGCACGGTCGCCGAACTGCGCAAGAACATCGGCGATGATGTCGTGAAGGACGAAGTGATAGCCGTCCTGGAGAGCCGCGAAGTAGCCGACGCCAAGAGCGACTATCTCGCTACCCGCCTCTCGAACGAACTGCAGCAGGATCTGACTGCCCGGGATAAGTCGCTCTGGGATGGCCGCGCCGTTCCAGAACAGCAGTACATCAAATCGCGCAACGCCGCGGCGCAGACCGCAATGCGCTTCGGAATTGCGCGCCAGAAACTGCTGGCTTTGGGCGTGCGTGAAGATGAGATCAGCGCGCTTCCGCAGGCGCCGGACGCCTCGCTGCGCAGCCAGAACGTCCGCGCCCCGATCTCGGGACGGGTCGCCGAACGCAAGGTCGAACTCGGGACAGCCGTCGGGCGCGACAATCTTGAGACCGAACTTTTCGTCATCGTCGATCTCGCTCACGTCTGGGTCGAGCTCTCGGTCTCATCGCCCGACTTGCCGATGGTCCGGGAAGGACAATCCGTCGCCGTGACGTTGCGGGGCTTTCCGGATGCGACGACCGGCAAGATCGTGTTCGTCAGTCCCCTGCTCGACAAGGATACGCGGACCGCGCGCGTCGTCGCGGCGATCGAGAACGCCGACGGCCGCTGGCGGCCCGGATCGTTCGTCACCGCGGCGATCGCGATCGACGAGCGCGCGGCCCCCGTCGTCGCGCCTTTCAGTGCCATCCAGACCGTCCAGGGCCGCAAGGCCGTGTTCGTCCGCACCAAGGACGGGTTCGAGAAGCGTGACGTTGTCCTCGGCCAGCGCGATCGCCAATCCGTCGAGATCGTTTCGGGGCTCGCGGCCGGCGAAACCGTGGCAGTTTCGAACACGTTCTCGCTGAAGGCGGAACTGTCGAAGCCCGGTGACGAGGACTGAGACGATGATCGAGAGGATCGTCGACTTTTCGATACGGCGCAGGTGGCTCGTCCTGCTCGTCACGCTCGTCGCCGCTGCGTCCGGTTTGTGGTCTCTAACAAAGCTCCCGATCGACGCCGTCCCAGACGTGACCAACGTCCAGGTCCAAGTGAACGCGACGGCGCCGGCGCTCACGCCCGTCGAGATCGAGAAGCAGGTCACCGTCGCGTTGGAGACCGCGCTTGCGGGAATACCCGGACTGGAGTCCACGAGATCGTTTTCGCGGAACGGCTTCGCGCAGATCACGGCGGTGTTCGCAGACCGCACCAACATCTACTTCGCCCGGCAATTGGTCTCGGAGCGGATCAACGACGCCAAGCCCAGCCTTCCGCCGGGCGTGGACGTGAGGATGGGGCCGGTGTCGACCGGGCTCGGCGAGATCTACTGGTGGGCCGTCGAGTACGAAAAGCCCGGCACCACCGCGCTAGTGCGCGACGGGCAGCCGGGATGGCAGACCGACGGCACCTATCTGACGCCGGAGGGCGAACATCTGACGGACGATTTCCAGCGCACGGTCTATCTGCGCACGGTCCAGGACTGGATCGTCCGGCCCCAGATGAAGACGGTGCCCGGCGTCGCCGGCGCCGACGCGATCGGCGGCTTCGTGAAGCAGTTTCAGGTCCAACCCGACCCAACGAAGCTGGTCGGCTACGGCCTTTCGTTCGGACAGGTGATCGCCGCTATCGAAGCCAACAACGTCACCCGCGGCGCCAACTACATCGAGCAGAACGGCGAAGGCTACGTGGTCCGCGCCGCGGGCCGCGTCGAGAACATGGACGACATCTCTAACATCGTCGTGACCACTCGCGGCGGCGTTCCCGTCTGCGTCAAGGACGTCGCCGATGTCGCGATCGGGCGTGAACTACGCACCGGCAGCGCCAGCGTGAACGGGCGCGAGGTCGTGCTCGGGACCGCGCTGATGCTGATCGGCGGCAATAGCCGAACGGTCGCCGCGGCCGCCGACGCCCGGATCAAGGAGATCGGCCGGACCCTGCCACCGGGTATTTACGCGCATACCGTGCTGAACCGCACCGAACTGGTGGATGCGACCATCCATACGGTGGCGAGCAACCTGGCCGAGGGCGCGCTGCTCGTCATTGCTGTGCTCTCCCTGCTGCTCGGCAACCTGCGCGCTGCCGTCATCACGGCCTGCGTGATCCCCATGACGATGCTGGTCACCGCTACCGGGATGCTGTCGGGACGGATCAGCGCCAACCTCATGAGCCTGGGCGCGCTGGACTTCGGCCTGATCGTGGGCGGCGCCGTCATCATCGCGGAGAACAGTCTGCGCCATCTGGCCGAACGGCAACGCGAACTTAGGCGCGGCCTGTCGCTCGAGGAGCGTCTGTCGACGGTGACCGCATCGACGTCCGAGATGATTCGTCCGACAGTCTACGGACAGGTCATCATCATACTGGTGTACGTGCCGCTGCTCGCCTTCACGGGCGTCGAAGGCAAGACGTTCGAACCGATGGCGCTGACCGTGATGATCGCGCTGGCCACCGCGTTCGTCGTCTCGCTGACGTTCGTTCCCGCCGCCATCGCGCCATCGCCATCGCCGTCTCAAAGCCTGTGTGCGAGGACGAGAACCTGGCGGTGCGCCGGCTGAAGTCGGCTTACGCGCCGCTACTGGGCATGGCGATTGCCAGACCGCTCCCGGTGATGATGGGCGCCGCACTACTATTCGTCTGCGCGCTCCTTCTTTTCGGCCGCCTCGGTCAGGAATTCACGCCGACGCTGGACGAGAAGAACATCGTCATGGAAGTCAAGCGCGTGCCGAGCACGTCGCTGGCGCAGTCGCAGCGGATGCAGCTTCTGATCGAGCAGCAGATCAGCCAGTTTCCCGAGGTAGCGTTCGTCTTCTCACGGACCGGCACCCCCGATCTCGCCGCGGACCCGATGCCCCCCAACGCCTCCGATACCTACATCATCGTCAAGCCGCAGAACGAATGGCCGGACCCCGGCATGACGAAGGACGACCTCATCAAGCGGATCGAGGCGGAAGCCACCAAGCTGCCGGGTAACAAGGTCGGCTTTTCGCAACCGATCGAAATGCGCTTCAACGAACTGATCGCCGGCGTGCGCGAAGACCTCGCCGTGAAGGTGTTCGGCGATGATTTCGCGGAGATGCAGAGGACCGCGGGCCGGATTGCCGACGTACTGCGGAAAGTCGACGGCGCCGAGAGCGTCAAGGTCGAGGAGACCGCGGGACTGCCGTTCCTTGAAATCCGGATCGACAAGGCCGAGATCGGCCGGCGGGGCCTCAGCCTCGCATCAGTCCAGGATCTGATCGAGACGGCCGTGGGCGGACGCCCCGCCGGCCTCGTCTTCGAGGGGGATCGCAGATTCCAAATCGTGGTTCGCCTCAACGACGCGCTACGCAACGATATCTCGGCGCTGGAGAACCTGCCTGTGCCGCTTCCGCACACGAACCCGAACGCGCCGGTAGCCTCGATCCCGCTGCGGACGATCGCTTCATTCGAGCAGACCGAGGGCGCAAACCAGATCAGTCGCGAGAACGGCAAGCGCCGGGTCGTGGCGACGGCCGAGGTACGCGGTCGCGATATTGGTTCACTGGTCGCCGATGCCCAGGCCAAGGTGAATGAGCAGGTCAAGCTCGCGCCGGGCAGCTTCCTGAGCTGGGGCGGGCAGTTCGAGAACTTTTCTGTGGCCCGCCAACGCCTGATGTTTGTAGTGCCGGGCTGCTTTCTCCTGATCTTCCTTCTGTTGTTCAGTGCGCTCGGATCGGCCCGCGACGCGCTTCTGGTCTTCAGCGCCGTCCCTCTCGCCCTCACGGGCGGGATCGCGGCGCTCTGGCTGCGCGGCATGCCGTTTTCGATCTCGGCTGCAGTCGGCTTCATTGCCCTCTCGGGAGTAGCCGTTCTGAACGGATTGGTGATGCTGAGCCAAATCCGGAAGCTGATCGCCGACGGCGTTGGTGCGCGGGCAGCAATCAGCCAAGGTGCCCTCACCCGATTTCGGCCGGTTATCATGACGGCGCTGGTGGCCTCATTGGGCTTCGTCCCGATGGCTTTGGCGACTGGGACGGGAGCGGAAGTGCAAAAGCCTTTGGCGACGGTCGTCATTGGTGGGCTCTTGAGCGCAACGCTCCTAACGCTTCTCGTTCTACCCGCCCTCTATTCTTACTTTGCGGCCGCCCATTCGAAGGCGGGAACCGGCCGCGACGACAAGGCATTCATTCCGGACCGGGCTGCTGAATAGACTTCCTGAAAGATTGTTGCATGCTGTCCGTTCTCGCAAATCGTACTTATCGGCACCTGTTCACCGCGCAGGTCATTGCGCTGATAGGCACCGGAATGATGACGGTTGCGCTTGGGTTGCTGGCTTTCAAGATCGCGGGCGACAAGGCAGGTGCAGTGCTCGGAACTGCGCTTGCCATCAAGATGATTGCCTATGTCGGCGTAGCGCCGGTGGTTGGGGGCTTTGCGAATTTTCTGCCGCGGCGCGCTTTCTTGGTCTCGATGGACATCGTGCGAGCGGCCGTCGCGCTGGCGTTGCCCTTGGTCGATCAGGTTTGGCAGGTGTATTTGCTCATCTTCATCCTGCAATCGGCATCGGCAGCGTTCACACCTACGTTTCAGGCCACAATTCCCGATGTACTTCCGGAAGAGAACGAATACACCCGGGCGCTGTCGCTCTCCCGTCTTGCCTACGACATGGAAAGCCTTCTCAGCCCCATGCTAGCGGCTGCACTACTGACGGTTATCACTTTCAACTGGCTATTTGTCGGTACCGTGGTCGGGTTCTTCTGCTCCGCCGCGCTGGTACTCTCCGTAAAGATCCCCCAACCAGAAATTTCGGAACGCAAAGGCGGTCTCTACGAAAACACCACTCGCGGGATCCGCATCTATCTCGCAACACCTCGCCTGAGTGGGCTGCTCGCTCTAAATTTGTCCGTCGCCGCCGGAGGCGCAATGGTCATCGTCAACACCGTCGTTATCGTACGGGGGCTATTGGGCGGAACCGATAGCGATGTCGCCATCGCGCTTGCCTGCTTCGGCGGCGGCTCGATGGCCGCTGCTTTGATGTTGCCCAGACTCCTTAATCGAATCGCCGACCGTGCCGTCATGCTACCCGCGGCAGCTGCGCTCGGAATTACCTTGCTTGGTTTTGCGGCTATCATGTCCGCGTCGCCGCCGAAGCCTGCTTCTCTTATTATCTGGCCGGCTCTGTTGATCGCGTGGACGCTGCTCGGCGTCGGCTATTCGGCGGTCATGACGCCGGCCGGCCGATTGCTTCGCCGCTCCGCGCAGCCGGCGGACCGGCCGGCCGTGTTTGCGGCACAGTTTGCACTCTCGCATGCGTGCTGGCTGTTGACATATCCATTAGCGGGCTGGCTCGGACCACTCGCCGGGATCGTGCCGACCGCATTGGTATTGGCGGCCATCACGTTTGGCGGCGTGTTGCTTGCGTTCCAATTTTGGCCGGCGGAGGATTCAGACGTCGTGCCGCATCAGCATCCGGAATTACCGTCGGACCATCCGCACCTGCACGGAGAGCCGTCGCGGCATGCGCACGCATATGTGATTGACAACCTTCACCACCGATGGCCGTAAGAGGGCTTTTGCTGCAGCTGGCGAATATTCCTCGCTGCTACTAGGGTCTGTTTTCAGCGAGAACCTCAACCGATGAGTTGGGCGTTGTTTCGCGGAGCTATCGGTCGTGCGATATACTTTTCGAGACCGCGGAAAGACGAAACAGGCGATGATCGCCGATCAATGCAGCCTCAAACCCGTTACCGGAATCGCCTGTGAGTTTGGGGTAGGCGCGGCGGCGTAGTCCCCCACATAGTTATTCGACCGTCGCGCCTACGGCTCGGAGAATTTTAGCCCATGCCGCAAAAAGACTTTTGCAACACTATCCTTCAAGAGCAGACTCTCGACTTTAATCGCGGAATGTCCGCCACCCACCTTCAGACCCACGCACCGTATGCAATTGCCAGCAGGACAGTAAAGATCAAATAAGCTCGACGTTCATAGTGTGTCGGTAATCGCTTCTCGCCGCGACCCTACGTTGTGGTAGGCTCGTACAGAATGGAGGAGCATGGATGGATTCACGGACTTGCTGGATTATATCACTGACGATTGTGGTTTGTTTTTTCTATCTGTATGCAACAAAGCCGTCATGCCGCGATGGCTTTACGCCAGTTATTGGTGGCGGCATTGGGTGGTACTGCGCACCCGGATATCTACCCTAGGAAATGCGTACGCCGATACGGTCTGTATACCGAACCCTTGGCCTATTCGCATCGTCATCGAATATCAATTCGTATCGTCGTTCGCGCGCTTTGAGGCCACTTTCTGTACTGTGAAAAAGACGTACAACAAATAAGTGTCTATCAAAATGGTGACCGCCAGGACGCTGTAGGCCCACGGGCTTTCCATCAAATTCAGATCAATCAACACCCGGGAGAAACCGAATCCGACGACCCATGCATCAAAGCTCATGCTTATCCGACGAAACCTCTCGGCATCCAGCCGTCGGATGAGATAGGCGCCGAGCGGTACTCCAAGCACAACGCTGGGAACAAACACCAATAAGATGTTCTGGCTTTCGGCTATAAACAGGCCAAGCTGGTAATACACGATGGCAGTCACGCTCGACTCAGCCACGCGAACCAATGCGAGACCAGCCCGAAATTCACTTTTGACCAGGCCTTGATTATTGAACAAAATCGCTAAGGGGGGTCCTGAGATGTCCTGAGATGGTCGTTACCGAATACAGGATGCCCAGCGCCGTTCCAAAAGGGAGACCGATCAGCCATGTCGACCGAATCGGCCTCCGCCAACCGGCTGCCTGGACCAGGATGAGGGGCAGAATAACGGTGTAGGTGCCAAATTTGATCCAGCCAGGTTGCAGCGAAGCAAGAACAAAGGCCCCGACCGCAATGCCGGGCAGCAGCCCGATGAGAATGGGAAACACCCTTTTCCATACAGCCGGAACGCCGTTCAGATTGATGAATAGAACGTATAAGTTAAGGAAGATTTCGATCAAAACGACGGCGGGATTCAGTATTCGATTTGTATAAAAAACGAGCGCGAGCGGCACGGTGAGCGACGAAAACCCATAGCCAAGGGCACCATTTACGAATGCCGCAAACAAAGCGATCCCGGCAAGAACGATCACAGCGGTGTCAAGGGAAGGCATCTTTGGTTTCTCCCAATTGCCGGCGAGCGGTCACGTGGCGTGCGGCATTGTAGCTCAACGGTTCCCCGTGTCGGAAGGCGCGCATGCGATGGCTGCTGGGCTTTGCAAAGGACAAGGGACCGTCCTCGCCTTAATGGCCGTTCGCGCGACGTGCTTACGAGCAAGATTCATGTTGTCGTGGACGCCAATGGCCTGCCCATGCAGTTCGGCCTCACACCGCCGAGGCTCACGAAAATGGGCTCTGCCCGGATCTAGTGGCAGGATTGCAGCCGTAATCAATGTTGCTGGCAGATCGCGAGTATGACGCAGACAGTGTCGGCGTATCGCCACTCGCTACGACAAACCCGCAGCCAACTACCTCGCTTTCGTCAAGCTGGCAGCCATCCGCATTTGGCTGGGTGTTTATGAGTCCACGTCCTATCTAGATCAAAACGACAAGTCGAATCGATTGGTAACAGGCGCTGACGTCCTGAAATAAGCTCAAGTCTAGTCACTGTCAAAAATCCAGTTTGGCTTGGATCGATTCGATTCCGGCCTTGGCGCAGGCTTCGTCCGCATCACCTCCCGGTGCTCCCGACACGCCGATTGCGCCGACCAGTGTACCGCCCGATTCGACGACCAATCCTCCTCCGATAATCACCACGCCCGGCAGAGTTCTGATGCCCGCCTGCATCATTCCAGGCTGACTGATTGAAAAAAGATTGCTGGTACTGTTTCGGAAGGTCGCCGCGGTCCATGCTTTGCCGGATGCGGTCGCGGGCGTATGAGGCCCGGCGTAGCGATCACGCAGCACAACCTGGATCACGCCGAAGCGGTCGACAACCGCGACCGCCACCTGATAGCCCCGTTGCTGGCAGTCAGCCAAGGCGGCTTGCGCTAGGTCCAAAGCAATTGCGGGAGCCAGGGATTTATGAGTTACGAGCGGTTCCTGCGCGCCCGTTTGGACGGAGCCCGCAAGAGCGTAAATGGTCAGCGCGCCCACCAGATGTCGAATGCCCATGACTGATCCTGTTTGATGGTCGAAGCGATTCGGAAGCCAGATATCCTATAGCCCTTGTTGGGTCACGTTCTCGATGCCGACAATCTCGGCCACGCGCGGGGTTCGCGGGCGTCTCAGCAATGTTGGGACCGGCTCATCCTGGAGAATGGTGCCCGCATCCAGAATGGCGCAACGGTCGCACAGAATGGACGCTTCAGCGAGATCGTGGGTCACGAAAACGGTAGCCATTCGCCGCGTGCGCAGGAGTTCTGCCAGTTCGCGCACCAGGCGTCGGCGCGTCGGCGGAAATTCCCGGGAACCGATTCCGCTACCGCGCTGTCGAAGATCAAGTGGCGATCCCCGGCAAGAACTCCCAGCAGATCAGCAATTTCACGCAACTTGCGGCGGCGCAGAAATTTGGTCCGGTCAGTAATCGCGTCTCATTGTGTATCCCGCCTCCTTGTAGCCGAATTGATCAGAGACTATCATGTGATCGGGGACATGCAGACTCCCCATCAGACGCTCGCCGTCCAAGCTCTGCGCAATACTCGCTGTGTCGAGGAAATTGCGCATGGACGGAGTTCTCCACTTGGCCTCTCCAGATCCTCCAATCCAACGCAATACGCCGCTTCCGGTGGAAGCTGCCTGCGTTTCCGAACAGGCAGACGGTCAAACGCTACTGCGGGTGGATTCGATCAGCAAGCAATACGCCGATCAGGTTGTGCTCGCGAATGTCGCCTTCGGCATCCAAGCAGGCGAGATCATCGGCATCATTGGTCCAAACGGTGCCGGCAAGACAACCGTCCTTGAGGTCCTCGCGGGCATTCTCCCCGCGGAGACCAGCGACGTTCAATGGCTCGGAATGCCCTTGCCGCCGTCGCGTCGGCGAGAAGCCATGTTCTATCTACCGGACGGCGTGCGGCCTTATCAAGACCAACCCGTTACCCGGGTTTTATCGTTCTTTGCAGATGTCTATCGAAGATCGGCCGACGAGATCACCAATACGATCCAAGCGGTAGGTTTGACGCCGGTTCTTCACAAGCGCGTCCATTCGCTGTCGAAAGGTTACGGCCGAAGGCTGATGTTGGCGCTGGGACTGCTCACGCCGCACCCGCTACTTCTCATGGACGAACCATTCGACGGCTTCGACCTCCGGCAGACTCGCGACATCGTCGGCGTTCTGCGCGGGGAAGCGGCTAAGGGCCGCACGTTTGTCCTTGCGATTCATCAATTGCTGGACGCTGAGCGGGTTTGTGACCGCTTCATTCTCCTTGCCGATGGCCGCGTTCGTGGAGCGGGGACGTTGAGTGATCTCCGTACGCGGACTGGCATTGCAGCTGGAAATCTGGAGGATATCTTTCTTGCGCTCACCTGAGACATTCCGCGTCCAGGACGCTCCTCTGAGGCCGCTGCTAGTCAAGGAGCTGTGGGAGATCCTCAGTGGCCGTGCGCTATGGACCATGCTGCTGCTGATGTGCCCATTGATTGGATACAGCTTCTTCCAGGCTATTTCGCTGTATGGCGAGGCAAGCGCGGCCGGGCTGCAGTCGCCGGTGCTTGCAGCCAGTCTGTCGCCGTTGGACGGCGTCTTGGTACCTACCCTCGGGGCCTCCTATGTCGCGGTCACGCTCCTGTTTCCTTTTGTCGCGATTCGCGTGCTCGGCCAGGAAAAGGAGTCGGGCGTACTGCGTCTTCTGATCCAGCTGCCCTACCGCTCTTCCACCTTGATTGCGGCCAAGCTCGCCGCGGTGCTTGCCGCGTGGGTGCTTTCAAGCGTCCCCGCGTTCTCGGCGCTGGTTATATGGCGAATGCTTGATGGGCACTTGTCCGCTCCGGAAACCTTGAACCTTCTTTTTGGGCACCTGCTCTACGGGTTGCTCGTCGGTGCCATCGCATTGTTTGCTGCTTCGGTGTCGGAAAGCGCGGCAACCGCCGCGATCGTGACGCTCGCCTTCACGATTGGTTCGTGGGTGCTGGATTTTACTGTGGCCGGACATCCCGGCCTTCTCGAATGGATAGCCCGTCTGTCGCTCACTCAGGTGTTGCGTACATTCGAGCAAGGTCTGTTATCGGCGGGTCTTGTGGTGGGCATCGGCA
>Ga0193729_1001564_pt1 | contig 11638 bp, 7 predicted proteins | sample U1c2metaG_FD_143036 | JGI IMG/M metagenome (GOLD analysis project Ga0193729, IMG submission 143036) | Soil microbial communities from a riparian zone of the East river system, Colorado, United States - U1c2 | ecosystem: Environmental > Terrestrial > Soil > Riparian zone | place: USA: East River... | reverse complement strand
TCAGCGCGGTGTCGGCCAGCCATCCGTAGGTGGCGTTCAGAATGCTGTTTGGGTTTGTGCAGGCACTTTTTGCTTGGGGAGGAAGTCCAACGAACAACAGGACGACAGCAACGACCGTGCAAATGATCGATGGTTTCACGAGAAACGCTCCTTATCTGAACGCAGTATCGAGTGGCCGAATTTCGGCCTGAACGACTGCGTGTCACTCCGTAGTTTTCGTTCCTTTCAGCGAGGCACCCAGATTGTTCCGCCCTCGCCGAGTTCCTGCGTCGCGTAAATCCTCCGCCCCGGGCCGACGGACCTCAATGCAACGTGGCTGACGTTCATCTGAAATCTGGCTGATATCAGGTACGCCAATGATTCCTGCGGACTTATGGAAGGCTCGGATTGCCAAGTTCGCAGCAGCGATGATAGAGTACCGACCTCGTGTTGCACAGGAGCCGTCGACTGTGACACGTAGAGACTTGGTTTTACGCCCGGCCTACCCCACGGATCCACTTTTAGCTGCAAGTCACCTATGGCCACCTCACCCGAACCCGCTCACACTGATCAGCCACCGGTGACGCGCTTCGGCGGATTCGAGTTGGACCTTGAAAGCGGAGTGCTCTCCAGGAACGGGCAGAAGAACCGTCTCCAGGGTCAGCCGCTGCAACTCCTTGAACTGTTACTGCAACAGCCTGGCCGGACCGCCACGCGGGAGCAGATCCAGCAGCATCTCTGGCCTGACGGTACCGTGGTCGAGTTCGAACACAGTGTTAACGCGGCGGTAAAGCGCTTGCGGGAAGCCCTGGGCGATGACGCCGACAAACCTACCTTTATCGAGACGATCCCTCGCCGCGGCTACCGTTTCATCGCTCGGGTCGAAAACGCTGAAGTACCGCCTGTCAGGTCGCGGCCCTCCGTGGCGCGAAAGTTAACGCTCGCTGGGGCCATCCTGCTACTCCTTGTGCTTGCGGTTGTTGGCGCGCTTTATCGGCGAGCATTGGTCCATACTGGCCTCGCGGAAACGGGTTTCCAGAACCTCGCCATTTCAAGCCTGAGTTCCACAGGTGACGTCACACTCGCCCGCATCTCACCCGATGGTCGCTATCTGGCGTACGTTTCGTACCAGCACGGGAAAGACAGCCTGTGGGTCCGGCAGATCGCTACTACCAGCGCGGTTCAGACTGTCTCTCCAGGCACCAACGCTATCATCGATGTGGCCTTTACTCCCGAGGGAGGCTTTCTCGACTACACCGTGTCCACTGGACAGGACGCGAACGGCAAGGTGTACCAGATCCCGGTGCTCGGCGGCACTCCTCGGCTTTTGCTCGACAAAGCGGACAGCGGTGTGTCTTTCTCCTCCGATGGCAGTCAAATGGCGTATGCCCTGCAGGACGTCCAGTCCAGCGAAGTCCAGGTGATGCTAGCAAAGGCAGATGGCAGCGGATCGCGAAAACTGGCCGGGTACCCCGGTTCGGTCTTCTCCGGCGGCTACAGGGTCCGATGGTCACCAGACGGGCAGCGCATTGCCGCTACCCAGGATATAAACGACCCAAACGGATTGGGTGCGGGGCTGCTCGAAGTTGATGTCGCCACCGGCCGGCAGAAGCCCATGCCAGGCAGGCACTGGCGCGGCGTACAGGATTTTACCTGGCTGCCGGACGGGAGCGGTCTCTTGTTGGCAGCTCAGCCCAAGACTGCGACCGAGCCGCAACTTTGGTTGGTCACTTACCCCGGCGGGGCTGTCCGGCGCATTTCGAACGATTTGAGCAGGTATCTTTCCGTTGCTGTCTCCGGCGACGGACGCGCCATCGCTTCCGTGCAGATGAACGTCACCAGCGGCGTCTGGGTCGGCCCCGCCAATGCGCCGGATCAGGCCCAGCATGTCACCTCGGGCAGGCTGGACGGGAACTGGGGCGTGACTTTCACCCCTGATAACCGGATCGTTTATGACGGCAACCACTCCCAGAATTGGGACCTCTTTCTGGCTGATGCCGACGGAAGCAATACCCGCCAACTCACCTTCGACCAGCACTTCCATGGGGCGGCATCGGTGTGCGACCACGGACGTGGCATTGTCTACTTCAGCCATTTTGACGGTAACAACCATTTGTGGAAGCTCGACCCGCACACAGGCGCTTCCTCAAAGCTGACCAATGGCGCAGGCGAGCTAATCCCGACATGTGGAGGAGACGGCGATTGGATCTTCTACTGGGGGCAAGTCGCTGGCGGAACTTCTTACGTCTTCAAAGTACCAGTTGCGGGGGGAACCCCGATTCGCGTTTCAGATAGGGTAGCGCTCAGCCCAGGGTTTGTGTCTCTGGACGGCCAGCACGTAGCCTTTGCCACCCCACCGCAGCGCCTACGTTCGATGACAGTGTCAATATCAATACCGGATGCTGGATACCCGACAACCGATCGATGGCGATTGCGGACCTTCGCACCGGCACGCCCAACCTTTGGGCCATCCCGCTCTTTGGAGGCCCACAAACGCAACTGACGCACTTTTCTTCAGGCGTAATTTGGGCCTGCGCCTATTCTGCAGACGGAAAGTTGATTGCACTGGCCCGCGGTTCGCGTCAGATCGACGCAGTGCTGTTCACCAGTGCCAAGTAGGAGGCGCCATCGTGACTTGGCCACGGTTGTCAGTCTCTCCACGCCGAGAGTCCCGGCCGGAACTAGTTCCTCGCCTCTTTCGTCGCAACTAGGGGCTTCACCATGACCGGGCGGCGATAGACAAATTCCAACACATGTCGGGCTCCGGCGATGCCCTCGGCCATGCGGTCACGAGCAGAATAGCCTTGTGCAGATGTCGGATGATTCAGTGCGGACGCAGCTTTGGCTTCGCGTTGGAAGCGGCTGAGGGCTTGTGCGTCGTGGGCGAAGTCGTCGGGAAGGAACTTCAGGGCGACGCGGCGACCGAGCTTCAGGTCTTCTGCCTCGTACACAACACCCATTCCGCCGCCGCCCATCCTACTGAGGATGCGGTAATGGGAACGTCTGATCAACGGGTTGGGAGGGCGTGGACACTTAGCGATGTGCACACATCCGGCAGCATCCTTAATTACTCTCACTTCGTCTACACGGTTCAGACATGACGCTTACGAGAAAGTTATTCAGATATCGAGCCTGAAAAAACAAACCCAAATCTGTTCTGCCCGCAACTCTGGGGCACGGACAAATGGAAAACCTGTCCACAGAGCCTCACACCGTCCAATGAATGTCAGTCAGAAGGAGGCTTGTCGAACCGCAGAGTTTCCAGATTATTCAAGGCAATTTCTTCTGATCCGAAATGAGTTACGCGGACTACGAGAAGGAATTAGGCACTGAGCTATGTAGAATACAGGGGGGTGCGAGATGAAAGACGAGATAGCCAAAGAGATCGTCGATGAATTGCGTTTGATTCGAGAAGAACTGCAAAATCTCACGATGGCCATTAGGTCCAAGGCAAACAATTCTGAAAACTCCTACGCTGGCAAGTCTCGTAAGTCCTATCAGCCGCGCGTTCCGTACCCGCCCGGTCCCGGCCACTCGGGAGTTAAGCCACATCGGAACGTACGCCCCGGAGAGCCACGACATCAGTGGCATCAAAATTTTCCAAAGGACAAGTGATAATCTTCACGGCCGGTTCACCGACTGCAAACACACGATTGAATTGCCACGCTTACATTCGGAGGATCACGACTCTGCATATCTTCACTTCGACGTGTAATGCCTGATTAGTCGTGGTTGTTCACGCTAAAGCAGGTTTTCGCGTGCTCATCCGCCGCTGATTAAAAAATTTAGCTTTATTAAGCCGATGCGACAGACCCTAGCTCCACAATCCTTACCACCTTCCGCACTCGTAGGCCAACGATTGGACGGCGGTACGTCCCTTCGCACATCGAAATTGGGAAACCAGCGGAAAACGGTGCGAGAAATGAAATTTCGGTTCCATTACGAAATTGTTGCTCCGCGAAGGCATACTGAGCCGGATTCTTATAGGAAAAGGAGGACCCGTAGGGCGGCTTAATTGGTCTTCGTATCCGAAATAAATTTTTGCGTACCCACGATTCCGAACCGCATGAAATTCCTCGCAGCCTGCTCCGCGTAGCCGCCGCGTAACCGCGAAACACGTTTTTGGCGGTTTTGGCGTTTCTGGCGTTTAATAGAATCTATAAGTTACATGATTTCAACGTGGGCCGTCGGTTCGATTCCCCCCGCCGGCACCAATGATCTTAAAGAACTTAGCTTCGATTTTTTCGTCCCGCGTAACCGCCGCGTAACTTTCTCAGGAAACAGGACGCATTTTTATTGCCCGAGCGCTGTCAGTGAGGTGGTGTGGAAAGGCGCGCTTCTGGTATCGAAAAGTATGACGATGCACTCGGAGAACTTTTTTTTCTCCCGCACATTGGCTATAGCCGAGGTGTGCCATCGCGTCAAATTCGCAGATCAAACTTCAAATCCATACAAAGATTTCCGACCAATCTCCCACCCTGGCCGTTACCCAACTTGCGAACTCCATCCATGAAGAAAAGACTAAAGTGCCCCTCATTCATACCTGAGCGCCACAATTGGATCCACCTGCATGGCCCTGCGCGCCGGCACCGCGCAAGCCACTACCGCCACCAGCAACAACACTAGTGCTACGCCGCTGAACGTCGCCCAATCGCTGGGCTTCACCCCATACAAAACGCTGGCCATCAAGCGGGTCAGCCCCAACCCGGCAATTATCCCGCAAGCGATCCCCAGAAATGTTGCTCGCAAGCCGTCCTCTAACACCATCTGGAAAATGTCCCCGCTCACCGCCCCCAGCGCTACGCGAATCCCAATCTCTCGGGTGCGCTGCTGCACCGTATACGAAATCAACCCATACAAGCCGATCGTGGCCAGCGCCAACGCCAGGGCCGCAAAGCTGCCGATCAAATACGACGGATAGCGCCGGAAAAAAACCGAAGGCGACTGATAGGCCACATCTTGCAGACTCTGCGGCTGAATCATCGGCAATTGTGCATCCATGTCACGCAGCGCCGACCGCGTCGCTCCGACAAACGCCGCCGGGTCTCCTGCCGTTCTCACCATGTAGCTCAAAAATGTTGATGGCCCCTGATCATTAAAACTGTAAATCACAGGAGGCAACGGGGACGCCAGGTCCAAGGCCGCAGTATCCGCCGCCACCCCTACAATCTCGAGGAACGGATTCTTGTCGCTGTATGTAAACCGTATACGCTTGCCGACCGCGTTGCCCCCGCCCAAATACGCGTTCGCGAACGCCTTGTTCACCAGTAAAACTCCCGGCGCTTTTTTGTTGTCGTTGGCGGTAAATCCGCGCCCGGACAATAAAGGAATTTTTAACGTCGAAAAATAGCTCTCCGCCACCGTCACGATCTGCGCTTCGTCCTCGAGCCCCAGCTGGGCCTCGAGTCCCTGCACCACGAACCTCACCGTTCCCCCGCCTCCGCTGACCGGAATCGATGACGCCTGCCCGGCATCCAGAACACCCGGAATCGCGCGCAATCGGTCCGTAAACGCTTTGTCAAAATGCAGCGCCGCGGTATCAAAACCAGGATCATCCTGGTCCACGGGATAACTTTGAGTCGGCAGGTTCACCGAAAACGTCAACACATTGTGTGCGTCGAATCCTGGATCACGGGACAGCAACGCCCGCACGCTCTTCAACATCAACCCAGCGCCTACCAGCAAAACCAGAGCCACCGAAATCTCCGCCACCACCAGAGTACTGCGCAAGTGCGCTTGCGCCGTGCTGGTTCCTCCTCGCGTTTCATCCTTCAGGGCTTCATTCACCGAGCCCCGCGCTACCGTCAACCCCGGCGCAAGTCCAAAAACAATGGCTGTTAACACCGTTACTCCGCACAAAAATCCGAGCACCGGCAAGTTAATTCCCGCATCCCGCAAATACGGCATCGATTGCAATTGCACTTCGGGTATGGCGGCCACCAACAGCGACACGCCCCACTGCGCCGCGGCCAATCCCAGCGCTGCGCCCATCGCTGCCAGCAGTAGGCTCTCCGTTAACAATTGCGACAAAATATTTCCGCGGCTGGCTCCCAAGGCCACCCGAACCGCAAACTCCTTGCGCCGCCCGATCGATCTCGTCATCAAAAGATTCGCTACGTTTGCGCACGCAATCAGCAGCACAAATCCCACCGCCCCCAGCAAGATCAACAGCAGCGGCCGTACCTGACCAACAAAATTTTCCCGCAGCGTTTTCATGACAAAAATGGTCGACCCATTTTCCTTTGGATACGCCGCCACCAACCGCGCCGTCAGTCCGTCCATCTCCGCGCGAGCCTGCTCCTCCGTTGCTCCCGGGGCCAGCCGGCCCACGACGTTCAGCCATCGTAGGTTTCGCCGTGCAATAAATTCGCTGCTCTGATGAATCGGCACCCACATCGGCGTGGAGTTGAAAAACGTAAAATTCCGCGGAAGCACTCCCACGATCGTGGCGGGCATGTTGTCGACCTGCACCACGCGGCCCACCACGTTTTTATCCCCGCCAAAATCGCTTTGCCAAAATCGATAACTCAGCATGGCCACGTGCAGTCCGTCTGCCCGCACGTCCCCGTCGACAAAATCGCGTCCCAGCAAAGGTTTTACGCCAAGTGTGGAGAAAAAGTTGGCTGACACCTGGGTCGCGAACACGTTTTTAGGTTCATCCGCAATCCGTAACGTAAACCCATCCCCGCTGTACACTGCGATTGACGAAAAACTCTTCGCCTGCTTCCGCCAGTCCAGGTAATCGGGATACGACACTTGCGAAAACTGGAGATTCGCCAGTTGCTCCCGAGACTCCCCCAACGACATCAAGCGCTGCGGTTCATAGTAGGGAAGCGGTCTCAGCAGCGTTGTATACACCACCGAAAAGATCGCGGTATTCGCACCAATCCCCAACGCCAGGGTCAGGACCGCGATCACCGCAAAACCCGGATTCACGCGTAACGCACGCGCCGCACAACGCAAGTTCCGCAAAACGGTTCCCATTTGGGCCTCCGGCAACACTTCGCATCCGATCCTGCACACCGATCACCGCACAAGAACTGACAGGGCTATTTACCCGCGCTTCTATCCACACCGGTTAGCAAACTCACTACAGCGCCAGTCCGGCCCGAACCGCCCGATAATGGGAAACTGCACAACAAAATCGCACACTTCTTGGGATCGATCCCACGGTAGGTTACGTGGAATCGCTTATGGTTCCTTCCCATTAAACAGGCAAGACTCACACTGACGGGGCGGCGAATTTTTCGGATTTGTATCGACGCCGTCTGAGTCGGGCGGAATGGGCAGTTATGGGAGAATGTCCGGGAAAAAATAGCGGTCTGGTAGGCTTAGTGAATAGAATGCGGATCTCTTGAATGAGCTCAGGCCTCAGCCGGACCAGCGACCGCGCAGAAAATCGAGAAATACTTAGCCGAGCATTTTCCCGAAGACACGATAGTTCAGTCCAACAATCTGCCGGTAATACGTGCGCAACTGGCACTCACACACCAGAGCCCCTCAGTTGCCATTGCTAATCTTGAACCGACAGCCCTGTATGAATTGGGAACGTTAAATAGCTATGTGCAGGTCAGCGGTCTTAGTTTGTATGCGGTTTATGTGCGGGGAGAAGCTTATTTAGCTGCGCACCGGGGCAGCGATGCGAGCGCCGAGTTTCAGAAAATTCTCGATCATCGCTCTATTGTGTTAAATGAGCCCATCGGTGCACTTGCGCACCTCGGTCTGGCTCGCGCCTACGCGTTGCAGGGCGACACTGCGAAGGCTCGAACGAAATATGAAGATTTTCTCACGCTATGGAAAGACGCTGACCCCGACATCCCTATCCTTATCGTGGCCAAGGCGGAGTACGCGAAGCTGCAGTAATCAACAAGCCTATAGATCGATCTTTGCATGGGATTGTCTGACATCATAGCGCCCGATTAGACGTGCGGACATGTGTTTTTTTTCATGCGAAACCAGTTTTCGCGGCCTCGCCCGCCACCACTGTTAAAAAGTTAGAGCCATCGAAAGTAGTTGGTCCGATCCCTAATACCACAATCGTTGGCACCTCCGGCACCCGTAGCCCAATGATCGGTTAGCGAAAGCCTCTTCCTACATAGGATCGCTCAAAACTGCGAAAGCGGTGGTCGAGATAAATAGCTGCACAAATAAAACAGCGCGCCGGATTTTTTGGACAAAAAAGAGGACCCCGCCAGGCTTTAGTTCGTCTTCGTAAATGAAAAAGTTTTTCGGGGTACAGATGGTTCGGAGCCTCCTGATTACTCTTACCAGAGGAGTTAAAACCACTTTTCCGATACCGCGTTTACCATGCGCTGAGAACCTTTCGGGTATACCGCGTAACTGAATTTCCATGCTGCGAGAATGGCTGGCTTCTAAGCAGTCCGTCTTCGTTGACTTGCCCTAGGCCGCAACCTAATGTGGCCGCAATTATGGCGGACTCCCAGTCACTCCTCGGGCAGACCATCTCCCACTACCGCATTCTTGAAAAGCTCGGTGGTGGAGGCATGGGTGTCGTTTATAAGGCCGAGGACGCACGGCTGCATCGTCTCGTCGCGCTCAAATTCCTGCCCGACGATGTTGCCATGGACCCTCAGTCCTTGGCCCGTTTTCAACGCGAAGCACAGGCGGCCTCTGCCCTGAATCATCCGAATATTTGCACGATCCACGACATCGGCGAACACAACGGCCAGCCGTTCATTGCGATGGAGTTTCTCGACGGGCAGACGCTGAAGCATCTTATAGCTCGCGGGGCTATGCCACCTGAACAGGTCCTGGAGATCGGAATTGAGATAGCTGAGGCACTCGAAGCTGCACACGCCGAAGGTATCATTCACCGGGACATCAAGCCCGCGAATATCTTCGTGATTAAACGCGGTCACGCCAAGATTCTCGATTTCGGTTTAGCGAAGGTCGTCCCTCTAGGTTCGAGTATCGGTGTGTCGGAGATGCCGACCGCAACAGCGGGAGAACTCTTGACCAGCCCCGGCACAACGATGGGCACGGTGGCTTACATGTCGCCGGAGCAGGTCTTGGGCAAGCCGCTCGATGCTAGGACGGATATTTTTTCTTTGGGCGTAGTGCTGTATGAAATGACAACAGGAAAACGTCCCTTCACTGGAGAAACCAGCGGCGCCATCCAAGATTCGATTCTCCACAAGAAACCGCTGACTCTGGGGAGACTGAATCCCGAGTGCCCGCCAGAACTTGATCAGGTCATCAGCAAAGCCCTGGAGAAAGATCCCGAACTGCGCTATCAAAGTGCTGCGGAACTGCGCACTGACTTGAAACGGCTGCAGCGCGACAGAACTTCTGTTGACCAATTGGACCTCCGTGAACATAAGCGAAAGTCTCGCGTTTATTTCTGGGTTGGTGCGGCGGCACTTCTCGCAGCCTTTGCGTTGCTCGCTCTGTATCTGATGACCCGGAGCGCAAACGCTCCTGCTGAGAACGTGAACGTTGTACCGCTCACGTCTTATCCTGGCGCGGAACAGTTTCCGGCCTTTTCCCCGGATGGAAATGAGGTGGCATTTGCCTGGACTGGCGGCGAATACGGCCTCGATTTCGATCTCTATAGGAAACAGGTCGGGAGTGAAAAGGCGGTTCGCCTGACTACCACTCACGCCAGCACCGCTCTTGCGCCCGCTTGGTCCCCGGACGGACGATACATCGCATACATACGTGTCGCCGCTGATTACTCCGGGCTCTACCTGATTCCTGCTCTGGGTGGACCGGAACGCAAACTGAGTGATGTTTCAGGCGCGGCCTATGACACTCCGTTTTTGAGTTGGTCGCCCGACAGTAAGTGGCTGGCTTTCCCGGGCCCAGACAATTCTAGGAGTTCGGCCATAGTGCCTAGCGCACGAATCTACTTGCTCAATGTCGAGACACTCGATCGCCGGGTACTGCCTTACCCGTCATCCACCTGCGCGGTTGCTCTGGGACCTGCGTTTTCTCCTGGCGGCAATCAGATCGCGTCATTTTGTTGGGATGAAGCATTTGGAGTCGGAGGGATTTATATCCAATCCGTGCGGGGCGACGTCGTCCGAAAGTTCATGGGTCTTGACGGATTATTTGGAGGTCTGACTTGGACCTCAGATGGCAACTCTATTGTGTATAGTCTCAACGATTTCTTGTGGCGACTTACCGTGATGGACGGACACCGGCAGAAACTGCAATTCGGGCAGAATGTCAGAGCGCCAGCTGTGGCGCGGGTAGGCGCTCGACTGGCTTATGCCCAAGCGAACTCGTGGGGGAACCATCTGAACATTTGGCGCCTCGATCTCAGCGCGCCGGACAAAGCAAAAAGCGCGCCGCTCAAGGTGATTTCCTCTAGCCGTGGTCAGGAAGAACCACGTATTTCTCCTGATGGCAAGCGTATCGCGTTTTACTCCGGGCGCTCGGGAAATTCCGAGATATGGGCCGCCGATCGTGACGGCTCGAGCCTTATTCAGCTGACCTCTTTCGGCGGACCAGTGACCGGCACTCCGCGCTGGTCGCCAGACAGCCGCCGCATTGTCTTCGACTCGCGTGCGAGTGGTCATGCGGAACTGTATGTGGTGGACGCGGATGGAGGCCCAGCGCGTCGCCTGTCAACCGGCACGCCAGACGCTTCCGAGCCGTCCTGGTCGCATGACGGACGCTGGATTTATTTCTTCGTCAGCGAGAACAAAAAAGGAATTTGGAAAGTACCAGCCGAAGGCGGCGCTGCCATCCAGCTGACCGCAGATGGGGGAGATCTGGCGCAGGAATCGCTTGACGGCAGCCGAGTTTTTTACGTTGCTAATTTTCATCTGAGGTCGGTATCAATCAATGGGGGCGATGAACAGGAATATAGCGAGATCGGCACAACACCGGGATTATTGTTTATGGATCGGTGGACTCCCGGACCTAATGGCATTTACTTTCTGGACGGCAGTAAGACGCCGGCCACCCTTAATCTGCTGAACCTGAGCACAAGAAAAATCTCGCGCGTCTCCGATGTTTCCGGCCGTCTGACCGACTGGGGATCGGGGCCGAGCCTATCCGCGGACGCCCGTACTCTGGTGTTCGCCACTGCCGACCGCATGGAAGGAGACCTCATGCTGGTCGAAGGCTTTCACTAGAACTTCAGACTTTGGTTCCCGGCTTCTTCGTGAAATGAGTGACAAGGCGCGGCACCGCCTGCTGCTGAAGCCGATCCTCTTATTTTAAAAACGTAAGAGCGACGTTCCCGACAGTCTCAGGAATCCCTACCGAAGAGCCTACCGAGCCGGATTCTTATGGGAAAAAGAGGGCCGGGCCCCGCTTTAGTTGGTCTTCGTAAATGAAAAAAGTTTTTCGGGTACGCCAACGATTCCGAGCAGCATGAAAATACCTCGCAGCGGTCCGCGTAGCCGCCGCGTAACCGCGAAACACGTTTTTGGCGGTTTTGGCGTTTCTGGCGTTTAATAGAATCAATAACTTACGTGTTTTCAACGTGAGCCGTCGGTTCGATTCCCCCCGCCGGCACCACTGAAAAAAGAACTTAACGAAGTTTTTTTGATCCCGCGTAACCGCCGCGTAACTTTGCCTGCCAGAAAAACAAAAAGCCTGCCAGAAAAACAAAAACTCCGAGACTCGATAGCGATCCAAACGAGAATAAAAAATAATCAAGAAAGTGGCGCTGAATATTAAAAAGCGA
>Ga0193729_1001563_pt1 | contig 11639 bp, 12 predicted proteins | sample U1c2metaG_FD_143036 | JGI IMG/M metagenome (GOLD analysis project Ga0193729, IMG submission 143036) | Soil microbial communities from a riparian zone of the East river system, Colorado, United States - U1c2 | ecosystem: Environmental > Terrestrial > Soil > Riparian zone | place: USA: East River... | reverse complement strand
AGGCGTTTCCGATTTGCTTTTTACAGTCGGTAAACCGCCGCTTGTCGAGACGCACGGTTGGCTGGAAGAATTCGTGGTTGAAACGCCAGAGCCTGTTTTCGGGAGCAAAGAAATCGATCAACTTGCCGATCACATTATCAATGGCAATGAGCGGCTCCTGCACGATCTGGCCACCTGGGGTTCGTGCGATTGCAGTTATGCGCTCAAGGATGTTGCGCGTTTTCGCGTCAACATTTTCAAACAAAACGGCAAGCCAGCCATCGTCATGCGAAAGCTGCAATCGCAAGTCCCGACGCTCGACGCGCTCGGCTTGCCAGCGGTCTTTCGGGAAATCGTTAAGGAAAAAAATGGAATCATCTTCGTCACGGGCGCCACAGGCAGCGGCAAAACAACCACGCTCGCAGCCATGCTCCATGAGTTAAATCAAACGCAGCAGATTCACATCATCACACTTGAGGATCCGATCGAATTCGTGCACCCGCACCAGCGATCGGTGTTCCATCAACGCGAACTTGGGAACGATTTTCCCGATTTTGCGCGTGGCTTACGCGCGGCTCTTCGTCAGGCCCCCAAGGTCATTCTGGTTGGCGAAATCCGCGATCGCGAAACCATGGAGATCGCCATGACAGCGTCCGAGACCGGCCATGTCGTTTTTACCACGCTTCACACGATCGACGCGGGTCAGACCATAAACCGCGTCCTTGGAATGTTCGGCAAGGATGAAGAACAGTTTTTGCGTCAGCGGCTCGCGGATACCGTGCGTTACATCGTCAGCCAGCGTCTCGTGAGCAAAATTGGCGGCGGACGTCTGCTTCTGACCGAGATCATGGGGAGCAGTCTGCGCACACGTGAAACGCTTCTCTACGGCGAGAGCGAGGGCCGCACTTTTCAGGAAATTATCGAGGCCGGCAGCACACTGGGCTGGCACAGCTTCGATCAATCGATACTCAAAGCCTACGAAGCCGATCTTATTAGCGAAGACACCGCGCTCATCTTCTGTGCGCACAAACACAAAATGCGCAAAGACATCGACCTGCTGAAAAAACTCAGGGAGGGAAGCTTCGAAATGCCATCCGGCCTCCAGATGCAAACGGAGGCGGATATGGGGGCCGAGTCAGTTTCTTAGGAGTCAATACAAATGGACACGTATTCAGAATCCAACGTCATCGGAGAGAACGGAGCTAGGTCCGAACAATCGGCCCGACTCAAGGAAGGGCTGCGGCGCGATGAGTTTTTGGCGCATTTGAACCAGAAGTTGCGCACGCCGCTCAATGCCATCATGGGATTTGCCGAGCTTCTCGAAATGCAATGCGAGAACGCGAGCATGGCCGACAACGTCAAGCAGATTCTAAAAGCCGCGCGCGCCCTGCTCGACGTTATCAATCGAGAACTCGCCGAGCCTAACCATGGCAACGAAGCATCGAACGTCGTTGCGACCTCGCAGTGCGACGTCCTTTACATCGAAGACGACCCGGCAAATTTCGTACTCGTGCAACGCATTTTGGAACAGCGACCAGCCGTCAAATTACTTCAAGCCACCCGTGGCGAAATGGGCCTGACCCTTGCCGAGACCCACGGTCCTAGATTAATTCTGCTCGATCTCAATTTGCCCGACATTCACGGCTCCGAAGTGCTTCGGCGCGTCCAGCAAAACGCGGCTACGATGCACATACCGGTCGTCGTGATCAGCGCCGATGCGACCGCGAGTCAAATTGAACGGCTTCTTTCCGCCGGCGCGCGAAATTACGTCACGAAACCTTTCAATATTGAACCATTCCTCGCTGTAGTGGACGAAATTTTGGGAGAAACTGACCGCACGAATCCGCAATTTTTCGGATAGGGCGACCAGTCAGGCATCGCAGAAGTGCGAGCCTTCAGCGTGAAAGATTTTTTGAGGAAACCTTACGGCACTGGTTAGTTACTCGAGACGCTACGCGACACTCTGGAAGAGAAAACCTGACGCGGTGTCTAGATTTGCGCCGATGTCTGCGCTTCCCCTAACTGTTCAGCGATTCTCCTTCGTTGACAGTTTTGCGCGAGGACGCAGGATTGCACCTGGCCGATGAGATTTGAGAATCAAATTGCGATTGTGACGGGAGCGGGGCGGGGGATTGGGCGCGCGATCGCGATGCGGCTGGCAAGCGAAGGCGCACGCGTGGCGTGTGTCAGTCGCAGCGAGGAAAACGCAAGACGCACGGCGAATGAGTTGAATGGGGCGCGCGCAGATTCGGCGAAAGCCTATGCGGTCGATGTGGCGGACCACGCCGCCGTGCAAAAAGTCGGCGCGCAAATTCTGGAAGACTTCGCCAGGATCAACATTTTAGTGAACAACGCGGGAGTCATCCGCGATGGGCTCGCCATGCGCATGTCGATCGAAGACTGGGACACAGTTATCAACACCAACTTGCGTGGCGCATTTAATTTCACGCAGGCGATCATGCGCCCGATGATCAAACAGCGCAGCGGCCGCATCATTAACATCAGTTCCGTGATCGGATTGATCGGCAATGCGGGACAAACCAATTACGCCGCCAGCAAGGCTGGTCTGATTGGTTTGACCAAATCGCTCGCGCGCGAACTGGCCAGCCGCCACATCACGGTAAACGCGGTTGCGCCGGGATTCATCGCAACGGACATGACCGATGCGGTGCCGGAGGAAGTGCGCGCGGTGATCAAAGGGAAGATTCCGCTCGGCGAAGCTGGCCAACCCGAAGATGTCGCAAGCGCGGTTGCATTCCTTGCTTCCACGGAAGCCAGTTACATTACCGGGCAAGTTCTTTGCGTCGATGGTGGCATCGCGATGTGATTCTTCTGTAGCGGCGGTCTATGACCCTCGCATTAACTAGCCCGACGCTCATAGAGCGCCGCTACAAGCACCAAACCTGCTTGTTCATGTCGTAAGATCGATAATCGCATTTCGTGAAATCATTTTGCGCACTTCTGGCAATTGTCCTCGGCTTGGTTGGATATTGGTATTTCCATCGGCCAATCACTTATCCAGCAGGTGTCCTGATTGCCTCAGAGCCGGAACAGATCGACGTCGTTGGTAGCGCGAAGCCGATCGATTATCGCGCGTTTCATTTGCAGCCGCTCGCGCATTTCACGATCGATGCGCGCGTGTTGCACCGAAAAATTTATCGCTACGATCGTCCGGCGGCGCTGGTTCCTGTTGATCTCGCCCTGGGGTGGGGCCCGATGTCCGATCAACACGTCTTGGATCAACTAAAGATCAGCCAAAGCATGCGGTTCTATTGGTACGAATATCAGCGCCAGCCACCGATTCCCAAGGATCAAATCATTTCGCACAGCACAAATATTCATGTGATTCCATCGACAACAGAGATTGCGTCGCGGTGCAAATCGCTGCGCACAGGCTCGCTCGTTCATTTGAGCGGCGAACTGGTCGAGGCAACCGGTCCCGGAATTGGAACTTGGCGCAGTTCGCTCAGCCGCACCGACACTGGGAACGGCGCGTGCGAACTGATGTGGGTCGAGAAAATCTCGGTCTTGCCCGAAAGCCTCGCGCAAGATCGACATCTTGCTTTCGAGCGCTGAGAGGTAGATCGAGCGCTCCGTCGCTCGATGCTAAAATATGCGCCGCAAAGCGACCGTGAAATAACATCGCGCGCGGAGCGCACGATCCACCTTGCGCGGCCAGTCTTGCGCGAAACAGATTCCCGTTTCATCGTGCAGGATGACGACTGAGAAAGCGACGTTCGGCGCGGGATGTTTTTGGGGCGTGGAAGAAACTTTCCGGAAACTGGAAGGCGTAACTTCGACTGCGGTCGGTTACGCCGGCGGAACGAAAGAGAACCCAACTTATGAAGACGTTTGCTCGGATGAAACCGGCCACGCGGAAGCCGTCCAAGTTGAATTCGACCCATCGCAAGTCAGCTACGACGACCTTCTCGATGTTTTTTGGTCGAACCACAATCCGACGACGTTGAATCGCCAGGGCCCTGACATTGGGACGCAATATCGCTCCGTGATTTTTTATCATTCACCCGAACAAAAAGCAGCGGCGGAAAAATCGAAGATCGACATGAGTAGTCGGTTGAATCGGCCCATCGTTACGCAGATCGAGCCGGCACCAAAGCTCTGGCGCGCCGAGGAATATCACCAGCGCTATCTGGAAAAGCGCGGCCAATCGCATTGCGCGATTTGATCGAGTCGCGCATGAGCCGCGAGATTGTCCGCACAAAAAAATTCGTCGCCGACACGGCAAATTTCATTGTCGGCCTTGCGCACAAAGCGCTGGCGGAGCGGAACGAGTTCCGGATTGCGCTTTCCGGGGGAAACACACCGCGCCCGGTTTATTCCGAGATCGCACAGATCGCGCACGATCTTCCATGGGAAAAAATTTTGATCACCTTTGGCGATGAACGGTGCGTTCCGCCGGATAACGCGCAGAGCAATTTTCGAATGGCGAGCGAAACACTTTTTGCGCCGGCAGCTATTCCGGAAAAATCGATTCTGCGGATGCGCGGCGAGATCGAGCCGCAAACCGCCGCGCAGGAATACCAAGACCATGTCGATCTTTTGGCCACCCAGCGCGGCGAACCAATTTATCAGCACGATTTGATCTTACTCGGCTTGGGCGACGATGGACATACCGCTTCGTTGTTTCCTGGAACCGCCGCCCTTCAAGAAAATCTGCGTCGCGTCGTCGCGAATTTCGTTCCGAAGCTCAACACGTGGCGTTTGACGTTCACGTTTCCGCTCATCAATCACGCGCAACATGTCTGCTTTCTCGTGAACACGAGTAAACAGAGCGAGCTGATCGAGGGCGTTTTGAGCGGCGACACGCAGTATCCCGCAGCGCGTGTGCAATGCAGCGAGATCACGTGGATCATCGGTCAATGATTCTGCGGCACGGTTCACGCTAAGATCGACATCGTGCGCACGATCATCGTCACGGGATCAGCCGGATTGATCGGATCGGAAACGGTCAAGCGATTTGCCAAGGATGGCGCGCGCGTCGTTGGGATCGACAACGATATGCGCGCACAATTTTTTGGCGCGGAAGCTTCTACGAAGAAGACGCGCGACGACTTGATCGCGAAGGTGCGTGATTACCAGCATCACAACATCGACATCCGCGACGCGGGAGCTGTCAGCGAATTGTTCAGCCAACATCGCGGCAAGATCGATACGGTCGTGCACACGGCTTCGCAACCATCACACGATTGGGCGGCGCGCGATCCACAGACTGATTTCACGGTCAACGCGAATGGCACCCTCAATTTGCTTGAGGCGGCAAGAAATTTTTGTCCCGAGGCGCCGTTTATTTTTACATCGACCAATAAAGTTTACGGCGATACCCCGAACCGGCTGCCGCTGCGCGAATTGCTAAAGCGGTGGGAAATCGAGCCCGGACACGAATACGAGCTGGGAATTTCTGAAACAATGAGCATCGATTACACGACGCATTCGCTCTTTGGCGCATCAAAAGTGGCAGCCGATGTTCTCGTCCAGGAATATGGACGCTACTTTGGAATGCCTACAGTTTCCTTCCGAGGCGGATGTCTCACCGGCCCGGCACACGCGGGAACGGAACTGCACGGTTTTCTTTCTTATCTGATGATCTGCGCGGTATCAGGCCGGCCTTATCGCGTTTTCGGATACAAAGGAAAACAGGTGCGCGACAACATCCATAGCGTTGACCTGGTGGAGGCGTTTGCCGAATTCGTGCGCGCCCCGAGAGCAGGCGAAGTTTACAACATCGGCGGCAGCCGCCACTGCAATTGCTCGATGCTCGAAGCGATCGAGATGTGCGAAGAAATCAGCGGCCGAAAATTAACCTGGCACTACGAAGAGGCGAACCGGATCGGCGATCACGTCTGGTGGATCAGCGACGTGCGGAAGTTCCAACAACACTATCCGCGCTGGAAATTTCGCTACGCTCTGGGCGATATCCTCGAGGAAATTTACGCTGCGGTGAAGTCTTAGCCGCTTCAATGATTCAACGATCAATACTGTTCGCCCTGATCGACTGACGCGGGCGGCACGCGATCCTCGATCCCCCACACGTGAATCATGACGCCGAGCCAATAAAAAACGAGGATACCGAGCCCAAACCCGGCGGAAGCAAAAGCGGCCAGGAGTGCGAAGGCGAACGCAATTGGGGTGACGAGAAAAAGGAGGAGCGCGCCCACCACTTTGTGTCCTTTGTAAATATGCCCCAGGCCCGGGACGACACTGAGCAACACTGCCATCGCGTCGCTCGCCCTTGGTTCGGCTGTTTCCGTGGCCCGGCGCGTCCAATCGCAGCGGGTGCAGCTCTCCGCATCCTTGGGCAACAACGTGCCGCAATATGGACACGGCACCATGTCCGTGCTCACCGGGTGCGGCTGAGTTGAAGGTGCGTCGGTGTACTCCACGTTGAGTAAACTCAAGGTCACAAAGTGCGCGGAATTCGTCAAGCAAACTTGCGCGTGTTCTAACGGTTGATAGGCGCTCGCCGCGGCGAGCACCTCTACAACTCGCAACGTGCATTTTTTCCTTTCCCAGTCAGAGTGTTGCAATGCCTTCGCTCTCCGAAATAATTGAATACACCGACGAATATTTGCGCATTCGCGAGATCGAGGACTGGCCAAACGCGCTGAATGGATTGCAAATCGAAAATTCCGGCCGCGTAACGAAAATTGGCGCGGCGGTGGATGTTTCCACGCGCGTTTTGAACGAGGCCGCAAAGAAAGATCTCAATCTTTTGCTCGTGCATCACGGATTGTTCTGGCCGGGATTGCAACCGATCACTCGATCGTTGCATCGACAAATACAGCGCGCATCTGCCACTCGATATTCACCCGAAGGTCGCGAACAACGCGCAACTCGCGAGGTCGCTCGGCTTAAGATCGACAATGCCGTTTTTTGAAGAAAAAGGGCGCCTGATCGGATTGAAAGGGCGCGCGTCCATTGTTCGCGATCAACTTGTGCACAAGCTGGAAAAGTCGTTAGGCGGAAAGGTGAAGGCCTTTAAGTCTGGTCCGACGAAGACAAAGACCATCGGCATCATTACCGGAGGCGCCGGCGCCGAAATTTACCGCGTCGCGGAAGATAATATCGACACGTTCATTACCGGCGAAGCCCCGCATTGGGCCGCCGTCGCCGCCGACGAACTCAGCATGAATCTCCTCCTCGGCGGCCACTACGCCACCGAAGCCTTCGGCGTCAAAGCGCTCGGGGCGCATTTGGCCGAACGGTTTAACATTTCATGGACATTCATCGATCGCCCAACCGGGATGTGATGAATGTGTCCAGTGTGCGCTGTATCGGGTCAACGATGGGAAGTTTAATTTTCAACCTCAAAATTCATGGTGGTCGTTTTCGCTATCTTTGGATTGTTTGTGCTCTTCTAGCGATGACGCCAGCTGCGGTCTCCCACGCGGCCAAACAGGCTCAGCCGACACAGTTGCCCGGGTACAAGGCTGTGCCGGTGCATTACGGGCCATTGAACAAAATGATACTATCCGTCAGTATCAATGGGCATCCAGCGAATCTGCTGGTCGATACCGGCGCCAATCAAATCATCTTGGATGCGAGCGCGGCCGAATCATTGGACGTGCGTCCGTCCCAACATGGCTTGCGCTACGTCCGGTTTACGCAAATTAATGGCCAACTGTTCCCCGTGGGCTTCGTGAGGAGTGTCACAGCCGGAAGCATGAATTTTGGCAGCAGTTTGGTGGCACTGCGTAACTCCAGAGACCGTAGGAACTTTTCAAATCGCGCGGAAGACAGGAACTTTCACGTCGATGGCGTGCTCGGCGCCGATATCCTCCTTCGTCACAAAGCGATAATTAATTGTCGGACGAAATTTATTTTCTTTAAAGTGGGCCGGTCACGGCCACTGCAACTCGCCTCTGTCGCTTTATCAGAAAAATTTACGAAGGTACCTCTGCAGCAGGAGGAAAATGGCGCTTTTACAGTGCCGTGTTCGATTCACGGGCAAAGCGAGCGGCTCCTCGTCGATACAGGCGCGTTTATTACGACTCTTAATGAAGCGAACGTCAAATCGCTCGGAATCGCGTTACAGCCTGTACAGGCTTCTGCGCGCTTCACTAACGGCGTGGCGCGGCGAATTAGTGTCGGACAGATCAACGACTTTACGATTGGTGATTTTAAAGTGCCGCCTGCGAAATTTGGCGCGGCCGTATTGCCCAATTTCGCGCTACAGCAGGGCAACACGCGAATCAAAGGGATCCTGGGGATGGATCTGCTCTTCATTTGCCACGGCATCATCGATTTTGACAGTATGAGTTTGTTTTTGAAATAGGTCGCGGCGCTCAAATTGCGGCGGGAGTCTCTCGATTTCCGACGCATCTTCGGCGGCCAACTTCGCTCGCAAAAATCTTCGCGCACGTTCGCCGTTCGGCGCTTACGCTTTCTTTTTGCTGGATTTGGCTGCGCCAGCGCCCAGCTGTTGCGCGCGGGCAGCAGCACGGTCTGCATCGGCTGCTCGGCCCAAAACGCGATATTCTTCTGCCAAATGTTGCCATGGAAGCGGAGCTGTTGGCATGAGTTGCGTGGCTCTCTCAAACGCTTTCGCAGCCTCGCGGTGGTTCCCCTTCTTCCGACACGCCAATCCGAGATGTTCCCACACCGGCCCGTAACTTGAATTCAGGCTCGCACCTTTGCGCAAATAATTAATCCCCGCGTCAACCTGGCCGACCGCTTCCAAGCAATATCCGAGCTGTGATTGAATGAGATAATTTCGCGGCATGAGCCTCGCGGCGCGCTCAAGCGGCGGAATTGCTTGCGGTATTCGGCCGAGATTGATGTAGCTGAAACCGACTACGGCGAGCATTAACCCGTTGTCGGGTGAAACGTCGGCTGCCTTAGTGATCGCATTCAATGTCGCTTCGGTATGTCCTAGTGCTTTCTCTGACTTCGCGAGTTGGATCCACATATTGGCGTTGGAAGGCGCCAGGGTTGTGGCTTTCCTGGCGTAATCAACACTCTCTTGTTTACGGCCCAGCCGTAGAGTGCAATCGCTCAGTGCATAATACGCACCGGCGGCTTTCGGCTCGAGTTCAGTCACCCGCTGAAGATGCGACACGGCTGCGGCGAAATGGCTTTGGCTCGCCTCAACCAATGCCAAACCAAAATGTGCGAACGCGAATTTCGGTTGAATATTGGTGGCGGTCCGAAATGCCGCGGAAGCCTCGCCAAATTGGCGAACACGCCACGCCAATACGCCGCGGAGAGACTGCGCGCCCGCACTACGCGGATATCGCTCGCTCAATTTGCGGGACAAATTCAGTGCCTGCGGAAAATTGCGCGCCAACTCCGCTTGAAGGACCTGTCTGACGAGCGGATCCTTGACCGCGGGATCGCTCTGCTGGACAGCCTGCTGGATTGGCGGTGGCTTAACAATCTTCTCCGGCGGCGGCAATTTGCTGAGCAACCGATCGATTGAGGGATCCTGAGCATGAAGGACCCGCGAAGTTGTCGCGATGAGCAGCGTTACCAACATCGTTTCAACTCGATGGAAACAGCATTTCATTGAAACGGTTCTAAGAAAACGCGGCACGCATTCCAAGGCGAAAATCCATTTGGAAGCTTGTCGGGTCCTACCGCAACTGCTAGAGCGGGGAGATGCGCTTCGAGAGCGTGGTCGGTCGGTTACTCTTGGTCTTTACCCTGGCCCTGTCGTTCACGGTGCGCGGCGCAGCAGCCTCGACCTGCGTCTGGAAAGTTACTGGCCCGAACGGTGGCACACTTTATCTCGGTGGGTCGATTCACGCGTTGCGACCCATCGATTATCCATTGCCGCCCGCGTATAATCGCGCATTTGATGCTTCTTCGCGGCTTGCTTTTGAGGAGGATCCGAAAATCGGGGCGACCGCGTTCAAGGACCTCATCAAAGCGGGTCAGTACCCGAAGGGGGATAGTCTGAAGAATCACGTCGATCCACGGACATACGATTACCTGCGTCGGTTCTTTGCGCTTCTCAATATACCGGAGGAAAAATTCAGAACTTTTCGCCCGTGGCTCATTGATGTGATTCTCACAGCTCCGCCTCTACAATATTATCAATTGGGCGTCGAACGCTTTTTGATGAAGCGGGCGATGGCAAATTCAAAACCCATATCCGGCTTGGAATCGCCGAAAGAACACAATCAGGTTTTCGTTGGGCTCAGTGACCGTGAAAGTGAGGCCTTACTATTGATCTTGTTTATTAATGCTGGCCACAAGAGTGAGGGCGCCATGAATATAGTGGGAGCCTGGCGAAATGGCGACGTGGATACGATCGCGCGTCTTGATCGCGAATTCTTCCGCGACCTCCCGGCCATGTTTGAGCGTGAGGTCAGCGCGCGCAATCAGAACTGGATTCCAAAAATCGAGAGTTATCTGCGCAGCGGCCAAACCTACTTTGTTGTTGTCGGGGCGGGACACATGGGCGGGCCCGACGGGCTTTTGTCTTTGCTTCGCACGCGGGGTTACAAGATCGAGCAATTCTGATTCTCGTCGGCGAGGCGTTCGCCCAAGATCAACAATCCGCTGTGGGAGCGGGTTTCTGAAGTTTTCGCTTTCGTAAATCGTGAGACGTTGTTGTTTGTTCGCCGATGGCTGCGGCGCATGATCAGCAAGCGAGCACGCGCGCGACGGGAGTCGTCGGCATCGCAATTTTGTGCAGCCGCGTGCTCGGGCTCATTCGCGAGCAGGTGTTCGCCGGGCTTTTCGGCGCGGGAAAAAATCTCGATGCGTTTTTGATGGCATTCCGGTTGCCGAATTTATTGCGCGATCTGTTTGCCGAAGGCGCGCTTTCAACCGCATTCATCACGACGTTTTCAAAAAAAATCGCAACCGAAGGCGATGAGTCTGCATGGCGGCTGGCGAACAAAGTCGTGACGCTCACCGCCGTATTCATGAGCGCGGTCACGCTGCTCGGGATCATCTTCGCGCCGCAGTTGGTCGATTTGCTGACGTGGTGGAACTGGCCTCCAGACAAAACGGAGCTGACGATTTCGCTCACGCGGATCATGTGGCCGTTCATGCTCCTCGTCTCCCTTGCGGCGCTGGTCATGGGAATGCTCAACGCGAAACATGTTTTCGGCGCGCCGGCAATGGCGTCGAGCTACTTCAATCTCGGTTCCATTATCGGCGGCGTCGCCATCGGCTGGTGGCTCGATCCGCATTTCGGCGCGCCTTCGCTCACTGGCTTGGCGATAGGAACACTCATCGGCGGCACGTGGCAGTTGGCGGCGCAGTTTCCGGCGCTGTGGCGCATTGGTTACAAATATCGCGCCGATTTTCAATGGCGCGACGCCGGCGTGGGCACAGTGCTTACACTGATGGGGCCGGCGGTGATCGCCGCGAGCGCAGTGCAGGTGAACGTGCTCATCAACAGTGGATTCGCCGCGAGTCTCGGCAACGGCCCCGTGAGCTGGCTAAACATCGCTTTCCGCCTGATGCAATTGCCGCTGGGCATTTTCGGTGTTGCGATCGGCACGGTCACTCTGCCGCTCGTGTCGAAAAGCGCGGCCGTCGGAAACATGGACGAGTTTTGCGCCATTCTCGCACGCGGGATGCGGCTCGCGTTTTTGCTCACCATCCCCTCGGCGATTGGACTGGCGATGCTCGCATCGCCGATCATCAGCGTGATTTACGAGCACGGGCGTTTCACCGCTGCGATGACG
>Ga0193729_1001562_pt1 | contig 11640 bp, 4 predicted proteins | sample U1c2metaG_FD_143036 | JGI IMG/M metagenome (GOLD analysis project Ga0193729, IMG submission 143036) | Soil microbial communities from a riparian zone of the East river system, Colorado, United States - U1c2 | ecosystem: Environmental > Terrestrial > Soil > Riparian zone | place: USA: East River... | reverse complement strand
GAGATTGACCAGACCACTGAGGCCCTTGAATATCTCCCTCGTATTCTCAACCATCGGAGTTTTTTGAATGAACAACCTGAGCATATGCTTCAAGAGATGCACACAGATGCCCTGCCATCACTGACATTCGATACCTCTGGTGCAACCGTCACTTGGTGGCAAGCAAGGCAGTTTCGTGAAGACAACGAGTATTTGCGTCCTCTGCTAGAGCAGCAGCGTGTCGAAATGCAACTGCTTATCACCCAGTACAATGATCTCAAAGGCGAATTCGATACAGAGATAGCAAGCATCCATCACAACCACCAGGAGGAGATAGTACACTACCAGCAACATCTCCAGAATGTCGTGACAGAACATAATCGCTTGCATGATGCTTACGAAGAACTAGAAGAGCGCTATGAGCAACTCTTTCATGATTTTCAGGGATCTGTCGAAGAAGAGGCAGAGAAGAGGATCATGCAGGCGACACAAACAGTTCTTCACTCACCTGAGAAAGCCCCTCTTTTATTGCAAAGTCTGGTGAAGACGATTGAGCTACAATGCCGACAGGAGGAGGATAAACATCTGGCTGAGGCTCTCTATCTCAAGCGAGAAGTTTACCGTATGGCAGAACTGCTAGAACACGAGCGCCAGCAACTAAAGGGTGAATATCAACAATTGCATGCGCAGCAGCACATCATACAAGAGCAAGCCGAATTGCGGCAAAAGTCGCTTCAGACACGTTTGCAGGCACGCTGGAAATTGGTTTCGGTAGTGATGTCATTATGCCTCGTTGCTTTGTTAGTTATATTTCAGTTCCTCTTCCTCTTCCTCTTTCATGTTCACCTGACTGCGGCTGTATCACTTTCTATCATGATTCCCATCATTCTGTGTCTCGTGCTAGCTCTCGTGCTAGCAACACCTGCTGGCCTGTTAAGTTACATGTATTTAAATGCTCCACATAAGACAAAGGTCAAATAGAGCACATTGAAAGTACAGTTGAAAGAGATAGGACCAGATGTACTGGTCCTATCTCTTCATACCCGTACTGCAAAGTAGGGTGTGATTAGCCCAGCAACTCTTCCATTTGCGAAAGATGGGTTTCGAAGAGCTGGAAGGCTTGGCGTACAGGCTCAGGTGTGGTCATGTCCACCCCGGCTTTTTTCAGCAATTCGATACTATAGTCAGAAGAGCCTGAGCTGAGAAACTTCAGGTAGCGCTCGACCGCAGGCTGCCCTTCGTGCAGAATCTGCTGCACCAGTGCCGAAGCTGCAGAGATACCAGTGGCATACTGATAGACGTAGAAGTTGTAATAGAAATGAGGGATACGTGCCCATTCGATGCCAATCAACTCATCAATAAAAGCTTCCCCCCCATAATACTTCTCGTTCAATGCAGTATAGATCGCTGTGAGCATATCAGCTGTTAATGGTTCACCCTGTTCTGCTTGGCCGTGAATCTTCTGCTCAAACTCGGCGAACATAGTCTGGCGGTAGAGCGTCCCACGGAGACCTTCTAGCGAGTGGTTGAGGAGCGAGATGCGCGTGGCTCGATCTTCGGTATTCTTCAACAAGTACTGAGTGAGCAGACCTTCATTGAGCGTTGAAGCAACCTCTGCCACAAAAATGGTGTAATCGCCATATTGATAGGGCTGTTTGGTGCGCGTGAAGTAGGAATGCATCGAATGTCCCAATTCATGCGCCAGTGTATACATGCTCTCACGCTTATCCTGGAAATTGAGCAGGATAAATGGATGTGTTCCATAGGCCCCACCACTGTAAGCTCCACTGCGCTTGCCAGGTGTCTCGTAGACATCGATCCAGCGCTGTCTAAACCCTTCTGTGAGGATCTTACAATAGGTCTCCCCAAGTGGTGACAGCGCAGCAATAATAGTATCTCGCGCCTCTTCGTAGGTTATTTCATCAGTTGTCTCTTTTACAATGGGAGTGTAGAGATCATACATGTGCAACTCGTCGAGGTTGAGTATGCGCTTACGAAGCTTCATATAGCGATCGAGCAAGGGAGTATGCTCCCTGACTGTCGTGATAAGGTTATCGTAGACACTTACAGGAATATTGTAGCGGTCTAGAGCACGCTCTCGGCAGGTTGCATAGTTGCGCTGACGGGCATAGAAAATATTGGTTTTGATCTCGGCTGCAAGTGTTGCAGCAATCGTGTTACGCTGTTTGAGAAAGGTGCCATGCAAGGCCTCAAAGGCCTCTTTGCGAACTAGGCGCTCGGCACTGCGAATGAACGTCTGATAATTGCCCTGAGTTAGTTCAACCGCTTCTCCCTGCTCATTGTTGATCATGGGCAACTTGAGATCAGCATTACTGATCATATCGAAGATATTATCTGGTGCTTCAGTGATTTCTCCTGCTGCCGCCAAAATTGCTTCAATCTCTACTGAGCGAACATGAGGACGTTGGCGATTGAGAACGTCCAATTGTTGTTTGTAGAGTGCTAAGCCCGGAGTCCCCTGGATGAACTGATCGAGCGTTTCCTGAGGTATGGCCAGGATTTCTGGATCTATATAGGAAGCTACGGTGGAAGTATGGACAAAAAGCTGCGTGGCGCGATCTGCCATTCCCTGATAGGTACTATTAGTGGTATCCTCATCTTTACGCATGGATGCATAAGTATAGAGGCGCTCAAGAGCTTCAGCTATTTCATCGCGCTTCTGCAAAACCTTGAGTAGTGCTTGTCCACTTTGTGCTAGGGTCCCCTTGAGGGCTTCGAGTTCAGGAAGACGATTCTGAATAGACTGGAAACCTTGTTCCCAATCCTCGTCACGTGCAAAAATGGTTGAGAGATCCCACGTGTATTCCGTTGGGATGTCTTCACGTTTTTTCAAAGACAACAATGTCAGTACTACCTTTCCATCTATATGATTGAAGACGAGAAATTTGTCAGGTACATAATAGCACACTCTGTCTGACCTTTCCTATTGAAGCAGACCAAGAAACTGTTGTATGCTATAGCAGAGACTACAAAAGCAAAAGGATGGAAACCCTTGCGAAGATACTCATTGAAGAGCTATCTTGCTCCTCTAATGACCTCAGCACTGCTGCTATTAGCGATTTCTCCAACCAATGCTCTTGCGGCTGGAACACCAATTCCCCGGAGCAAGTTGTTCGTATTTCTGCAGGGGACAGATAGTTTCTTGACATCAGACCAAGCAGCAGCTAACGGTAGAGATGGGAGTGATCCTTACTTCTTTGGAACTGCTGGCATCTTTAAGAGGAGCCATCTTGGCACGTATTTGCAAAGTCAGGGGTATTCAAACGCGCGTTACTTAGAATACAGTTATGCACCTCTCGGTTTTACTAATACTGGTCAGCCACAGCCTTATACCTGTCAGAACACCTATGACTACCCCTTAGCCACCCATATCATCGGACTGTCTCGGCAAATCCACGCTGCTGTACAGAACAATCCCAATACAGATATCTACCTCATCGGCCATAGTATGGGAGGCATTGTAGCCTTTGGATATCTGGCATCGTTACTGGAACACGTCGGTAATGCGGTACCTCTTTCCCGCAATGGATCAATGCTCAAAGGGATCGTCACCTTAGATTCACCACTAGGCGGAATAACAAGCAATATTGACTATAAGAAGTTTATTTTCCTGCGGAGTCTCGCCTGTGAAAATTTAGATGCATGGAACACGGTTGTAGTAGCTCAGATGCAAGCCCTTTTCCAAACGGCTACCTCTAGTAAGGCCAGAGGAACAACAGCAAGCGTTGTCAAGACTATCCTCAACGGAAGATCTATTCCAAACCAGAAGGTTGCTAATGATGCAAGGCGAGCAGGGATACCCGTTCTTACCATTGGCAACACCGACGACCTACTCTGGAGACCAAGCGTGTGTAATAAAACCTTCAAGGTGAATATGCAAGACTTTAGCAGTACTCAGTGGCTACAAGATAAGGGGAACAACTCTCGGATATATAGTCGCATGTTTACTTCAGGCTTCCAGAACTGTGTACTTGGACTTCTCAACCTTGCAAACCACTCTGATGTTTTCGATACACTTGAGGTAGAACAGGCCATGGCTCAAATCGTGAATGGAACGACGCCTAGCACGCTGCTTCCTGCTCCTCTGAGCGAATGAGAGATCTCAGCATACAAATCTAAAGAGAACATAAATCACCGTATCAAGAGATGAAAAAGCGCGAGAAAAGCCCTGTTGATATAAGTGCAACAGGGCTTTTGATAATTGCAGTCTTCCTACATGACGAAGCAAGCACAAGATATCTTTCCTACTACTCTCTCAAATCTGTGTCTTGCTGAATATTTTGCTATATACTTTTCTTTGCGTTAATATAAGTGTAGCCTACAATCAGAACTTTTGGATCGTCTATTTTTGCGCTGATACAGACGACATGAGTTCCCTGAGACGTGGAGAGCAAAGAAAGAATGAGATCGTCTGACATACAAGCTGGATACCGAGGACGAGAGATCATTCTCATAGCGTGTCAATATTTGTCATTGCTCCCATTGATAACCTCGCATCTCTCCACAAGGGGCTTGAAGCTTATTATTCAACGTGTCAATGCTGTCAACGCACTAACTGTCCATTTAAAGATGGGCTAGAAATGCAGGTGGTATATGCCAGAAAAGTATGTTGCTATTCTCAATATTGGTAAAGCATTAGCTGCAATCCCTCTAGCAGCTCTCGCTGCTTGGGGAGGAGCTACAGGTAATCCTGTTTTGGCAACCCTTCTTGCAGTTCCCGCAGTAGCTCTTAGTTCATCTGACACAGTTGGATCTCAACTCGCAAAGCTGAAGTCGCACAAAAACGATTGGGAACAATTTCGACTTGCCGCCCCAGATTGGTGGCCAAGTGATAGCCACTTATGGGAAAACATCTGTAGAGAGATCATCGACCAACTCCCCACTATCCTGCAGGATATGACTGAATGCATGCACAGAGAGCAGCGTGTCAAGACTATGGAAGTTATCACGCAAATTTTCACTGAAGCGCTAATGGCTCAACATTCTATATGGGTAGTTGACACAAATGAGCGAAGAAAGATAGCTGAGTTTGTTGCTAAACCAATCTTGCAAAAATTAAACGATATCTTGGGGCCTGTCCTTGAGCAGATACAAAAGGAAGAAGCACTCATAGATGGTCACAATACAGCGCTTAATACCGAGAAAATAGCAACCAGTGTCGAGAAAACGACAGATATCCTGCAAGAATGGCGCGAAGCTACTAAGCCTCATACCCTCAATGACAGCGAGTTGCTCTGCCTACACCAAGAGTATTGCAATAAGCTATATGAAAACTGGAAAATGCTCGATTTCAAAGGCATTCAGCACAGTGATATGAACAGGCCTATCAGTATCCCCCTCTTAGATGTGTTTGTTTTTCCTGATGTTCTGGCCGGAGTTCCCGACAACGAAACGCTTGAGCGGGACGATGAGCTGAAAGAAAGTGATCGTCAAAAACGAAAAGAAAATGCACACTACAACCGTGATAGGAAAGAGCTTTTCATTAAGAAAGGCTATTCAAGAGCAGTCAAGCAAAGCAGCATACAGCGAGAAGACCTACAGACTATTTTGTCAAAACATCGCAGACTGGTCATCTTAGGCGATCCAGGTTCAGGAAAATCAACGCTTCTGCGCTATATCTTGCTAATACTTGGAGAGAGGGGTCATCATTTCAACACTAATTTTCCCCAACTTGCATCTGAAGTCAGTGATGTCAGTCCTCTCTATATTCCTCTTGCTACATTTGCGGAAGTATGGAGTACCAACACAGTAGGAGAGCGGTCTCTCAAGGACTTCCTACCGAAGTATCTTCGAGATAACTATCTTGACTGCTATATCGAATGTATCCTGGTACAACTGCAACAAGGGAAACTCTTCATTCTCCTAGACGGCTTGGACGAAATCCCGGATGCATCTCTGCGTATACAGATTATTAGGCAGATAGAAATATTCACCCACTCATATCCCAAAAATCGTTTTGTGGTAACAAGCCGAATTGTAGGCTATAAAGATGCCTCACTTATGGCAGAATATACTCCCTATACACTTGCAGATTTCAGTGAAGAGCAGATAAAAGAATTTACCAGAAAATGGTGTCCAGCCTATGAGAAATGGGTAAATCAGGTAGAAAATAGTCAGTCTCTTCAGGATGTAGCAACCAAAGAAGCAGAGAAACTTTTCGATGCAACACGTCTCAATGAGGGAGTAAGACGCTTAGCCGTCAATCCCCTACTCTTGACGATTCTTGCCTTGATACAACGACAAGGTATAGAGCTACCGAGCCATCGGGTAGAACTATTTGACTTATGTGCCACGACATTGCTAGATACATGGCTAAAGGCAAAAGGAATAACAGGTAAACCTCGTTTCAGTAAAAATGATCTTATAAAAATCCTACGTCCGCTGGCATTCTGGATGCACGAGCAGCAGTCAGTGGGTGCAATCCCCGAAGAAGAGCTTTTAGAGCAAATAGTGAAGCAATTGCTTGAACGTAAAATCACCCGGGACGAGGTAGAGGCACGAAGCCTAGCAGAAGAAGAATTTTTACAAACGGTGCGTGGGAAAACAGGAATATTAATTGAACGAGGAAGACACCGATATGGATTTCTACACTTAACCTTCGAAGAATTTTTTGCTGCTTGGGAACTCGTCCTACTCAAGAAAGACAGAGATCATTTTATTAAAGAACACTTGCATGATCCACGCTGGCGTGTAGTAATACTGCTCGCCGTAAGTATTATAGGTATTCTGCAAAACGACGAAGACGGTGTAACAGAAATCGTTCAAGAGGCTATTCTCAAAGCTGACAGTCCTTTCAACAAGTGGCTTCATCGTGATCTTTTGTTGGCAGGTATCTGTTTAGCAGACGATATCGGAGTGAGCGTTGAATGTAAAGAGAACATTATAGAGCAGATTGTTTACCTCTATATAACTAGTCCGCATAACTCTATTCGAGCTAGGATATTAGTCGTCCTAGAAGCATGGAAAAATACACATACCGCGACAGAGGCAGCAATGCTTGTGGTCAATGCAATGCAAAAACAAAACATTCTCTTTAATGGAAAAAGTGCAACAGGAGCCAAACTGCCAGCAAATACAACAAATCTTGAATGTCAACTTCATAGACACTACCAGCGACTTCTTCAACAAAACCAGGAGGCATGTATTCAATTGATGCAGCTTGGTGTAATCACGATATTGCATCATTCAGGTATCGATGTATCAGATCGAGTTGAATATATGCTATCGGCACTTTCTAATACGAGCAGCAATGTGCGACAGACAGCAGCTATAGGACTGGGAGAGGTTAGTGGCAAACGTCCGGAGGTGATAGAAGCCTTGCTCAAGGCTTTCCCTGATACCAACCGGAATGTACGTCGAGCGATAGTAACAGCATTGGCACAGGTTGGTAGTAAACATCCAGAGGTGGTAGATGCTTTGCTCACAGCTCTTTCTGACACCAACTGGAATGTACGTCGAGCGGCAGTAGCGGCACTGGCCCAGATTGGTAGTGAACATCCGGAGGTAGTAGATGCTTTGATCAAGGCCCTTTCTGATAACGACAAGGATGTACGTGAGGCAATTGCAACAGCACTAGGACAGATCGGTGGCGGACACCCAGAAGTTGCAGACGCTTTGCTCAAGGCCCTTTCTGATAGCCACAAGGATGTACGTCAAGCGGCTACAACAGCACTAGGACAAATTAGTGACGGACACCCAGAGAGAGTAGAGACCTTGCTCAAGTCCCTTTCTGATAGTAGCTGGAATATACGTCGAGCAGCTGCAACAGCGCTAGGACAGATTAGTGGCGGACATCCAGAGGTAGTGGATGCCTTGCTCAAAGCCCTTTCTGATAACGATGAGGATGTACGTGAGGCAGTTGCAACAGCACTAGGACAGATCGGTGGCGGACATCCAGAGGTAGTGGATGCCTTGCTCAAGGCCCTTTCTGATAACGACAAGGATGTACGTGAGGCAGTTGCAACAGCACTAGGACAGATCGGTGGCGGACATCCAGAGGTAGTGGATGCCTTACTCAAGGCCCTTTCTGATAACGACAAGGATGTACGTGAGGCAGTTGCAACAGCACTAGGACAGATCGGTGGCGGACATCCAGAGGTAGTGGATGCCTTGCTCAAGGCCCTTTCTGATAACGACGAAGATATACGCAAGGCAGCTGCAAGCGGACTGGGACAGGTTGGTAGTGAACATCCAGAGGTAGTGGATGCTTTACTCAAGGCCCTCCTTGATACTAACCGGAATGTACGTCGAGCGGCAGTAAAAGCCTTGGTGCTAGTTGGTGGTGAGCAATCCGAGGCGGTGGATGTTTTCCTCAAGGCTCTCTCTGATAGCGATAAGGATATACGTGAGATAGCTGCAAGAAGGTTGGGACAGATTGGTCGCAAACAACCTAAAGTAGTGGATGCCTTGCTCAAGGCCTTTTCGGATGCGAATACGAAAGGGCGTGAGGCAGCGATTAAAGGACTAGAGCAGGTTGGTAATGAGCATCCGGAGGTAGTAGAAGCCCTGCTCAAGGCCCTTGCTGATCCCTACTGGGAGGTGCGTGGGGCAGCTGCAAGAGGATTACAACAAGCAGATAGTGGACATCCAGAGGTAGTGGATGCCCTGTTCAAGGCCCTTTCTGATCCCAACTGGGGAGTACGTGAGGCAGCTGCAAAAAAGCTTGGACAGATTGGCAGTGACACGCAATTAGAGGTGATAGATATCTTATTAAAGACTCTCTCTGATAGCGACGAAGATGTGCGAAAGGCAGCCACAAAGGCATTAGAGCAGATAAGTCACAGGCATCCACAGGCAGCCAAGTACTTATCCGCTAATTTCTCAGAAAAACTTTCAAATAATCCGCTCGAATGGCAAAATAAAGATAAACCACAAGAAGTAATTCATACAATCCTACCAAGAATGATTACGCTTTTGGGACAGGCTGGTAACTGGTCATCAGAAGTGGTAGATGTTTTGCTCAAAGCCCTCTCTGACCCTGACTGGCGTGTGCGTGAGGCAACTGTAACTGCAATGGGACGGACCAATAGTAAGCACCCAGAGGTAATACAAGCTTTGCTCAAGGCTCTTTCTGATAACGACGAGGATGTACGTCGAGCGGCAGCAACAGCACTGGGACAAATTGGTAGCAAACAACCAGAGGTGGTAGATGCCTTACTCAAAGCCCTCTCTGATCCCAACTGGGATATACGTGAGGCAGCTGCGGAGGCATTAGGCCAAGTTGGTAACAGGCAACCGAAAGTGGTGAATGCTTTATTGAAAGTCCTCTCTGATCCCGATTGGGATGTACGAGAGACAGCTGCAAAGATATTAGGTCGTGCTGCAAGTGAACAACCAGGGGTAGTGGATGCCTTGCTCAAAGCCCTCCCCACTTCCGATCGGCTTGTACGTTGGACAGTTACAACAGCATTGGCACAGATTGGTAATACACAATCAAAGGTAGTGGATGCCTTACTCAAAGCCCTCTTTGATCCCGACTGGCGTGTGCGTGAGGCAACTATAACTGCAATGGGACGGACCAATAGTAAGCACCCAGAGGTAATGCAAGCTTTGCTCAAGGCTCTTTCTGATAACGACGAGGATGTACGTCGAGCGGCAGCAACAGCACTGGGACAAATTGGTAGCAAGCAACCAGAGGTGGTAGATGCCTTACTCAAGGCTCTCCCTGATAGCGACAAGGCCATGCGTCAGACAATTGTAACTGCACTGGGACAGACAGGTAGTAAGCATCCCAAGGTAATACAAGCTTTGCTCAAGGCCTTCCCTGATAGCGACAAGGCCATGCGTCAGACAATTGTAACTGCACTGGGACAGACAGGTAGTAAGCACCCAGAGGTAGTGGATACCCTGCTCAAGGCCCTCCCTAATAGCGACAAGGCCATGCGTCAGACAATTGTAGCTGCGCTAGGCCAAATCGATAGCGGGCATCCGCAGGTTGTAGATGCCTTGCTCAAGGCCCTCTTTGATAGCTATGACGGTGTACGTCAGGTGGCCGCAATAGTGTTGGGTCAAATCGATAGCGAGCATCCGCAGGTAGTGGATACCTTGCTCAAAGCGCTCTCTGATCCCAACTGGCGTGTGCGTCAAGAGATAGCAAAAACATTGGGGCAGATCGGCAGTAAACACCCAGGGACAGTGGATGCCTTATTCAAAACTCTCACTGATAGCAACTGGGGTATACGCCAGACGGCGGTAACTGCACTGGGCCAAATTGGTGATGAGCATCCCGAGGTTGTGGATGCCTTACTCAAGACTCTGCTAGATCTTCGTTCTGATGTACAAAGAGAGGCTGCAATAATACTATCAGGTCTAACCACTAATGGTCTAGCCATTGGAGAGTTAATAGAGAGGAGGCTCGCTGAATATGAACTTCTTGCGGCTAAACAAGTCACTGTGGATAGTGAGATAGATACTCTCTTATTCGCGCTACAGCAGGTTGTTGGGGACGTTTGATACGGGCAAGGAACTACGACAGACCAAACATCGACGCCAGCGTATCGGCATGCTTATTATCAGCCTGTTTCAATGCTGCCAGATAACGTCCCGTCGTCGCCAGAGATTCATGTCCCAGCCGGGCCTGGATATCACTTATCTTAGCTCCCGCATCCTCCATCGTACGCGCCCAAGTGTGGCGAGTGACGTGAACTTTCGAGATGCCCAGATGCTTCTCGCAAATATTGGCTACTGAGCGAATAGTGAGGGCTGGTAGGACCGTTGAAGGAGCGTCCTCTTCTCGGGCCGCTCGCCGGGTAAAACTGATCCAGAGGGGCGCATTGCCATTGAGTGAGCGCAGGTTTCCGCCATAGGCTGTAGAGAGCCACTCAAGCAGTGCATTGGCAACTGGAGTAGGCAATGTATCACGCATCGTCTTACCTCCCTTACAGTGCTCAAATACTAGAGTGACTTTAGCGCCCTGAACTTGCACATGACACCAACGAAGTGCTACAACTTCCGATAGACGCCTGCCTGTCTGGAATAAAACCGCTAGTAGCGCATAGTCACGTGCACCCTGCTTTGTACTGCGATCGATAGCTCGCATCCTTTGTGCAACATCCTCAGGTTCAAGGGGCTGTGCATATTTGTAGGATTGGACCTTGCTACGATCAACGGAGGCAATGGGATTACCACATGTAAAAAAATTGCGTTTATTGGCGAAGATGTAAAAACTACTGAGGATCGCTAGGCGCTGATTATAAGTCGACGCTGCGATAACTTTGTCCTTGACGGACAAAGCTGCGAAGCCCTGCGCCGCCAGTGCAATCTCAGCAACTGCCTCACGACGAGCTTCCTCCGTATTTTCCCGCGCATTCATGTATGGATCAAGATCGCGCCCAGTTTGCCAGAGTAAGCTACGGAAGGCTGTCAATGTATCTTGGTAGGCCTTGCGTGTCTTCTCGCTACCAGTACGTCGCGCCTTGGCCTCAAGCCATGCCTTGATAGCGACATCAATCTGAGAAATTTTGACAGGCGCAGTGAGCGATTGATCCGTCATAGAAACACCTCACAAAAGCTTTACAACTTCTGTCAGCATTGTATCATTCCAGTTCTGAGCTGTCTACGGTCCCGCGTCCGCTTCAAATTGGACAGATTTCACACTCACGAATGATCGTATTGTTTCTATTGCTTGAAGCAGCGGCCCTT
>Ga0193729_1001561_pt1 | contig 11647 bp, 9 predicted proteins | sample U1c2metaG_FD_143036 | JGI IMG/M metagenome (GOLD analysis project Ga0193729, IMG submission 143036) | Soil microbial communities from a riparian zone of the East river system, Colorado, United States - U1c2 | ecosystem: Environmental > Terrestrial > Soil > Riparian zone | place: USA: East River... | reverse complement strand
TCCTCACCGGCCTTGCCGACGACGATGGCGGTTTGGGGCCCCTGGATGCGGGGTTTCGAAGTAGCTCGCGCCGGCCGAAAAACACTGGCGGCGGGGATGGCCGTAAAGTCGCATGAAAAAATCTTCCCGGGGCTCTGAGCTCCAGCTTTGTAGGCTTCCGCGGTGCAGTGGTAGGTCACGCCGACGACCAGGTATTCGCCGTTCTCGTCGGCACGCGGATGTTCCTCGAGTTTGAATTTCGATCCACAAGCGATGCCCGGGCAATCCGAGCTGGCAAGAATGATGTCGTGCTGGGCAACCAACTCCTCGATGCGCAACTTGGCATACCCCTCTCCGTGGTCCTCCGGTTCCTCATCGGCAAAGTTCGCTGCGAAATCGTAGATTTCGAATCCGGAGTTGGAATGACTCTTTTCTTGCGTCTCGCTGCCGAGCAGGCTCGTTTTGGGACGCTTGAAATCAAAATCGTTTACTTTGTAGGTGCCGGGCTGGACCTGCTTGAGGCGGGACCAGGAGAGGATGCTGCCTTTGGCGTCCGGGGTATCCGATTGAGCGGCGGCCGAAGCTTTGTATTTGATTGTTTCGTAGCCCGGGTATTTGGCATGGGCGCTCATGGCGTCAGCGAGCTTGAGCTTATGTTTAATGACGCCGCCATCTTCAACCTGCTCGAAGAAATAATAGATGCCCTCCTGCTCCATGAGGCGGCTGACGAAATTAAAGTCCGTCTCGCGGTACTGGACGCAATGATCCATTTTGCGGTAAGTGGCCGTGAGCGATGGAGTTACATCATCGAAGCCGTGATCTTTAAAGACCTTTTTTAGGATGCCCGGGACGGTCATTTCATCGGGCGGGTCGGCCATGGCGGCGTGAAAAATCCGGCAATCCGCAGTGCGAGTGAGGAACCAGAGCCAGGGAACAATGGTCGCCTCATAACGGTAGAAGCCTTCCGCGCGCATCAACTGAACGAAGGAACTGACGTAGCCGCTGAAGAACCGTTTCTTTTCTTCGCCACCACTTTCGGGCATGCGCCAGCGGATGGTGACGGCCTTGCCGAGCACCTTAAGAAAGTCCACGGCCGGCTCCTCGCTGAGGAGTTCGGCCTTCATCATGAAAGGCCGGCCCATTTGCTCGGTGATGCTCAGGGCCTTAAGCAGCAACTTGTCTTTGCCCAGAGGCGTGGCTATGGCTATCGAACGGTTGTCCTGCGTGTAGGCCATATATGCGAAAGGTGCGGAACGGGCATCGCTCAGTCAAACGCGAACGTAAAGTCCTTATCCGTGGCGCCGACATGGACGCGCCGAATGATGGAACCGGAGGCCAGGCGGCTAAGAAACTCGCGCCCGATTTCCGGCAGGAGGGTATTGGTTATGAGCGCGTCCACCATGCGCGCGCCGCGTTCCAACTCGGTGCAGCGTTTGGAGATAAGTTGCGGCACGCTTTCGTCGTAGGTGAAGGGGACTTTGTGATTCTCCAGCACGCGTTTCTGGACGCGGGCGAGGTTCAATTTGATGATGCGCTGCAAGACATCCTTGCTGATTGGATAGTAGGGCACGACCAGCAGGCGGTTGAGCAAGGCATCAGGGAACACTTTGGTGAGCGGTCCGCGCATGGCTTTTTCCAACCCCTCGGCGGCTGGCATGAGATCGGGGTCTTTGCACATGTTGATAATCACGTCCTGGGAAGCATTGCTGGTTAGGATGATGATGGTATTCTTGAAATCTATGTACCGGCCTTCGGCATCTTCCATCCAGCCTTTGTCGAAGACCTGGAAAAAGATCTCATGGACGTCCGAGTGCGCCTTTTCGACCTCATCGAGCAGGACGACGCTGTACGGGCGGCGGCGCACGGCTTCGGTGAGGACGCCGCCTTCACCGTAACCGACGTAGCCCGGGGGCGAACCTTTGAGCGTGCTGACCGTGTGGGCCTCCTGGAACTCGCTCATGTTGATGGAAATGAGGTTTTGTTCCCCGCCATAAAGCGCCTCGGCGAGGGTCAGGGCGGTTTCGGTTTTGCCGGTCCCGCTCGGGCCGACGAGCATAAAGACGCCGATGGGGCGGTTGGGGTTATCCAATCGAGCGCGGCTGGTCTGGATGCGGCGGGCGATCATCTCGAGGGCATAGCGCTGGCCGATGACTCGGCGTTCGAGGATGTCGGCCAGGCCGAGCACCTGCTCGATTTCGTTCTTCACCATGCGACCGACGGGGATGCCGGTCCAATCCGCGACCACGCTGGCAATGGCATTGGCGTCAACGCTAGGAAAAATCAAGGGGCTCTCGCCCTGGAATTCTTTGAGTTTTTCCTGCAACTGTTTCAACTCGGCGAGGAGTTTGTCGCGCTCGGCGGGGGAAAGCTGGCCGTTGCCGGTTCCCTTGGCCGGGGCGGCACTCGCTTTGGCACTGCCACCGCCACTTTTCAGGGCTTCGTCCGGCGCAACGCCGGCAGCGCGGAGTTTGGAGCGCAGCTCGAGGATTTTGTCCACATGCCCTTTTTCTTCGTTCCAATGTTTTTCAAGGCCGGCGAGCGTCTCCTTTTCTTTTTTCTGCGTTTCGGTGATTTCCGCCAGGCGGGTCTGGTGGTCGAGACCCGTGGCAGTTTCGCGGCCGAGGATTTCAAGTTCGGTGTCCAGCGCCTGAATGCGGCGGCGGGAATCGTCCACTTCCGGCGGGACGGCGTGCTGGCTAACGGCGACGCGAGCGGCAGCGGTGTCAATGAGGCTGACGGCCTTGTCGGGCAGTTGGCGGCCAGCGATGTAGCGATGGGACAGCCGCACGGAGGCATCAATGGCTTCGTCGAGGACCTGCACTTTATGATGCTTTTCGAAGGGAACCATCACGGCGCGCATCATTTGAATACATTTGGTTTCCCCCGGTTCCTCTACTTTGACGACCTGGAATCGGCGAGTAAGCGCGGGGTCCTTTTCGATGTGTCGCTTGTACTCGTCCCAAGTGGTGGCGGCGATGGTGCGGAGGGTGCCGCGAGCGAGGGCGGGTTTGAGGAGGTTGGCGGCGTCGCTGGCGCCGCTGCCACCCGCGCCCATAAGAGTATGGGCCTCATCAATGAAAAGAATGATGGGTTTGGGTGAGGCCTGGATTTCGTCAATGACGCCGCGCAAACGCTGCTCGAACTCGCCTTTCATGCTGGCACCTGCCTGAAGCAAACCCACATCCAACGAACGCACACTCACTTCGCGAAGGGAAGGAGGGACATCGCCGGCAAGGATGCGGTGAACGAAACCTTCGACGACTGCGGTTTTGCCGACGCCGGCTTCTCCGGTGAGGATGGGGTTGTTCTGGCGCCGGCGCATGAGGATATCAACGCATTGGCGGATTTCCTCATCGCGGCCAATGATGGGATCGATCTCGCCTTTGCGGGCCTTTTCGGTGAGATCGACGGTGAAGCGCTTAAGGGCTTCCTGCTTGCCCATTTCGGCGGGAGGAAGGGCGCCGCTGGTTTCACCTGGGCCGGCGCCCGCACTCAAACCGGAGCCGTCGCTGGCGCGCAAAGCGTCTTCCGGCGAGCCGCTGACAATTTTGGCAAACTCATCGGTGAGAGTCTCCAACTTGATTTTCGTCAATTCTTTGGAGATGGCGAGGAACTTGTGGCGCAGGTCGCTGTTGAGAAAGCCGACGATGAGATGGCCGGTGCGGACCTGGGAATCGCCGAACATGAGGGTGCCGTAAACCCAGCCGCGCTCGATGGCGGAGGGGATGTCGGCAGCGAAGTCAGAGATGGAGGTGGCGCCCCGAGGCAGGCGATCCAGGGCGGCGATCAGGTCGGCAGCAAGACGCGAAGAATCAATCTGAAAATGCTTGAGAATATGGTGAACGTCGCAATCGGGCACCTGCAATAGCTGATGAAGCCAGTGAACGGTTTCGACGTTGGGATTGCCGCGCATCTTGCAGAAGATGGTCGCGCCTTCGATGGCTTTGTAGCCGATGCTATTGAGCTTGCCAAAGAGAGTGGAGCGTTTGATGTCAGCCATAAAATTCTCGGTCTAAAAGCAAGCGTGTCATAGAATGCGTCTGCAGACTGCTTGGTTTCGGTCTTAATCCGTCGGTGGGTTAAGTATGAGGTCATCGGCGTCGCGAGCAAAGGCTTTTGTTGTCAGCCAGGAGGTCCACCCAAGGCGGCTGGAGTGGCCGAGGCGGGTGGGCGGCACTTCATCGGCGCGAAGGACGAGTTGAACGTCCCAAAAGAAATGCTCGCCGCAATAGTTGAGCACCCAATACTTGAGGCGTTCAAAAGCGTCGCCTCTGGGCAGCATGCGTTCGTAGTCAGCCAGGCTCATGGGCCCAAATCGCATGCGAAAGCTCAATTGGCAGTCCCAAAAGCGGGAGCCGACGATCGAGTTCACGCCCAGGCTGCCGCTTTCGGTCGTTTCGCCCATGCGCAAAACGCTATCAGCCGGCAGCGTCAGCCAACGGCCGGTAAAGGGTTGAACCTCCGCCGGTATGTGGAAATACTCACGGAGGATCGCCTCCAACCCTTCGGTATTGCGTGTTTGGCTGGCGAGGCGCCCGGCGAAAAAAAGCTTGGCCGTATCGGGGACGGCATCGCGATTCTGCAAGGCATCCATGCCGATGCCGAACAGGCTGCCGATGTAAGTTGCGAAACGCTGGTCGGTAGGGCGATCTGAATCGGCGGTTTTTTGGGCCGAGGCCCAGGCCCGGTAGAAGAGCGAGATCAACCGGTGATGAAACAGGTTGAAAAATGCGGTGATGGTGGGGTCGTGATGGTGCAACTCTCGCTCCAGGACGTATTCGGTGATATGCGGGGGCATCGGCGCGTTGGGGCCAAACAACCCGAAAAAATTTACGGCAATCCGAGGCACGGAATCCGGCCCGCCCGGGCGCACGGAATCGAGGCTGGCCGGGGCGAAGCGCAAAGAGGGATTCTGCCAGAAACGGACGGCGTCCTCCACCGGAGAAATAGAAAAGCCAATGCGCGGCAGATCGGGGCGCTGGCTTTCCAGGAGCCGAACCGCGCGAAAAAAGTCGAACGGGTACGGGCACGCGGCCAAGCGGTCGATCAAAGGATTTGGCGTATTCCCATGCGCGTCGGCCATCGGATAATCTCCCCTCGTTGTTTGGAGCGAACGACGGTTTCGGTGAAAGAGTTCAGCGAGACGTATTTCGCAAAGAATTGTTCGAGCACGGCACCCAGAATGAAAACGCCCGTTCCGGCGAAAGCAGCCTCGTCAAAAGTGAGCGTGATTTCCAAGCCGCGCGCGAAGGAAATTGGCCCCGGGGCGGCGACGCGGCGGACCACGGGTTTGGATTTGACCGTGAGCAGCCCTTCGATCTGACGGGCGGCAAGGCGGTCGTTTTCATCGATGTAAAGCTTGAGCAAGTCGCGCAAGCCGGCGGCTCCCTCGTCGCCCTTGGCGGAATCCACCAACGTAAGGTAGTTGAGAGACAAATGGCTGATCAGTCGCCAAAAAAAGCGGCCTTCGGTGAGCGATGGCTTCGGCAACGTCGGCCCGGTTATGCAGCGGATTGAATTGACCGGGGCGCTAAGGCCCATGGAGAAATCGGTGCGACCGACGCCGACCGCCATCTGGATGGGCAGATGCCGATTGGTGCAGAGCGCCTTAAGCCCCAGCTCGCGCAAATCGGCGCGGTAGGGAGCGCTGTTGGAGTCCACCAGCGAAAGGAAGAGCTCGGTGCCCGAGTAGGAGGATTTCTTGCCGGTCTGTCGTTCATTGGCCGTGAGCATTCGCGGCACGCGATTGGTGGTATAATAAGCGCCGGCAATCGTATCAGTATCCTTGGCGAGGTAAAACGGCCTGAATTCCTGTTCCTCGCCCGGGCTGGCGCCGTAGCCGGTGACGGATTCCAACTCAAACAGTTCGAAATCGGTCGTGCGGTTTCGATCCGGCACGACGTGGAATTCATAGAAACCATCCGAGAGTGAAATTCGGTCAAGAGTCTTGGAGAAGAGGTTGATCGCGGGAGTACAGAAAAGCTCGAAGCAGGAGCCGTCCACGCGGCGTTCGAGTGAGGTCTCCTGCTCCTTCAAAGGAATGACGAGGTCAAGTTGATCGCTCTTGCACCGTTTGGCGGCATCGGCGAGGGCATCGAGTTTGAAGAAGAGAAAACGTTGAGGCAAAGCGAAGTATTCCCGCAGCAAACGATACCCTTCGAATCCACGTGGGCTGGCTGGAAGGAGTGATTCCTCCTGGGAAAAACCGACCCGATGGATGTGGCTGGCCGGCAAACGCGCGAGTTCTTTGCCGCGTTCGGACGGCGATTGGACCACGAGGGCGGCTTTGCGGGCGAAGATTTGCTCGTAAATCGTGGCGGCCAGGTCGTCAGCTCCGCGGGTGTAAAAGGTCAGGTGGTCGAGGCTAATCTTGTCGAAAGTCTGCCCGCCGGTGGTTTGCAAACGGATGCGCAAGGCGGCGCGCGCCGCCAGTTCGGGCGCGAGGTTCAATTCCTGGACGTCGCGGGTAAAGTAACGGGCCTCCAAAACGCGCAAGGGCAGAAGCTCGAGCGCGTGGGCGGTCTGGAACAAGCAAGGGGTACGTTCCCCTTTGCCGAGATTGCTTTTGAGAGAAGTGCCGCGAGGCACGGGAACGCCCGCAGCGAGCACGGGTTGCTGCGGATCTATCTCGAACCGAACGACGGCCATGGAAGGGACGGGCGAGAGGTAATGGGGATAAACCGTCTCGAGCAGCGCCTGAGTAAAGCGCGGAAATTCCGCGTCGAGCTTGAGATGAACGCGGGCGGCCAGCCAGGCGAAGCCTTCGAGCAACCGTTCGACGTAGGGATCCGGGCAAATTTCCTTGGCATCGCGATCGAGGGCGAGGCGACCGGCGATCTTGGGATATTCGCGGGCGAACTCTCCCGCCATGTCCCGGAGATGCCTCAACTCCGTGTTGTAGAGGCTGAGCAGGCGTTCATCCATGCGCTCAATCTCCCAGGCTGCAATGTCCGTTCTCGATGTCCAGACGCGTCTTGATGTGCAAGTGTTCGGGCAGCGGGTTGGCCCAAAGCTCGCCCTCGACATCGAGTGCGATGACATTTCCTTCGACCCGTGAACGGACCTTGAGGGTATTGCGCATAATCCGCGGCTCGAACGTGTAAAGGGCGGCGCTCAATTGGCGCTCCAGATCGCGCATGTCGAGACCCATGACACCGAAGAGATGGCGGGTGCCGAAATTAATGACGGAGCGAAGGGCTTCAGGGTAGTCTTCAAGACTGAAGGTGCAGTTGCCTTCCTGGGGCAAATGAGCACTGGCGCTGAACAGCCATTGCAAATCCCGGAGGACGCCCTGGCGGTAACGTTGAAGAGAAATGACACGTTGAGAGCGGCTCTCCTGGGTGTTCTGGGGTTCGTCATCCGTCAACCGATCGAGCAAACAAGGTTGAAGTTTTTCAACGACGGCGAGTTCAGGCATACGCTGGAATCTGGTCCCGGAATGTTAGCCTAAGGGGTGGCGAAGTCAATGAGGCGACAGGCGAGCAAGGGATGCTCGCCCTCATCCGTCGCCAGGAGGCGCTGGCCGAGACCAATGAAGGTTTGTTCGGGCAGTTCCTGCCAATCGGTCTTGCGGGCGAGACGCAACGCTCCATCAGCCGCTGCTTCCGTGCGGACATAGCGGGTGGGGATATGGCCTGAGGCCTCGCCACCGTTGGTCCAAACAAACTGGGCCGGCACCCAAACGAGGTCACGAAGGTCGGCTGGAGCGGGCATCGCGATGCGGCGAATGCGGCAAAACGGCACCCAATAATATTTACCTTCCAGAATCAACTCGAGCATCGGCCCGAGCCGTGAGTCAGCATCCGCAAGCCAGGCAAACGGTTTTCCGTCGAGGGTGCCGGCGGTGGCTGGGGCGGCCTCGAAAGCGCGGCTGCGCAATTCGGCAGCGGCGGCAACCTCGCCGCGGGCGATGTGCTGGACTGCCTGGAGCAACAGGCCAACCCATTCGAGAGGCTCGCCGAAGATCAAGGGTGTGAGTTTGCCCTCGAACACGCCAGAGCGGAGCGCTTCGCAATTAATAACCGGCTGGAAGATCTGAGCCAGCATCATGGTGTCGGGATCAATTCCCGCGATCACCTGCAACTGAAGCAAGGCCTTGGACCAGTTGCCCAGCACACAATGGAGTTGGAAGAGGAACACGCGCAGCTTGGCGTCTTCCGGTTTTGCGCGGATCTCGCTTTGCAATTCGATCAAAGCCTGGTCCGGCTGACCGGCGGCAAGGCAATCCTGGGCAGTCATGGGGTTTCCTTAAGAGAGGAGGCATGGGAAATGGTCGCCTCGCTGGACGACCACACCCGCGCCCGTATTTGATGGTAAACGTTCAAATCATTGCCCGTCGAGCGGTGGCAAGTCGCATCGTGGGCTCAGTCCGGAAGAACCCCAAATCCGGTTCCTTGCCAGAGGCCGGGAAAACTCGCGCCGACTGCGGCATCAGTAGTCGTAACCAGTGGAGCTGGGGAACCATTGCCGGAAGCCCCGGCAGCCGCACTGGCAGGGGTGGCGCCTCCAGCTCCGCCACCGGGGGCAGCCGCGCCTGCGGGAGCGGCTGCCGGGGTGCCATCATCTGCCGAGCTGGTGCTTCCATGGCTGGAAGTGGGATCGGGCTCGTGGTTCGTAAGGTGGAGAGCTTTCAGTGTGGGCCCATCCTCCAGGCCCGTTTCCGGCTTGGTGGGCTGATATTCGAAATCCAGATCCTCGATCTCAAAGGTGATGGTCTCCGATGGCTCCGGGCCGGACATATCAATCCCGAAACTGACAATTCTGACTCCGTAATAACGAATGATGACGAAGGGAAACTTTTTGCCGCCCGCTGACCGGCAAATATCAACGGTGACCTGATTGATCCGGCCCTTGTCCTGGTCTTCTTTCGACTTTGCGATCTTCGCGGAGCCAGCTTCGCAACATTTTACGAATAATTGCGCGCTGGCCCAATCCACTCGCTTCTTGATGGTAACGTTTTCGAAAGTCCCGGTCGCCTTCTTTTCCTTGCTATCGCCTTCGCCCTCCGGGGTGCGATTGGGTGCTTTCAAATCAAAATCGGCGTCCCTCAGCTCACACCACCAGTAATGGCCCTCATCCGTGCAATCGCCTTCGATTAGTGGCAGGTTATTGCCTGGAATCTCACCAAACTTTACATAAGCATCAGTAGCCATGTTGCAAAATCAAATCAGGCGGCGGAGGCATACGATCCGTAGCTCATGATTGTGGAGAATCCCACGAGGTTTTTCCCTCATGCTTATCGAAGTCCCAACTAACTCGACGCGGATCGGACAAAACCCGGTCGCCCGTCTCGTTATCGGTCCAAACGGTTTCCATGGTGACTTTCCCGAACTTGAAAACGAGAGATTCCGACGGGAGCGCATTCTCGGCAAGATCGAGTTTGCAATCCACCAACTGCACGAACTCAAAAACGAAACGGAGGAAAGGGATTTTAGCGCTCCGATCGGTGCCGCCATAGCGGCACACTTCGACCTCGACCTTGGGAATGGTTTCGCCGTTGTAGCATTTCAACACCAGGGGAATAGACGCCACGTTCGGGCTCTTGGCAAAGCTGAATTCTTTTGGCGCCAAGGTGCCTCCTTTTGCTGAGCCACCACCCTTGGTTGCGGCCGCGGGTTTCCCGCTTTGCGCGCCGCCCGTCTTCGCCTTTCCGCCCGCCGCCGCGTCCTTGGCGCCGGCGGCGTCTTTGGATCCTCCCCAACCGAACCCGAAACTGAACCGGTTGATCCCCATCCATCCTTCTTTAAGATCGCTTCGCTGGTTTGTGGGGGTATTTGCCTTTTCAAAATCACCGGGATGTTGTTCGTCCAGACATTCGCCACGAATGTCTTCGAACCGCAGGTAAACATCAGGCAGGTCAGCCACAGCGATTTGTCCTTTTTAAAAAAAGAGCCGCCGCGCGGATCAGCAACGGCGGCTCGAATCCGCGCGGTTTAAGACGGCACGAAGTCCGTAAAATTCTGGAGGCCTTTGGCTTCCTTGTTTGAAATCGTGGACCAGCCAGCGCGATCGAGGGCGCGATTTGTCTTCTTGCCGGTCTCGTGGTCGGTTTCCTGATAGACGTATTCGCAAACTCCATAGTTAAATTCCAACGACTCTTTGGGCAGTTCTTCGCCGCCTCCGGAAATGCCGACCTTTGTGATGACACAATTCTTGAAGACGATCATAGCGTATTTGACCACACCGCTCTCATCACTTTGGCCCTGGCGGTAGAGGTGCAGAACGGCTTTTTCGATGGCCGTGCCTTTGCAGCAGAACTCGACCAGCTTGCAGGTCGCGGTATCGATGCCCTTGCTGCAGGTAAATACGTCGAAGTTCGCCCGGCCGACGGTAGCGCCGCCACCATCGCTGCGCGAAGAGGTGACCGGCATTGAAACACCGAAACCGAAATCGGCGATTTCGATGGCGCCTTTTTTCGCCATGCCTGGCTCGGGTTCCGACGTGGATTCGCCCTTGATGGCGGAGGCGTCGCTGAACAATAAATATGCATTAAATGCCATAAACTATCTCTTTCCTTTCTTTGTTTTTGGTTTGACGGAACTTCTTGCAAAGGCGGCCGGCACGATACCGGCCACCGTTTTGCCTGATCATTTCTTGTTGGCCGGCAGTTTTGATACGAGCCGCAAGGAAACAGTCAAGCCTTCGAGTTGATAATGGGGTTTCAAGTAGAACTTGGAGGAGTAATAACCCGGGTTTTCCTTATCTTCTTCAACAACCACCTGCGCCTCGGCTAATGGGAACCTCGCTTTAGTCTCCTCCGATGAAGTTGGATTGGAGTCCACAAAATTGCCAATCCACTTATTAAGCCAGGTTTCCATGCTTTCCTTGGTTGCGAAACCGCCGATTTTGTCGCGCACCATGCATTTGATACGGAAGGCGGGCGGCCAAATTTGCGTTGGCCGTGGCATCCGGGTCGTCGTAGGCGGCCGGTTTCTGGAGCGATTGCGCGCCCACGAAAACCGCAAAATCCGTATTCTTCCAGTGTGAAATAGGCATGAACCCGCAGTCAGCGAGTTCTTTCTCGCGCCGGTCCGTGATGCCGATTTCCGTCGGGCATTTCATGTCCACACCGCCGTCGTCAGTTGGGAATGAATGAACGGGCAATCCCTCGACCATGCCGCCGGACTCGGCGCCGCGAATGCGAGCGCACCAGCCATAGAGCTTGAAGGAGCGAGTGACGTTGGTAGCCATCGAATAGGCGGCATTGGTCCAAACGTATTTGGTGTGATCCGCGCCGGCGGTGTCCTCTTCGAACGCGAACTCCTCTACGGGCGAGGTTTTGGCGCCATAAGGCATGCGGGCGAGAACGCGAGGCATAGTCAAACCGAGATAGCGGGCGTCCTCGGATTCGCGCAGCGACTTCCAGGCGGCATACTCGGGCGTACCAAAAATCTTGGCGAGATCCCGGGGATTGCTGAGTTCCTGCCAGCTTTCCATGTTGAGCAGGGTCGGAGCGGCGGCGGTGAGAAACGGCGCATGTGCCGCGGCGGAAATCTGCGCGATACCCGCGAGCATTTCCACATCGGGGGCAGAGTGGTCGAAATAGTAATCGCCCATAAGGCAGCCGAAGGGTTGACCGCCGGGCATGCCAAACTCTTCTTCATAAAGTTTCTTGAAGAGGGGACTTTGATCCCAGGCGGTGCCTTTAAAGCGCTTCAGGGTCTTGGCC
>Ga0193729_1001560_pt1 | contig 11657 bp, 9 predicted proteins | sample U1c2metaG_FD_143036 | JGI IMG/M metagenome (GOLD analysis project Ga0193729, IMG submission 143036) | Soil microbial communities from a riparian zone of the East river system, Colorado, United States - U1c2 | ecosystem: Environmental > Terrestrial > Soil > Riparian zone | place: USA: East River... | reverse complement strand
CTTTCGCCGGTGAACACGGTGCGTGGGCTAACATTCCTCCGAAGCGAAATCGCAAAGACCCAATCTGTTTTAGCCCATATCTGTATCGGGCGCGCAATTTGGTCGAGCGCTTCTTCAACAGGATCAAGCAATGCTGGCGCATCGCCACCCGGTACGACAAACTCGCCGCGAACTACCTTGCCTTCATCAAGCTCGCAGCCATTCGGATTTGGCTACGCGCTTATGACTCCACGCCCTAGTTGCTCCGTGGCCTCAAGGCCGGCATTTCAAGGCTGTTTATGGGGGTACGTGGCGGAACAAGCCATCATCATAGGCGCGGGCTTCGGCGGCCTCTTTATCGCTCTCGGTCTCTCGGGTGATGACTGCGGCTTCGGTCCGCGCGGTTACTACTACAATTCGGGGCCGACGCATTCCGGCGACGAAGCCTTCGCCATCGACTTCACCCGCTGCCGACAATGGGTGCCCTACGACAACATTGGTGGTGGCACTCCGGTACTCGCGGCGCGCGACGGAATCGTGAGTTTCGTTCAAGCGGGTATACCCTCCGGTGACTCCAGTGCCGCCAACGAAGTGAACATCTCTCACGCGGACCCAGAAAATTCCGCGGACACGACCCGGTTTACGTCCCGCTATCTGCACATGGAAGGTCCGTTCAAAATCCCGGTTTCCGCGATGATGCCAGTCTTCACCGGCAACCGGCTCGGCCTGATGGATGACACCGGGAATTCGGTCCTCGATCATCTGCACTTCTGTCTTCACGACCGGCAGATCTCGTTCCCGGGCGTCGATATCGGTGGCGGCGTCCGCCCCACACCCTTGAGCGGCGTTACGCTCGAGGATGGAGACGACGGCACCTGCGTTCGCTCGACCAACATCGAAACCGTAGGAAACCCCGTGAAAGAGATATCATCGTATGCAGTTCAGAACTGGCTCATCACGCCATCCGCGTTAGCCGTGAACGAACACGTTGCGCAGATCCGCGAGCAACGCTTTCTGCTCTTACTTTCAGGTGTCGCCATCGTAGATGTGAAAGGTAACAGTGGAGCTACGTGGTTACATGAAACCGTCTCCTTGCGGCCATCGCTTTCAGATCCGCTCAATTACGCGGTGAACAGGTGGAATATCCCAACACCCTGACCCGGCTCGTACGAAATCGAGTTCGAGACGGAGGAGTGGGCGCCCTTCGTTTCGCTGAGTTCAGTTTTCAACCAGGGCCAATCCATCAACTCGGGCTTTGCGGTAGACACCTGGCGACTTAACCCGTTCGGCAGTGGCACCGACGTTTTGACAAATCAGTCGTTCAACCAACTTTTCTCCGGCATTCAGGTCGATATCGCGGTTCGCGACGCCGCTGCCTGGATTTTCCGGCTGGGCTACAACATCACTCTCTTGGGAAAGATCGTTTACCTCCCAAACATCATTTTCTGACGGATTCAAGGAAGCCGGACCGTCTGCGCGCAAACCAGGGAAAGCGTCAGGCGTGGGCCGCAACTTCGACCAGCAATAGCATTGCAGGAAACGTCCCAAACCTAAAGACTGGCTGTCAATCGGCGTTCAAAATTTTGCATGTCGAATGACAGCTTAATTGCCTCGACGCGTCGGCGTCGGGTCGGAACAAGCCTTCGTCAAACCTGTTACCTCATCGCTTCTACGGTGCTCGCGAGGTCGTGATGTCGCATCATGTGCGGCCGGCCCACTACGCTTGGGGCTATGATTGGCCCGATGATTGTCAGTCCGCCCCCATACTATGCTCGGGTGACGTTCACGCACCCGGCGCCCGCTCATGCTCGAGTAGCTTTGCACCTGCCGCCATGCCAGCCACGTGCCGGCATCAATACCGATTGGAGCGGCGACAAATGCGCCATGCTTCACAAGAGTTCCAGCTATGCCTTGCTACCATCGCCTCCGGCGCAACTGCTGGCGTCGCCGTCCGCGCGTGCGATGCAAACCCCCGTATTGCAGCCACCGCAACCCCAGGCGTTGCTGCCAGCACTTCCCGCGCAGCCGAGTCTGAAACCTGCGGCTGAGCCGGTGACTATGGGTCAAGCCACACATGCTCACGTACCAGAACCAGCGATGGCCAATTTGGGGTTTGACGTCGCAGTTGCCCTCTTCTTGGCCGTAGCCTTCGCTGTAGTCCGCCGCTTCATTTTGAACTTTATCGAGCCGCCGAGGCGATCGCCTGAGCACGCCGACATGGTTGAGCACGAAACGAGACGATAATTACGGGAACGATCGGGCAAGGAAGCCGGTAACACAGACGCCTCTTCGTTTAGTCGTCCTTGTCTGTGTTTATCTTTGGGGACATTTTCGGCGACCTTGCCGGACTGGTTGCCCGGATTGTAATGGTATTTTCCTCCCGGCATTTCGCCAGGCTGCTTCTCATTCGGCCTCTTGTTGTCGGCCATCTGATGCTCCTTTGAGCACGACAATGCCACCGTCGCGGATGTCCGGCCGCAAAGTTGCGCGGAACCGTAGCAGGTATCGCATTTGCAATTGCAGGATTGCGTGATGAGTACCAAGACTAAGACCTGATCTCGATCGCTGCTTTGATGCAATGTGGAAGCCGGCCGATAGCATTTCAGTTGCGACCGAACGACCTGTTGTAGTCGACAGAAGCCTTGAACTCTTCGCCCATTGAGTAGAAATCGTCGAAGATGACGATAGTGCCGGGCAAAAATTACTTGTTGAGCGTGCCGAGAACGAACAAGGCGGCGAGAGATCGACGTTGACGACAAGCCGATTGCGGATGGCCGTCGCTTCTAGAAATGGCCTGAGTGTTTCTTGAAAGAAGCCCTTGACGAACATCACCCTGGCGTCGTCGATCTGTGGCTGCTGCCCGTAGGTAGAGAACGCACCCCGGGAAGCCATCAATTTTGCGCCGGGAAGTAGCTAGACGGATTGGATTTCCGATAGGCACACCGGGACGCGCTGTAGGATTCAGGAGATGCTTCGTTTCACTGGCGAAGAAAAGACACCATTTGTGGCTACACGTTGACATATGCAAGCGTTGCCTGGGAGGCATCCGCAATGCGGTCGCTCCGTCGTTATTTCTTCTACCTCCGATTTTCTTTGCATGTGTTGATCCCGCTCCTGAGCATGTCTCCCGTGCAGGCCCAGTCGCAGATCAATTCTGGAGAGCTTGGTGCTGTCGAAAACCAGATTCTGCTGTTGTGGGGAGAAGGCAAGATTGCTGAGACAGTTCCGCTTCGCAAGCGCGCGGTTGCACTCGCAGAAAAGACCTTGGGCTTTGACCACCCTCAAACGATCAAGCACGCGCAGGACTTGGGTCATGTGCTGAAGATACTGGGGCGACTGGAAGAGGCAAAAGCGGCCTACGAGAGGGCGATGATGTCTCAGGAGCGACAAATCGCCGCCAAGAAAAATCCGACGCTGGATGAGCTCTCGGCACTGGCCGCTTTGTATCAGTATTGCGAGCGCTATGCCAAGGCGGAAACGCTCTACAAGCAGATCCTCGCGGCGCAAGAAAAGACGCTCAGTCCGACGGACATAAAGATCGCCAAGACTCAAGCAGCGCTTGCCGACGTCCACAACGCGCAAGGGCGCTGGCCCGAGGAGCTTTTGAACCGCAAGCGCGCTGTAGCGATCCGGGAAAAGGGACGCTCGGAGGATATCATCGTCCGAATGGAAAATGTCGCTGCCCGCAATCTCCTTATCGAAACCTATGAGGCGCTCGGGCGCTATCCCGAAGGTGAGGCGCTGGCAAGACACAGCCTGACAGCGTTGGCACAGGACAAGAGTCCGGTGGGGAGCCTTGCAGTCACGAACCTCTTTCAACTCGGCCACATTCTAGCTTCCGAAGAGAATTATTTCGAGTCAGAGAAATTCTACCGCCGAGCGGTCTCGGCCGAGCGCAAAAATCCGACCGCGAATAGTCCTGGGCCGGCCAAGTACTTCACTCTTGGCTACTACCTTAGCAGCTGGGCTGAGACCCTTGTTAAACTGGGCCGCAACGATGAGGCCGAGATTGCCGCGCGCGAAGCCTTGCCAATCTTCAGGTTGTCGGGTGCTGAGGATCACTTTACGGCCGAGGTGCTGACCACATTCGCGCGCATTCAACAGAGCAGGCGGCGCTATGATGAGGCCGAGAAGCTCTTTCAGCGTGCGCTTGCCCTGCAGGAGCGGTTTCGAGGGGCGGAAAGCACACAGGCGGCTCACGCCCTCGGCGATCTCGCAACACTGAAGCTGGAGGAGGGAAACGGTCTCGAAGCCTATGAGCTGGCAAAGCGCGCCATCTCCACGCTCATCCGACAAGTCCGCCGCCATAGCGAAACTTTGACGATGACCGCAAACGGGCACCTTCGCCCAGGCTCGTTCTTTCATCAGCCGACATTCGCCGTCTACCAGCGTGCGGTTGCTGACTTGGCCACCCGATCGCCAGAGCGCAGAGAGAGCCTTGCAGCAGAAAGTTTCGAAATTGCACAATGGGCGCAGCACTCGCAGGCCGCGGCAGCGCTTTCGCAAATGGCCGCCCGCTTCTCCAAGGGAGAAGGCGAGCTGACCGATCTGATCCGCCGTCGGCAAGACATGGTGATAGAATACAGAGCGCTCGAAAAGACTCTCATTGCTGCGCTGTCCAACCCCGGACAGGGAAGTCCTTCCCAGGGGGAGAGCCGGCGCAAATCCTCAGAGGCTATCGAAAACCAGATTGATGAGATCGACGCAATCCTCGTCAACAAATTCCCAGACTATGCGGCGCTGGCGAACCCACAGGCCCTATCAGCGAAGGAGGTCCAGGCCGGCCTTCAGGCGACTGAAGCCGTCGTCCAGTTCTTCATTGATGAGAAGCAGACCCTAGCTTGGGTTGTCACGCGCGACGCAGTGCGTTGGCAGTCCCTTCCGATGGGCGCAAGTGCCCTCGCGAACGAGGTTGCTGCGCTGCGCTGCGGGCTTGACACCAGCGCTTGGGCGTCCGACGCAGCGCCAAAACCGGGATCGGCCAGCGCGCAGTCGCAAAGTCGTTGCAGCCAGATTCTCGGGGCATCAGGCGGTGACACGCTGCCTTTTGATCTCGGCCGGGCGCATGCCCTTTACGTCACGCTGCTTGGGCCATTCGACGAGCAGATCAAGGACAAGCAACTGCTGTTCGTCCCGTCCGGACCGCTGACGACGCTTCCTCTCCAGGTGCTGGTCACCCGCGCGCCAGATGTTTCGATGATCGGTACCGAGGCCTATGTGAAGGCAGCCTGGCTTGGTCTGCGCCAACCGATCACGGTGCTACCTTCGGTTTCAAGTCTGAAATCTTTACGCACAGCAGTGCGTCGGAGCGCGGCTCCCAATCCCTTCGCCGGCTTCGCCAATCCGTTGCTGACGGGGACAAGCGGCACGGATCGCAGTGCCTGGAGCCGCCAAACTTGCGCGCCGGTCACCCCGGCCAGCCAACAGATCGCGGAGCTCTCGTCTCAGCGAGGTGCAATCTCGGATTACTTTCAAGGCGAATTTGCCGATGTCAATGTGCTGCGAAGGCAACCACCGCTGCCTGAGACAGCGGATGAGGTCTGCTTCGTCGCCAAAGCACTGGGCGCCGCGCCTGATGCGGTCTTTCTCGGGGCCGCCGCAAGCGAGCGCAAGATCAAATCCCTGAGCGCGAGCGGCGCATTGAAATCGTGGCGCGTCCTCCATTTTGCAACCCATGGACTCGTTGCCGGCGAGACCCGCACCCTGGTCGCCAATCGTGCCGAGCCAGCACTTTTGCTGACGCCGCCGGAGGTCGCGAGCGAAGAGGATGACGGTCTTCTGACCGCTTCAGAGGCGGCGAACCTCAGGCTCGACGCTGATTGGGTTATCCTGTCGGCATGCAACACTGCGTCGACCGACGGCACCCCTGGCGCCGAAGCCCTTTCGGGCCTCGCCAGCGCGTTCCTTTATGCGGGCGCTCGTTCGCTTGTGGTCTCGCACTGGTATATCAATTCTGAAGCTGCAGTGAGCCTTATCACGAGGATGTTCGGTGAGTTGGCACGACAACCGGACATCAGCCGGGGCGAGGCAATGCGCCGAAGTATGAAAGCTCTAGTACAGCAGGGCGGAACCAAGGCGCATCCGTCCTATTGGGCGCCCTTCGTTGTCGTTGGCGAGAACAGATGAGGATGTGAATGCCGCCAAATCCCGGCAACTTTTTCACAGCGGACAGAACGAACAACAAGAAATGCAGTCGCACGCAGGGGTCAGGACACTGGCTGGGTCGCGTCCCGAGTGGGTGGTGCTGCTCGGTAGAGTAAAGCCGCCCGCACCACTCTTTCGGTGCCCGAGTGGTCGAAGGGGGGCGCGCTGTAAACGCGCTGGCCTAATCCCGCGGTGGAATCCGTCCTGACGGACCAGTTTCAGAATTGAGGGGAGGCGACGGCCGTTGATCCCAAGGCGGGAAGAGATCAGCTGCTAACACGGCGGCGCTCTCCTTGCCGGTGGCCTCATCGGCTCCCGCAACCAATCATCGGCGATGCGCGATATACGCGCGCTCGATCTCGTCGATCGCGCGGCGATCTCTGCTTCGAGCTCGCGGGCGCGGACAGCCGGGACCGGACGGCCTCGATGTCCATGCGCCACCTCAGACTCGAATCTCGTATGTCATTGCGCCCGAATACGCGATTGTTGTTGATCGCGAGCGGCCGAGACCGCACGCGCCATGTAGCGCCGAAGCTCAGTGAGGCAGGGCGTACGATAGGTACGTTAGTCGTTCCGGCAGGTGTTGTTCCGTTTCTGGCGCCGAAGCAATCGAATCGGTCGCCATGCGAATCGCAACCGCCGCGCTGGCATCCGCTCCTGCCCGGCGCAGCGCCAGCGCGATCTGGGCGAGCGTTTCGATCAAGACGTCGGACGATCCTGCCTTTTCCAGCATCTGTGCAACCTGCAGGGCTCCGCTGGCATTCCCAGCCCGGGCAAGCGAAATAGCTGCGTCCCGGATCGCGCTGATCCGTGCGAGCGGATCAGTCCATTTGGATGATCGAGCATCCAACGTCTGGATCAGTTCGCTAACTTGACCCCCTTCCGCAAGACCCGCGACGACTAGTTCCTCACTGACTTCCGACCGGTAACCGAGCAGCTTCTTCGTGAGCTCGGCGGTTTGCAGCGCGTCGGCGGTCCTGCCGGCCCTCGCTTGCGCGCGGGCGACCTCGGACAGCACCCTGGCCCGATCCCGTTGATTCTCGATTGATTTCGCGACCGCGAGCGCTTCCGCGATCAAGTCGGCCTTCGCCTCGGCGACGCCGAGTTGCGGGAGATCGCTCGTAACGGGTGGGAGTTTCGGACGAAGATAGTCAGTGAACCGCTCGAATAGCGTGTTAGCCGGTCTGGGGTAGGCGATCTGCGCGGCCTCATGAAACGAGGCCGCCGCCTGCGCCCGCTGTCCGGCGTTCGCCTGTGCCAGACCGACCGCAAGCAGCACATCGAAGCGGATGTCCGGCGAGTCGATCAGCCTCGCGGCCGCTGCGGCCTCGTTGGGCTCACCAGCCCTGGCTTGCGCTTCGGCGACAATGCGCAGTGCCATATCCCGCTCCCCACTCTCGCCAGGGAATGACTTTGCAACTGCGAGCGCTTCCGAATCCACCTTGCCCTGAACGTCAGCGGAGATTTCCGTGTCTTCGTAAGAATCAACAAAGAGGACCCTGTCCCACAAAGGCTGGACGGTCGGTTTGTTCGGCTCCGTCGGCAGCGAGCCGAGCCGCAGCGGTTTCTCTGTGGCAGAGAACAACACGCCGTGGCGCTGGGCCGGATCATCAAACGCCAGCGCGATCCGCAATGCCTCGCTGACGCGGCCGCTTCCGGCCAGACTTAGCAGGGAGGAGGCCAACACCGCTTCTCGCTCCTTTACATCGTCTACTGATCGCGCCGCCTGCATCGCCTCGGCAACCCTGCCGGTCCGTATTTGAGCATCGACAATGATCTGGAGTGCCGGCACACACGTCCAAGGCTTAGTCGTATCGCAGGGCACACTGATCGACTGTGACTGTCGTAACGCCTCCGCGATCTTACCGTCCTGTCCCCGGTGCGCGGCGACAAATCGCAATCCCCAGGCTGCCCTGCGGATTGCCATGGCGCGCTCCTTGGCGTCCTCAACCGATTGGACGCGTCGCAACGCAGCGTCGATGCTCCCGGCCTTGCCTTCCGTCACCGCGATCGTTCCGGCAGCCAAGCCTGGATAGAAGGGAGGCGTCGTCATGCGTGCGATTCGCTCGGCGTCATCCAGCTTACCTGCGGCAGCCTTGATCCTCACGATGATGCCAAGCGAAGTCGGCGTGGTTCCTAACAGATCAATTGTTTCCGACGCATCCTGAGCCAGGCCGAGTTCGAGCTGCGCGATGGCGATGCCCCATAACGCCGATGTTTTAGCCAGGGTGATCTTGAAGTCCGGGGTGTCGGCGTCCGCTCGAAGCCCCAATGTGACGTCGACGGCATGATGCAGCACGCAGCGGCGCGTCGGAACTTGCTTGCAGCTTGCCCATGTAGCGTCGGCGGCTGCGGGTTGCCTGCTCGAGTCAGCCACCGACGGGGTTGCAGCGCCGATCGCCGCGATGAAAGCTCCGCAAATCATCGCGGACGGCCCCCGGGTGAGCCCCGACACTCCTCCGCGCAACTTGCGTGCCATTGTGCCCCCAATTTTTTGTCGGGCGCATACACGTGCGATTCGATCGGCCAGCATGGCCATAGCGTTGGCAACGCTGGCCCGGTATTTAGGCAGCAGCGTGACGCGGATGCGCATATTGTTTGGCGAGCGCGGAAGAGGGGCGCCGGAGAGATCGACTCCACGCCCCCGAGCACGTAGTCTGCCTGATGTTCGCTGGCACGCATATCCACAACTGGTACGGCCTCTGGCATCCCGCGTGCCCGCACAGGCTCGCCGACGGGCCGGAAGATCGAAGGCGGCGTAATCACCGATCCTGGCAATCGCGACAACGTGTCGGGTCGGATCATCGATCGCGTGAAGGCGCAGCTCAGGATCGCCATCCACTTCCTGCATCGGCGCCGGGAAGACTGTGACGTCGTGGACTTGCCAGGGCATGATGACGTGCGTTGGTGCATGCGTTGATCTTGATCGAGAAGCCGCCACGCGAACGGCTGAGTGCGTTGCGCCCGACTCCCCTTTCCGCCGGCCGTGCACTGGTGCGCCCGGATAATGGTCGCATCGACCATCTGCAGTGCAGCATCGTTCGCGCCGCTTCCTAACGCTGCGCATCAAAGTCAACAGAGGGGTTGATCGGTTAGTCGGGAAACACCCCTGGCATCGGCGGCAGGTTGCCGGCGTAGCGATTGATCACGCGGAACAGCGCGCTGATGGCGGCCTGATTGGTCGTGATCGAGTAGAGATTACACATGCTACCGCCTACAACGCGCTCAAATCGTCCGGCACGTCGCCGAATTTTCTGATGATCATGGCATCGCCAAAATCTCCGGTGGCGGGATCGCCTGTGCGGCTGAACGCGACCGCGCCAATGTGGCCTTCCTTGCGCAAGAGCACGTCCGCACGCATCACCGCTGCGTTCGGGCTGAAACATTCGACTGGCTCGCCGGGCGCGACACCATCGTCTGCGGCGACGAAGGGCAGCGCGACGAAGTAGGTGACTTGCGCCATCCCGACCCCCGACTGTGAACTCGCATGGACAACCGTTTCGGGTTGACCGGGTCGAACACACGTTCCTATTTTGTTCTGCTAAAGTCAATACCCAAGAAAGGGCCGGAAGGGTGCTTCTCTGCTTGCTTTTCAGGCCATGGGCTCCGTATCGAACAACGTTTTGTGGGGCGCAGCCGATCAGCGCGCCCAGGAGGCGCGGCTTGCCGCCGACGTAGCGGCCCTGCGAGGCATGGACCATGCGCATGCAAGCCTATGGCGGGCCGCCCGGCCATCGCCCTTGCGCGGTGAGGCGCTGAACGCGGGCTTTCGCTATCTTGAAGTCACGTGCGCGGACTGTGACACCTGCAATACGGTCGACCTGACGAGAGGGCGGCGGGCGACGGAAATGCCGATCTGGCAACCGGAGCGCCGCATGAGATGCCGGCCGTGCTCGGACGAGCGCGGCAATCCCGATCAAGCGTGGGCATCTGGTTCGGCTGCGACGGACCAGCATCACGACCGCGGACGATGGCCAGTCCTGGTATACCTAAAGAGCAGCGTGGCCGACACGAGATCGCATCGAACGCGTGCGAATATCTGGCTGATCGCGGCGTTGATGGTTCTGGCTTCCTGCAGCGCGAGCGCGCGGATGACTTGAAGGGTCAGGCGAGCATCACCGACAGCGACACGCTGGAGAGTCACGAGACGCGCGTTCGTTGGTGGGGCGGCGACGCGCCCGAAAGCAGTCAGCTTTGCCGGGGGCGAGGAGTGCCTTGTGCGTCGCTGCGGCTACTCTCGCATGGCCAGTCCAATGGCGATCGAGAGAGGGTGGATCGGGACGACCGCCGACGTCCGCTCAGCTTCAATTTGCGAGCTTGAGAGCGTGCGGCAAGCGCCGCACCGGGCTCTCGTGAACCGAGCCGCGCAGCGTCTCGGCCAGTGGCGTCGATCCCTCGCGCGAAGATGCTGATGTGTCGCTCGCCGGAGGCACTCGGTCCCGGGTCCCGCCAAACGGCGGCGCGATGCTGACCCTCCTGCGGGTGCCTTTTTAACCGGTCTCGCGACTGCCGACTGACCTTCGCTTCGCTGCGGCGCAGACGCCCTTTTTGTTTGGGAGCTAAGGGCTCCGCCCTCGCGCGGGCAAGGGTGAAGTCCCGGACAATCCGGGACCGGCCGGGACGGTCTCCCCGACCTTCCGCGCGGACTGGCCCGAATGCTCCCACGACCGCAATCCGCTTGTGCAGGCCGGGTGATCCCCCTCCGCGCCCGGCCGCCCCGGCCCTTGCTACCCCGGTCTCGCCGACGGGCAGGGGTGCAGGCGCGAGGTGTGCGCCCTGCACCCATGAAAGAAGGAGATCGATCAATGTCGGCCAAATCAGTTGAAAACGTTGAGAACGGGACCGAGATTTTCATTCCGCTCAACAAGCTCAAGAAGTCACCCAAGAATGCGCGCAAGACGCCGCACAGCGAGGCGACGATTGAGGCCTATGCCGCGAGCATCGCCGCGAAGGGCATCCTGCAAAATCTGGTCGTGGAGCCGGAGCTGGATGCGGAGGGCGCGGCCACCGGGTTCTATTTCGTGACTATCGGCGAGGGCAGGCGGCTCGCCCAGCTGCTGCGGGTGAAGCGAAAGGAGATCAAGAAGACCGAGCCGATCCGCTGCATCGTCGATACCGCGAACGATCCGCACGAAATCAGCCTCGACGAAAACGTCACCCGGGAAAACTTGCATCCCGCCGACCAGTTCGAGGCGTTCAGGAAGCTCGCGGACGAACGCGGTTTTGGCGCGGAAGACATCGCGGCCCGGTTTGGCGTGACGCCGCATGTGGTGCGGCAGCGCCTTCGGTTGGGCTCGGTCTCGCCCAAGCTGATGCAAGTCTATCGCGATGGCGGCCTGACGCTGGAGCAGTTGATGGCGTTTGCCATCACCGAGGATCACGCCCGGCAGGAAGCGGTGTATGAGCGGCTGTCGTATAACCGCGACGCCAGCACCATTCGCCGTTTGCTGACCGAGACACATGTGGCGGCCACAGACCGGCGCGCGGTGTTCGTTGGTGTGGAGGCCTACACGGAGGCGGGCGGCACGATCCTG
>Ga0193729_1001559_pt1 | contig 11666 bp, 11 predicted proteins | sample U1c2metaG_FD_143036 | JGI IMG/M metagenome (GOLD analysis project Ga0193729, IMG submission 143036) | Soil microbial communities from a riparian zone of the East river system, Colorado, United States - U1c2 | ecosystem: Environmental > Terrestrial > Soil > Riparian zone | place: USA: East River... | reverse complement strand
AACAGATCAACCAAGGCCAGCAAATTTCGCAAGAGCAGGTAAAATCCATTGGTAATAAAACGCGCAAACTCACACAGAGGTTAGACGATTTATTACCCTGACCTGACCGCAAGATCTGGTATTGGCGGAGGGATATCTCAGTCAACATACTCCGACATCCAAGAAAGTGGACCAGATCTTCCACATAATATGAAGCTAGTAGAAATAACGTAACTTATGAGGAAGGATACATTCTTATGCCAGTACATTGTTCCTTAGGTCATGAAAATCCTGATGGCTCCGCCTTTTGTGACGAGTGCGGTGAGCCACTGAATGCGGCCACCCCACAAGCTCCAGCGGCAGCTCCAGTTCAACCGTCTACGCCTGCTGCTCCAGAGACCCACTGCCCGTCCTGTGGGGCAGCCAATCCCGCAGGTGAAGCTTTCTGCTCTAACTGTGGTGTCAGTCTGCTGGGTGCCCCAGCAGCAGTGCATCAGGAACCAGCAGCGCCCGTTTCGGTACCGGATGAACCGCAAGTTCCTGCTACAGCCGCAACCACTTTACAGGCACGCCTAATCGTCGAGGGCGATAACCAGGAATTTGACCTGAGCGGAAAAGATAATATCGTCGTCGGACGCGAAGACGCCGTGAGCAATATCTTCCCTGACGTTGACTTGACCCCACATGGTGGTGAAGAGGGAGGCGTATCGCGCCTGCACGCACGTATTTTCTTCGAGAGCGGCCAGTACCTACTAGAGGATGAGAATAGCACCAACTTCACGTTCCTCAACCGCCAACGACTTGCCGCCAAGACCCCGACGCCACTTCACGATAATGATGAAGTCAGGTTCGGACGCGTCATGCTGCGCTTCAAGACACCCTAGCCAAAATCGAGGGGGAGAGCTATGGCAAACGAGCGAACCAAGCGTCACCTATCGGATGAGTGGCGAACAATGGTCATTGACGCCATCGAACATGGGATGACGGTAACGTGGGAACATGACCCGACGGAAGGGGACTACTTGGAGATTATGCATCCAGCTCGTGTAGGGTGCCATGTCACCACGCGTGCCGAGCTGGACAAGTTCCTCAGTGAGTGGTCCTCCCCATGGGAAGATGGCGACGTATAAACCAAAGCATTGGCCAGCAAAACGGAATGTGGGTTTACGCATTTGTGAACCAGTTCGAGGTATAGGGTTCCAAGCGGCTCGGTTCTCTCGCTAGCAGCCACTTGGAATCCTACCACCCAAATTGCATCAACATGCCAGAGCATCTTTCAGGAATAAACGCCTCTATCTATCTTCTCCCATCTCATACACATAACAATACAGTTTACTTTTATTTCTGCACAATAATATAGAAAGAGTCACTTGGCAAAAGGTTACAAGTCAATTGACATATCTATCTCATATTGCTATACTTCTGAAGTAAGGTCGACAATAATAGTGTCGGGAGTTGAGCAAATGTTAGACAGAGACAGCTACCTTGGCCAGCAAATAGGAAACTGTAGACACAGGTAATAATATTATGCAAGGAACATACTCTGGCAGTGATCAGGAAAGTGGTAGCTGGTCTGTTAGCTCGAGTTAGCACAAGGGAACAAAACAAAACCAGGCAATCCTTTGACGGGATTGTCCGGTTTCTTTTAAGCTAAAGAGGCAAACTAGCGACCGCGTGCGCGAGCGTAACGCTTGCCAACCTCATCCCAGTTGACGACATTCCACCAAGCATTAAGGTAGTCAGGGCGCCGATTCTGGTACTTGAGATAGTAGGCATGTTCCCATACATCATTGCCCAGGACTGGGAAATTGCCCTCGATCAAGGGGCTGTCCTGGTTAGCTGTGGAAGTGATTTCAAGCTCGCCCCTCTTGTTGAGGATGAGCCAAGCCCAGCCAGAACCAAAGCGCTTAACACCAGCATCATTGAGTGCAGTCTTGAAGGCATCCAACGAACCAAACTTGGCATTGATGGCTGTTGCCAGCTCGCCAGTTGGCTCTTTGCTACCGCCGGGGGTCATAATCTCCCAGAACATGGTGTGATTGACATGACCACCACCGTTGTTGCGGACCGCTGCACGGACATTTTCAGGCACCTCGTTGAGGCGACGTACCACCTCTTCAACCAACAAATTTCCGAATGGATGACCTTGTAGGGCCGCGTTCAGATTGTTGACATAGGCAGCATGATGCTTATCATGGTGCAAGTGCATTGTCTCAGTGTCAATATACGGCTCAAGTACATCGTAGGCGTACGGCAGAGCAGGAAGTTCAAAAGCCATAAAACATCTCTCCTTACTGAAATAGCCTAGGAGGTTGTGCACCTCCTGGTTGATAGTTTGGGAAAACCAGCTATGACCGAAGTAGATCCGAGCATAGCAATCTTGAGTGGATACTTTCCACATGTTTAGTTTTATGCGATCAAGGGGGCTATTGTCAAGCAGAAGAGCAGTTTTCTTCTAAAAATGTGGGCATGGATGCCCTCCTACTCTCTCCTCCACTTTAGTATACGGCTCCAGTGAAGCAATGAATACAAGGGTAGTAGCCATTCAAGTGTGAGATTTGTCCCTATTTCCCCCTGGAGAAGTGTACAAGCCTCTCTTATAATTAGACCGATGATAAATGAATGAATGGAATAATCGAAATTTATGCAAACGCTGCCCTCAAATCGCAATTTATTGCGAGAAGACGTAGGGACCCGATTTATCGCGTCCGCCGGAACCAAGCAGATCCCTGTACTGGATGGAATACGAGCCATAGCTTGTCTTTCTGTCCTTGTATACCATGTGAACCTCGTATCTACTGGGTTTCACTTATGGAAGCCCTTGCTTAATATCCACACGGTAACTGGCACTCTTACTTTTTTTGCTGCATCTATTGCTTGGTGTGGAGAAGAGGGCGTTTCCCTCTTCTTTGTCCTATCTGGCTTTCTCCTCTTTTTGCCATTTGCCAAAGCATTGCTCTTCGGGAGTCCGTGGCCTTCCCTACGTCGCTTTTATATTCGTCGCTTCTTTCGCATTCTTCCCGGCTATTATACAGTGCTTTTCTTAATAGCTTTGTTCTTTCATCCAAAATTCCTGCATCCAGTAAACTGGCATTATTTATGGATTTTTCTGACCTTTCGCATGAATTATTCCCTCTCCCAACTCCTTGACGGACCTTTCTGGACACTGGCTATCGAATTCCAGTTCTATCTCCTGCTTCCCATTCTCGCTTGGCTCTTCAGCCTGTTGGTTTGCCGTGGCACAGCACGTTGGCGTCTGCTCAAACTCACCTTATGCTTATTCCTAATGATCGCATGGGGACTGCTTACAAAGTATTGGGGCGCCCACACTTCACAACTGGATTTCTTGATCCCTCATCATGTCTCTATTGCGCTTAAACCGTACCTGTATAGTGATACAAGTACATACTCTGAGGTTTTTGCAGTCGGTATGCTTGCATGTATGGTCTATACCTACACACAATATACTGACTCCTGGCACATCAGGATGCGTCGCCTTAGTCCCTTGATGCTCACCGTAGGCCTAGCCCTCTTCTCTTTTCTGTCCCTATGGCATTTCTACGGGTTCGACACAGCTGCACATCATTTTGCCACATTTCCCAAATCCTATGTAGTCTTCACCTTTCTTGACCCCCACATCCCTCTACTCGTGGCCCAATACTGGGGAGAGTGGGGAACTCTGGCATACGCTATCAGCTATGGTCTCTGCATCTTGGCACTATTGTACGGTTCAGCCAGACTCAGACGGCCCTTTGAGTCCTCCCCTTTACGCTGGGTCGCATCGATTTCTTTCAGTCTCTATATGTGGCATATCCCATTTCTGGGCCTCTTTGAAAAAGCGGTTGGTCACAATCTCCAACAACAGGGTTGGGGTCCTCTGGTAGAATATGGCACCCTGTGGTGTTGGACACTCGTCGTTATTATTCCTGCCTCCGCAATGCTCTATCGTTGGATTGAGCAGTCAGGCATCCGGCTCGGGGAACGCCTCATACGCAAGGTTAAGGGATAGAAGAACATGAATACCACCAATACATCCCTCAAAAATCAGGACATGCCTAGTGGTCAAAACACTCTAGCATCCAGTTCATCTGAGACCAATTCGCTCGCGGAAAGCCAACCGAAAAAGCAGATCCCTGTGCTGGATGGAGCACGGGCTATCGCCTGTCTCTCCGTCCTTGTATATCATATAAGCCTCAGAAGCGGTAAGGGTGGCATCTGGGGGGCCGTGCATACTATCCATAATGTGCCTAGCATACTTGCTTTTTTTGTTGCATCTGTTGGCTATTATGGTGAGTCAGGTGTTATTCTCTTTTTCCTTCTCTCAAGTTTTCTCCTCTTTTTACCCTATGCCAAAGCATTGCTCTTCGAAAGTAGATGGCCTTCCCTCCGCCGCTTTTATCTTCGTCGCATCTTTCGCATTCTTCCTGGCTATTATGTGACAATCTTTCTTGTAACTTTATTCTTTGCTCCACAATTTCTGCAGTCTAGACACTGGCATGATATATGGCTCTTTCTGACCTTCCGCATGAATTATGATCTCTCTCAACAACTTGATGGACCTTTCTGGACACTAGCTATCGAATTCCAGTTCTATCTCCTACTTCCTATTATGGCATGGCTCTTCAGCCTACTAGTTGGCCGTGGTACACTGGGTCAGCGTATGCTCAAACTCACGGTTTGTTTGCTCCTCATGACTGTCTGGGGCTTGCTCACAAGGTTCTGGGGACTCTATATCGCCAATGTTCCACAACGATATTCCATTCTTAACCATCTCTTCCCTGTACTTAAACCATACCTCTACGGGGATCAGGGAAAATACTTTGAGGTTTTTGCAGTCGGGATGCTCATATGTATGGTCTATACCTACACGCAATATGCTCCCTCCGCAGAGTCCTGGCGTATCAGGATGCGTCGTCTCAGCCCGCTGATGTTTACGACGGGCTTGGTACTCCTGCTTTTTCTATCCCTCTGGCATTTCTACACGATAGACATCACTCAATTTGATTTTGCCAGACCTCTCCAATCCCATGTAGTCTTCACCTTCCTTGACCCTCATATTCCTACTATCGTATCTCCCTATTGGGCAATGTTACAAGCTCTGGGGTATGCTATCAGCTATGGCCTCTGTCTCCTGGCACTCTTATACGGTTCAGCCAAGCTCAAGCGGCCCTTTGAGTCCTCCCCATTGAGTTGGGTTGCATCGATTTCTTTCAGTCTCTACATGTGGCATCAAGGGCTCACACTCCTATTTGTGAATGTCATCAATTACACTATCCAGCGACAGGGCTGGAGCCCTCTGGTGCAATACGGTGCCTTCTGGTGTTGGACACTCGTCGTTATTTTTCCTGTCTCCGCAACCTTGTATCGTTGGATTGAGAAGCCTAGCATACGTCTCGGAGAATGGCTCATACGCAAACTTGAGAGATAGAAACCTTCCTCATAGATAGGACTTATGTGGGACTTCCCTTCCTAATTCCTTGAAACGATCGTTCGTTTTTTTGGGGGACTTCGTTTATGCCTAATTAGTCAGGCACAACGGTCAAAGAGACGATCAGTTTGCTAAGCAAGGGAAGTTAGGAATATGAATAAGTCGGATACATCTATCAAAAATCAGGATACTGCTATTCATCAAAAGACTCAAGGGCTTAATCAATCTGGGACAAGTTCACAGGCGGTCAGTAAATCGAAAAGTCAGATTCCCGTACTGGATGGTATACGAGCAGTAGCCTGTCTCGCCGTTCTTTCATACCATGTGAATTTCTTAGCTCGCAACTATGGCATATGGCGCCCCTTGCATGGCATCAATAGTTTAATTGCTGCTCTTGCCTATTTTGGCGAATCAGGTGTTATCCTCTTCTTTCTCCTGTCCAGCTTTCTCTTATTTTTGCCTTATGCCAAATCAATGTTATTTGATAGTCCGTGGCCTTCTCTGCGCCGCTTTTATCTTCGTCGTATCTTTCGCATTCTTCCAGGCTATTTTGTTGCACTCTTCTTGATAGCTCTCTTCTTTCATTCAGAATTTCTCCATCGTAGCCACTGGCACAAATTATGGCTCTTTCTGACCTTTCGCATGGATAATGGTCTCTCCCAACAACTTAATGGACCTTTCTGGACCCTAGCCATCGAATTCCAGTTCTATCTCTTGCTTCCGGTTATTGCCTGGCTTTTCAGTCTGATTGTACGCCGTGGCACAGTACATTGGCGCATGCTCAAACTCGCGTTGTGTTTGTTCGTTATGACAGCTTGGGGGTTGCTGACAAGGTATTGGGGCCAGTATATCGCCGATACTTCAAAGCTGGACTTTTTGATACCTCATGCTGTCTCTACCGCACTTAAACCGTACATCTATGGTGATACAGGCAAATTCTTTGAGGTTTTTGCGGTTGGTATGCTTATTTGTATGGTGTATATCTACACACAAAATGCTCCCTCGGCAGAACACTGGAACATCCGAATACGCCGCCTTAGCCCATGGATCTTGACGGTGGGCTTAGCAATCTTATTCTTTCTGTCCCTTGGGCATCTCTACTACATATGTATAAACCCATATAATTATACCAAATACTTTCCAGTTTTCACCTTTCTCGACCCTTACATTCCAACCATAGTCTCCTACTGGTTACAATGGCAAGCTATGGGCTATGCCATCAGCTATGGTCTCTGCATGTGGGCACTGTTGTACGCTTCGCCCAAGCTCAAGCGGCCACTTGAGTGGCCCTTATTACGTTGGATTGGGTTAATTTCTTTCAGTCTGTACATGTGGCATCTCCCATTCATTTTCCTCTTTTTAAATGACATTCTTCACAATATCCAGCAGCAGGGTTGGAAGAATATTGTAGAGTTTGGCGCCTTCTGGTGTTGGGCAGTTGTTGTTATTATTCCTATCTCTGCCATGCTCTATCGTTGGATTGAACAGCCTGGAGTGCGTCTAGGAGAAGTGCTCATACGCAAACTTGAGAGATAGATGAACTCAAATATCAGATTTGTCCCTGTTTCCCCCTATTAGAACGTGCCAATTTCTCTTACAATGTCCTCAAAAGAAGAGGTATTATGAATCCAACTCTCAGAGATCAAGATACGTCTAGTGATCAAAACATCCCTGCATTGAGTTCATCTGTCACCAATAGTGAGCCTAAAAATCAGATCCCTGTGCTCAATGGAGTACGAGCAATCGCCTGTATCATCGTTCTTTTAACCAATCTGAATTTTTTTGCTCGTCATTATAATATCTGGCCCTCCTTGCCGAATAATGGTCAACTGAATATCTTTTTTGTTTTGTACGAGTATTTAGGTGACTATTTTGGTGATTCAGGTATTATCCTCTTTTTTCTTCTGTCCAGCTTTCTCCTCTTTTTGCCTTATGCCAAAGCGTTGCTATTTGACAGTCCATGGCCTTCCCTGCGTCGCTTTTATCTTCGTCGCATCTTTCGCACTCTTCCTGGCTACTATGCTGCACTCTTGCTAATCGCTTTATTCTTTCATTCAGAATTTCTGCGTCCTAGCCATTGGCATGACCTATGGCTCTTTCTGACCTTTCGTATGGATTATCGTCTCTCTGCAAAACTTAATATATCTTTTTGGACCCTGGCTATCGGATTTCAGTTCTATCTCCTGCTTCCTATTCTTGCATGGCTCTTCAGGCCGATAGTACGCCGAGGTACCGTGGGTTGGCGCACGACAAAACTCACTTTTTGCTTGCTCATCATCACAGCTTGGGGCTTGCTCACAAGGTATTGGGGCTTGTTCATTGCTAATACTGCAAAACTGGATTTCTTGATCCCTCATTCTATCTCTACTGCCCTTAAACCGTACCTCTATGCTGATACAGGCAAATACTTTGAGGTTTTTGCAGTTGGGATGCTCATGTGTATGGTCTATACCTACACGCAAAACTCTTCCTTAGCAGAGCACTGGGGCATCAGAATGCGTTGTCTCAGTTGGCCGATGTTCATGATAGGCCTCGTAGTACTAACTTTTCTGTCCCTCTGCAATTTTTACTTTGTCAGCATAACTTCTCATTATAAGGAATTCCATATCATAATAAAAATTCCTTTTGATACTTACGCCTCTATAACGTATTCCTACTGGTTGGAGTTGCAAGCTCTGGCATATGCTATCGGCTATGGTTTGTGCTTTTGGGCGCTGCTGTACGGTTCACCCAGGTTCAAACGTCCCTTTGAGGGGCCCGTCTTACGTTGGATTGCATCAATTTCTTTCAGTCTCTACATGTGGCATATGCCATTCATATCCCTCTTTGCATCTTATATCAACTACAATATCTGGCGACAGGGTGGGGGTCCTCTGGTGCGATATGGTGCCTTCTGGTGTTGGACACTGTTCATCATTATTCCTATCTCTGTGATGCTCTATCAACGGATTGAGCAGCTAGGTATACGTCTGGGAGAATGGCTCATACGCAAGCTTGATACTGTTGGCGAACCTCTTCCTAAACTCTTGAAGCGAGAAAGAATGGTTATTTGCAGAAAGAAATAGTAAATCAAGTCCAATTATTGCTATCTTGCCCCTGGTGTCACCAATGTTTGTATCAAGCCAATATGAAGTTGTCCCCAAAGTTGTTCCCTAGTTGTCCTGGAAAAAGTCGCTGGGGTTGGGTATGCTTGTGATAGTTATGTGCGACAAGAAGTCGCATTGGTCGAGTCGGAAACGTGAGCAAGATTGCCTGAACTCGAATCCGGACTTGGTGAATGTGCGCACCTATCGGAAGAACGCTTGAAACCGATGTCACGTCCTGTCTTGGCATGAACCGTGGGCCGGGGCAATCCCCGGACGTGAAAGCGGACCAACGAGGTCATGAAAAACCGGATGAGTCGAGGCGGAAAGCGGGTAGCTAGTACGTATCATAACGACGTACCACGGGATCACCTAAACCGTGCGAACGGCAAGGTGACAGAGCCGCTATACGGAAGCTCGTTTTGCCACTTGCGCAGGCTTAAGTTCGCGCCTATGGGGCTCTACCTGTCCCTCTTTTCTACCAAGAAAAAGCTTTCTTGTGAGGTAGACTTTTGAGCGTATAGACTTTCTATTGATTAGTATACATAAGATGTACTAAAAGTTAATAGGATAATTTACCTGTAATTTCTTAATAAGATGAAAGGAGAATATTATTGTGACTGAAAGATTTGGAAGATCACCATCTGAAGGAGGAGGAGGTCGAGGTCAACCAACCGAAAGACAAGGGGATCAAAGTCGACGGTCTGAAGGGGAGGGAAATCAGCCGCCATCAGACGGAGGTAGAACTTCAAGCGGAAGACTGCGAAGATATATGAGGAATTTCGGACTTGGAGGATCATCATCTGAAGGACCGGGAGATCGAAGTCGACAGCCTGAAGGGGAGGGAAATCAGCCGCCATCAGACGGAGGTAGAACTTCAAGCGGAAGACTGCGAAGATATATGAGGAATTTCGGACTTGGAGGATCATCATCTGAAGAAACGGGAGATCGAAGTCGACAGCCTGAAGGGGGGGGAAATCAGCCACCATTACGTGGCAATGAAATTTTGGCGGGGACGGTTCCTGATGACTCTCAAGGTGCTTCCGATAGTCGTGTATCTGGCAATGAGTTAGACAGGCCGAATGCTAGTTCTCGTGATTCCGCAGGCTTAGGGGGAGACAGAACTAAGCAAAAAGAAACATTATCAGATATGGATGAAAGGCATAATTCTGAAATACGCGATGAAACAATGAGACATGGGAGAGAAGTAGCTACTATTGATCAAGGTTATGGGCGTGAACATTTAGAGTTAACTAGAGAGAGAGAACAAAGTATTAATAATTACAGGACTCGTAGAGTGCAAGAGCTCTTGGAACATCCAAATATCCACAGATCGCTCGCACTAGGAATGATAGTTACCGCGTCAAATGCAATGGCTGAACAGTTTCAACAGCGTGAAGATGAACTGCTCCAAAGAACACAAGCACAAAAGAGAACGAAGCTTGAAGAACACCAAAGAAATATGGAAGAAATTAGAAAGAGACATAGAGATGAAAAAACAGCTATAGAGGATACTACTGTGAATGAGACACCAAAGTCAGAATAAATGCCATTCTCTATAGTGTGCAATACTTAGCAGGAGAGCTGAGAACTATTAAGCTCTAGGATAGAGCAACTCGTTAAACGTCGCCATGGGGAGGAGACCTCCTCATCTAACCCCGACGTATTTGGGGCGTTCAAACCGGCCAAGCTCTGAGCTTGGGACTGGCTCTTTGCAGCTCGATGGTCGGCCAGTCTGAAAGCTCCATCTTTGTGAACAGTTAGATGAGGAGGTCTCCCGGGGAGCAACCCGCCAGGGCTTTTATCATGCCCTGGGAATGCGCCAGGATACAAATTAAAGCGGTTAACCAGAGCTAGCAGACAAAAGGGAAGTCGAACTGTTCTTGTGATAGGAATTCCCAATACAGCCGGAGCGCAGCTGCGTACGAGCGCAATGTCTGACGCGCTGAACCAAGACGATCCAGATATTTGAGGTAGTGAACAATGGGGCCAACAAGCTTGCCCTCCTCATCAACCACGACATACCGGACCTTTTGATCCTGTGTCTCAACCTCGACAACACGCATATCCTTCTCCTCCACACCACCGCTTCGGCGCTGATTTCTCTCTTTCTCAGTATACATGCTGTACCAAATCATGATTGTCGAGATATCTCTTCTATGAGGGAGTGAAAAGGGCAACAAACCATTCATTGAATACGTTGTTGCCTCTGCTAAAAAGGGATCGAGATAACAAACTGCGGAATGTGGGTATAATTATCTTCTCAGCCACTATTCACCAAAGGAGTAGGGAGTGGCTATCTCGCAGTGTTGCGCTCCATCAGCAACCGTTGTTGGATTACTTCTCGTCTTTTTCCGATACGAGACTTATCCTCTAAGCCGTCTTCAGGTGCTGAAGCAAGTTCACCAATTTCCTTATTCGCCCTAGGTCCTTTTCCTGTGCCAGGATGATCTGCATAATTTCCAACGAGGTGTAGGTATTTTTGAGGAACTGGCTTAATCTCTTCAGGAGGAGGAATAGGTCTTTGTAAGTTTACTCTAAGCTTCAAAGGTAATTTATAAGTTACGCCCAAAAATTGTTCAGCAATCGCTCTAGCAAGGATTTCACCTATTAAGGATGGTACCGCATTACCAACCTGCATTTGTGCGGCACGTCTACTACCGACTACGACAACGTCATCAGGAAAAGTTTGTAACCTTGTTAACTCTTTTATGCTTAAAAGCCTATTATCCCAGTGAAAGGGGCCAGTAGCAGGTCCAGGTTGAGCTACGATCGTCCAAGCAGGCCGATTTTTAGCCAATTTGAGTAACAAGTTCCAAAATCTCGTTCTCCACCCAAATAGTGGCAACCCTTCTTTTCGGTTTGTATGCCAAAGATAATTTTCTCCCTCGGGAATAGAGGAAAGAAGGTCAGCCCACTTGCCAGATACCCTCAACTCTTCACCTGGGTCCATACTCAACTGACCAATAGCGTCCCAAGCTGTAACATGAAACGGCAAGTTTGGGTCTACATAATCAGCGATTAGCTGAACATAATTTGCGCCTTCATCTGCAAGATCGTTATTATCCAGAAATGCCCTATGAGTGGGATCTGACTTTTCCCCACAACTTTCAAGTCAATCTCTGATGGATTGAAGAAAAGAAGAGGAGAAAAGAAAACTCATCTGGAAAGAGAAA
>Ga0193729_1001558_pt1 | contig 11668 bp, 9 predicted proteins | sample U1c2metaG_FD_143036 | JGI IMG/M metagenome (GOLD analysis project Ga0193729, IMG submission 143036) | Soil microbial communities from a riparian zone of the East river system, Colorado, United States - U1c2 | ecosystem: Environmental > Terrestrial > Soil > Riparian zone | place: USA: East River... | reverse complement strand
GTGGTCGTGGTACGGCGCAATGCCGCCGCGTGCGAGTGGATTCCAGACGTGGGTCCCGCGAATCTCGGACAGATGGACGTGACCGTAGGCGTGCATCACCGTGCCCAGAACCGTCTTCCGTGCGACGACATATTGTCCGTCTCGAACCTTCAGGATCAGGTGGTAGTACTGGAAGACCCGGTCGGTCCCATCCCTCGTCCTGACGGAGATGGCCGTGCCGTCGATCAGGTGCACCGTGCCAGAGACGACCGGATACACGGGTGTCCCCTCAGGAGCGGTGATGTCGATGCCGTTGTGGAAGAGGAACGTCCCAGGCCCCTGCAGGCCGTCGGTGAGCATCGTGTTGCGGAACAGCGTGCGCGGATCTCCGAAGTTCCCCCGAATCGGATGCTGCTTGTTGAAGGGCTTGATCGGCCATGGATAGGCAGAGGCAGCCGTGGCCGCGACGAGCGCGGCGATACAGCAGGCAAGGAGTAGGGAAAGTCGAAGGCGCACGTTGGTAAGACGGATTCGAACGCAACAAGGTTAGCCCTCTTCGTGGACGGAGTGGAAGCGCCCCTGGCAGGCGCCTCCACGGAACTGCTCGGACTTCACTTCTCGAGCCAGGTCTTGCGGTTGTGGACGTTGATGATCTGGGAGGTCGAGCTGTGGTTGCCGGCGGTGTCCCACGCGGTCGCTGTGATCCGGTAGACGCCGTCCTTCAGTCGATGTGTGTCGAAGCTCGCAGCGAGCTTGAAGAGATACACGCCCGGCTGGTACCAGTAGCGGTGGACTCCCATCTGGACCATGTTCATGCGAGTTCCTCGGGCGTACGTGTGCCACATATCACTCGTGCCCGGCAGATCCTGGCCGACGTCCATTGCCGTCGTCTCGGCGACCATCGTCTGCCCGCTCGGATACGCGTCGACGTGATACGTGAGCTTGGACGGCGTGACCGGCAGCCCGTTCCACTTGCCGGGGACCGGAAGGGTCGGCGTGTCGCCCGCGGCCGCGACGATCTCGACGTTGCCGCGCAGGTACTCCGGCAGCAGATCGGGCCCGGCATCTTGCGCGCGGAAGGTGATCGCACTCACTCGGGGTGTCGTGGAGTCGGCGTAGGGCCCGATGTGGCCCGGCGCGAGCGGATTCGTGGGCTTGCCGTTCTGGAGCTCTGTCAGATGAACGTGCTCCGACCCGCGCAGGATTTGACCGAGGACCGTCTGGCGCGCCTGAACGTGGTCGCCCACCTTGACGGCCGCATGGATGTGCCAGTACTGGAACGCGTTCCCACCCTCCGAGTCGACCTCGACCCAATCGGGCGTGACGATCCGGGCGACACCCGAGCGCACCGGGTACACGTCGGTGCCGTCGGGCGCTGAGACGTCGATCCCCTGGTGGTACGAGCAGGCGCAGCGGCTCGTCATCAGGCCACGCAGCGTCGGATTTCCGCGGAAGATCGAGCGCGGATCGCCGAAGCTGCCCCGCACCGGGTGCTGTCGGTCGAACGGCTTGACGGGCCAGGCGTAGGAGGATGCGCTGGTCTCGCCGGTTGCCGACGAGACCTGCGGTGTCGAAGCGGCGGTCGAGGTCTGAGCCGGGAGGGCCGTCCTGCCTGCAAGGGCACCGCCACCGATCGCCGCTGCGAGGAGGAACATCGTGGCCATGCGGCGCTGGGCGCCGCGCTGGAGATGAGAGTTGGTAGGCATGCGGCCACCGTCGAAGGGGGTCACAACGGCTCTCTCAGCGCTGACTAACGGATCGCTAACGGCCCGGGTTACCGCTGGATTAGCTCTCGACCGGAGAGTGCGGAACCGGCCGGGGCGCCCCAGCGCCGTGTCGCTGTTCAGGAGGAAAGGACCGTGTTACAAACCTCACATGCTTGACTTTCGGATCCTCGGACCGCTCGAGGTCGTCGACGAGACTGGCCCCCTCCTGCTCGGTGGGCTAAAGCAGCGCGCAGTGCTCGCGCTCCTTCTGCTCGAGGCTCCGAAGCCGGTCTCGACCGACCGTCTGATCGACGCGCTCTGGACGGAGCAGCCACCTCGTACTGCGGCCACCTCGCTCCAGAACTTCATCTCGCAACTTCGGAAGACCCTCGGTGCAGACGTGCTCGTGACGAAGCCACCCGGATACGCGCTGGAAATCCGACCCGAGGAGGTCGACCTGACGCGCTTTCGTCACCTCGTTGCGACGGCTCGCGCCGCGATCGAGGCCAGCGAGCGCGCCGGCAGGATGCGGGAAGCGCTCGACCTCTGGCGCGGCGCTCCGCTCGCCGACTTCGAGTTCGAGCCCTTCGCCCAGCCCGAGATCGCACGGCTGAAGGAAGAGCGGCTTGCCGTGGTTGAAGAGAGGATCGACGCGGACCTCGAGGCCGGCCGCCATGCCGAGATCGTCGGCGAGGTCGAGGCGCTTGTCGATCGCCATCCCACCCGAGAGCGTCTTCGTGCCCATCTCATGCTTGCCCTGTACCGCTCTGGACGCCAGGCGGAGGCCCTAGCCATCTATCAGGACGCTCGCCGCACCCTCGTCGACCAGTTGGGGATCGAGCCGGGCCCCGACCTCCAGCAGCTGCACGGCGAGATCCTGCGACAGGACGCAGGGTTGCGAGCTCCCGACGCCGCACCCCCGGCAGAGGACCACTTCGACGAGGTCCTGCGGATCTTGCTCGACGGGCGGCTGGTCGCAGTTCTCGGCACGGACGTGGGTGAGCTGGCCGGAAGGCTGGCGGAGCGGTTCGACTACCTGGAGGACGGAGCCGGGCTCCCGCGTGTCGCGCAGTACGTGTCGGTGATGAAGGGGTCCGGCCCGCTCTACGACGAGCTCCATGCGCTCCTCGATGCAGACGTGCCGCCGACGGCGGTTCACCGATTCTTCGCTTCGATCCCTCCGGTCCTGCGGGAACGCGGGATGCCGCACCAGTTGATCGTGACGACGAGCTACGACCTCGCGCTCGAGGCCGCGTTCCTGGAAGCGGGCGAGCAATTCGACGTCGTTTCCTACATCGCGACGGGTCCTGCTCGCGGAAAGTTCTGCCACATCACGCCGGAGGGGAGTGGCCGGCTCATCGATCTGCCAAACACCTACGCCACGGAGCTTTCGCTCGAGCGGCGCACGGTGATCCTCAAGCTCCACGGCCAGGTCGATCGGGGACCGGACCGCGAATGGGAGAGCTTCGTTGTCACAGAAGACGACTACATCGACTATCTGGCCCAGATGGATCTCACCGGCGCCGTGCCGGTGTCGCTGGCAGCCAAGCTGAGACGCAGCCACTTCCTCTTTCTCGGTTACACCATGGCGGACTGGAATCTGCGGGTGATCCTCAACCGGCTTTGGAGCGATCAGCCACTGAGCTATCGCTCGTGGGCGGTGCAACCTCAGCCAATGCCGCTCGAGCGGGAATTTTGGAGGCGGCGGGACGTCGAGGTACACGAGCTTCCACTCGAGCAATACGCCGGCATCCTGGCGCGATACGCCGGCATCGAACTGGCCGAGGCGAGGGCATGAGCGAGGTGCCGGCTCCGTCCTCGCCCTACAAAGGCCTGGCGGCGTTCGAGGATTCCGCCGCCGACGCGTTGTTCTTTTTCGGGCGCGAACGCGACAGCCAGGTGATCGCCGCGAACCTGATGGCATCACGGGTGACGGTCCTGTTCGGACCGACTGGCGTCGGCAAGACCTCGGTGCTTCGCGCCGGTGTCGCGTACAAGCTCCGAAAGGAGGCCGGTGTCGACGTCCGGGTTCATTCCTCGTGGATTGGCCATCCTGGCGGAGCGTTTGCGGATCTGGCCCCCCATCCGGGGCGCGACGTCTATCTCATGCTCGATCAATTCGAGGAGTTCTTCCTCTACCACGAGGGCGATCGAACCTTTGTCGAGGAGCTCGCCGACGTGATTCGCCGGCCGGATCTTCGCGTGAACGTGCTGATCGGAATCCGCGAAGACGCCCTTGCCCTGCTCGACGCGTTCAAGGCGGCGATTCCCAACCTCTTGTCGAACCGGTTGAGATTGGAGAATCTGGACCGGGCGGCGGGAGAGATGGCGATCCGCGGTCCCTTGCAGCGCTTCAACGAGCTTGTTCCAAGCGCGCAGCGGGTGGATGTCGACCCGCTGCTCGTCGGTGCCGTCCTCGACGAGGTTGCGGATGGGCGGGTCGAGCTCGGTGCCGTCGGTCGGGGCGTCGTAACCGTTCGCAGCAACGGTGATCGCATCGAAGCGCCTTACTTGCAGCTCGTGATGAGCAGGCTGTGGGAGGAGGAGGCTGATCGTGGCTCGAAGCTTCTCCGTCGAGAGACGCTGGCTGAGCTCGGTGGTGCGGCGAAGATCGTCGAGGACCACCTCGAGCGTGCGATGGCCGATCTCTCGCCGAGGCAGAAGGACGCTGCGGCAGCGATGTACAACTTCCTCGTTACGCCGTCCGGATCCAAGATCGCCCACCGGACTCGCGATCTCGCCGGTTATGCCGAGATCGAGGAACATGAGGCCGCTGAGGTCCTGCGGCGACTCGCGGCCGAGCGGATTGTCCGGGCGAACTCCGAGGACGCAGGCGCTCGGTATGAGATTTACCACGATGTGCTCGCGGACGCCGTCGCGGCCTGGCGGAACCGGTACTCGGCCGAGCGGGCCCTGCACGACGCCGAAGGTCGCCGGCGTCGCGCTCGTCTGGTGGCCACCGCAGCGCTTGTGGGTTTCGTCCTCGTCGCTGCGATCGCGATCTATGCCCTGGTGGAGCGAAGCGATGCGCGCACACAGGCGCGACGCGCCAACGCGCGGGAACTCGCCGCGGCGGCGACCGTCGAGCTCCCGATCGACCCGCTCAAGAGCATCGACCTCGGCATTCGGGCGGCGAAGCTCGACGACACGCCGGAGACCGAGCGGGTATTGCGTGACGCGCTGCAGGGTTCTTTCGTTCGCCGGGTCTTCGGAATGCCAGATCCTGTTGCTGCCGGCGGCCCCTCGTCGATCGCATTCGGGGACTCGTCGGGCCGATTGGTGCTGTTCTCTCGGGGACGGGGAGCGATGCGTGGCGAGAAGGTCGCCGGGCCGGTGACTGCTGTGGCTCTCTCGCGGGATGGTGAAACGTTTGCGGCAGGCGTCGGGTCGTCAGTCGTCGTCTCCGGCAAGCGAAGGACGACGCGTCTTCCGCTGACTCGACCACCGACCGCACTCGCCGTCGACGGGGGCGGCGCTCGCCTTGCGGCCGGTTTCGAGGATGGAACAGTTCGCCTGCTACGGCCCAGGCCACATCGCCTCCGCGTGCGCGGATCGGTGGTCTCCCTCGCGTTTAGTCCCGATTTGCGCTCGCTTCTCATAACGAGCGAGGATCGAAGGGCCCGGCTTGTAGATGCTCGCAGCGGTCGTGTGCTGCATCAGTTTGGCCACGAAGGATTCGTGCACGCGTCCGCTTTCAGTCCCAACGGTCGGCTCGTCGTGACCGGTTCGGAGGACAACACCGCCCGTCTATGGGATGTTCGCACCGGGAGGCTGTTGCATGTGCTCGAGACTGCCCTGGACGGGATCCTGGCAGTCGCGTTCAGCCCAGACGGGCGGCTCGTCGCCGCCGCTAGCTCCGACGGCGTCGCCCGTGTCTATGACGCCCGCACCGGCGCCCGGCTCGTGCTCCTCATCGGACACGCAACCGCGGTCACGAGCGTCGACTTCAGCCCGGACGGCAAGACGATCGTTACAGGAAGCACCGACCGTACGGCGCGGATCTGGGTGACAGATACAGGCCGGCTCTTGCGTACGCTCACAGGTCACGCAGATTCGGTAGCTGCCGCGTATTTCATCTCCGCTGGGAATCGCGCGGTCACAGCCGGACCGGACGGAAGCGTGCGAATCTGGGACACGGGTACGGCTCCGGACCTGAAGCCGATCATTCGCCAGAGCGACCCGATCACGTCGCTCGACGTGAGCGCTGACAGCTCGCAACTCTTCGTTGGCGACGCGGCCGGTCGCGCGCGTAGGTGGTCTATCTCGCAACACCGATTCCTCGGCGGGGTTCGATTGGCCACACCGGTGACGGCCCTTGCGATGGGGCCGCGAGGGCTGATCCCGGTCTCGGAGCCTGACCGCGCAGTCGCATTCTCGCGGGCTGCCGGCATCACCGTTACGGCAGGCAGCAAGGGCATTCGCGTACAAGGACCGAAGTCATTTCGCTTGCGGCCGCCAAGTGAAACCGCTGCAGTCGCCCTCAGCCCGGACGGCCGTCTGCTCGCCGCAGGGGCGGTTGACGGAACCGTCCGTCTGTGGAATCCCCATACCGGCAACCTCGAGCGCACGTTGCACGGACATCGCGACGAGGTGTTGTCAGTCTCCTTCTCGCCCGATGGAAAGCGGCTTCTGACGGCGAGCAGAGACGGTGACGCCAGAATCTGGAACCTCTCGAATGGTGCTGCCGCTGTCCTCCGCGGCCACGGAGGTCCGGTCTTCGATGCGAACTTCAGCTCGGACGGACAGTGGATCGTCACCGCAGGTCCGACGACAGCGGGGATCTGGCCTGCCGCTACGGGTCATCTTGCTTTCCTCCTCCACGGGCACCGGCCGGTGGTTCGAGCTGCGCTGTTTGCCCCGAACAGCCTGCGAATCTTCACGGCAGGGGACGATGGCACCGTTCGTACGTACGACTGCCTCATCTGCCGTTCAGGGACCCAGCTCCTCGACGTCGCTCGCGCGAGACTGGCTGCCGCCCGGCCGGGCTAGCTGTCGGGCCTCTAGCTCTCGAGCTCGTTGGCCTTGCTGGTCAGCGCGCGGCGAAGCCCGCCTGCAGGAAGTCGTTGATCGCCGCGCCGGCGAGCGTCCACGTGAGCATGCGTCCGAAACGCGGCGCCAGCACCTGCGTGGTTGCGAGTCCCGCGGCCGCCCACGTGCCGACGCAACGGCTGCAGAGGACGAGCTCCCCGAGCGCCTGCTCGAATCCGCCCGTCTGGACCGGCTGCTCGTGCTCGTAGTTGCGCGGGTCGCCCTCGACGAAAGGCTCGCGGATGAAGCTCATGACGTCGTCGCTGACGATGGTGCGGGCCGCCTTGAAGGTCGCCGCCGAGAGTGTGACCAGGTCGAGCCACGTCTGGTCCCGCGGATCGCGCCCGAGCAGTCGTGCTGCGGCACCCGAGAGAGCCAGACCGCCGGCGTAGACGCCCATGATCGTCGCGTACGCCCGGTAGGGCGGACGTGCCCGGGATCGTTCGGTCACGACATCCATCGAGGCTACCCTTGGCCTTTATGGCCGAGTTCAAAACAACTTCCTCGTACCGACCCACCGGAGACCAGCCGACGGCCGTCGCGACCCTGGCCGAAGGCCTCGAGTCCGGCGAGCGCTACCAGACGCTGCTGGGCGCGACGGGCACGGGCAAGACGGCCACGATGGCCTGGACGATCGAGAAGGTCGGCCGGCCTGCGCTGGTGATCGCCCACAACAAGACCCTGGCGGCCCAGCTCTGCAACGAGTTCCGCGAGTTCTTCCCGGAGAACGCGGTCGAATACTTCGTCTCCTACTACGACTACTACCAGCCCGAGGCGTACGTGCCGCAGGCCGATCTCTACATCGAGAAAGACTCATCCCAGAACGACGACATTGCGCGGCTCAGGCTCGCAGCGACGTCGGCGCTCTTCACGAGACGCGACGTCGTCGTGGTCGCGTCGGTCTCCTGCATCTACGGCCTCGGCTCGCCGGAGGAGTGGCGCGAGCGCGTGATCATCCTCGAGGTCGGAGAGGAGCACGACCGCGATCTGATGCTGCGGAAGCTGATCGACTCGCAGTATGTACGCAACGACGCAGTGCTCGGCCGCGGCCGCTTCCGCGTGAAGGGCGACGTCGTCGAAGTGCAGCCCGCGAACCAGGAAACCGCGTACCGGATCTCCTTCTTCGGCGACGAGGTCGAGCAGATCAGCCACTTCGATCCGCTCACGGGCGAGATCTACGCGAAGCTCGACAACATCGCGATCTGGCCGGCGACCGAGTACGTGACGTCCCGCCCGACGATCGAACGGGCCGTCTCCGAGATCAGGCACGAGCTCGAGGAGAGCGTCAAGCAGCTCGAGATCGAAGGGAAGATGCTGGAGGCGCACCGGCTGCGACAGCGCACCGAGTACGACCTGGAGATGATGCAGGAGCTCGGCTTCTGCAACGGGATCGAGAACTACTCGCGCATCCTCGAAGGCCGCGCTCCGGGGACGCACCCGTTCACGCTGCTCGACTACTTCCCGAAGGACTTCGTCGTCTTCGTCGACGAGTCGCACCAGACCATCCCTCAGATCGGCGGCATGCACGAAGGCGACCGCTCTCGGAAGCAAACGCTGGTCGACTACGGGTTCCGGCTTCCCTCTGCACTCGACAACCGGCCGCTCCGGTTCGATGAGTTCCTCGAGAAGGTGCCGCAGCTCGTGTTCGTCTCCGCGACGCCCGGGCCGTTCGAGGGTCGCAATGCCACTCGCGTCGCGGAGCAGTTGATCAGGCCGACCGGTGTCGTCGATCCCGAGGTGGAGCTGCGCGCGACGCACAACCAGATCGACGATCTGCTGAACGAGATCCGGCGTCGCGAGGAGGTCGGCGAGCGCGTGCTGGTCACGACGCTGACGAAGAAGATGGCCGAGGACCTGACGGACTATCTGCTCGAGTCCGGCGTCAAGGCGCGCTACCTCCACTCGGAGATCGACACGCTCGAGCGGATTCAGATCATCCGGGAGCTACGCCTCGGCGACTACGACGTGCTGGTCGGAGTCAACCTTCGGCGCGAGGTGCTCGACCTGCCGGAGGTGTCGCTGGTCGCCATCCTCGACGCCGACAAGGAGGGCTTTCTGCGCGGCAAGACGGCCCTGATCCAGACCATCGGTCGTGCCGCCCGTCACATCAATGGCAAGGTCCTCATGTACGCCGACAAGCGCACGGAGGCGATCGAAGGCGCCCTGGGTGAAACGAACCGCAGGCGTGCCGTGCAGCTCGCCTACAACGAGGAGCACGGCATCACGCCGGAATCGATCGTCAAGGGAGTCTCCGACATCGCGGAGTTCCTCACGCTCGACTCACCGACCGTGCCGAGCTCGAAACGGCGCCGTGGCCGCAAGGACCTCGAGGGAATGACGCCGAGCGACCTCGAGAAACTCGTCATCGAGCTCGAGGAAGAGATGTTCACGGCTGCAGAGGAGCTCCGGTTCGAATATGCCGCGAAGCTTCGCGACGAGATCAAGGAGCTCCGGCGCGAGCTCATGGCGGCCGCGCAAGCTCCCGCGTCCGCAACCGCTTAGACTCCGCCCGTGCTCGGCTCGATCATCCTCATCATGTTCTTCGGCTTCATCACGGGCGGGCTGGCGAGGTTGGCAGTTCCCGGACCCGACCCGATGCCGGTCTGGCTGACGGTCGCGATCGGTCTGGTCGGCTCGGCCGTCGGCGGCGGGATCGCGATCGCGATCTGGGGGAGGGGGACACAGGCGATCGGGCTCCTCTCCTTCCTGGGCGCGGTCCTGCTCGTGGTCGCCTACCGGCGCTTCGTCCAGAAGCGGCCCCTCACCGGACCCGACGCGCTCAAGTTCCCCGAACGTGGGATCGGCATCGACAAGTTCCAGGAGCGGCGTCAGAAGATGGAGGACTTGGTGCGGCACGCGCAGGGCTCGAGGGACGAGAGCACGGCCGACTCGAACCTCCGCAAGCTCAGCGACCTCCACGACGCGGGAATCCTCACCGATGAGGAATACGAGCTGAAGAAGAGCCAGCTGAGCGGCAGCTAGGAGAGTTTGCGCGTCGGCGTCGTGGGAAGACCGGGCGCTATGTGGATCATCGGACTCATCATCGCAGGCCTGATCGTCGGGGCTCTCGGGCGGCTCTTCCATCCGGGTCGTGACCCGATGGGGCTGCTCATGACGATCGGAATCGGAATCGCAGCCGTGATCATCGCCGGCTTGCTCATCGGTCACCACGGCATCTGGACGTTCCTGATCGCCATCGTGATCGGCGTCGTGCTCGTTGCCCTCGTCGGCCGTCTGCTGGCGAACCGCGGAGCGGCGAGAACCGTCTAGACAGGTTCGGATTCGAGGGTCTCACGGCCGCGCGGAAACTGGCGCTCGGCCGTGAGACCCCAATCCGTGTCCCGCCAGACATACGTCCGGACCTGCAGGAAGTTCTCCTCGAGCTCGTAGAGGTGCAGTCCGCGCGCCTCGCCCTGGCGCCTCGGACGAGGCTGGCCCAGCCCGGGCGCGACCGACACGACCACGGAACGTTCACCGCCGCGTACGATCTCGAACTCGTGGCGTTCGCTCACGGCCGCCTGGTGGATGTGGCCGGCCAGGATCAGGTCGGCGCCTGCGCCTACCAGCGAGCCGAGCACATGGTTGCGGCGGGCGACGGGCTTCTTCCGCGAGCGCCACGGCGCGCCGATCAGATGGTGGTGGAGCACGACGATCCGGAAGGCGCCCGGCGCCCCCCGGCGCAGTCGTTCCTCCGCGCGCGTGAGCTGGGCGCTCCGGATGCCGCCCGACTGGTGGCGCCAGGGGCGCACCGAGTTGAGCCCGATCACGTGGAGTGACGGCGACGAATACGTCGGCTCCGTCGTCTCCCACTGTCCCTCGAAGGCGCGAAAGGGCTGCGTGAACCGCGCCGGAAAGGAGTAGGGGATGTCGTGATTGCCCGGAATCGCGAGCACGGGCCGGCCGAGACCGTGGAGGAATAGGGCGGAAGCAGCGAGCTGGGTCTCGCGGCCGCGGTGGCTCAAATCGCCGCTCGCGATCACCAGTTCGGGCTGAAACCGGTCGATCAGGACCGGCGCCCCCCGCTCGATCGCCGCATCGTCACCCGCTCCGAAATGGAGGTCGGACAGGTGCAAAACACGTGTGAGCACAGCCGGTGGAGGCTATAGTCTGACCCCCGTGACCGAAGAGTCTGCCGAGATCTTCGACGACCTCTATCTCGGTCTCCGGGCTGGAGGCGCGATCCGGAAGCAACGCCGAGGAGAGCCTCTGACGACCGAAGAGCGCGAGGCGCTCGGGCGCTGGCAGCGACTCTCGAACTGGCGCAAAGCCCTCGCGATCGGCGGTTTCGCCATCGGCACCTTCGGTCTCGGTTTCACCCTAGGCGGTCTCATTTTCGGCCGCTGGCGCAAAGCCTGATCCTCCGCGGGTCCAGCAGAGCCACCCAGGCCGCAGGCTAAGACCAGGCGGAGCCGGGCTTAGCCGGAGGCGAAGTGATGTGGGCGCGGACGCGGAGCGCCCGCGCCCACACGGAAGGGAACAAAGGCCCGACCAACCCCACAAATGGGAGTGCGCGGGCTCGGCCCGCGCACGTTCAGCGCGAAGCGCCGTACCCAAACCCGGGCGAAAGCGGAGCTTTCGCCCGGATCTCCTTCCTACGGAATTCATTCCGACGTAGCCCCCGTCCCCATTCCGGGGGGGCCGATGGTGAGCGTGTCAACCAAACCCGAAAGGACTGACACGCTCAATGTTCAAGAACCTCCCACTGTCGAAGATCCTCCTCAGCTTGGCGGCTATCTCTGTGCTTGCCGTCGCGGCGGTGGGGGGAACCTTCGCAAACTTCACAGCGACCCCGACTGCGATCGCGTCTAACGCCTTCGCCTCAGGCACGCTCTCGATGACCCGCTCCGGTTCCGGTGCCATCTTCAACGCCGCGGCGATGAAGATCGGCGACTCGGTCACCGGCACGGTCACGATCACGAACACCGGAACTCTCGCCGGCGTCTATACACTCGCCG
>Ga0193729_1001557_pt1 | contig 11669 bp, 4 predicted proteins | sample U1c2metaG_FD_143036 | JGI IMG/M metagenome (GOLD analysis project Ga0193729, IMG submission 143036) | Soil microbial communities from a riparian zone of the East river system, Colorado, United States - U1c2 | ecosystem: Environmental > Terrestrial > Soil > Riparian zone | place: USA: East River... | reverse complement strand
CGATATGACGAAAGTTATCCTTCTCGAAGCTGACTTCGCGCCCGCTGTCGAGCTTCACCGTCAGTTCTTCATCACCAATCTTCGCAATGGTTGCTAACTCACCATTCGCTACGCGCTTTTCAGAAAACGGTGCGCGAAATTGAATGCGGTCGCCCTCTGCAAATTCGCGTTCGGCTTCGCGATAGACGCTAACGCCTGAAAGCCGCTGTGGGTTGTAGGTGAGTTCTCGCCCGTCTTCGAGATGAACTGTGATCTCATTGTCTTTGTGATTCTTTGAGGTCACGAGGGCATAATCGCCAACTTCGACTCCGTAGACCTTGCTGGCGTGGTTGTAGCGGAGAATGTCTTCGCCGGGAACGTAGGCATTGGCGAATGTTCTCTCCGTCCCTGTCATATCCTGACGATTCACTAAGACGGTCATTTGGTGATCTTCTCGGCTTACTTTGCCGTCGCGCTGTAGCTGGCGATGAATGAGCGAGTTGAGTTGGACGCGGTCCCGGTTGCGCGGCGAAACTACAAGCGTGCTTTCCGGGTTTTCGCAATAGGCGCTGGCGATGGTTTTCAATCTCCGTTTTGTATCGACGATCTCAACGATCCGGCCTTGCCGTTCAAGGCTATCGACTGCTTCGCGCATTTCCCTGGCTGAGAGTTTCTCAACGGTGCGCTTGAGTTCGGGTTTGCGCTGACGAACGATCTCAGTCAGTTTAACGGTCGTCATTCCGTGCTTTTGAAACTGCTCAAATGGCGTGCCTGCTTCAACGGCTTGATGCTGTCGGCTGTCGCCAACAAGTAACACCTTGTCGGAAGACTCAAGGCGGGTGAAGAACTTGTGAAGGTTCTTTGTGCTGGCAAGTGAACTCTCATCCAACACGAAAAGCCGATTGTGATTCTCGGGTGCTTCCGGTCGCCGGCGGATGAACTTCTGTAAGGTCTCGCTCTGAATTCCACTTTCTGCGAGTTGTTTTGTCGCGCGGGTGGTCGGCGCAAAGCCGCGCACTTCGTACCCTTCTTTCTCCGCTGCTTCTCTCAACACTGACAAAGCGGTGGTCTTGCCGGTGCCAGCGCCGCCTTGTAATCCAATGATCTGATCTCGGCTGGTGAGGATCTGCTCAACTGCTGCGCGTTGGTTGTCATTCAATCGGAGTTGTTGGCGCTCGGCGATAGGGTCAATTGTTTGACGCGCATCATTGCCGACGATCGGAAGATGTTGCCCTTGGCCGTCAAGCATCGTTTGAATGTTGGACTTCTCCATTTCCAACATGCGCTGTGTCGTTGCTTCTCGTGGTTTCCGTTCGCGAATGATCTCAACGAACTCACCTCGCTCGATACGTTGGCGAAGCTCGGAAGCAACTGCTTCGTATGTAGTCAATCCCATATTGCGGCGCAGCGCATCGGCCATCACTTTGCGCATATCAGTCACCGCTTCGCGTTCGGTTGCGTTGTCACAAGCAAAGGTGACGGCTTCCTGCGCCCGCTTCGTGATGTCGTCCTGCGAGTAGTTAATAGAGCCTCGTTCACGCGCTTGACCGACTGCCTTGGCAGCTTGGTTCTCGTGTTTCGTGTCCATCTCCAACGCACGTTCTCTCATCTCCTCGCGGTCATAGTTTTTGCTCGCGCGATCGTTGCGAGCCGCTGCCTGATTCAAACCTGCACCTTCTTTGACCGTGACCCCTTGTTGCTGAAGGCGCTCCTTCATTGCCGCCGCTTCTTTGCGAACCTCTTCACTGCGAGGACTGCTCTCTCGCAAATACTCCTTGCTGAATCCTTTGATCTCCGGTGCTCCGGTCCGCGAATCGACTTCGATTTCGTAACCGAGCTTCTGAAGTCTCTCGGCAAGATTCACTCGATACAACGCTGTCGCGTATTGCTGACTTCGATACAGCTCAAGCGGTTGAAGGGGCTTCGTCCTTCCGTCATCGGTCTTGGTCACGTTAAAGATGACAACGTGCGTATGGAGCTGCGGCGCGGCGTAGCCGGTTTCATGATCTGGCCGCGCCGCAGTGTGTTCGAACTGCGCGGCAACCATCTTGCCGGTAGTGACTGCGGGCTTGTTGCCGCCCATTCGTGCTTGCGTGAATTCCTCTAATACTTTCAGTGCTTCGTTGACGGCTTCTCGGTGCGCAACCCTGATTCGCTCGTCGTTTCCCACGAGCGCCGCAAGCGAAACAGACTTCGGGGCGCTGAATGTCGCGTCCCAACCCGCTCGATGTTCGCTCGTGGTTATTTCCTCTCCATATCTGTTGACTTCTTCTCTCGATTTAACCGGACGCACCAGCTGCTCGCCGGTGTGTGGGTCTTGTCCGGCTACAAGCCGTTCGTATTGTTCGCTTCCAACTTCTCCTTTCAGTCCCCACTCCTCAGCCAATCGGCCATACCACTGTCCACGGACTTCGCGCGAGTCGCTGTAGTAGTTCTCCTTCGCGCTGATGAACTCCTGCCGGTAGTAATCCTTTGCTTGTCCAGCGGAGAGCGCTTTACTCATCGTCATCATTGGCTAAACCTCGTCCCAATCAAGCTCCTCTGCTTTCTCCGGTACGATCTCCTCAGACTGAATTGCTAAGTCGGTTTGTTCGTGCGTCGGCGGTTCTACCGCTACTGGCGCCGGTGGTGGTTCCACTGGCTGCTCAACGACAGACCGAACATTCCTTCTCACGAAAGCGTGAGCAACCTGCTCCCGCTCCACTGGCTGAATGCGAAAAGGCACAACCGCATCCGAGTATTTCCAGTAGCCATGAAGGTTTCGCAGCGCCATGATCTGCTCTTTGCTTACAACCGAGCGCCTTTCGGTGAAGGTCGAGTAGTTGATTGAATCTCGACCATTGGCTTGCACGGTCGCTGTCGTTCCTATTCGTGGACGCTCTTTTTCTTCTTCGCCGATCATCTCGGAAACCCAACGCGCGGACTCCGGCTCATTGCAACGGAATAGAATCTTTAGGTGCGGTGCTGAAAGCATCGTCGCCGCGTTACGACCGTAATGCTCTTCAAATTGCGCCTTGTTCTGTGTTCCAAGGATCAGCTTCAGACCATACTTTCGTCCTTCGACCAAAACGGCTGATAACGCAGGCAATCGCTTCAACGAATGAACCTCATCAACGACGACCCAGCATGGCCACTCTCTGGAGGCGGCTGGCGGCGTGGCCATGAGCCGTTTCATCAAGACATTGATCCAAGCCGCTTGAAGTGTTCGGAGGGCGTCGCGCGTGTCTTGAGTTGAAGTGATGAAGATCCAGCCGCGCCTTCTGTGCGTCCATCCTGTTAGACTGAACTTTTGTGAACAATCATCCAGCGAAGGCAGAAGCTTGAGCGACTCGCCTATTTCGGAAAGTGTGGCGAGCACACCTCCGCGCTGTCCCTTAGCGTCTTTATCAATCAGGTGCGCGTGTTCGGTTCCCTTTACGACTTCATCGATTAGGGTTTCATCCGTGAGCATTTCAACAATCCGCGCGGCATTGGGTTTGAATTCCAGCATCCGCGCAAAGATGCTGCGGGCTGACTTGATGAAGAACTGAGTGTTGGGCGCGCTGTGGTCTCGATCCGGAAAGAAACTTTCGGCGATGAAGTGCCGATCGGTCGCTCCGGCATTCGTGTTCTCGTAATCAACTTCCAGCGTCGGGGACCAGTAAGGACATCGCGCATCGAGCGGATTCAATACGATGTCTTGTCCTGGCTTGAAATAGTTCGTAATGAACTCGCCTGCCGGGTCGTAACAAACAACGGCTTCAGGTGGATTGCGTAAGGCAATCTGAGCTAAGAACTGTTGGATGACCTGCGTCTTGCCGGTGCCCGGATCGCCTAACAGAAGAAACCCTTCAGTCTCTTCCTCACGCGGCACGGGTAGCGGATAAGAGCGCGCGTTCATTCCGATCAATTGTCTAAGTGCATCGATCATATTTCACTCCCCTGGTTGTAGCTCTTAAGTGCTACGCCAGCTTCTCGGCGGTACTCGCGCGCGTATTTCTTTGGTGAGAGTTCTTTCGTTCCTCGGATCGGTTCACCCTTCAGATAGAGTCGCTGTGCGACGGCATCAAGAATCGTCAAACCGATCGTTCCGAAGATGAAAATTAGGATTGCGCCCAACCATGCCGGACGCCAGATATCGGGAATGCTCTGCTCCTCATAAATATGTTCCTTGAACCATTCGTACATGTATCGGTCACCGGCGATACCATGTAGCCAGTAATATTTCTTGTGTTCGATTCCTCCCTTCAGCAACAGAATGGGACGATGATCCTTGTCGAGCTTTATGTGCCCTTCGTCGTCGTATACTGGCTCGATCTCATCGTCTTTGACGTAAAGTGAAACTTCTTTCTTGGTGTTGGGATCGATCACGGTCCGCGCGAGCGTCGTGTACTGTGATCTCGAATTCGCAAAGGTGCCGCGCCAAGTGCTTTTGAAATATTGTTTGAAATAAACGCGCTGCATAACCGTCAAGTTAATGGTCACCCAATAGCGGTGAATCACATATGCACCCGCTCCAGCAACCAAGAACATCACGACCGCATAAGCGCAGAATCGGCGAAACGCATTTTTTGATCGCGTTCGTCCTTCTTCAGTTAGGAACCGTAGTTTCGTCTTCATGGCACACTCCCTCCTTCCGCCAAATGCGGATTTTCAAAATTATTCAATTGAGTGCGACTGAGAGGGTTGGAAGGCGCGACTTTCCCAAGGCTCGTCGGTCGCTGCGCCGGAGATCCTGTTAACGAAATCTAATTCTCCCGCGTCATTTATCTACAGACGGAAGTTTCATTAAGAAATCTCAGTCATGCAGAAATTTATTTTTCCAAAGAACAAAAGAGCGCGTGACCCAATCGCGCTCGCACACTTCGAAAACAAGGCCCCTATATATTAATGACGACACATTTCGTGTTTTCCTCGTACCGGCTTACGAAAAAACTTCATTTTTCGTGCCCGGCCAAAAAAACTCCCCCTAATAGTTAATGTCGGCACATTTTGCGAAATGCTCGTACCCGCAAAAAATATTTTTTCGATCCAGACAAAAGAATTTGGTCCCTAATATGTTAATGACGGCAGATTTTGCGTTTTCCTCGTATCCACCCAAAAATATTTTTTCGCTTATCGACGGAAAGCTGATCTTTCGTTTCCTTTGGTTCTCCCTCGTTATCATCATCTATCTTGCTTACCGGCCTTCGTTCGCGCGGCCCTCAAAACTACGCTTTACAAGTCTCGTTCCATGCTGTCTATAGACGGAAGACTTGTGCTGAAATTCCACTCCCGCCAAGATTTATTTTCAAAGATTCCTTGGCACCTACTAAAGACGCGACATTTGGGCAGAAATTCCAGTGACCGCCAACTTTTTCCAAAAAATCTTCCGTATAGATCGCTCTCAACTATTACTAGACGGGAGATTTGGCTCGAAATTCCACTTGGCCCAAACTTTTTTTGCGACGCGTCTCTCATCCTTTTCCATTCTTTGCTGTCCATACAGTTCTCTACAGTTTGTTACGGCACGACGCATGCTCGGTGATCTGCGCTGGCACTTTGCATTTCATTGTCCTCACCGAGTTCTCACGCTGATTCAAACGACCGTTCGCACGCTCCGTGTGTTGTGAATAACGACAAAGTATGTGAAACACAACACCTCACATTTGCGTTTTCGGCGAACGGACCGAAATACGTCTTTATCTAGCGCGCCATTCAACCGGCTTGCACAATAAATCAAATTTTGGGAATCCGTCTGTGTTGCACAACACAATTGGTCTTTAGCGCGGTTGTTAGGAATTGCACACATCGTCTGTGTTTCTAGAACACGGTCTTGAAAAATATTTAAAGGGAAAATTCGCGGACGCAAAATCGACGATTCGACAAGATGTGCTTTAGGCGCTGCGCTTAATAGCAAGAAACAGCTATGTGAATTTCATGCAAGCATTAACAAACGGGAAGGTCAGGCACTCCTGGAATTCTTGCTATGTTTGCAAATTCTCCTTGCCTTAAACGTTTAACGTATAATATCTTTCGCACGCAATACTTCAGTCTTCGCGGGTTCTCACGTACTCAAAACCCGAAAGCCGAGCCCGCATTTTCGCAGCCGCACAGCGGCGTGTTCACGTGATCAGTTCAAATTGAGGTTAATCCGGCTTGGGTGACGAAGTTTCCATAAGCATAGATCTTCCGAGAAATTTTCAGGCGGCTGCATTTGAAAGAATGCTTCAGATGCGCAGGTCTGAGCTCAAACGGGCCGACGCAGTTGTGTTCGATTTGCGCCTTGTCACTTGGTGTGACCCGTACGCTGTTGGCCTCCTCGTCTTATGGTTACAGACCCTCAAGAAAGCTGGAAAAAAACTTCACGTTGTTCTGCCAACACCAAAACATACCGCGGTATCTGGCGATAGCTCAGATAACCAGGATTCGAAGGAACCGTCCGTCGTCGCCGCCAGTTCAGATAGCCATGAGCTGAAGCAACTTAGACTGCTTTCATTTCTTGTTCAGTTACGATTTGTCGAACTTCTCGACGAGTTCAAAATTCCTCACAACGAGTTTGATCTTTCTCTGAGCGAGCGCCAGCCAAAGGCACTTGACTCTTTCTTTTCGCCATATCTGCGATTCGCAAAATCGACAAATCTGAATGCCTTCCTGAAGACACTTAGGAGCACTGATCAATTCAATCTTTTCTTCCAAGGCGCCAGTGAATATGCCGTCGTAACCAGCGGGAAGATAAGGGACGTGATATTGCGTGAGCTCGGCGACAATATCTTCGACCATGCGGAAGGGGATTCTGGATTCTTGGTAATGAATAAGAGTTCTGGCGCAGGAATTCGAGCGCCCTCATGGGAGCAACCATTTTTTTATCGGCTGCGAGGTGAAAAGTTCCTCGAGATTGTTGTCTCCGATAGGGGTCCTGGGATCTTCCAAACATTGAGCGAGACTATGATCGCCGAATTCGGCGACAGGATGAGAAAGAAGGGGCCCTCTAATTCTGAAGTAATGGAATACGCCTTTCTCCAATACTCGACTCGGAAGACTCCGCAGGAAAGACTAAAGAGACTGGTGCAGGTTCTAAAGAGCACGAAGCAGTTCGATGCCATGCCCGCCACCGGTTTGTATTGGGTCAAGGAGGTCTGCCGAGAATTTAGAGGAATGCTTTCAATTAGGAGTCGTACTTCTGTTCTCGTTTACGATTTTTTGACGAAGCCTCATCAAAAGGTACCGTTAATACTGGAGAGCATCAAATCTGGCAACAGGCATTCAAAGCTTCGGGATCTTCCTGGGGTCCAAATCAAACTCTGTTTTCCAGTCGTCTCCCAAGACCATGAATCTCTGCGGAAGATGGTAAGGTCTCGCCTGACGACTGATATTGGGGCGTCTTACGACTTTTTCTCAGCAGCACCAGTATTCGAAGCCTCGGATCCGGACGACTTGAACTCACAGGCTGGTCCACTATTAGAGGTTATCAATTCTCTTCAAGCGCTTAAGCACCATCGGGTCGAAAAAGAGCGGGTGCTTATCCTCGATCTCGACGACGTTTCGCTGTCGAATAAGGCATTTTTTATTCTTGGCGTGGAGCTTCTTCGAATGCAAGAGCAGGGCTGGCTTATAACAGCCATAAACGCAGATTCGCTCATTTCGCTTAAAAATGAGTTTCATGAATTCTGCGCCGCACAACGCGTGGAAACCAAAGGCGTAATTAAGGAAAAAATACTCGTAGCTTTCGATTCGAACTGGAGCCCGAACTTGTTGGGTCTCGATGGCGAAACCGCCTCCCTCGTATTCGATGCAGTTGATTTAGCTGTCAACTCGGCAAACAAACGAGCGCCTAACATTTTTGAGATTGCCCCGATCAGACATTTAGTCGAAGAATCAGATGGGAATTATCGATGGTTATTTTCGCTCGCTGAGATTCAGAGGGTTTACTGTCAGCGATTGAGAGTTGATCTGCAAACAATACTTGCAGCAACTGACGAAAAGTACAAAGTCTATCACCCCGACAAGTGGTTCTTGATCCCTTCAAGGAGCTATTGCTTTGGTTTCTTTGAGATAAGAAGGCTGTTGGCAAATCCAGAGGCATTTAAGAAGCTATCTCGTTGGATCGAGTTTCGTCTTACGGATTTCAAGCCAGACATAATAGTGACGGTTGGCTCGCCCGAAGGCATCAGCGCCATCCTTCCCCGTACTGACACTTCGTACACTCGAATCGATATTCAGGATCCAGAAAAACCATCGACCTGGGTCAAACTTACCTTATTGGAGAAAGGTGCGAGGATAGCTGTTCTCACAGATGTAATTGGCACTGGAAAAAGTATTCAAAGCGTACTCGAAAAACTTCCAGAGCGGCAAGAGTGCAAGATCCTAGCGGTCGTTGACGCAAGGCAGAACCGCGAATTGCCAAATGATCAAATCCGGTTTGAAGGACGGGACTACACGCTGGAAAGCATCCTGAGGTTTCCGATCAATTTCGAGGGTGACTTACCAGATGGTTGTACCTATAACGATATTGTCATTATCGATCCGGTATCACACGCACCCATTTGGGAAGATCCGGACAAAAGAATCGCCTTCTGGGATAACTTCGATGATTTTCTGGATCAGATCGTTAGAAGATCGAATTCGATTGTTAGCGGTCATTTTGAATCTGACTCGAAGCATATTCTTTATTTCTTTTTGACCCCTTCGATTGTGGAAAAGTTTGGCGACGCTATCGTCGAGAGAATTCGCGGAGACGTTTTGTCGACCTATCAAAAGCTAAATAGGCCCCTAAAGATCAATGCCGTGTTTTATCCAGCGAAATCGCCCGGCGCAGATACGGTGGCGGAGTCTCTAGCAGTAAGCTCAGAATTCCTCGGAAGTGTTCCTTACGCCCTCTCTTCAAAGATGCTGGCAAATCCTATTAGTTATTCTTGGGCTCAAACATTCGAACTCAAAGACGTCATCATCTTTGATGATGCGGTCAGTTCCGGTAGCACTCTTGAGAGAATGGTCGATCTCGTGGAGTCCTGGGGCGCGAAGAGAATCTTCGTTTATGTGCTATTCAATCGTTGCAGTGAATATCAAACTCGGCTTTTAGAAAAGAAGAAAGGCCATGGCACGGCAAAGGTTGAGGTTCGGTTTCTTACAAATGTGCGAATTCCTGCCTTCGAGATCGCTGATTGCCCGGTCTGCAAGTCGATTAGAGAATTGGAGGCAGCACGCAACTTGGCTGGTGGTCAACGGAACCTCGCTCGATTCTTGGAAACGAAAATCTCCCAACTGAAGCCTCAGCCAATCAGGGTTCTTTTTAACTCTAGCACTAGAGCGGTTTTTCTTTCTGCGAATATAGATCGGCGAATAGCGAGATGTAAGCTTCGCCGCAAATTAGAGGGGGCAATATCTGATCCCGCTGAAAGGAATTCGCTCGCGAACCTGCTTAGGGGGAAAGATCAGGAAGCCAAGCTTCTCTTTTTTAGCGTGCTTGCGAAGGAACGGTACGCCTTCGATCCTTCCGATTCGCGGCTTGGTGAGTTGTTTTATCCAACATTTCGCGAGGAGGTCATAAAGGCCGCGAAAAAATCATTCGTCAGACCTCTACAAATCAGTCCTAAAGAGCTGGACGCTACCATCGGCGTGCTCAGAATGTTTGATGAAGATATCTTTCTTGCAGAGTTGGATCGTTTAGTCGGAAAGTCATATGAGAGCGAGCCTCACCTTCTCATCGTAATAATACACTACTTAATGTCCGGCAAAGCGAAGAGGCAGCCGCACTTGATTGACAGCCTTCTGAAGAAGTACGAAGGGGAATTGCCACCGAAACAGCTCACTCTGTTCCAAGAAGCTGCGGCACTGAAGGTGAATGAACCTGCCCTTCTCAATGAACTATTCGTTAATCTGTTGTTACAAGTGCATCCAAGCGCTGGACCAACAAATAAGTTTGAGTTTTTGCGATACGAGTTCGACTCCTTTTTAAGCAACGATTCTGATCTTTCCTATCTTCAATCAACTTTGAGTAATCACTGGCCTGAATTATCCAGGCGCCTTCAAGAACAAACTGTTCCAGATTTACGCCGGCTGATGCAACTCCTTCGAAAGAGAAGGATGTCGCTAGCTGTTGTTCAGCAGATCGAGAGCAGGTTGGTTGAGATTGAATCCGCAGTACAAGCCTGTGATGAACTGAACGATGTGATTCTCAATGTTGCTGATCGAGATGGATTACGCGAGATTGTCGGGCCCTTTGACGCTACGATCGCGGGGCTTCAGAGAGTGGTCTGTTCGGATGAGGCTGATACAGTTCATGCTGCTTTTCGAGGACTGATTGCGGAGATCAGACATATTGTAAGAAGCACAGTGAACATGATAAAGACGAGCAACCTACTCCAGAAACATGGAATCGTCTGCAACGTCAAAGTTCCCGACGAATCCTGTTATGTTTTTTGTCAGCCGCCTGATTTAGTTCAAGCTGTTTCAAATCTGATTGAAAATCTGATTCATGCTTTTCCAACGACATCGCGACAACCGAAGCAGGCCGAAATAGTTGTAGAGGCTATGTCCAATTCCGCGCGCTTTACCATAAGAGACGCGGGCACTGCTAAATTCCCGATTAAGCAGGGTATTGGTTTGCAGGAAGTGAATTCAATAGTTTCCGCGTACGACGGAGATTTTTTCCCACCAAAGAAGATCCTAAACGGGATTTTCAAGACTGAAGTCGCGTTTGAGCTAAAGCGTATTTCGGAGGACCTTATTTCATGACCCCAGAGAAGCGAAAAGTAATTCTGCTAATCGACAACGCAGGAGACTTTATTGGCCTATTTAAGCGGGTCCTTGAGCGAGAAGGCTTGGCAAGCGAGTTTGTATGTGAAGAAGTCATTCCATCTGGCTCTTCCATATTGGAGGACTCTTTGGGAAAAATTTCAGAGATCCTTAAGCGGGTAAAGGAGGTTGAAGTAGTCCTGGTCGATATCGTGCTTGACGAGTCAGTGAAGCCTACAGAAAAACAGATCCATATCATTGATCGATCAGGATTCCAGTTAGCGGCTGAGTTGAGGAAACAGCTGCCTAACACACCAATACTCGGCATTACACAATGGACGCGAGTGCAAATGCTCCTAACAGATGTGACCTTGGACGATAATTTTGACGGGCTGCTGTTGAAGGGGGTGTTAACTGGAGAGGGTTTTTCCAGAAACAGATTCCTTGAGTACCTCGAAAAAGCGAAGAGGAAGAGAGCAAATGGACGACGCACGCATAGTTCAATAGGACCGCGGACCTCATCGTCTGAGACCGTCGCGCGAGGCGAGAGGTTAAGCAGACTTCAAATCTCAAACGATCCCATCACTCAATTTCAAGTCGATGAAATTGGTGAGAGCGCACTTGATGGAATCCTTTATCAAGCATTCGGAAATGGTGAAGGCAACTTGAGATATTTTGTGCCTGGCTTCTCGGGATCAAAACTATTCGAAGTGAGCGGCAGGATAAACCCTGACGGATATTCTCAAAGCGGTGTTACCTCTTGGATTGTTAAGCTCTCAACAGATGCATCGAACCTGCAGGTGGAAATCGATAAACACAAGGGCTTAAAAAGTCGAGGCGTATCTAAAGAATTCTATCCTCTGCTGCTAAGTGAAGAGCTGTTCGCAGATGGCGGATGGCATGCAATCATCACCGAGAAAGATCCGAAGGCGATCACGCTGCGCAAATACATCCAAGAGGACGCCACTGGGAGCGACTTCAAGGAGGTCTTAGAA
>Ga0193729_1001556_pt1 | contig 11669 bp, 12 predicted proteins | sample U1c2metaG_FD_143036 | JGI IMG/M metagenome (GOLD analysis project Ga0193729, IMG submission 143036) | Soil microbial communities from a riparian zone of the East river system, Colorado, United States - U1c2 | ecosystem: Environmental > Terrestrial > Soil > Riparian zone | place: USA: East River... | reverse complement strand
AACAATTCTCGATTGCCAACAGCATGCGCAGCTGCGGACCACGGGCTTAGCGATCCTCCCATTTGGGCTCGCGTTTCTCGACGAAGGCATTAATCCCTTCCTCGGCATCGTGCGCGAGCATGTTCTCGACCATCACCTCAGCGGCGTAGCGGTAACCGTCCTTAAGTCCAAGTTCGATCTGCCGGTAGAACGCTTTCTTGCCGATCTTGACGACGTGCGCTGATTTCGCGGCGATCTTGCGGCCGAGCGCCAGCGCTTCTTCGCGCTCAGTCCCGGGAGCAACCACACGATTAACGAGGCCGATGCGCAAGGCGTCCTCGGCCGGGACCATGTCGCCAGTGAGCAACATTTCCATGGCATGTTTGCGCGCAACGTTGCGCGAGAGCGCCACCATCGGCGTCGAGCAAAACAAGCCAACGTTAACGCCCGGTGTTGCGAACTTCGCAGCCGCGGAAGCAACCGCGAGGTCGCAGCTAGCAATCAACTGACAACCAGCCGCCGTCGCGACGCCCTGGACGGCGGCGACAACAGGTTGCGGCAGGTTCACAATCTGTTGCATCACCGTGCTGCACAGCTCCATGATGCATTTGAAATAAGCCCGGCCACGATCTGAGTCGGATCGATGGTTCTTGAGTTCTTTCAAGTCATGGCCGGCGGAGAAAGCCGGTCCATTGCCCGCCAGCACAACGGCCCGCACTTTCGGTTCGTGCGCAATCCCTGTGAACGCGTCGCCGAGTGCGACCAGGAGCGCCTCGGATAGACTGTTGCGCGCTTCGGGCCGGTTGAGCGTCAGAATTGCGATGCTGCCCACGTCTCCGCGCAGGAGAATCAGTGGCGAAGTGGATGCAGCGCGCACAGTAGACGTTTGAGCATTCGCTGATTTGGGTTCCTGAGCCTTTACGATCATGGCTTGATAATTGTATCCGAAAAAGCTCAGCCTTGCGAATCGCCGATTGGCAATTGAAATAGATCGTGATGATCAGCGAGGAAGAAGCGCGAAAGAAAGTTCTGGCAGAAATTGGGGTGCGGTCCAGCCGCTCGGTTTTGCTTTCGCAGACGCTCAGTTGTTTTGCAGCAGAGGATTATTTTTCGTCGTTGCCGCTGCCGAACTTCGATAACTCCGCCATGGATGGTTATGCCGTCGTCGCCAGCTCGTGCGTCGTAGGCAAACGACTGCGTGTAATCGGCGAACAACCGGCGGCGTTAGATCGACGACTTCGCGTTTCTGCCGGTGAAGCGGTTCGAATTTTCACTGGCGCGCCAATGCCCGTGGGCGCGGACGCGGTCGTGATGCAGGAGGACGTGACGCGTGAGGGAAGCGAGATTGCCGTGAACGCAGACGTCGAGCCTGGCGAGTTCGTCCGGCGCCGTGGGTGTGATTTGGCTGAAGGCCAGAAAATCGTCACCAAAGGCGAGCGCATTCATCCGGCGACAATTGCTCTGCTCGCGTCGCAGGGTTTCACGCGGATCTCCGTCGGCGGCGAAGTGGATGCGGCGATCATTTCGACTGGGGACGAGCTTGTGAGAGCCGGAGAAGAAATCAAACCAGGCCAGATTTACGAGAGTAATTCGGTCCTGTTGCAAGCGTTGCTCCAACGATGCAACGCTGCTGTGAAATCGGTGCGGCATTGCAAAGACAATGCAGAGTCGTTGAGGAAAACTCTCGAAGAGGCAATCAAGTATTCAGTTCTCATCATCAGCGGCGGGGTGTCTGTGGGCGAACATGATTTGGTCCAGCCGACATTGCATTCTCTCGGCGCGAAGATCGACATCTGGCGAGTCGCGATCAAGCCGGGGAAACCGTTTCTCTTCGGCCGCGCTGGAGACTGCGCGGTGTTTGGTTTGCCTGGTAATCCAGTCTCCGCCTTTGTCACGTTCCTGTGTTTTGTGCGTCCAGCGATTTTGAAGATGATGGGCGCGACTAATCTCGATCTGCCGAAAGTGCCTGCAAGGTTGATTGTCGATCTACGCAACGACGGCGATCGCCCGCATTACGTTCGCGGAAGGTTCGAGAACGGCACTTTTGCTCCGGTTGGCCGCCAGGAATCGCATGCCCTGTTCGGCTTAAGCCAATCGAACGCGTTGCTGCGTCTTGAGGTTGGCGAAGCACGAACAGGCGGCGAAAGTGTCGACGTCCAGACCTTCGATTAGCGGAATTCTTGTCGCGTTGACGTTGACAGGTCACACGGCGCTTTTAGCTTACGCGCGTTGAATACAGGAGCGTCCACGATATTTGCACGAAATCCGACCGATCAAATTCGTGCCGATGCGGAACGGCTTTCCCATATTGTCCTCGAAATGCAGCGCTGTTTCGTGCTGCATCTCTGCAAAGAGCTTGCCCCGGGCAACGTTTCCTTTCCGCAATTTTTCCTTCTTGCTTTTCTCGACCACAAGGAAGTCCTCACGATGTCCGCCATCGCGCAGAAGATGGGACACACCACGGCGGCGGCAAGCGGTTTGGTGGCGCGACTTGAGAATCTTGGTTACGTCATGCGTTCGGTTGCGCGGGATGACCGCCGCAAGGTGATGGTCTGCATTACGCCGAAAGGTTCGGCGCTTGTCCGGCGGATTCGTGAAGAGATGGTCGGCAATCTGATGAAGATTTTGGAACATCTCACGCCTGATGAGCAAAAGGCATGGTTGCAGATTTACAGTAAAATTTATGACTACTGCCAATCGAAATGATTTTCATCTATTCGGCGGCAGTGTTATCAGAGCACAGTAAAAAGCGCGCAGTTTGAATCTACGCGCCTACGATTACGCATCTAATCTCTCGGACTACTCTTCTTCATGCGAAAATATTTTGTAATCTCCGGGTTCGCCGCTGCGATGATTGCTGCAAGCTCGGTGGCGCGCGCCGGCACGGGCGAAGGATCGACGTCGGCAAGCAGTGAAACATCTTCGTCACGTGGTGTTCCCACTTTTACTCTTGATCAAGCGATCCTGACCGCGCTGCAACGCAATCCTACTCTCCTCATCGCGGAACAAGAGATCAAACGGACGAAAGGCGTGATCATTCAGATTCGGGCGCAGGCACTGCCGCACATCACCCCCAGCGGGACTTATGAATGGATTGATCCGAACCTGCGTGCCGCCACGTTTGGAAATGCAACTACGACGACTACTGGAACGACCACGGGCGCGGCTGCATCCATTGTTAACTCACCCGCCTCGCAGGTCGGGGATGCCCAAGCAATGGCCAGCCCAACGCCGAAACCAAGTGTTACGAATAATCAACTGAGCGATATATCTTACAACATCCGGGTGACCGGAACGCAGCTGGTTTTTAACGGAACAACGTGGCCGGCGATCCGCGGTACTTTCTTTCAGCGAGACAGCGCCTACTTCGCGTTCCGCAACACCCTGGACCAACTCCTCGCGACCGTGAAAACGCAGTTCTACCAGGTGGTGGTCAATCGAGAGCTGATCAAAGTGCAGGAGCAATCCGTGCACTTGCTGGAGAGTCAATTGAAGGACCAGCAGAACCGCTTTGAAGCGGGAACAGTTCCGCGGTTTAACGTGTTGCAGGCGGAAGTCGCTCTCTACAATCAGCTTCCGCTACTGATCACCGCGCAAAATAACTATCGAATATCTAAGCTTACTCTGGCCAAGACCCTCGGCCTCGATTTTAACCCACGACGCGGTGAAAACCCGCCGTTGGAAGTTGTCGGTGAAATGCCATACATTCCGCGCACCATCGAGCTGGCCGATGCGATTGAGCTTGGAAAACAGCGGCGCCCGTTTCTCAAACAGGCGCGCGCAAACGTCTTGAACCAGATCGAGCAAGTGCACGTCGCACTGGGTCAGTTTCTTCCAACCATCAATACGACCGGGGGCGGCGAATGGATCAGCTCGTCAACCAATTCGAGCTGGCACGATATTTCAAAAGGTTGGATCGCGGAGGTGACGGGCAGCGTGCCTATTTGGGACAGCGGCGAGATATATGGCCAGGTCAAACAACAGCGCGCCCTTCTTTCGGAAACCAGGATCACTTACGACGATGATGTGCGCCAGGTTGAGCTGGAAATACAGACCGCGTATTCAAATTTGCAGCAGAACATCGAACTTATTAAGAGCCAGGAGAAAAACGTGAATCTGGCTGAGGAAGCGCTGCGCCTGGCCAAAGCCCGGCTCGACGCTGGCGCAGGGGTGCAGTTGGATGTCCTCAACGCCCAGGTCCAGTTGCTCACGGCGCAAACGACGCAGTTGCAAGCGCTTTTCGGCTATAACTCTTCCCTGGCCGAATTCGACCGCGCGACCGGTGCTCAGAGCACCTACACCGAATCGTTCGCCAACCTGGCGCCGCGCGCGACAAAAACGAAGACCTATTACACCGGCAGCGGCGTCGACGCGGAGGGGAAACCAAAACGCGCTGACGATGCCGAGGTGCGGACTTCGGCTGGAAGATCCCGCGCTTCGTATTCCAAATAAATCCCAAGTCTGAATTCCAACCCCGGGCGCAAGGAGCTTTCGGGATTTGATGATTGGAGTTTGACTGGGACTTGGATTTTGGGATTTGGGGTTTCAAATTAAGCGATGCAGTTTCCATTCGAACAATTTCCCGCGCTGAGCGCTATCGGAATCTGCCGCCACGTTTTCACGCAAAGAATTCCCAGTATCGATGTCTCGAACGATAAAGCGGAGGTATTAAAGCGCCTCGATTCCGCGCATCGCGGGATCCGCAACGCAATCGATGTAGGCGATTGGCCGCTAATCACCGCCGAACAAATTCACGGGAACAAAATCGCAGTCGTCGATACACCGATCGAATCGGCCCAACAGTTCGACGGCTGCGACGGCTTCATCACAAATCAAACGGAAGTCGCGCTTGGCGTTCATGTCGCGGATTGCTGCGCTGTTTACATTGTCGATCCAAACACGCCGGCCATTGGTCTCGTCCATTCTGGCCGCAAAGGCACAGAGCTCGGCGTCGTTACGAATGCAATCGCCCAAATGATCGAGCAATTCGAATCGAAGCCTGACGATCTGATCGTGCAACTCAGTCCCTGCATTCGTCCGCCGTACTACGAAGTCGATTTCGCGGCCGAAATCGTCCGGCAATGTCGTGCACTCGATGTGAAAGAGATTCACGATCCCGGGATGTGCACCGCCTGCGATCTGGACCGTTACTATTCCTATCGCGCTGAAAAGGGACGGACCGGCCGCATGCTGGCGTTACTCGGACTTAAGTAGATTCGATATGCCGCTTGTCTCCCTGAATGGATTCGAGATGTATTACGAAGTGCGCGGGGAAGGTGAGCCGCTACTGCTCCTGCACGGAGGCATGGGTATCGGCAACGATTGGCGTCACATCTTTGCCGCTGATCCTGAAGGCTATCGCGTCATAGTGCCCGATCTGCGCGGGCACGGGCGGTCCACCAATCCCGGCCAGCGCTTCACATTCCGCCAATGTGGGAGGGATCTCCTGGCGTTGCTCGACCATCTTCGAATCACGCGGACCAAGGCCATCGGCATGAGCATGGGCGCAAAAACTCTGCTTCACGTCGCCACCATGCAGCCCGATCGAGTCGCAGCCATGGTTCTCGTAAGTGCAACGCCGTATTTTCCGCAGCCGCTACGCAATGCGGCGGCGCAATTCACCAGAGAAGCCTTTGAGCGCCTGTCCGATGCTGACCGCAACGTGCTCCGGAGTCGCCATGTGCATGGTGACGAGCAGATCCTGCAGCTTTATGATATGACACGATCGTTTGCCACAAGTTACGACGACATGGCGTTCACGCCGACGCTGCTCGGCACGATCACAGCGCGAACGCTGATCGTGCACGGTGACCGTGACCCTTTTTATCCGGTCGAGATGGCGATTGAGCTATTTCGCGGGATTCCGCAATCGGCGCTCTGGATTGTACCGAATGGCGCCCATGGCCCTGTGTTCGGTTCGGTGGCGCCGACGTTTACTACCGCTGCGCTGGCACATCTCGCCGGCGCGCCGTCGACTTCTCGCTAGATCGAGTTCTCGTCGGCGCCGCGTTTGAGCGCGCAAATGCCGCGCTTCTTCGCGCCGGCAACGAATTCAAAAAATTCCCGCGCCAGCGCGCCGAAATTCATGGTTTCCGCTTTCTCCAATGCTTGTGAAATGTTTAGTCCACTTGTGTAAAGGAGTTTGAAGGCGGTCTTGAGCTCATCCCGGTCGCGTGCACTGAAGCCGGCGCGCCGCAAACCGACGACATTCAAGCCGACGACATAATTGCGCTCGGCGGCGGTAACGAACGGCGGCAGATCTTTGCCAAAGGCGGAACTGCCTTGCACCATCACCAAGCGTCCCACGTGCATGTGCTGATGAAATGTCGATCCACCGCCGAGAAATGCTCCATCGTCCACGCGCACATGACCAGCCAATAAACAATTGTTGGCAATAACGACGTTGTTCCCGATCTCGCAATTGTGGCCGACGTGAGCACCCACCATCAGGAAATTGTTATCTCCGATTTTGGTGACGCTGCCCTCCGGGCTGCCGCGATGAATCGTGCAGTATTCACGAATCACGTTGTCGTTTCCGATCTCGACTTTCGTTTTTCGTTCCAGCGAGAACGAAAGATCCTGCGGCGGCGGGCCGATAATCGCTCCATGTCCGACGAAGTTGCCGGTGCCGATCGCGACATTTCCCTCAATCACAACGTGCGACTGCACGATTGTCCGATCGCCGATGGCCGCTTGCGGACCGATTACCGAGAATGGAGCGATCTCGACATCGGCTCCAATTTGCGCGTCGGGATCGACAAGGGCTGTCGGATGGATCTTCAAAGCACGCCTGCTTCCTTGAAACTAAAATAGCCAGGGTTCCCCTCGGCGGGCGCGCCAACGATGATGTGATCGAGCAACTTAATTTGCAGAAGCTCAGCGGCTTCGGCTAAACGCCTCGTTAGACTGTGATCGGCCTGGCTTGGCGACGCATCGCCGGAGGGATGATTGTGCACGACAATCACAGCATAGGCCGACGAAACTACCGCCGGATGAAAGATCTCGCGCGGGTGGGCGATGCTCTCATTTCCGCTCCCCAGTGAAACTTGTTCGACGCGGATGAGATGATAGCGAGTATCGAGCAGGATCACGCGCAACGATTCCTTGCGCAGCGCGCGCAATTCCGCCCCCACCAATTCGTTTACGATCTCCGGCGAATCGATTTTTTGTCTCGACCATATCTCGCGCGCGAGCCGCTGGCCGAGTCCAAATGCTGCAACCAGTTGCACGGCCTTGGCGAAGCCGATCCCCCTGACTTTTGCCAATTCATCTACCGAGCAGCGGCTTAGTCCTCCGAGCGACCCGTATTTTTCGAGCAGTTCACGTGCAACTTCGATTGCGTTTTTTCCGACGACGCCTGTGCGAAGAAGAATTGCAATCAATTCGGGATTGCTGAGCGCCGAGGCGCCGTGGGCGGCGAGTTTTTCGCGGGGCCGCTCCTCCTGCGGCATCTCATGGATCTTTAGCTGCGACATATCAGAGTCTGGAGAGCGGAGCTCCCGCGACGCCGAGCCGAGGTCTCGCAGGAGCTCGACCCTCCAAGCGCAATTTACACGCGCAGGTGATCAAATATTTCTCGCAGTGCGCCACCCAGCGCGAGAAGCGCATCTCCGTACCGATTCGGAGCGATTCCGTCCAGGGCAGTTTGCGCCTCACCGATGAGATCGCTTCCCGCCGTGATCGATTCATTCAGCGCACCGTTCGTCGCGCCATTTCTCAAAAGCTCCGTCATCTCCTCGCATCTTCCCTCGAGAATCAGGCTGCAATATCGCTCTCGTTCAAACTCGGAAGCGGAGCGCAAAAAGATCAGCACCGGAAGGGTGAACTTGCCTTTACGCAGGTCCGTTCCCAGCGTTTTCCCGGTCGCGCTCTCATTGCCCGCAATGTCCAGGCAATCGTCGTAAATTTGATAGGCCATTCCGACGCGCATTCCAAAATTCTTGAATGTCTCGATAACACCTGGCTCGGCTTCGCTGATTGTCGCGCCCAATTCGGCGGCCGTCGCGAAAAGCGAGCCGGTTTTCTTTTCCACGATCTGCAAGTAATCCTCGACTTCGAGTTTGAGGTCGAAACGGCGTTGCGTTTGGATCATTTCGCCCGAACAAATTTCCCTCGCCGCCCGCGCAATCGCGCGACTGATGTTCGCATTTTCAAAATTCGTGGAAAGGTTCAGTGCGTGCGCGAAAAGGCAATCGCCCAAAAGAACGCTGAGCGAGTTTCCCCAACGCGCGTTCACGGTAGGCTGTCCGCGGCGCCGCTCGGCTTCGTCCATGATGTCGTCGTGCACAAGCGTGGCGATATGAATGAGTTCGACGATCACAGCAAGATCGAGATGTCCCGAATTAATCTCGCCCGTTGCACCGCCGGCCAGAAGGGCAAGAAGCGGTCGCAGACGTTTACCACGCCCGCCTATGGCATAGGTCACATAGCCTTCGATCGCGGGATCGAACGCTGCCGTTTGTTGCGCAATACGGCTTTCAACTTCGTCGAGATGCGGCTGGACAAGCCGTGCCACTCGAGTCAGGGGGCCGGGCGGAGAAGTGGTTGCTCCCGCAGCCGCGGGACCAGTCCGGCTCGGACTTGAGCGTGCAAAGACTTTCACACGCGCAGAATAGAGGGGCGGCTCGCGTGTTGTCAAAGCAACACGTGCGCTGGGCGCAAGTTTCTAACTTGCGAATGGACTGTAGCCACGGCCCTGCGGGCCGTTGTTCGGCGTGCCGCAGGCGCGTGGCTACAACGATTTAGCGCAGCTTGAGCCATTGGTTGCTGCCATATTTCCGCTCCGCGATCTCGTGAGCGCGATTCAAAATGTCATCGTCGAGCTTTCGCCCAACGCAGTTCGCCGATAACTCCCTCGCAAACCGTTCCGCCAAACCATTCCCAAGATCGACATGTTGTATGCTGCCTTGATGCAGCAAACCGGCGCGCGTGCGCCGTTGCGCTGCCCCGGCAATCTTGCGGCTATCGATCATCACGTCCGCCGACACCGGATTGGCGAAGCACAAGTGTCGGCTGTAGCCACGGCCCTGCGGGCCGTCGTGGCACGCTGACCAATGCGCCGTTGGACGCGCCACAGGCGCGTGGCTACAGGATGAGGGGTTGTAGGCACGGTCTGCTCGCGAAGAATTTTCGGAGTCGGTGATCGCGACTTTGGCTGCAAGCGCTAGCTCCGTGCGCTGGCCCGGAATGTTCAGTACATCGCGCAGCGCTGAATGAATCGCGACATAAATAAAGGCAGATGATTCGGCAAACATCGCGTCCCGTGCGGGGATAATAATTGAATAGGTGAGATCATTTCCGTGAAAAACAACTCCGCCGCCAGTCCAGCGCCGGACCAAATCGCGCTCAGCCGCGTAATCAGCGACATCGGCAAATTTTCCGAAATATCCAAACGAGAGAGCAGGGGAGTTCCATCGGTAGAAACGAATCGACGGAATCTTTGCTGTCTCAAGCAACGCCTCATCGATTGCCATATTTATCGCCGCAGAACGCGAAGCGAGATCATTAAAGACGTCAACGCATTCAAACAATTTCATGAAGATCCCTCGCGACTCGGCGGAACATTGCAGCGCCGCGAGGTTGCCGCAATCAACCAAAACTGGTTAACAATTTTTCTTTATGAAAGGCATCAATTCTGAAAGCCTTGGCGGTGCTTAAATAGAAAGAAATCTTATCAATACGTCGATTGATCTCACGATTACAAATGTTCACATACGAGCTTGGCTAACTCGGTTGCTTACGCGCAACAGTTTGTTTCTGATCCTGCTCCTGTTCGCCTGCGTTGGGTTTGCATTCAACGGTCTGGCGGTTACGCCAGCACCGGACGGAGCGTACCCCAACGCGAACACCGTCGAGGGCGCCGCTGCCCTCCAGAGTGTGACCAGCGGCATCCATAACACGGCCCTTGGTTTTCAGGCGCTTTTAGTGGCGCGCGTCCTCACGCGCAATCTTTGAGTTTCTGCGGCTGAAGACAGCCGTCTCTACACCGTTTTGCAATCAGGCGTCATTGTAGCCACCGCCCTGTGGGAGGTTTCGACCCTCGTTAACAGTTCGTTCGGATTGACGGCCCATATAGGGCCGTGGCTACAGCGCTTCAACGCCTGGCGGCTTTTTCTTTTAAGTGGTACGACTGACGTCCAACTCCTCTAGTCGCCGATCTCATCCAAAATTTTCGCGACCGCTTTATGCGGACTTGAGTGCGCGGTAATCGGACGGCCGATCCCAATATAATCTGCGCCAGCTTCGAATGCTTGGCGCGGCGTCATGAAGCGTTTTTGATCGCCCGGCTCCGCCCAGGTCGGCCGAATTCCTTGAACTGCGATTTTGATTTTGTCGCCGAATTCGTGACGAAGTGTTTTGATTTCGTGTGGGCTAGCCACAACTCCATCAATTTCCGCTTCCACGCCTAATTTGGCCAGGCGCAAGACCTGATCGCCGACCTTGTCGGCGATTCCAATTTCGCGCAGCGTTTGTTCCGTCGCGCTTGTTAAAACAGTCACTCCCAGGATCGATATGTTATTTGTGCGTGCCGCAGTCGCGGCGCGGATCATTTCGCTGCCACCGCTCAAGTGAATGGTGAGCATGTGCACACCAAGATTATTCGCGGATTCGACTGCTCTTGCGACCGTGTTCGGAATATCGTGCAGCTTGAGATCGAGCCAAACTTTTGCGCCGGTGGACAGAACTGCACGAACAATTTCTGGGCCTTCGGCGGTGTAAAGTTGAAGACCGATTTTAAAAAATGAGATTTGGTCGCGCAGTTCCTCTACGAGATCGAGGGCCTTTTCTTTTGTCGCGACATCCAGCGCGACGATGATTTTGTCTGCTGCTTTTGTCATCCGAGATCTAATCTGTCATGTCGAGCGAAGTCTCCACCGGCTGCGGGATTACTGTTCTCGCTTTACAGTAAGAGATTCCTCCACTCCGGTCGGAATGACAAAATAGGCACTCGACACGACAATTGAAATGCAAGCTACGCAAGTTTTCGCTCCTGCGAAGATCAATCTTTCCCTGAAGATTTTGAGTCGACGCGAGGACGGCTTTCACGAAATCGAGACGCTGATCGCGCCGGTTTCGCTCTGCGATGAAATAAATATCCAGAGGAAAAAGGGCGGGCAAGGGATTGATTTTCACTGTGATGATCGTTCGGTTCCACGAGGCGAAGACAATCTTGTTGTTCGTGCCGCAAAAAGTTTTGTTGCGGCCATGAAAATGACGTCGGCGGTTTCAATCGATCTGAAAAAGAAGATTCCGCACGGCGCGGGTTTGGGCGGTGGGAGCAGCGATGCTGCGACAACTTTACTCGCGCTTAATCGACTCTTCGAAACGAATCTGACACGCGAGGAATTGGCCAAACTTGGATCGGACGTCGGATCGGACGTTCCATTCTTTATTTTCGAATCGACCGCAACCTGTCGCGGCCGGGGAGAGCTTGTCACGCCAGCGCAATTGCCTGAGCAACTGCCGATCTTGCTGTTGAAGCCAGATTTCGTTGTGGCGACTGCGTGGGCGTACTCGCGCTGGCACGATTCACGAGAAATTCCTGGCGTCACGTACGCGGCTCAGGAATTCGCCGGCCAAACTTTCGTGAACGATCTCGAGCGCCCAGTTTTCGAGAAATTCGTTTTTCTCGCGCAGCTCAAAATGTGGTTACTCAAGCAGCCGGAAGTAGGTGCGGCGTTGATGTCCGG
>Ga0193729_1001555_pt1 | contig 11673 bp, 6 predicted proteins | sample U1c2metaG_FD_143036 | JGI IMG/M metagenome (GOLD analysis project Ga0193729, IMG submission 143036) | Soil microbial communities from a riparian zone of the East river system, Colorado, United States - U1c2 | ecosystem: Environmental > Terrestrial > Soil > Riparian zone | place: USA: East River... | reverse complement strand
TTGCCGGATACACATTTTAACAGAAGCCGGCAGAACAACCCTCGCGCGTGATTAGTCTCCGGACATGACATTCTAGTTGAACCCCGCGGTAACCTTTTCACCTTAGCCGGATGATCTCGTCCACTCGGTTGGCACATCAACTCATTCTGGCCGCGTTTGTGTTCACTTCCGCGTTTGCGGCCAACCCGACACCTCGCGGCGGCGGTCCAGGTGTTCCATCGCCCACTGCCACGGGCGCAGCTACGCCATCACCGACCGCGACGCCCGCCGGAGCGATCGACGAAAAATTGTTTAAGGGTATGCAGTGGCGACAAATCGGACCGTTCCGCGGTGGACGCGCGCTTGCGATCGAGGGCGTTCCGGGCGAGCCGGACACTTATTATTTCGGCGCGGTTGCGGGCGGCGTTTGGAAGACAATCGATGGCGGAGCAAACTGGACGCCGCTTTTCGATAAGGAAAACATTTCATCCATTGGCGCGATTGCGGTTGCGCCTTCCGACCACAATGTCGTTTACGCGGGCACGGGCGAAGCGGCCATTCGCGGGAATACGACCTACGGAATCGGCGTTTACAAGTCAATCGATGCAGGCAAGACCTGGAAGAATGTCGGGTTGAAAGACAGCCACCAAATCGGCGCGCTGATCGTCGATCCAAAACATGCTGACATCGTGCTGGTAGCGGCGCTGGGACATGCGTTCGGCCCAAATCAGGAGCGCGGAATTTTTCGCACCGCTGACGGCGGCAAAACGTGGACGAAAGTTCTGAGCAAAGACGAAAACACCGGCGGCATCGATGTCGTCTTCGACCCGAATAATTCAAACATCGTTTTTGCGTCGCTTTGGCAGGCGCGGCGGCAGCCGTGGTTTTTCTCGAGCGGCGGGCCGGGCAGCGGGTTGTATCGCTCGGAAGATAATGGCGTTACCTGGAAACGTCTTGAAGGCAATGGTCTGCCGGATGGGATTCTCGGAAGAATCGGTGTAGCTGTTTCCGGTGCGGACCCGAACCGCATTTACGCGATCATCGAGGCGAAGGAGGGCGGGCTTTACCGCTCCGATGACGCGGGCCAGCATTGGAGCCGTGTCAATGAAGACGGCCGTTTCCGGCAGCGCGCCTGGTATTTCAGCAAAGTTTACGCCGATCCGAAATCAGCCGACACGGTTTATCTGGTCAACACGGGATTGTTCCGCTCGGTCGATGGCGGAAAGAATTTTACACTTTTACCCGCCCGCCACGGCGATCATCACGGCCTATGGATCGATCCGCAAAATCCAAATCGGATCGCGAATGTGAACGACGGCGGCGCGAGTATTTCAACCGACAGCGGAAAGAACTGGACGACACAGAACAATCAGCCGACCGCGCAATTTTATCACGTCGCGGTCGACAACGCCTTTCCGTATCACATTTATGGCGCGCAGCAGGACAACTCGAACGTCGGCATTGCCAGCCGCACCGATTCGGGAACGATTGGCCGGGAAGATTGGTTTCAGGCGGGCGATGGCGAATGCGGCTTTGTCGTGCCCGATCCGCGCGATTGGCACATCATTTACTCGAATAGCGAAGGTTACACGGTTCGCTACGACAAAAACAAAGAAGAAGTGCAAGATATCAGCCCGGTGCCGCTCGACAATTCCGGGCACGGCGCTGTCGATCTTATCCATCGTTTCCAGTGGACCTCGCCGCTCATGCTTTCGCCGCATAATCCGGACACCCTTTACGCCGCGGCGGAGTGCGTTTTCAAATCGACCGATCACGGCCACAGCTGGACGCAAATCAGCGGCGATCTCACGCGCAACGATAAAAGCAAACAGCAACCAAGCGGCGGTCCCCTCACGAACGACATCACTTCGGTTGAATATTACGACACGGTTTTCGCGCTCGCGGAATCGCCGGTGAAAAAAGGAACTCTCTGGGCCGGCACGGACGATGGTTTGGTGCAGGTGACCACCGATGACGGCCAGCATTGGGCCAACGTCACGCCCAAGATGCCCGAGTGGAGCACGGTGAGCATTATTGATCCTTCGCCGCGTGACGGCAGCAGCGCTTATGTCGCGGTCGATCGACATAAACTCGACGATTTCAAGCCGCACATTTTCAAAACGACCGATCTTGGCAAAACCTGGTCGGCGATTACCAACGGCATTCCTGACGGCGCGTATGTGCACGCCGTGCGCGAAGATCCGAAAAAACCCGGCTTGCTCTACGCCGGCACCGAGCTGGGCGCGTTTGTTTCGTTCGATGACGGCGCTCATTGGCAACCGTTGCAATTGAACCTGCCGGTCTCGCCGATTCACGATCTAGTGGTGAAAGACGACGATCTTGTTGCCGCGACTCATGGACGCTCGTTTTGGGTGCTCGATGACATCACGCCGCTGCGACAAGTCGCAACGCAATCGGCGCAGACGGAGGCGATTCTCTATCAACCCGAGACTGCCTTGCGCTTGCATTACCCGGAGGAATTCGACAAACGCCAGCCGGTCGGCGACAACCCGCCCCCGGGCGCGATCATCGATTATTATTTTAAGACCGCGCCGAAAGATGAAGTGACACTCGATATTCTCGACGCTTCCGGCAAACTCGTTAGGCATCTATCGAGCAAGGAGAAAAAAGAAAGCGAACAGCCGCCAGAATGGCCGGATCGGGTCGAGCGCGCCAAGACGATTCCCGCAAACGAAGGGATGAATCGATTCGCCTGGGATTTGCGCTACGACGATCCCATCCAAATTCCGGGCGCGTTTTATTCCGGGACAGGACCGAAGGGGCCGCTTGGGTTACCGGGCGATTACCAGGCTAAATTGACCGTTGCGGGAAAAACCCAGACCGCGCCGTTGCATCTTGCGATCGATCCGCGCACGAAGGGCGCGGAGGACGCGTTACAAAAACAGTTCACCTTGTCGGTACAAGTCAACGACCGCATTTCGCAATTGCACCAGGCCGTGAACGAAATCCGCGAGGTGAAATCGCAGATCAAAATTCTACATTCACGGTTCGGCGATGATCAGCGACTGAAGCCGGCGCTCGCTGCCGCCGACGATCTCGACAAGAAAATGTCGGATGTCGAACGACAGCTTGTTCAAGTGGAGATGAAAGGATCGGAAGGCAACCTCGCGTTTCCGAACATGCTCAACGAGCGGTTCGATTCGTTTAGTCACTCCATCGACAACGGCGACACCGAACCGACCAAGCAACAGCTCGAAGTTTTTCAAATGCTCGGTGGCCAACTCGATGAGCAGTTGAAAAAATGGACACAGATTAAATCGGACGACGTGCCGAAGATCAGCGCGTTGATCAAGCAGGTCGATTTGCCCGCGCTAATCATCACGGAGAAGAAAAAGAGTGAATCCTGATCAGTGACTAGTGATCCGATGGCAAGGATTTCAATCCAAAGGTGGATCGAGCAGTCCCTTGCTCGATGCTAAAATAATGTCGGCGAAGCCGAGTCGAATTTAACATCGCCCGGCGAAGCGGCCGATCCACCAGGTGCTAGACGAATCGACGGCGCCGCCGGGCGGTGCTAATCACAATTTGTGGCAAAAATAGACAAGGCGGTTCTGCTCGCGGCCGGGCGCGGCACGCGGATGCGCGAGCTAACTGTCGATCTTCCCAAGCCGATGATCGAAGTGCGCGGAAAATCGGTGTTGCAGCAGATCGTCGAAGGGCTGCGCGACGCTGGGGTACGCAAGTTCCTGATCATTGTCGGTTACCGCGCCGATGCGGTGCAAAATTTCTTCGGCGACGGTTCCCGTTACAAGATCGAGATACAATACGCGACACAACTTGTGCAGGATGGAACGGGGCGCGTGGTCGATCTTGCGCGGAATTTTGCAGGCGATTCGCCGTTCGTTTTGAGCTACGGCGACATCCTGGTCGATCCGGCAAACTACAAACGACTTCTCGATTTTCCGGACGATGTCGAAGCAATCATCAGCGTCAAGCGTGGCGAAGATGTCAGCAAAGGCGGCGCGGTTTTCTTAAACGAGCGAATGGAACTGGTCGATCTTCGCGAAAAGCCGGGGCCGGGCGAGCCGACCAGCCCGTGGTATAACGCCGGCCTTTACGCATTTCGACCGAGCATTTTCGATTTCACGGCCAAGTTGAAACCTTCACCGCGCGGCGAATACGAATTGACCGACGCGATTCGCGATCTCGCGCGGTCGGGCAAAAAAGTGAAAGCGCTGGAACTCCTTGGTGATTGGGCCGATGTGCGCGACCCCGAAATTCTCGCGAAGCTGAATCAACTGTAGCGGCGCTCTATGAGCGTCGCATTAATTCAAGCGATGGTCACAGACGGCCGCGACAGTGAATGTCGATTTTACGGCGACTGCTCGGCCGCTTCCTCTGGCGGCTCTTCGCCGATCTCTTCTTCAATTTCGCGCCGCCATTCGCGCGAGAGCCAGGGCCGCAGAAATCCGTAGAGCAAGTAAGCCAGGAAAAGCACGGCCGGCATCCACTCGTAATTCATGACCGTGAAGATGAGGATGATGCTGATAATAAGAAAACGCGGAATCGATTTCGTTGTTCGCCAATTGATGGCCTTAAAGCTCGGATACTGAAAGCGGCTGAACATCATGAAAGAGAGAAAAAGCATGAGCGGCGGCAAAACGAATTTCCATTTCCCGAGGCGATGTTCGCCCTCTGCCAGCCAGAGCAGAAAAAGCGTGATCGACGCGATGAGACCGGCAGCAGCGGGAATCGGGAAGCCGGTGAAGTTTTTTTTGTTATCGGTATCGGCCGTTCCGTGATTGGCGGCCGCGGTGTTGAAGCGCGCCAGCCGCAGCGCACCGCATGCGAGATAAATAAATGCGATAATCCAACAGGCGCGGGGAAATTCCTGCAGAACGATCCGATAAACCATCAGGGCCGGCGCGACGCCGAATGAAACAACGTCGGCCAGAGAATCAAATTCGCGACCAAACATGCTCTCATGTCCACCGAGGCGCGCCAGCCGGCCATCGAGCAGATCGAAAAAACAGGCGGCGAGAATAAACCAGATCGCAGTGTGAAAAAGATCGCCAGCCGCATCCGGATTCGACCCTTGCAGAAGCGCGCCCTCAAGAATTTTCAGGGTCGCGGTAAAGCCGCAGAACAAGTTTCCCGCCGTCATCAAGTTCGGCAGCAGATAGATTTTGGAATGGTGCTCGTTCATTGCTCAGGGAGTCGCGCGATGATTGTCAATCCGCCGCTGACGTGATCGCCCATTTTCACCAGCACGGTGGCGGCGAGCGGCAAATATACTTCCGTTCGCGAGCCGAAGCGAATCATTCCAAAGCGGTCGCCCTTCTTTAATTCGTCGCCGACCCCTGACCAGGCGACGATGCGTCGCGCAATTGCGCCGGTAAGTTGCCTAACGACTATCGTGACCCGGGAATTTTGAAACACCCAAGTCATCGATTCGTTCTTCTCCGAACACTCGGGACGACGCGCATCGAGACAAAGTCCTTCTCGATGTTGCCGATAAATAATGCGGCCATCGATCGGTGCGCGGTTGGTGTGCACGTCAAAGATCGAGAGGAAGATTCCGATCCGGCGCGACCTCTTCTTAAGAATTTCAGTTTCATCAACCTCAACAATATCCGTGACCGTTCCGTCGGCCGCGGCCACTATGAGATTTGGGTCTGCCGGCGCGGCGCGATCCGGATCGCGGAAAAATGCGAGCGTGCAAAAAATCAACAGCAGAAAAAGCAGCGATAACCACGGCGTCAAAAACCAACTTGCAATCGCGAGAACAACAAGAACCGCAAAAATCCAGCGTGCTTCCAGGAAGGTTTGCGCGCGCATAGGCGACCGCATTTTCCGATTCCAAAATGGCCGGGTCAAGTAAAGGAGAGGACAGCAAATTGGCAGGTGGCGCCCAAAGCCCCTCGACCACAAGATCGTGGGCCTTGGGCGGCGGCGCAGTCTACAAATAGCGGAACCCGAGCCAGCCCAACCACGAGATTATTAGTTGTTTGTGGCCCAATTTTCGGTATCTTTTTTCTACGGTCGTTTCGACCCTTAATTATGCTGCAAGCTCAAGACGAAATTCCGGTAAAGAAATTGCCTGGTGATCGAGTGACCGGAATCGGCGCGACGCAAAAATACGACGCCGCACAGATCGACAAACTGGAGGGCTTGGAAGCAGTACGCAAGCGACCCGGGATGTACATCGGCGACCCCGACGAGCGCGGTTTGCATCACATGGTCTTCGAAGTTCTCGACAATTCCATCGACGAACATCTGGCTGGATGTTGCGACAAAATCGAAGTGAGCGTTCATGTCGATGGTTCGGTTTCGGTGCGCGACAACGGCCGCGGGATCCCAGTGGACATTCATCCGAAATGGAAAATGCCGGCGGTCGAGCTGGTGCTAACAAATTTGCACGCCGGCGGAAAATTTGGGCAAGGCGCTTACAAATATTCCGGCGGCTTGCACGGGGTGGGCGCGAAATGCACGAACGCACTTTCCGACTGGTTCAAAGTGGAAGTCACGCGCGATGGCAAGGTCTATCACATGGCCTTCGCCCAAGGCAAAACAACCGACAAGCTCACGGTCATCGGCGAAGTCAAAAACAAAAAGACAACCGGCACCCTAATTACTTTTCTGCCGGACCCGACGATCTTTACGATCACGACGGAGTTTAAGTTCGAGCGGCTGGCGACGCGATTGCGCGAGCTGGCGTTCTTGAATCCCGGTCTCGAGATCACACTCACGGATGAACGTGGCGACGCGCCGAAGAAAGAGACCTTTCTCTACAAGTACGGCATCGAGGAGTTCGTTAAGCAGCTCGGCGAAAACAAACAAGTCATTCATCCCAAACCAGTGATGATCTCGCGTCAGCGCGACGAAGTTTTTGTCGATGTTGTCATGCAATACAACGACAGTTATAACGACCAGATTTTGCCGTTCGCGAACTCGATTCCGAATCCGGACGGTGGCACGCATCTGACCGGTTTTCGCACCGCGCTGACCAAGGCCGTGAATCAATACGCCAAGTCGAGTTCGCTGCTGAAAGAGAAGGATCCCTCCATTTCGGGCGACGACGTGCGCGAAGGTTTGATTTGCGTCCTCAGCATCAAACTGCCGAACCCGCGGTTTGAATCGCAAACCAAGGTGAAGCTCGTGAACACCGAGATCGACGGCATTGTGAACTCGGTCGTTTATGAAGGGTTGATGACATACTTCGACACGAACCCACCGATCGCGCGGCGCATTTTCGACAAAGTGCTGACGGCAGCGCGCGCTCGGGAAGCGGCGCGCAAGGCGCGCGAAACGATTCGCAAAGGCGCTCTCACCGGTGGCGGTTTGCCAGGCAAACTAGCCGACTGCTCGGAACGCGATCCCGAGTTAACGGAGCTTTACATTGTCGAAGGTGATTCGGCGGGAGGATCCGCCAAGCAAGGCCGCGATCGCCGTTATCAGGCCATCCTGCCGATTCGCGGCAAGCTGATCAACGTCGAGAAAGCGCGTGAAGATCAATTTCTCAAGAACAACGAAATCCAGTCGATGATCACCGCCATTGGCGCAGGCATCGGCAAACCGAAAGAAGATGGCAACGGCAAGGATGAAGGCCGCTTTGATATAACCAAGCTCCGTTACGGCCGGATCATCATCATGACGGATGCAGACGTAGATGGTTCGCATATTCGCACGTTGTTGCTCACGTTCTTCTTTCGGCAGATGACCGAGTTGGTGCGCGCCGGCAAGATCTACATTGCCCAACCTCCGCTCTATCAAATCAAGCGCAAAAAACGCGAGGAATACGTCGATGATGACGTCCAGCTAAACAAAATTCTGATTTCGCTCGGCGCGGAGGATGTGCGATTGAAAAATCTCGCGGATGACAAAGAAGTCACGGCCGCTCAGTTGAAAGACATTCTCGAATCGCTCGAGAAACTGGCCAAGCTAAGCGAAGCGGTGCGTCGTCACGGCGGCGATTTTGAAAGCTATCTCGGCGAACGGAACTCGAAATCGGGCAAGCTCCCGACCTATCTCGTCAAGGTGCGCGACGGCAATGATGAGACCGTTCATTATTTTCACGATGAGAAGGCTGTGCGGCAATTTCACCACGACAATCCCGATCTTAATTTGTTCGACGCCGAGCCTAATCAGGAATTACTTCCGCTCGGGGAGGCGCCGGCCCGCACCAACGGCGCCAACCGCCGGCGCGGCAAATTAGTCGAACTGCACGAATCGGCTGCGGTCCAGAAAATCATGGCCGAGCTCGCGCGCAAAGGCTTGAAGATCGGTCACTATGCCGCGAGCGATCGCCCCATCTTCGAATTGATCGAGGGCGAAGGTGAGAAAGCTATTTCGCATCCGCTTTTTTCGATTCCCGAAATTCTGCATAAAATTCTCGAGATTGGTCGCCGCGGCGTGCAGATCAAGCGCTTCAAAGGTCTCGGCGAAATGAACGCGAAGGAGTTGTTCGAGACGACGATGAATCCGGAGAAGCGCAAACTGCTCAAGGTAGATTTGAATGACGATAACGCGGTCGATGCCGACAAGATGTTCACGATCCTGATGGGCGATGTAGTCGAACCGCGCCGACAATTCATCGAGGACAACGCGCTCAATGTGCGGAATCTCGATGTGTAAAATTGCCGATGGGAGGTCTGTTTCACAATCTGCGTCATCCCCGTCGCTGTTACGTCGTCTGCGCAGTCCCACGCTCAGGCAGCAACTTGTTGACCGATGGTCTGCATGCTACGCGCCGCGCCGGCCGGCCGAAGCAGTTTTTCATGCGCAAATCGGAATCGTATTTTATGGCCGCTCACAACCTGGATCCGGGCGGGGATTTTGCGAGTTACGTTCGGGACATTGCCGCGGCTACGGTAACTTCAAATGAAATCTTCGGTTTCAAATTGATGAGTTGGTACTTGGACGATTTCCTGGCCCGGCTGCGCGAAACTCGCGCCTTCGGCGACGCGGGGACAGCCGATCTCGAAGTTTTGCGAAACGCTTTTCCGCGTCTCCAATTCGTGCACATCTCTCGGCGTCACAAACTCCGGCAAGCATTATCAAAGGCACGTGCGGTTCAAACTGACCTTTGGAAAGTGCAGGAAGGGAAAACGGCTCTGCGCGAGCCAGAGTTCGATGCAGAGTTAATTGAGCAATGTCTTGAAGACGGCGCGCAGCAAGAAAAGGTTTGGGAGGGCTTTTTTCAACGGATCGGCATCGATCCTTTCCGAGTCGAATACGAGAAGCTCTGCCAGGATTACGAGGCGACCATCCGTGCGGTCTTCGATTTCTTGCAAATTTCGCTGCCGCGACGTGCACCGGTTGGCACTCCCGTGACGATCCGCCAAGCCGATGCTATCTCTCGCGCATGGGAAGAACGCTTTTTGGCGGAGCATTCACTGTCGGGACAGCTGGCAAGAACTTAGGCCATGTATAATCAAAACGAAAAAGTAGAACCGATTAATGTCGCCGAGGAAGTGTCGAGATCATTTCTCGATTACTCGATGTCGGTAATCATCTCGCGCGCCTTGCCGGACGCGCGCGACGGACTCAAGCCATCGCAGCGAAGGATTCTCTACGCGATGCACGATCTCTCCCTTTTTCCTAATCGGCAGCATCGCAAGTGCGCAAAAATCTGCGGCGACACGAGCGGTAATTATCATCCGCACGGCGAGGCGGTGATCTATCCGACGCTCGTGCACATGGCGCAGTCCTGGGCGATGCGCGAGACGCTAATCAATGGTCAGGGCAATTTCGGCTCGGTCGAAGGCGATCCGCCCGCGGCCATGCGGTACACCGAAGCGCGCATGACACATCTCGGCGCCGCGCTCATGACCGACATGGAAAAGGACACGGTCGATTTCGTTCCAAATTACGACGAGACGCGCACCGAACCGACTGTTTTCCCATCGGCCTTTCCAAATCTGCTGGTCAACGGCGGCACCGGCATCGCGGTCGGCATGGCAACGAACATTCCGCCCCACAATCTCATTGAAGTTATCGATGGCATCTGCGCCCAGATCGACAATGCCGACATCACGCTCGATGAGCTGATGAAGCACGTGAAAGGGCCGGACTTCCCGACTGGCTGCGCGATCTGCGGAGTCTCAGGAATCAAACAATACCTCGAGACCGGACGCGGCAGTATGAAGGTGCGCGGCAAAGCCGGCATCGAGGAGCTCAAAGGCGGCAAGGAACAAATCGTCGTCACCGAGATTCCATACAATGTGAACCGCGCCACGCTGGTGGAGCGGATTGCGGAGTTGGTGAACGGAAAGGTGCTCACCGACATCACCGCCGTCCGCGACGAATCGGACGAAAACACGCGGGTTGTCATCGAGCTGAAGCGGGACGCCAACCCGAAGATAGTGATCAACAACCTTTACAAACACACCGCGCTGGAAAGCTCATTCGCGGTCATCATGCTCGCCATCGATCACGGGCGGCCGAAACTACTTTCGCTCAAGGAAGCCAACGCCTGTTACATCGAGCATCGGCGTGAAGTGGTGCTGCGCCGCACACGTTTTGAATTACGCAAAGCGGAGGAGCGCGCGGAAACGCTCGAAGGTTATCTCATCGCGCTCGCCAATCTGGATGAGTTCATTCGCATCATTCGGGAATCGGCCAACCGTGATGAAGCGCGCGTGAAATTGCTCGCCTTCGAATTTACTAGACGGCAGGTCGAGCAAATCGGCGTCTTGATTCGAAATGAAACCCGCCTGGTCGAAGGCCGTTACGCATTCAGCGAACACCAGGCCAATCAAATTCTCGATCTTCGCCTTTATCAGCTCACCGGCCTCGAGCGGGAAAAGATCGACCAGGAGTACAAAGAGGTAATCAACGCGATCAAAGATTTGCGCGACATCCTCGCGAAAGAGCAGCGCGTCTTCACCATCGTCAAAAAGGAGCTGCGCGAAATCCGCGATAAGCACGGCACGCCGCGTCTGACGGAGCTCATGCCGGATCAAGCTGAGATCAACATCGAGGACCTGATCGCGAATGAGGGCTGCATCATCAGCATCACCCATGGCGGTTTTATTAAGCGCACCGCAGTGAGCGCATTTCGCGCGCAGCGCCGCGGGGGCAAGGGCGTCATTGGAATGTCAACCCGCGAAGGCGACACCGAGGAAGAAGAAGGCGATTTCGTCGAGCATCTGTTCAGCGCGACGACGCACGATTACTTAATGTTTTTCACCCAATCAGGTCGTGCCTACGTCGAAAAAGTTTACGAGATTCCTGAGATGGGACGCGCGGCCAAGGGTCGCTCCATCGCGAACATTCTCGATTTGCGTCCGGAGGAGAAAATCGCCGCCACCATCCGGGTTCAATCCAAGAAATCTGGCACCGGACCCAATGCGGTCGATCAAACGTGGGATGAAAATTTCCACATCGTCTTCGCGACCCGCTCGGGCATCGTCAAAAAATCCAATCTTTCTGATTACGCCAACGTTCGCAAAGGCGGCATTATCGCGATCCAGATCGAGAAGGAAGATTGCTTAATCGACGCGAAACTTACGAACGGCAACAACGAAATCGTCCTGATCACCAAGGAAGGAATGAGCCTCCGCTTTCACGAGGAGCAATTGCGCGATCAAGGGCGCAACACAGTAGGCGTGTGGGGAATCCGGCCGGACAAAAAGGACCACATCGTGGCAATTGCGATTGTCGATCCAAACGCGATGCTCCTGGTCGCGGGTGAGAATGGGATTGGCAAACGAACGCCCTTCGACGACTACC
>Ga0193729_1001554_pt1 | contig 11678 bp, 8 predicted proteins | sample U1c2metaG_FD_143036 | JGI IMG/M metagenome (GOLD analysis project Ga0193729, IMG submission 143036) | Soil microbial communities from a riparian zone of the East river system, Colorado, United States - U1c2 | ecosystem: Environmental > Terrestrial > Soil > Riparian zone | place: USA: East River... | reverse complement strand
GGACCCTCCAGGCAACGCTCGACTGGAGCTACGGCCTGCTCTCGGAAACCGAACGCACCGTGCTTCGACGGCTCGCCATCTTTGTCGGACACTTCACCCTTGAAGCCGCGTTGGTGGTTGCGACCGGCAACGGAATCGACCAGGCAGAGGTCTTTGCAGCCATTGACAGTCTGGTTGCAAAGTCGATGGTTGCGACACGTTCGTTCGGCACCACGATGCGCTATCGTCTGCTTGATACGACGCGAGCGTACGCGATCGAGCTCGGGGCTAATGACAACGAAGCCGCTTCCCTGGCAATCCGCCATGCCCGCTACTACCGGCAATGGCTCGAGCAAGCTGCCACCGAATGGTCTGCCTTGATGTCCGGTACAGAACGCGCCCCCTATTTCGCCGGTGTCAGTAATGTCCGCGCAGCCCTGGAGTGGTGTTTTGGCCCAGACGGTGATCTGCCAACCGGCATCAGCCTTGCCGCCGCCGCGGCACCTGTCCTTCTGGCCATGTCGCTGCTTCCTGAATGCCATCATTGGTCGCAACGCGCCCTGATCGCGCTCGACGATAAGGTCATCAGCAAGTCCGACCAGATGCATCTGCGGGCCGGGCTTGGAATCTCGTCGATGCATCTCTATGGAGAGAATGAGCATGCGCGAGAGGCGTTGGGCCGAGGTCTGGCGCTTGCCGAAGCGGAGCATGACGCCGCCAACGAGGCCGGCTTGCTCGGCATGTTGCACATGTTTCACTTCCGCGGTGGCGACTTCAACGTCGCATTGTCGTTTGCCAAACGGTGCCGGGTTGTTGCTGGTACCGTAGATGACCCTGCTGCCCTCGCGTTGGCCCATTCCATTCTGGGCCGCTCGCTTCTCATGATGGGAGACCTGAGCGGCGCGCGTGCCGAGCTCGAAGCGCTGTTCACGAATTGGTCACCGTCCCAAACTAGCAACACGATTTACCTGGTCCATGATCGTCATTTCCGAGCCGGCATCGCACTTGCGAGGACGCTTTGGATGCAGGGCCACCCGACTCAGGCCGTTGAGCGCGCCCGGGAATTCATTGATGGCGCCAAGCGAATGGATCATCCGGCGTCGGTGACCGTTCTTCTCGCCTGGGCCGCATCTATCTTTCTATGGACCGGGGATTTTCACAGTGCCGAGGAATACATCGACGCCTCCATCGCCATCTCCGAATCCTACTCCCTTGGCCCGCTGACTGCAGTCGGGCGCGCAAGAAAGGCGCAACTGGCCATTCGCCGGGATCACGCCAGGAACGCGATCGCCGACCTTCGATCGTCTCTGGCAGAAATTCACGCAGTCCGTTACGAGCTCATTACCACCGAGTTCAACATCTGCCTCGTGCAAGGGTTGATGGCCAACGGGCAGCTCGATGAGGCGATGGCTCTCCTGACTGATACGGTCCTGCAAGTCAGTACGAACGGCGATACGTGTTACATGCCGGAGCTGTTGCGCATGAAGGCCGGGCTGCTCCGGGCGATGACCCCTCCCCTCCCTGAGGAAGCGGAAGCTTGTCTGACGCAATCGCTGGAGCTCAGTCGCGCCCAAGGAGCGCTCGGCTGGGAATTGCGCACGGCGAGCGATCTGGCGGGACTCTTGGTTGGAAAAGGCCTCCGCCAACCCGCAAAGGAGATTCTCCAGCGGGCGTATGGTCAGTTTACGGAGGGTTTCGATACCGCAGACCTCAAAGCGGCTAAGCGTCTGCTTGAGGAGCTCTCATGACGGATCCCCGCACGCAGGATTCGATCATGTCAAAGGTTACTGCGGATTATGCATTGCATGAAGCGCACGCAGGTTACTTCGACGCGGCCTGAGGATACCTTTCAAGGAATTCGCGAGCGACGCGCAGGTCCGCCGTATCGGAACCTTCCGTAAAGCGCGTCAAGGTCTGCCTCAACGCGGAGATAGCCCGAGCTGCGGGCTGGCCAGGGGCGGCAAGGCGCGCGCCGCTGGTGGCGACGCGCAATCTCCAGGAGAGAGCCGATTGCCGTTCGGCCAGCTCCGTCGCTGCACGAAAATCCTGTCCGGCGCCTGAGAGATCGCCGCAACGCGCGCGAAGCTCGCCGCGCACACGCAGGAGTTCGGGCATCTCCCAACTGTCGCCCTGGACGGCGACAGCATCGATCCGCGCCTGTATCGAAACGAGCGCATCGGTGTGCTTTCCCTGCGCCGCCAATCCCTCGACCAGCGCGATGGCCACGGCTCCGCTGTAAAGCTCCAGGCGATCGGCGAGCATGCGGGGCAGCGAGGACCTGAGCAGTTCAACACCCTCGTCCACCGCCCCGCGCGCGACGTGCAATTCTCCTTTCAGAGCCGCCGAAGCGTTCTGGAACGGTCCTAATCCGTGCTTTGCGGGAATGGTCGGCCAACCGATCAGCGGCCTCCTCTAGCGCGTCCAGATCTCCAACCCATCGAAAGACGCGCGCGGCAAAACACAGCCCTGCACAGTACATCGCAAGGTCCGGATTTGAGCGGATATCCATGAGACGGTTCGCAACATCGATGGCCTGGTCCGGAAAGCCGAGCAGCCAAAGGTTGGTGCACGACATGATGCGCGGGCCTCGGGGATACGCAAAGTGATCGATCGGGAGCACCGGGATCGCAGCATCCCCCGCCTCTCCGGCCTGAAGCTTCTCTTGCGCAAGCTGTTGATCACCGCTCAAACGGTAGGCAATCCCCAGATAGGTTTGTGCACGCGCAAACGCGGCGGGGTCTCCGAGTTTCGTCGCGACCGCGTCGGCTAGCAACGCAACCTCGAGCAGACGCCTTCGTTCGCCGGTGCGGCGGTACAGCGCGTGGAGTCGGCTCAGAAGCCGAAACTGGTTCTGCAAATCGCCGACCGCCTGCGCCAGATCGAGACCACTCCTGAGGGCGGATTCGCATTGATGACTGTTTCGTTCCGTGAACATCGCTGCGTGTCCGAAAGCCCAGAGCAACTCCACTTTTGCAGCGTGGTAACTGAGACTATCGTCCAGCGCGCCTATTGCGCGACCGGCCCATACGCGACACTCGTCAAGCAGATTGAGCTCTACAAACAAACGCGCGCACACGGCGGCAAGAGGAATTCGGAGATCAGCAACACCTGTATCGGAATAAACCCAATCGACTGCGGCTCGGGCGTCGGGCAATATCTCGACGCGATGGGTCCAGCCTCCGGGACGCTGTCCGCCCGGCTCATAGGTTCGAGGCGTCAATGCCTCCAGCACATACTGCGCATGTCGCAGCTTCGCCGCCTGTATCGCGCCTGAGGCGGCAAGCTTCTCGGTCGCATAAGCGCGGGTCGTTTCCAGCAGGCGAAATCGCGCCTGACCGGTACGAGGACTGCTGGTCACCAGCGACTTGGCAACCAGTTGCTCCAGACTATCCAGGATGGCGTCGGACCCAACAAGGTTGCCAGCCAGTGCAAGAGCCCCCTGCAGCGTGAAAGCGCCGGGAAACACACTGAGATATTCAAGGAGACTGCGTTCGTTGGGCGAGATGAAGTCGTAGCTCCAGTCCAACGCCGCGCTGAGTGACTGATGTCGCGACGGCGCGCTGCGACGCCCGCGCCAGGCAAGGCGAAGTCGTCCCTCGATGAGTTCATCAATCTCGATCAGGCTGTGCGCTGAAAGCCGACTTGCGACGAGCTCGATTGCCAACGGCACCCCGTCGAGCTTGCGGCAGATGCGAGCTATCACCTTGGCGTCGGCATCGGAGATGGCTCCACGATAACCGGTCGCAATCGCGCACTCCATAAAGAGGTGCGAGGACGAATATTGGCCAATTGTTGATCCTTCCCGCAGGCCTTCCGGCGGGATCTCGAGCGGAGCGAGTTCGCTCACGAACTCGCTCGCCGCATCGAGGGATTCCCGACTTGTCGCCAGGATGGAGACCGACGGCGCGTGCCGATGGATGTTCTCGGCCAGCCCTGCAACCGCTTCCACGACGTGCTCGCAATTGTCCAGCACCAACAGGAGCTCCCGATCGCGCAGCGCTTCGATCAGCCGAGGCGTGGGGTCTCCGACCGGCACGACCAACCCGAGCGTTGACGTTACGGCGGTCGCGACGAGGTGAGCGTTCTTGAGACTGCCTAGGTCAACAAATCTGACGCCGTCTCTGAAGGTGCCTGCCAGTTGATGTGCAAGGGCGATGGCGAGCGTTGTCTTGCCGATCCCTCCGGGCCCCCGAAGAGTGGCAAACCGCCGGGCCGCCAAGTGCTCGGCAAGGGCACTGAGGGCGGCATCACGCCCTATGAGCCGGCCAGGTTTGGGCGGAAGATCCTGAAAGCCCTGACTTGCTACCGGCTCGCGAGAACTTGCCTGGTGAGGCATCGACCCATCGCACACCACCGGAGCCACGAAACAGTAGCCGCGCCCGGGGACGTTATCCACATAGGACTCGCCATCCTTACCGTTACTTAAGACGCGTCGCAATTGCGTGATGTGGAAGCGCAGGCTGCTCTCGTCCACCGTCAGGCCGGGCCAGGCCCTGGCCATGAGATCACCCTTGCTAACGACTTCGCCCGGACGGCTGATCAGCAGACAGAGAAGGTCGAATGCACGGCTGCCAAGCGATGTGGGATTACCATCGCGTTCGAGAAGGCGCGCCTTCGGGACAATGCGGAAGGGCCCGAAGGAGAAGACCTCCGGGATTACTTCGGCTTGAATAGGCGAGCATGTCCCGTTGCTGTTCGCCACAGTTTCACCCTTCCAAAGCGGGGCACTCTTAAATCAAATCGTCCGAGAATACGACCTGTCCCGTTCAGGTTAAACGCGGTCCCTCAAACGACAATAGGAATGCTCGATCAACCGAGCTTGCGCTACGCCGCTGGGCTCCAATCGACGGAGGGCATCACGATTGTCACTCTTGTCCCCCCACACCCCGCCTCGCCAAGAATCCGAGCCCCAATGCTTCGCGCGAGACCTTCCAGGATGCGACCGCCGGTCCCTTGCAGCGGACCGGTCGCGCCAGTGCCGTTGTCTGCCACCGTACCCCACCAACAGCCTTCGCGATATGCAATCTCGATGCGGATCAATCCGCCATTGCGGTTCGGAAAGGCATGTTTGGCCGCGTTTGTGACCAACTCAGTCAGTATCAAGGCAAGTCGATGACATTGCGACGCCGGGAGAGCCCCGCTTTCAATCGCGGCTTCGCAGCGAATTCCGGCGGGCTCCAGAATGGCCTCCGACAAGGCGCCGCACAAACTCTCGAAAAATGCTGCGACCGCGATTGTCTTGCGACCGGCATCATCGGACAGAAGTTGATACAACCTCCCAAAAGCCACAACCCGTCGTTCGAATCGATCGACCGCGACCGATATGTCCGTCGACCCGGCCCGCCTAAAATCCCGACGTACTGACGCACCGAGCAGCGTCAATGTGTTCTTCATCCGATGATGGCTTTCGCGAAGCACAAGTTCCCAATCCTTCGCCTGCTCGTCGACGCTGACGACCTGATGGAATTGCGCGCTATTGTCGTTTGGCCGAGAGCCGGCATCGAGCATCATAACCTCCCCGGTGGATCTAATTCGCACCCATACTGCGGGAGGTGGCCGATTTTAGCTCGTTAGACGTTGCAAGATTCTGTTATGATGCAGAACACTTGGCTGCCATGCGGGGTGCCCGCCCCCGATATTTCGAACTGCCGCCTGCTAATTGTTCCGCAAATCCTCTAAGTCATTCGTTTTTAAGCACAATTTGACAGCAGGGAGTCGGGCGGAGACGGCCGCCACGGAGAAACGTCAAACGAATTCACTACTCTTGAGCAATTTACTCAAGGCCTCGTTCTGGTAGATCAGAAGGCAAGTCTCTGGAGCAATGGCGCGTGCCAGACAAGAACAATAAAGACTCGGCCATTTCTTTTGGACCGTTTCGACTGCTCCCCAACTCACGTTTATTGGAGAAGGATGGAACTCGACTTCACGTTGGTGGGCGTGCGCTCGACATTCTCATCGCCCTTGCCGAACACGCAGGCGAAGTTGTCGACAAGAGAGAACTGGTCAAGCGAGTCTGGGCTGACGTCAATGTGGACGAGGGCAGCCTTCGCTTCCACATCACAGCTTTGCGCAAGGCTCTGGGCGACGGCGTCGAGGGTACCCGATATATCGTCAATGTTCCCGGTCGCGGTTATTGCTTTGCCGCCCCTCTCGCCCGCGCTGCACCGTCGGGCACAGCATCCGTTGGCGGCACAGCTTCACCGCATTCGCTGCCCGCTCCGCTCGCGAAGATGATCGGTCGAACTGAGGCGATTGAGAAGATTTCATCTGAACTTTCAGCTCATCGCTTTGTCACCGTCGTCGGCCCGGGCGGCATCGGCAAGACCTCGGTAGCGGTGACGGTGGGACACCGCCAATTTGCAGATTTCGCCGGACAGGTCTTCTTTATAGATTTCGGGACACTCCGCGATGACAGCCTCGTTCCAAGCACGATCGCCTCTGCACTCGGACTGACCATCAGCTCGGAGAGCCCGACATCTGGCCTGCTTGCACATTTGCACGCCCGGCCGATGCTGTTGATCCTCGATAGCTGCGAGCATGTGCTTGATGCCCTGGCGCCCTTGGCTGAGCGCATCGTTGCAGAAGTGCCAGGGGTTCACCTTCTTGCAACCAGCCGCGAGTCGCTCCGGAGCGAGGGCGAACGGATCTTTCGACTCTTCCCTCTGGACTGCCCACCCGAGCGCGACGACCTTGGTGTCGACGAGGTCCTCGCCTATCCCGCGGTTCAACTCTTCGTCGAACGCATCACCGAAAACCTGGGTGAATTCCAGCTTAGCGCGGAAGAAGCGCCCTTGGTCGCGAATATCTGCCGCCGCCTGGATGGCATTGCGCTTGCAATCGAGCTTGCGGCCGGACGGGTCAATGCGTATGGCATTGCAGGCACGGCGTCCCTCCTCGACAGCCGTTTTTCGCTGCAATGGCGAGGGCGGCGCACGGCCGTTCCGAGACATCAGACACTTAGCGCGGCGCTTGGCTGGAGCTATGACCTCCTGCCCGCGGCCGAAAGCGCGACCTTACGGAGATTGTCGGTATTTGTCGGGCCGTTCACGCTTGAAGCGGCTGCCGCTGTCGCCTCAGGCGATGGGCTTGGCGCGTCGGAGACAATTGAAGCAATCGATAATCTGGTCGCGAAGTCGCTGATCGCACCGTCCGGAGCGCGGCCGCTGCGATACCGCCTGCTGGATATGACCCGCACTTATGCTGTTCAGAAGCTGGACGAGGCCGACGAAGCGAGGCTGTTTGCTCGACGTCATGCGGAATATCTTCGAGCTCTGTTCGATCGCGCCGATTCCGACACGTCGATCCAACTTTCTGACTGGCTGAACCTCTACGGCGCGGAATTGTACAACGTGCGGGCGGCGCTGGACTGGACGTTCTCCTCTGAGGGGGACAACGCCTTGGGAATTGCCCTGACTAAGGCCGCCGTAACACTTTGGGTGCGGCTTTCCCTGTTCGCCGAATGTCGCGAGCGAACGAAACTGGCACTGTCAAAGCTTGACGAAGGCACCGACAGCGACGATCGGAAGCGCATGCAGCTGTTGGCAGCGCTGGGCTGGTCGCTGATGTATAGTGATGGCCGCGCACGTGAAGCCCGTCCTATACTCGAACAAACCCTCCAACTGGCAGAACGGCTCGACGAAAAGGATTTTCGGCTGCGTGCGCTTTGGGGATTGTGCATCGATCAACTCAACAACGGGGAACTCGGCAGGGCGCTGGAGCTTGCCAATCGCTTTTCGAGCGCTGCGGCTGGCTCGTCCGACGACACCGACATCATGCTGTCGCACCGGCTTCTGGCCGTCGCACTTCACTACCTGGGCGACCAGACCGCTGCGCGCCTCCACATCGATCGAGTCAACGCATCCCTGCACGGACTGACCGAGAAGCCGAAAATCTTCCCACTCGACCTGCGCGTATCAACGCAATATTTTCGAATCCGAATCCTTTGGCTCCAGGGGCTGGCCGATCAGGCACAGGCGCTCATCACAAGGAATATCGAGGAAGGTCGGACAAATGGCCATGCGTTGACCTTCTGTAGCGTGCTGGGCCAGGGCGCCTGCCCCATTGCCTTCCTGGCCGGCGACCTTGATGCCGCGGAACGCTACGGCAATGACCTGCTCGAACATACCGAGCGTCATTCGGTACGACTTTGGCGTCTCTGGGCTCAAGCGTTCAACGCGATGATCGCGGTGAAGCGTGGTAACGTTGAGCGGGGTCTCCAGCCGCTGCGCGAAGAGCTCGACCGCGCCGGCGATGCTCGCTTCCTGCCGCGCTTCCTCCCTCTATTGGGTGAACTCGCCGCTTGTTTCGGAGAGGCCGATCAGGTCCGTCAGGGCCTTGAAGTGGTCGAAGAGGCACTAGCGCGCTGCAGGGCCAGGCAGGAAGGGTGGTATCTTGCCGAGCTCACCCGCATCAAGGGAGAGTTGATGCTCAAGGAGACGCAGCATGCGGCGTCCGCTGAGGCATGCTTTCGCGAGGCCCAGGAGATCGCCGCACAACAGGGCGCCCGCTTTTGGGAGCTGAGGAGCGCAATCAGCCTTGCGCGGTTCAGGATTGGACAAGGTCGAAACGCAGAGGCTGCGGCACTCCTAATGAAAGTGTACGGATCGTTCAGCGAAGGCTTCGACATCGCCGACATGCGCACGGCACGAGGCCTGATCGACCAGCTCCGAACCTGAAGGAGCCCGCCTGCACGACCAATCAAATGGGCCCTTTGGCCAAAGAAGTCCTTTGATCGTCAACAAGATGCCGTGGCGACCCAGGCTCGCAACTCCTAACAACTTCTAACAAGCCACTGCCCGCGCTCCCCGTCATGGTGGCAGCCTGTAAGGAAAGGCTCTGCGGGACGGGATTTGGCCATGGCGTTGCTGGACGATGCAATCGAGGCTACCGGCGGCTTGGAACGCTGGGGCCAGTTAAGCCAATTCACGCTTCATATCTCGATCGGGGGCACATTGTTCGCCCGGACCGGGCACGGCAGCGACTTCAAAGACCTCATTGCGGAGGGATCCACCCGTAGGCAGTCGGTACGCTTCATAGGCGTCAGCGGCGGCGAAAAGTGCGGTTCGTTTCAACCAGATACGATCACGATTGAAAGCCCGGATGGCCAGATCCTGCAGACCTGGCCGAACCCGAGCCTGGCTGACGTCGGGAAGAAAGCACTCGCGGACGATCTGCAGCTGGTCTTTTTCTGCGGCGTCGCGATCTGGAACTACCTGACGACCCCGTTTCTCCTCACCCGCCCAGATGTCGAGGTAGAAGAGTTGCCGCCCTGGCAAGAGCATTCAGAACTCTGGCGGCGCCTGCGGGCGCGCTTCCCGCCGGACATCCTGACTCACTCACCAGAGCAAGTCTTCTATTTCGACGAAAAAGCTCTGCAACGCAGGACCGATCACGATCTTCTGGGAAGCAAGGTGGCGCACTACTCATGGGCCCATCAAACATTCAATGGCATTGTCGTTCCGACCCTTCGACGCTCGCTGATGTTGCAGCCTGACGGAACCTCGACCGCCAGGCCCATCTTGCTCGACGTCGAGATCTTCGACGCCCTCCTCGAATAGAAGCAACGTCGATTTACAGAAGTCGCGCAACATCCCGCTCGCAACGTCTAACAACGCATAACGTGCTAACAGCCCGCCTTCCGCGCAGAGTGCGGGCACGAGCAACGACGAAAGTCACGGAACTCGAACGAGATTGCGCCGAAGCATTGATCGCGATGCTTGGAAGCATCTCATCCAGAAATGCAACCACGGGAGACAATCATGAAAGTGCTAATGGTGATCACATCACACGACCAACTGGGTAACACCGGGCGAAAAACCGGCTTCTGGCTCGAAGAACTCGCCGCTCCCTACTACGTTTTCAAGGACGCCGGCGTCGAGGTAACACTGGCATCCCCGAAGGGCGGCCGACCGCCGCTTGACCCCAAGAGCAACGAACCGGAAAACCGCACCGAGCTGACGCTCCGGTTCGAACAGGACGAGGATGCGCAAGCTGATCTCGACAAGACCGTTCGACTTGACAGCGTCAGGCAGGAAGACTTCGACACCGTCTTCTACCCGGGCGGCCACGGCCCGATGTGGGATCTCGCCGAAGACAAGAACTCCATCAAACTGATCGAGTCCTTCATTGCGGCCGGCAAAACAATCGCTGTCGTATGTCATTCCACAGGTGCACTGCGTCATGTGAAGACGCCGGACGGCAAGCTTCTGGTGCAGGACAAGGAAGTTACCGGCTTCACCAATGGCGAGGAAGAAGGGGTCGGCCTCACCAAGATCGTTCCCTTCCTTGTCGAAGACGAGATGTTGAAGCTGGGCGCGATCTTTTCGAAGAAGGTGAACTGGGCGCCACACGTCGTCAGCGACGGCTTGCTGATCACGGGACAAAACCCGCATTCGTCAGGTCCGGCGGCGAATACGCTGATGGCGGCGGTGAAGCAAAGGACCAAGCCAGCTGTCACGGCGCGCGCTTCGTAAATCGCAATAACAACCGGTCGTAGTGACGGGTCGCCCGCGAGCGACGCCTTTGATTGGAGCTTCACCACGGCGCCCGTCACGCGACTACTGCAGCTAGAGCGGCTCGACTCGCCGGCGGCAGAGAGTCTGAGGTTCGAGGGAGTACGTTCGATGTCCCACCATTATTCCGGACCCAATGTCGGGTTCCCTCGTGGGGACGCGCGCCTGGACTTGACCGACCTGTACGCATTTCCCTCGCCTGCGGATGCGAACAGATCGGTACTGATTATGAACGTCCATCCTTCCTTCAGCCTGCTTTCGCCGGCGCCGACCACGCCCGAGCCTTTCTCCGCTGACGCGATCTATGAATTCAAGATCGACACCAACGGGGATGCGGTCGCAGACATTGCGTACCGCATATGTTTCTCAACATTTGCAAACGGAAAGCAAACCGCGGTCTTGCGCCGGGTCGAGGGCACGGAGGCCGCCGACACCGGTTACGAGGGCCAGCTCATTGAAGAGTGGCCGGTCTCGATGGATAGAGAGGCGCTCGTGGTGGAAGCCGAAGACCATCGATTCTTTGCCGGCTGGCGGAGCGATCCGTTCTTTTTTGATCCAATCGGTGCCATGAACGACTTCCACTTCAACGGCAGAGACAACTTTATCGACAAGGACGTATGCAGTATCGTCCTCGAGTTGCCGCGCTCGGCTCTCGGAGCCAAACCGTTCGGTGTCTGGGCGCGGACGGTTGATCGCGCCAACGGCACCTGGATTCAAGCCGACCGCGGAGCCAAGCCGTCACAGTCCGTTTTCTTGACTGGCGACGCCAGTGACGACTATCAGGCGTCGGAGCCTGCCGGGGACAGTCGCTTCATTCCGATTTTTGCACATTCGCTAGAGCATACGGGAGGCTACGCTCCGGTCGATGCGCTGCGCCTGGCAGCAACACTGCTGCCCGACATCCTGCATTTCGATCCCGCGCTTCCCGCCTCGTATCCGGGCAACGGCCGGGCGCTTACCGACGACGTCCTCGATCACTTCCTTTCGCTGCTGACCAACGGCAGAGTGAAATCTGACGGTGTCGGCCCGCATCGGGATTTGCTTGCCGAATTTCCGTATCTGGGGCCACCGCACATGGCAGCCGCCGAACGATTCAACGCCCACGAAGCACTGCATGGAGGCTCTGATGCACGCAAAGACTGAGCAAGCGCAGATTCGGGTCGCTCGGTTATCGAGCACCTATTGGCG
>Ga0193729_1001553_pt1 | contig 11680 bp, 13 predicted proteins | sample U1c2metaG_FD_143036 | JGI IMG/M metagenome (GOLD analysis project Ga0193729, IMG submission 143036) | Soil microbial communities from a riparian zone of the East river system, Colorado, United States - U1c2 | ecosystem: Environmental > Terrestrial > Soil > Riparian zone | place: USA: East River... | reverse complement strand
CCGAAAATCGCCTAACGCCGGCCGCTTTTGGCGAAAAAACGGTAAGTTGACACTGCTCTCCCTTCCAAAGTATCCGTGACGGTCATATATCCAAAACAGGTCGATTTTGGAACGACTTACCGTCGCGAGCGAAGGATCCGCGACGGTAAGTGGTAAGCGGAATGGGAACGTTAAAGTGGCACTCAATTCGAACCAAGTTAAATCGCTGCAAGCTGGCGTTCATGCGGACGGCGGGGGGCTTTATCTGGTCGTGCGCGAGAGCGGTGATCGGGTGTGGGCCTTCCGCTTCACCGACCTTGACGGCAAACGGGCGCAAATGGAGTTCGCCAGGATCGGCGACCGCGACAGCGCGGCCGGCGACGTACTGACGTTGAGCAGCGCACGCAACAAGGCCCGCGAATACAAGGTCGCCTTGAAGCGCGATGGCGTCGATCCGCGCGTCAAGAAGCGGGCCACCACACAGCGCTGCAAGACGTTCAAGGAATTTGCCGAGGAACAATACCCCGGCTGGTGCAAGGGTCTGTCGGAGGAAGAGGAGAAGCAGTGGGCGCGCTCTATCCGCGACGTACCGAGCCTGCATGATCTGAATGTCCATGAGATCACAACTGAGCACGTGCTGGAGGCGCTCAAGCCGATCTGGAGCGTGAAGCCGGTCACCGCGTCACGGACGCGCCAGCGGATCGAGCGGCTGATGGACGCTGCCAAGGCGTTGAAGCTTCGCACGGGCGAGAATCCGGCCGCGTGGCGCGGCAACCTCAAACACCTGCTGCCCTCGCCCCGGAAGCTGCATCGCAAGAAGGGGCACAGGTCGGCGCCCTACACGAAGATGCCGCAGATGATGACCGGCCTGCGGTATGATGGCGGCGTTGCTGCCCGTTGTGTCGAGATCGGCATCCTCACTGTCGCACGCTCTCAGGAAATTCGGCTGATGGAGTGGGACGAACTCGACTTCGAAGCAATGACGTGGGTGGTTCCAGCCGAGAAGATGAAGATCAAGGGCGAGCTAGAGCCGAAGCCGCATCTGGTTCCGCTGTCGGATCAAGCCATCGAGATCATCCGCTCGATGCCGCGTACCGGTAAGTACGTGTTCCCGTCCGATCACGCCGAGACGCATCAGCCGTTCCGGGCAAACGCGCTTGTTGGGTCTATCGAGCGAACTGGCATCAAATCCACCATGCACGGCTGCCGCACGAGCTTCCGTAATTGGGGCGCCGATAACAAGAACCACAATTTTCGCCGTGAAGTGCTGGAGTTCTGTCTGTCGCATCGGATCGGCGATGAGGCCGAACTGTCATACTGGGACAGCGAGATGATCGCGCGACGCCGCGAGGCGCTGCAGGCGTGGGCCGACTTCATCAAGCCGCGCAAGAATACGTCAGGCGAGCAGCCCCCCGAAAGAAAGCGGCCAAAGCTCAAGCTGGTCGCCTAACCAGCAAGCCGCCCTCCGGGGCGGCTTGACATGCGTGCAATCAGGCAAAACGCCTTGGAACGGTACAACAAGGGTCCCAAAACCGGTTCCGAATATGAAAGCGGTCACCGTGCGGGAATAAAGCCAACACGCTCGCCGGCACGCGCGCCTTCTCCAGCGAACCACTCATATTGAACTACAGTGGCCACATCCGGAGGCGGCTCTTTATTTTCAATGATTATGACTTGAACACCCTGCTTGATAACCTTCAATGATTTCCAAAAAGCCTCCTCCATGCCAGGATCAATCGGGGCGTCTGCGGATGCTCCTACTTTTCCCTTCTTGTAACTCGTAAGAGGCGAATCAATTACGACCACGCCTAGGTGAGGCATCTTGTTTTGATGGCAATATCGAAGCAGACCTATTGCGAAAGCGGAATACAGAATTGCGCGGATACCCCTTGAGGGTTAGGCCGCTCCAGTCAAGGTGAGAACTGTCCGCGGTTTTCTCGCCGGGAATCCAGTTTGGGATCAGATCCGGCGGCACAAGTGCTGTCATTCCACATCCTCCCGTACTCGGCAGCTGGGCAACCCTGCACTCCTATGAGGCTGAGAACCCAGTGCGACGCTTCTGAAGCTGGACAGTCTTGGGCCCGATCATAAGCCGATCAAGCCGAATCTCCAGACGGGACAGACCTCATTCGGTGTGTTCACGCGAATGGGCTCCCAATCGAAATGACGGGAACTCCGGAATTCTGGGCGGATCCGATTATTCACCCGATCGGCTCCAGTGGACCGGTGTGGCTGCCCCGTTGAAGAGATTGATCGCGAGCAAGAGGACTTCCTAGCGCAAGAGGCGAAAGCGCGTTGACCCGAAAGCACAGACGTAGACCGGCCTTAGCCAACGAACATCTGATGGTTTATTGGGTAACAAGGCATTCTGTGTAACAACCATTTTCGATCTCGTCGATGAGCGACGGCCTACTCGGGCGCCAGCCAAGCTCTGCTCTGGCCCGGACTGCCCGAACACGGCTATTAGAGCCCATCGTATTCTGCGCCGCGCCCTCTCCCCATTCCCGCGATGCTTCGTCGAGCGACATAGGCACGGTCTCGGCGTTAACGCCGAGCGTGCAATTGATAGCTTCGCATACCTGTTTCATCGAGTTCTCTCCGTTCTCGGCAAAATAGAATGCGCCCGCGGGAGCTGATGCGATAGCGAGACTATAGAGATCAACCAGATCGTCGATGTGCACGTTTGACCAGATGTTTTCACCTGTACCATAATGTTTGGCGACGCCACCTTTCTTCGCCAGCGCGATAAGCCATGGAACTTGGATGCTGTGCTTGGCTGGCCCGCGGCCGATACCGTAAATGAGACTTGGACAAATGATGACCGAGCGAACGCCTTTCTCCTTGAAGGAGAGGATGTACTTGTTCAAGGCAACGCGTGCGGCTCGCCCGATTGACGGAATAATAGGTGTTTCCTCATCGAAAATTGCGTCGACACGTTCGCCGGCGGATTGTGTCCCGACAATGCTGGAGCCGCTGGTGTGAATGTACGCTTTTCCCGTACCCTCAAGCGCCTGGAGTATGGCTTGCGCTGACGGCTCATGGTCAGAATTTGCCGCATTTAGTACGAGATCTGCGCGCACTGCGGCAGCTCTCAGCACGTCGACATCATCAAGTGAACCATGGACGGCGGTAATGCCCAGCGCTCGCACCCCCTCAGCGCTCGCTCCGAGCGAACAAGCCCGGAAACCTCGTGTCCTGCGGAGGTCATCGCCGCGGCGATCGACCCGCCGATATAACCTGACACTCCCGTACAGAAGATCCGCATGACTTGCCTTCGAGGTTAGATCCGAACAAGCGAGCGCTGTCGTTTCGGTTGACTTGCTTTGACTGGTTTCTCAGCGCCTTATTCGTCAGATCACTGGTCTCGCGTCCCGTCCTCGACGATCTGGACGATGCGCGACAAATCTTGCTGCGCGCGGCCCTGAAAGACGCCGTGCTTTAGGACGAGCCGCACCGCCTGGCAAACCCACATCGGTACGCCGAGTTCTTCGCCTTGGGCGATGGCGAGATCGACATCCTTCATGATGATCTCGATGGTTGCGCCAGAGTTGAAAGTGTGGGGCAACACGGCTTCGGGAAAGACGTGCGTCGTCGCGAAATTACGGCCGGTTCCGCTGTTGAGGATTTGCAGCATCGCGTCCGCCGGAATGCCCGCCTTGCTCGACATCGTCATTGCCTCCGACGTAGCGACGAGAGCGACTGCACAGAGCATGTTATTCGCAAACTTCATCGTCTGCGCGGCTCCCGGCCTGTGCCCGGCAATGACGATCGTTTTGCCCCACAGCCGGAATACTGGCATCAGGTCGGCAACTTTGGCCGGATTCCCAGATACCATCACGGCCAGCGTACCGGCCCGGGCTCCCCCGACACCGCCGCTGATCGGGGCATCGATTACGGTGACATCGGTCGCGGCGCATTCTGTCTCGACCCTGCGGACGAACGGGCCGCCTACCGTGCAGGTATTGACAAGCGTCTTCATGGCCTTCCCCGCGAGCAGGCCGTCGGGCCCAGAAAGCGCACTCTGAAAAATCCCAAGTGTCGGCAGAGAGACAATGACCGTATCGCATGTGTCCGCCAACTCCTTCGGTGAGGCCGTGACGCGCTTGGCGCTCGAGAAGCGGACGCATGGCGCCCTCGCGTGCATCATAGATCGATAAGTCGTGCCCGGCGTCGAGCAACTTGCCCGCCATGGGTTGACCCATGTTGCCGACCCCGAGGTAGCCAATGCGCATCTTGGAACTCCGTGAACGTCGCCGAACGCAGCTCAATGTTGATGACGGGGATTACTGTACTCAATACGAAATTAGATCTGCTTGTTCGCTACTTGCACTCGGGAAGGCGTGGCGGTGCAGCTTGTTCGGCTCCAATTTTTGAGAGTAGCCTGTAATAATCCCATGGTGCTTTGGACTCGGTCGGCGTCTTCACCTGAAAAAGATAAAGGTCACGCATAACCCAACCGTCGTCACGTATGCGCGCGCCGTGGGTCATCATGTCTTCAACCGGCATCTCTCGCATCGCAGCCGCCACCGCCGCCCCGTCCGTAGTTTGAGCTCTGGCAACGCCCTTGAGATAGTGTCGAACCGCACTGTAGACTCCCGCTTGAGCCATGGTAGGCATCTTTCCGCCGCTGAGACTGCCAAAGCGTTTCGACCATGCGCGGGTCTGATCATCGAGATCCCAATAGAAGGCAGCCGTGAGCGTAAGGTTCTGGGCGATCGATAGACCGATGGCGTGAATATCGGAGATGAAAGTCTGCATGGACACGATCTTTTGCCCGCCGGCTGCGAGACCGAATTCGTTGGATTGCTTTAGCGCAGTAATGAAATCAGAGCCGCCACTGACGAAGGCCACGACCTTAGCGCCGGAGCCTTGTGCCTGCAGCAAGTAGGAAGCGAAGTCGCTTGTTCCGAGTGGATGCCAGACGGCGCCGAGAACCTTGCCTCCTTTTTCATTGACCACGCTGGTTGCGTCCCGCACCATCGCGCGCCCAAAGGCATAATCAGCCGCGACAAAATACCAGGATTTTGCGCCCTGGTCGAAAACGGCCGAAGCGGTACTCCGGGCCGCGGACAAGGTATTGAATGTCCATTGGAAGGTTGTCGGACTACACGACTTTCCGAGGATGTCCGAAGCGCTCGCACTTGAGAATATCGCTATCTGGTTCTTTTGGCGTGCAATTTCCTGGACAGCGAGAGCGATCGAAGACACCGGTACGTCGAAGATAGCCGAAACGCCATCAGCGTCGTACCAGCGACGCGCTATGGCTGCTCCAATGTCGGGCTTACCCTGATGATCGGCAACGACCACTTCAATAGGTCTGCCCAGCACACTGCCGCCGGCGTCCTCGACCGCCAAACGAGCCGCGATGACGGAGCCGGGCCCTGCCAGGTCTGCATAAATGCCACTCTGGTCGTTGAGCACACCGATTTTGATGGGGTTTGGTGATTGAGCATCAGCTGTGCTCGCCAGAAGCGAAAGCACCAAGGCGCAAAACGTCAAGCGTATCACGACTTTCCTCCTCCCTGTTTGTTTGAGCCCTTACCGGCGCTCAGCTGATGCCGCGCATGGCCTCTCGCGATGGGTCCAACCCTTGGGGATGGATCCACCATGCGCTCCGCACCGTCATCAGTTCGAGCGCGGCTAAATCATATTTTATATATCAAGTCAAATATTTATATATGAAATTTGTATGGATCCGCATAAAACTTCTTTTTCGGTCGTTCGAAATACCGAGCGCGTTGGCGACGGCTTAGGGCTTGTGATGTGCGGAAGGCTGTCTGTATCGTAGGAACGAAAACGCGTTGTGCGCGGTCACGTTCTCCCCTGGATTGGACAATGAAAAAAACGACTAAACTAACCAAATCACCGAGAAGGGTAGCGAAGGCTGCGCCTCCTTCCGGGCCGACATATTCCGCACCGGCTCTTGAAAAAGGGCTCGATATTCTGGAGGTGCTGTGTCGCTCCAACCTGCCGCTATCGCAGACCTCAATAGCTGAGGAACTCGGGCGAAGTGTTAGCGAAATTTACCGTATGCTCGCATGCCTGATGCACCGGGGCTATGTGCTCAATATCAGCGACACATATGCGATCACCACAAAGCTATTCGAGCTTGCGCACAGCAATCCACCGACAAACCGGCTCCTTCTTGAGGCTGGCCCGATCATGCAGGAGCTATCGTCAGAACTTGAGCAATCGTGCCATCTCACCGTTTATAACCAGGGCCGGCAGATAGTAATTGCCAAGGTCGATAATCCGGGTGGCATGGGCTATAGCCTTCGAGTGGGTGCCGAACTCGACGTCCTTGTTTCTGCCTCCGGACGAGCGCTCCTGGCTTTTCAGGACCCAGAAACGACAGAGCTTCGGATCCGGGAGTCGGTCCGGCGCCGTCACGAACATTCCAACATAGACATCGACGCAATTCTAGAATCGGTACGCAAGCGCGGCTTCGAGTCGATCGTCAGCCTGCAAATCAAAGGACTTCACGCGGTGGGGTATCCCATCTTTGATACTCAGCACCGTGCGATTGCAGCATTGACAGTCCCCTATGCTGAACGTCTGGACTTAAACAACCGGAAGACAGTGAAGGATGTGGAAGTTGCGCTTGGAAAAGCGGCCCGCACCTTGTCGGAGCGAATGGGTTGGCGCGACGGAGTTTCATCAGGCTTTCTCCGAGAGCCAACTGACACTTCGATCATTTCGAAGGGGCGCCAACGGGCGATCCGTCGCTAGAACCTAGCTGACCTTCAAACGTCGCCTTTCATGATCCCCCGACTCGGGCGACGCCGAAAGCTCCTTGGGCTTTCGCCGTGGAAGCCACGGCAATGCCGTCGCAAGCCATTGATTCGACTACCGTAACGACAATGCATTTACAGTTTTCATTTTCCGGTCGCGAGAACGCATGGCCTATAGTTCGTTTTTCATAGGTGATTTATTGACTTCGTATATGAATTACCCTAATCCTCGCGCCAACAAACGAGGGAGGAATACTCAATGCTGATGAAGCAGAAGGTGTGCGTCGTTACAGGCGCGGCGTCTCCTCAGGGAATTGGCAACGCCACAGCCCGTATGTTGGCCGCGAATGGAGCCCATGTTGCGCTGATCGACGTCAGCGCGAACGTGGGTGACGCAGCCCGGAAGATCGCCGCGGATCATCCGGCATCATCAATCCTGGCGGTTGAGTGCAACATCGCTTCGCCCACGGCCTGCGAGGAAGCGACAGTAAAGATTAAGAGCGCGTTCAATCGTGTTGACGCCCTTGTTCACTGCGCCGGCATTATCCGCTCCGGCACCTATGACAAGATCGATGGCAAGGACTTTGACGAGGTAATCGCCGTCAATCTGAAAGGCGCCTTCAACATCATTCGTGCCTTTGCGTCCATGATGGTCGCGCAAGGCAACGGGTCGATTGTCAATATCGCCTCGGTCGCAGCGCAGCGCGGCGGCGGCTTGGTCGGCGGCGCCCACTATGCAGCGTCGAAAGGCGGGGTGCTCAGCCTGACCAAGTCTTTGGCGCGCGAACTCGGTCCCCTGGGCGTTCGCGTGAACGCAATTTGTCCATCCTTGATTGAAACCGATTTCGTAACCAGCGCTGTCTCAAAGGATCGCATCCGCGATCTGATGGCCGCCGTACCGCTCGGCCGAGCCGGCCGACCGGAAGAGGTTGCCGCAGCCTGCATGTTCCTCGCTTCCGATCTGTCATCCTACATCACCGGCGCCACGCTGGATGTAAATGGCGGCAGCCATATCCACTGAGGTCAAAGTCTAAGGAGATCAACCATGACAACGCAATTCCATCACATCAACTTGTGCGCCAAAGACCCCTCCGATCTGGAAAATTTCTACAAGGACGTGCTCGAACTTTCCGAGAGCAACGCCTACACCGGCAATCAAAAACAGATCAAGAACCAAGGCTATGGCGGACGCGTGGCTTTCCTGACGGATGGCCAAAGCGAAATGCACTTGTCCACCCTCGATCTGAACGTCGCGTTTCGCACCAAGCAGCCCATCAACCCTCTTGAGCGCGGCCATATCGCTTTCCGGACGGATGACATCGAAGGCATTAAGCGCCGTCTGACAGAGCGCGACGTGCCCTTTGCCGATTTCGGCGCGTGGGCCATCGAAGGATGGCATCAAATTTTCTTCCACGATCCCGAGGGCAACATCGTCGAGGTTCACCAAGTCGGTGAACCCGCCAAAAAGTCCGACGTCAAGTAACTCGAGGCAAGCTGCGAAGCGCAGCCATGGACGGACCGCAGCATCTTCGCTGCGGCTTGTTACAATCGCCTGCTGGCTGAGCCCGATCAAACTCGCGAGCGTGTGTTCGATACGCGGGACAGGATACTCGCGTGTAAATCGATTGAATCTGGGAGGAAATGGATAGTGTCAGCGATAGATTATGATGTCTTGAATAGGCGAACGCCAAGAGAGTCGAAGAAAATATCGCCCATGGCGCGACGCGCTGCCATCAGCAGCACTCTCGGCTCGGCGCTTGAGTGGATCGACTTCACGGCCTACGGCGCCGTGGCGGCGACGGTACTGCCTACACAATTCTTTCCAACAATGGATCCAAGCACTGCTGTCCTGGCTTCCTTTGCCACTTTCGGCGTCGGCTTCTTCGCCCGCCCCGCCGGCGGCGTGTTACTCGGCATCCTGGGAGATCGGATCGGGCGCAAGGAAGTGTTATTATACACTTTGATCCTGATGGGCGTCGCCTCGTTCCTGATCGGCGTGTTGCCAACCTACGCCAGCATCGGACTATGGGCACCCGGTCTCCTTGTGTTTCTTCGCTTCCTTCAAGGTTTCGCTCTCGGCGGTGAATCGACGGGCGCGCAACTTCTGACGATGGAACACGCGCCCGCTGATCGGCGGGGCTTTTTTGGGTCCTTGATCAACGTCGGTGCGCCGACGGCACAAGTCCTCTCAAACGGATTGTTGTTTCTGATTGCGGCAACGATGACCTCCGAGCAGTTCATGAGCTTCGGCTGGCGCATCCCGTTCCTGATGAGTATCGTGCTGGTCGTGCTGGGCGTCTATATCCGTCTCAAGGTGGAGGAAACGCCGGCATTTCAGCACATGAAGGAGCACCAGAAAGCAGCCAAGCCGGGCGATCATCGCCGAGCATCGATGAAATCGGTCCTTCGGACTCACGGCGGCACAGTTCTGCGATTGCTGATGTACTGGGCTGCTCCATCCGCTTGCTTCTACGTCGTGACCGTTTTCTCGCTCGGATACCTGACGAAAACGGTAGGCATCTCAAATCAGACCGCTTTCCTGTGCCTGACCGGTGCAAATTTGGTTGCGATCTTGACTACTCTCATTGCGGGCGCCGCAAGCGATCGTTTCGGCCGAAAGCCACCCGCAATCCTCGCTTCGCTCGTCATGATAGCAATCGCGCTTGCTTATTTCCCATTACTGGGAACTGGCAACGGGATTGTAGTCTTCGTCGCCATGTCCATCTTTATTGGTGCGATCCAGGCCCAAGCGGTATCCTGCCCGCGTTTTTCGCCGAGCCTTTCCCGACCTCTGTCCGGTATACCGGCTCCGCATTGGCTTATACCGGCGCGAACCTGGCATTTTCGGGTCCATCACCCTTTTTTGCGGCCTGGCTGATGCAGACGTCCGGCGGACAGGTTTGGACTCTCACGGCCATGTGCGTGACGGTCATCTTGGTTTCGTTCATCGCGCTGCTGATTAGTCCCGAAACGCGTTACGTCGATCTGGATCGTGACGAATAGGTACCGCGGCGTATGCGGCCAACGGTTAAGCCCATAAATGAAGTTGCGTGACATCAAATGAATGACTTGAGACCGATCGATGATCTCCACCGTCCTGTTGCGCGCCAAGAGACATGCAACCTCGCGACCGTTCGGCGCATCGCCGCGATGCTGGATCAGGATCCGGACAAATGGTCCGAAGGCGAATTGTTGCCGCGCGGCTGGCAGTTCATTCTGCTTGGCGCGGACACGAAACGGTCAGAACTGCGTGAAGACGGCTTTCCCGGACTTGGCGTTTCGCTGCCGGATCTCGGCTTACCTCGCCTGATGCTGGGAGGTCGTACTGTGCGCTACAATGGCGATATTCGGATCGGCGCTATCTTGCACAGGGAAAGTCAGATTCAGAAGCTCACCCGCAAGGAAACGGCGAATGGGCCCATGGCTTTCGTAACGGTGACGCACGCCCTTCATGCCGCCGAGGGACAGGATCCCGTCCTTGTGGAGACGCAAAACTACATCCTTTTAGGCGCCAGGCCCGCCGGTCGGAAAGCGACGAACTCCGCCGCCGTGATGCGGCCCGGCACCATGACGCGCATCGTGCCAGACGAGACGTTGCTGTTTCAGTATTCTGCGCTTGGGTTCAACTCCCACAAGATTCATCTCGATCGGAATTTTGCGCGCGAGACGGAGGGTTTCCCGGACCTGGTGGTCAACGGCGGTCTCGCGACGCTGCTGCTTACGGAATTCCTCCGGCTTGAGCTCAAGGGTGCACTGACGTCTCTCACGGCAAAACATGTAGGCCGCTGTTCTGCGGCCGTCCGATCTCGCTTTGGGGGGAACGGCAGAATGACGCGTGGCTACTGCGTGCGTTCGACGACAATGGCGTCCTGGCTGTGGATATTGAGGCGCGGCCATGACACTGGGCAGCTCGCAACTTCGGCGCCGCGTCCCGATTGGGACCGACGCTGAACTACCCCAAGGACATCTTAACCACGACAGGGGGAGTAAAACCCGATGACCGGGCAGCCACTTGAGGGAGTTCGGGTCCTGGATCTCACCAGCGTGGTGGTCGGCCCAGGATGCACCTGGCGTCTCGGCCAGTATGGCGCAGAGATCATCAAAGTCGAGGCGCCGGAGGGAGATCTCATGCGCGGGCTCGGCGGGCTCTCGCCAACGGGACAGCATTCGGGTGCCTACTTGCATCTAAATCGCGGCAAGCGAAACCTCTGCCTTGATCTGAAGAAGGCTGGCGCCGCAGCCGTGATGGAAAAGCTCGTCGCCAGGTCAGACATCATAGTTGCCAATATGCGGCCGCGGGCTCTTGAGCGGCTCGGGCTGGACGCAAAAACCATCCGAGCTAAACATCCCGAGAAAATCTACTGTCTGATCACTGGCTACGGCACTGATGGTCCTTATGCCGGACGGCCCACGTATGACAGCGTGGTGCAGGGGGCAAGCGGCATGGCCGGGTTGACCCTCGTCAGGGATGGCCAACCCGCCTACGTGCCGATGATGATCTGCGATCACGTCGCCGGCGAGATTGCGGCCGGCGCAATCCTTGCCGCGCTCGTCAAGCGCAATAAACAGGGGATTGGAAGTACGCTCGAAGTCCCGATGTTCGAGACTATGGCAGCTTTCGTGATGCAGGAGCATCTTGCGCAAATCAGTTTCGATCCAGCTGTCGGTCCTCCTGGCGATCAGCGCCTGCTCAATCCGCACAATAAGCCGTTGCGAACGGCAGATGGCTGGATTGCCGTAACAATCAATACCGATCCCCAAGTGCGAGCCTTCCTGCAGGCAGTCGGTCGCAACGAGGTGCTGGGCGACGAGCGCTTTGCAACAGTGGCCGCTCGCGCGCTCAACGTGAAGGAATGGTTTGTCGTCCGCGGCGCTGCGCTCTCGAGCAAAAGCACGGCGGAGTGGCTGGCGATATTCCAGGCTGTAGACATCGCAGCAATGCCCGTTCACAGCCTTGAGACTTTGCGTAG
>Ga0193729_1001552_pt1 | contig 11685 bp, 8 predicted proteins | sample U1c2metaG_FD_143036 | JGI IMG/M metagenome (GOLD analysis project Ga0193729, IMG submission 143036) | Soil microbial communities from a riparian zone of the East river system, Colorado, United States - U1c2 | ecosystem: Environmental > Terrestrial > Soil > Riparian zone | place: USA: East River... | reverse complement strand
TGCTGCTCGCCGGCGGGACGCTCGGGGCATGCGGAGGTGGCAGCAGCGCCTCCGATGCCGTGCCCAAGAGCACGCCCGACATCACGCCTCCGAACGACACGAGCGCTGAAAAGGCCGCGGTGCAGACGACCTCGACGTCCACCTCGGCGAGCAAAACGACCACCTCCGAAAGCCCCTCCAACGAATCCGGCGGCAACGAAGCGACCGAAGAACCGACCAGCGGCGGCAGCTCGAGTGGCGCCGGCGAAGAAAGCAGCGCCTCGGGTGGCGCGTCGGCCGAAGAAAAAGAAAGATCGAGCGAAAAATCAGCCGCCGGCTCGAGTCCCACCGGCGGCGCCGGCGCGCCGACCGGCAAATAGCCGCAGCAGCGCCGCCCAGCGGCGTGCTATGGGGTTGAGACCAGGGTTGCGCTGTATGTCAAGCGCGCTGTCTGATAGAGGCAGAAGTACTGCACGGAGCTTCCGATCGACGTGTGCGTGCTCTGCGCGCTCGTGCTGGCGCACTGGCGCCTGGCGCGGCTCGCGCGCCATGAGGTGTCCTTGCCAAAGCCCAACGCCAGCGCGGGTGCCCAGGTCGGGACGGTCATCGCCACGACGTCGCCCTTTTTCACCGCGATCGTCCGTTCGAGCGGGAACTGGGCCGTCTTGCCGAAGTACGGCTGCAGCTTAACGGTCGGGCTCGAGGCGATCAGCTTCCACGTGAGTTTCGGCTTCTGCGCGCGCAAGATCGCGACCCCGGCTTCCGCGACGCCACCCTCGTTCGCGTTGAAGAACTTGATCTGCGTGGCGTTGGGCTTTCCGAGCATGACCGTCCAGGCGACGATCGAGCCGCTCCGCGGAACGGTCATCAGCGTCGTGTTCTTGGCCACCTTGAGTTGAAAGCCCGTCGTGCGGCTGACCGCCAGGCAGGGGCTGGCGGGACAGCTGGGCACCGTTTCGGGGCTGGTCGTCGGCGGGATCACGCCGACTTCGGCGAGCGTGGCGGGGGCGACCGCGGGAAGCGCGAGGGCAAGCACGAGGATCGCGAAGATGGCCGGGTATGTGCGTTTCATCATTGCCATTCAACACGAGTCCGGGCCAGATGTAGCGATTTCACCATTTCGCTATGCCGGCCCGAGTTCCTGCGCGGCGACGGCGATCTCCTGTGGATCGCCCGCCGCGGGCACCCATGGAAGCCTCAGCGAATCGCCCTCATAGCGGGGGATCACATGGATGTGGAAGTGGAAGACGGTCTGAAAGGCAACCGCGCCGCAGGAGTTCAGGAGGTTCACGCCGTCGGCACCCAAGCGCTTCTTCATGCGCCTCGTGAGTCGCTGGGCCGCGAGCGCCGCAGCCGCAAGGTCCTCCGGCTCGACGCTCAGCAAGTCGGCGGAGTGCACACGCGGGATCACAAGGGCGTGGCCGCGCGTGGCGGGGGCGATGTCCATGAATGAGATCGTCCGCTCGTCTTCATCGATGATCGTCGCGGGCAGCTCGCCCGCGAGGACCTTGCAGAAGATGCAGTCGGGGTCGGCCATCGTGAGCGGAAGCCTATTCGGATCGGTCACGCACGGCTGCCCTACGGCAGCTTCCTGGCATAGGAGAGCGCCTGCTCGCGCGTCGCCACCTCGCCGGCGTATTGAGCCTCGGCGAGTTCCTTCAGCAGCTCTCCCACGCGCGGCCCCGTGGCGATGCCCAGCTCGTCCGCCAGCTCGTCGCCGCGCAAGAGCGGCGCGGGCGGGCCCTCGGCGCGCCAGCGCAGAGCGTCGGCGAGCATCGTCCGTGCGACGCTCATGTGCGCGTCTATCGACTCGCGCGCGCGCTCGCCGCGCGTCGCCAGGCGATCGGCCACCGACAGCAGCGTGACATCGACCTCGACCGGCGAGCAGGTGCGCAGGTAGCCATAGACGGTCCTGCGCGCAAGAGGTTGCGGCTCGTGCACGAGGAAGCCGAGTCGCAGGTGGTGGCGCACGAGCGCTGCGACGTGCGCGCGCAGGCGCTCGCTCGTGCGCAGCCGACCCAGCACCGCGCGCGCCACTGCCGCGCCGCGGTCGTCGTGGCCGATGAACGTCACGCGGCCGTCATCAGGGCGAACCGCGCGCGTGAGGGGCTTGGCCGCGTCATGCAGCAGCGCGCCCCAGCGCAAGGCGTCGCGGCGCGCGAGGCCGTCGGCGAGCGGCTCGGCCAGCAGCGCCGCCAGCTCCGCTCGATGGCCCTCTATCACTGCACCCGCCTCGGTATCGGCGCGCAGCTGTCCGTCGGCGCCCAGATCCGTCAGCGCGATCGTCCGATCAAGCACCTCGAGCGTGTGCCCATACACGTCCGTGTGATGGAACCGATTCTGCTCGACCCCTCGCAAGGCATCGAGCTCCGGCAGCACGACCGCCGTGGCGCCGATCTCCGCCAGCAGCTCCAATCCGCGCAGCGCTTGCGGCGCGGCGATGATCCGGCGCAGCTCCGCGAACACGCGCTCGGGCGAGCAGTTGGCGAGCCGGCCGGCGTGCTCTGCAGCGAGGCGTCGCGTGTCGGGCTCGGGCTCCAGGTCCAGCTCGATCGCGACACGCGCCAGGCGCAGCACGCGCAGGGGATCCTCCGCGAAAGCGCTTGGCGAGGCCATCCGCAGCCGGCGGGCCTCCAGATCCTGCAGGCCGCCGAGCGGGTCGATCGGCTCGCCCCCAGCGATCGGCTCGGCGATCGCGTTGACCGTGAAGTCGCGTAGGGCAAGATCGACCTCCAGCGATCCGCCGCGCATCGGCTCGACGTCGACCTGCCACGAGGAGTCGCGGGCAGCCACCCGCCAGGCGCCGAAGTCCTCCGACAGCGCGAAGCAGGCCGCCCGTCCGGCGGCGCGGGCGATCGCTCGCGCCGCGGCAGCAGGGTCGCCGTCGACGATCACGTCGAGATCCACCGTCGTGCGACCGAGCAGGCGGTCGCGGATCGCACCGCCCACCAGCCACGCCGGTCGCCCGGCCAACGCGGCGCGGGCGGCCTGCTCGAGGGCCTCGCCGTCGCGGTGGTAGACGCGTGGGACGCGCGGGGTGAGCAGGCAGGTGATCTCGTAGTTGATCGTGTCCAGGCGCCGGGCGAGGTCCTCCGCGGTGATCCGCTCGTTTCCCTGGAAGCCGATCAGGATCGCGGGCTCACCGCGCAGGCGCTCGGCGCTCGCAGCGGCCCCCAGGTCGATCGTCACGTTGTCCATGCTGACCGTTCCCACGAGTGGGTAGCGGCGACCGCCGATCAACACGTCGCCATTGTTGGAGAGCCCTCGCCGCACCCCGTCGCCGTACCCGATCGGCAGGACCCCCAGGTAGGTGTCGCGCTGCGCGACGAAGCGCCGTCCGTAGCCGGCGCTCTCGCCCGCCCGGCATGCCTTGACCTCCGCCACGTAGGAGCTCAGCTCGAGCACCGGCTCGAGCGCCCGCGTGGCCGGGTCGAGGCCGAACGGGTCCATCCCGTAGATGGCGATCCCGCAGCGCACCATGTCGAACTGCGCGTCGGCGTCGCGCAGCATCGCAGCGCTGTTCGCCGCGTGCACGATCAGCTCTGGCTGCTCGACCTTCATCTCGCGGGCCCAGCGGGCAAACGTGTCGAGCTGCCGCGCGAAGAATCCGTCGTCCTGCAAATCGTCCGCGGTGGCGAAATGCGACATCAGGCCGACCGGCTGCACTCCGCGCGTCCCGCGCGCGGCGGCGAGCACCCGCGAGGCCTCGCCGGAGTCGCGCGTGCCCAGGCGCCCCATGCCCGAGTCGAGCTTGACGTGCACACGCCCGCCGCCGGCTTCCGCGACCGCGCGCACGTAGCGCTCGCTCCACACCACCACGTCGGCGTCGACGGCGAGCGCCTCGCGCACCTCCGACAGGCTGAGCGCGCCCATCACCAGGATGTGCGCGTCACGCAGGCCGGCCTCGCGCAGCTCGCGCGCCTCCTGCGCGCTCGCGACCGCCAGCCAGCTCGCGCCGCCAGCCAGCGCCGCGCCGGCGCTGTGAGCTGCACCATGGCCGTACCCGTCGGCCTTCACGACCGCACACAGCTCCGCCCCCGCACGCAGCTCCGAGCGCAGGCGCGAGCAGTTGCGTTCGAGCGCAGCCAAGTTCACGCTCGCCTGCGCCCGTGGAGCGCTCACGCGCCAGCTCCAGTGCGTGCGGCGGGCAGCGCGGCGATCACGTCTCCGGCGATCACTCCCTCGGCTGCGCCCTCGCGGCGCGCGGCCTCACGGCCGGCGGCGACGTGCAGCCAAACCCCCGCCGCGGCGGCGCCGAACGCCTCCAGTCCCTGCGCCAGCAGAGCGGCGACGACGCCCGTGAGCACGTCGCCGGTGCCGGCTGTCGCAAGCGCCGGGCTGCCTCCCGGGCTGACCGCGACGCGCCCGTCCGGGTCCGCGATCAGCGTGTCGTCGCCCTTCAACACGACGATCGCCGCGGCCTTCTCCGCGGCGGCGCGCACGTGGCGCAGGCGCTCGCGTTCGATCTCCTCGCTGTCCAGCTGCAGCAGCCGGCCGAGCTCGCCCGCGTGCGGCGTGAGCACCGTGGGCGCGCGTCGCTTCGACAGATCGCCCAGCAGGCCCGCGTGGGCGTTCAGGCCATCGGCGTCGAGCACCATCGGCGCTTCGACCTCGCGCGCGAGGAGGCGGGCGAAGGCGATCGCCCCCTCGCCGCGCCCGATCCCCGGTCCGAGCGCCAGCGACCCGTCCGGCCTGATGTTCTCGAGCACACCAGCGACCGCGGCGACCGTCAGTTCACCCTCGCGGTCGGCCATGCCGCGCGTCATCAGCTCGGCCGGCGCGGCGCTCGCGACGACGTCCTGCAGAGATGCGGGAACGCACGCCGTCACGTACCCCGCGCCTGTCCGCATGCTCGCGCGGGCCGCCATCTGCGGCGCGCCGATCAACCCGCGCGAGCCGCCGGCGACGAGCACGTGACCGGAGGTGAACTTGGTCGACGCCGCGCGTCTGCGGGGAAGCCGCTCGAGCACCGACGGCGCTATCAGCCCGATCTCGGCCTCGACCGGCGCGCCACGCGGAATCCCGATGTCGATCGTCTGCACCTCGCCCGCGTGCGCCTTGCCCGGTCTGATCCACAAGCCCGGCTTGGCCGCATGGAAGGTGACCGTGACCGCCGCGAGCACGGCTCGTCCCGACACGGCGCCCGTCGAGGCGTCGACGCCGCTTGGCACGTCCACGCTCACGACCGGCGCTCCCGCGGAGCCCACCGCGTCGATCGCCTCGGCTATCGCGCCGTGGGGCTCTCCGGCGAAGCCCGTCCCCAGCAGCGCATCGACGATCAGCGCGGCGCCGTCCAACGCACCGGCGTCAAGCCGAACGGGCGGCTCGCCCGGCAGGCGATCGAGGTTCTCGCGCGCATCGCCCTCGTAGTCCTGCGGGGGCGCGACGCATACGACCGTGACCTGGCGGCCGGCCTCGCGCAGCAGACGCGCGGCCACCAGCCCGTCTCCTCCGTTGTTGCCCTTGCCGCATACGACGGCCACCAGACCATCGGGGGAGTGGACCTCGACGGCACGCGCGACACCAGCCCCCGCCCGCTCCATCAAATCGAGGCCGGGCACGCCCTGACCGTCGATCGCCCAGCGATCGATCGCGCGCATCGCCTCGGCGTCGGGAAGCGGGATCAGCCAGTCGGGCAGCGTCTTCACGAACGCGATGCTAGATGCTCACTCCGCGCGAGGCGCGGAATGCCGAGCTACTCCACCGTTACGGTCTTCGCCAGGTTGCGCGGCTGGTCGACGTTCAGCCCGCGGTGGCGGGCGATCGCGTAGGCGAGCAGCTGCAGCGGGATGACCGCGAGGATCGGCTGCAGCATCCAGTCGGTCGCCGGCACGGCGATCGACTCGTCGACGTGCGCCTCGACGACGCCGTCGCCGGACGTGCACACGGCGATCACGTGCGCACCGCGTGCGCGCGCCTCCTGGATGTTCGAGATGAGCTTGTCGAGCACCGGGGAGCGCGTGGCCACGCAAACGACCGGCGTGGCCTCGTCGAGCAGCGCGATCGGCCCGTGCTTCATCTCGCCCGCGGCATAGGCGTCGGTGGAGATGTAGGAGATCTCCTTCAGCTTCAGCGCCCCCTCGAGGGCCACCGGAAGGCCGACATGGCGGCCGATGTACAGGAAGAACTCGGCGTTCCAGCATTTCTCGGCGATCGCCTCGGTGCGCGCCTCGCAGTCCTCGATCAGCTCATCGATGCTGTGCGGCAGGCGCTTGAGCTCGCCGACCAGCTCGGTGATCCGCTCGGCCGGCAGCGTGCCGCGCAGCTCCGCCAGGCGCAGCCCAAGCAGGTACATGACGGCCACCTGACAGACGAACGTCTTCGTCGCGGCGACTCCGATCTCCAGCCCGGCGCGCGTGTAGAGGACGCCATCGGCGTCGCGCGTGGCCTGCGAGCCCCGCGTGTTGGTGATCGCCAGCACCGTCGCGCCGCGCTCGCGCGCCAGGCGCATCGCGGCCAGCGTGTCGGCGGTCTCACCCGATTGCGAGATCCCGATCACCAGGTCGCCCGGGCCGACGACGGGATTGCGGTAGCGATACTCCGAGGCGATGTCCAGTTCGACTGGCACGCGCGCCCATTCCTCGAGCGCGTAACGGCCGATCAGGCCGGCATGGTAGGCGGTTCCGCAGGCGACGACGACGATCCGTCCGACGCCCGCGAGGATCGCCTCGTCGAGGGCCCCCTCCTCGTCGAGGTCGACGCCGTCGCCGCGCGCCGTGCGGTCGAAGATCGTGTCGGCCAGCGCATCGGCCTGTTCGTGAATCTCCTTCAGCATGAACGTGTCGAAGCCGCCCTTCTCGGCGGTCTCCTGGTCCCAGTCGACCCGTTCCACCGGGCGCTGCACCTCCTCGCCGGAGGCGGTCGTGATGCGCACGCCCTCGGGACGCAGGATCACTATCTCGCCGTTCTCCACATACTGCACCTGACGCGTCTGGGCAAGGAACGCCGGCACCGCCGAGGCGACGAACTGCTCGCCCTCGCCGCGGCCGATGATCAGCGGGCACTCCTTGCGCGCCCCCACGAGCAGCGCGGGCTCGTCAAGGCTCATCGCGACGAACGCGTAGTGGCCCTCGAGCTCGGCGTACGCCGAGCGCACGGCGGCGGCCAGGTCATCCGTGTAGTGCTCGGCGATCAGGTGGGCGATCACCTCGGCGTCCGTCTCGGAGGTGAACACGCTCCCCCGCGCCATCAGGCGCTCCTTCAGCGCCATGTAGTTCTCGACGATCCCGTTGACGACGACGTGGATGCGATCGCCGCTGTCGTAGTGCGGGTGTGCGTTCTCCTCGCTGACCCGCCCATGCGTCGCCCAGCGCGTGTGGCCGATGCCGGTGGTCGCCGGCTTGGGCGCCACGGCCACCGCGCCGTTGCGTTGGCCGATCGCATCCTGACCGCCGAGCTTCGCCTGCAGCGCGCTCAGGTTGCCCACGGCCCTGACCGCCTCGATGTGACCGTCGGCGATCACAGAGATACCGGCGGAGTCGTAACCGCGGTACTCGAGCTTGCTCAGGCCCGCGAGCAGCAGATCCCGGACCGGGCGCCCGCCGACGTAGCCAACGATGCCGCACATCGCATCGAAGATACCAGCGCCCCTCAGCCCAGCTCGGCCTGCACCAGCGCCACCAGCCGCTCGCAGACGTCCCGCGCCTCCTGCTCGCTCGGTGCCTCGACCATCACCCGCACGAGCGGCTCCGTGCCACTCGGGCGCACGAGCACCCGTCCGCGTCCGACGAGCTCCTGCTCGGCGGCGCGCACCGCGTGATCGACGCCCGCGGCCTGCGCCAGCGCCTCGCGGTCGCGCACGCGAACGTTGACCAGCCGCTGGGGCAGCTTGGCCATCGCTCGGCGCTCGCTCAGGTCGCGGCCCTGCAGCGCCTCCATCGTCAACAGGGCGCTGGCGATGCCGTCGCCCGTGCGGTTGAAGCCCATCTCGATGATGTGCCCCGACTGCTCGCCGCCCAGCACCCAGTCGCGCGCGCGCAGCTCCTCGAGCACGTAGCGGTCGCCGACATTCGTCGTCGCGACCGCGACGCCCGCCTGCTCCATCGCCGAGTGAAAGCCGTAGTTGGTCATGACGGTCACGGCCACTCCGTTGCCGCCGAGGCGTCCGGCGTCGCGCAGGTGCAGCGCCGCGAGCGCCAACAGCTCGTCGCCGTCGACCACCCGCCCGAGGCGGTCGACGGCCAGCACGCGATCGCCGTCGCCGTCGAACGCGAAGCCAAGGGAATGAGCGCCCGCGAGCACCTGCTGCGCGAGCGCCGCGACGTGTGTGGAGCCGCAGCCGGCGTTGATGTTGCGACCGTCCGGATGGTCGGCGATGACGCTCACCTTCGCCCCCAGCCGCCGGAAGATCTCCGGCGCGACCTGGTAGGTGGCGCCGTTGGCGCAGTCCAGCAACACGTCCAGCCCGCTCAGGTCCAGTTCGGCGAAGCGCGTGTGCAGCTCGCGCAGGTAGTCCTCCGGCGCGCCGCGCAGCTCGCGCACGCGCCCGATCGAAGCTCCCGCCGCCTGCGGCTCACGCTCGAGCACGCGCTCGATCGTCCGCTCGGTGTCGTCGGAGAGCTTGTAGCCGTCGCTCGCGAAGAACTTGACGCCGTTGTCGTGATAGGGGTTGTGCGAGGCCGACAGCACGGCCGCGAGGTCGAAGCCGTAGCGCCCGAGCAAGAGCGGCGCGGCAGGCGTCGGCAACACGCCGCCGAGCAGCGCGTCCCCACCTGCCGAGCTGACGCCCGCCGCGAGCGCCGCCTGAAGCATCTCGCCCGACTCGCGCGTGTCGCGGATCACCAGCACCTGGGGGCGCTCGGTCCCCGTCTGCTCCGTCGCCGCGCGGCCCAGCGCGAGCGCAAGCTCGGCGGTCAGGAACTCACCGGCGAGCCCGCGAACACCGTCGGTCCCGAACAGCTTGCGGGCCATGCTTCCGCGGCCGCGGCTAGCGCTTGGAGAACTGCGGCCGCTTGCGCGCCTTCTTCAGGCCGGCCTTCTTGCGCTCCTTCGCGCGCGAGTCGCGCGTCAGGAAGCCCCGGCGCTTCAGCTCGCCTCGCAGGTTCGGGTCGGCCTCGAGCAGCGCGCGCGAGACGCCGTGGCGCAGCGCCCCGGCCTGCGCGGAGATGCCGCCGCCGTGCAGCCGGGCGACGACGTCCATCTTCTCCTGATAGCCGACCGTCTCGAGCGGCTGGCGGATGTTCCGCTGCAGCGTGTTGCGTGGGAAGTGCTCCTCCAGCGTGTGGCCGTTGACCAGGTAGGTGCCCTTGCCGGGCCGCAGCGTGACTCGCGCGATCGCAGTCTTGCGCTTGCCCGTCGCGCGGTAGCGCGCGCCCGCCGCCAGGTCGATCGCCGCGGTGGCGATCGGCTCGCTGAGTGTCCCCTCGCGCTCCTCCTCGCCCTCGACCTGCGGCCGCTCGGCCTCCTCGCCCTCGACCGCGTAGGGGTCCTCGTAGCCAACCTCGCCTCGCCCGAGCGGGTCTGCGCCCTCGGGGACGATGTCCACCTCCAGGTGCGCGCCGGGCACGGACGGCTTGACGCGTGGTGCCGCCTCCGCGTTCGCCTCCGTGTCGTCGTCCTCGTCCACGGCCGCCTGCACCGCGACCTCGTCCTCTGCCTCCTGCAGCGCCTCCAGTGGCGCGTCCTCGGCCACACCCGCGATCTCGATCGCATCCTCGCTGGGCGCCGCGTGGCCCTCGCCGCCGGGCTCGGCGGTCGCCGGCTCCGGCGGCCCATGCTCCTCGGGCGCGTCGCGCGCCTCCTCGGAGGCCTCGAGCGCTGCATCCTCAGCCGAGCCGGCGATCTCCGCCGCCTCCTCGCTCGGGACCGCGTGCCCCGCGGTCTCGGCGGTCGGCTCGGCGCCCTCTCCCTGTGCCTGCTCACTCTCCGGCGGTGTCTCCGGCGTCTCCTCGTCGGCCATCAGCGCTCGATCTCCAAAGGTTGCGGTTTCTGCGCGACGTGCGGGTGCTCGGGCCCGGCGTAGATCTTCAACTTCGTCAGCTGCTTGCGCGCCAGGCGATTGCGCGGCATCATCCCTTTCACGGCCAGCCTGATGATCTCCTCGGGCCGCCTCGCCAGCATCTCCTCGAACGTGCGCGAGCGCAGGCCGCCGGGATAGCCCGAGTGGCGGTAGTAGCGCTTGTCGGCGCGCTTGTTGCCCGTCACATGAACCTTCTCGGCGTTCACGACCACGACGAAGTCGCCCGTGTCCACGTGCGGCGTGTACTCCGCCTTGCGCTTGCCCCGCAGCACGTCGGCGATCTGCGTCGCAAGGCGCCCGAGCGTCTTGCCGTTCGCGTCGACCACCAACCAGTTGCGCTCGCGATCGGTCGGCTTCGCTACGTAGGTCTTTGTCGAGGGGGCCATAAACGTGAAAACGGCCACGCTGTCCGATCTCCGATCGGTCGCGCGGCGAAGTGCAACATCATAGGCGAATCGGGCCCACTGCGTAAGGGCAGCTCAGCACGGATCCAGGCCGACGGCCTGGGCTACTCCCACTCGATCGTGCCCGGAGGCTTCGAGGTGATGTCGAGCACCACGCGGTTGACCTCGCGCAGCTCGTTGATCATCCGCGAGGCGATCCCCTCAAGCAGGTCGTAGGGCAACCTGGCCCAATCGGCGGTCATCGCGTCGTCGCTGGTCACTGCGCGTAGGACCACCACGTATCCGTAGGTGCGCTCGTCGCCCTGCACGCCGACCGTGCGCACGTCGGGCAGCACGCAGAAGGACTGCCACAGCTCGCGGTACAGGCCGGCCTTGCGGATCTCCTCCTGCAGGATGTGGTCGGCCTCACGCAGCACGTCCAGGCGCTCCTTCGTCGCTTCGCCCCCGACGACGCGGATCGCCAGGCCGGGGCCGGGAAACGGCTGGCGCCAGACCAGGCGCTCGGGCAGGCCCAACTCGATGCCGACAGCGCGCACCTCGTCCTTGAACAGCGCGCGCAGCGGCTCGATCAGCTCGAACTGCAGATCGTCGGGCAGGCCGCCGACGTTGTGATGCGACTTGATCGTCGCCGCGCCCGTGCCGCCTCCCGACTCGATCACGTCGGAGTACAGCGTGCCCTGCACGAGAAACCTCGCTGGCCGATCTTCGCTCGGTTCGCCGCCGCTCGCGTCGGCTAGCTTCGCCGCCTCCTCCTCGAAGACCCTGATGAACTCCGCGCCGATCGCCTTGCGCTTGGCCTCCGGCTCGCTCACGCCCTTCAGCTTCTCCAGAAAGCGCGTCTCCGCATCGACGGCCACCAGCGGCACCTTGAACGTGTCGCGAAACGCGCTCACGACCTGCTCGCCCTCGTCCTTTCGCATCAATCCGTGGTCGACGAACACGCACGTCAGCTGCTCGCCGATCGCGCGGTGCACGAGCAGCGCCGCGACCGATGAATCGACGCCGCCCGACAGCCCGCATACGACGTTCGCGTCTCCCACCTGCGCGCGGATCCGCCGCACCTGGTCCTCGACTATCGAGGCCGCCGACCACGTCCGCTCGCAGCCGCACACCTCGGTGAGGAAGCGCGTGAGGATCTCCTGGCCGTAGGGGGTGTGCACGACCTCGGGATGGAATTGGATCCCGTAGATGCCGCGCTCGACGTCCTCCACGGCCGCGACCGGCGAGGAGCTCGAGGAGGCCAGCGCCGTGAATCCCGGCGGTGGCTCGAACACCGTGTCGCGGTGCGACATCCAGCATGTCTGCTCGCTCGGCATGCCGCGCAGCAGCACGCCCTCGTGCGAC
>Ga0193729_1001551_pt1 | contig 11690 bp, 12 predicted proteins | sample U1c2metaG_FD_143036 | JGI IMG/M metagenome (GOLD analysis project Ga0193729, IMG submission 143036) | Soil microbial communities from a riparian zone of the East river system, Colorado, United States - U1c2 | ecosystem: Environmental > Terrestrial > Soil > Riparian zone | place: USA: East River... | reverse complement strand
GAAACCATAATTATTGGCCGTGGCGACCGCGTTGAGCGTCAGCGTCGGCGTGAGGGTGGTCAGCACCGGACCCGGGCTGGTGGTGCTGCCCGGCGATACCAGGGTCGGCGCGCCGGGAACGGCGGCGAAGGCGCTGCTTCTTATTAGAGCCATGATTGCTGTCACAATCATCGCCATAAAGAGCCGCGAGCGGCGTGGCGTGACTTCAGGAATTTGTTGGAGGATCATTTTCGAACTGCTTTGTCGGATTGTTTGCATAGGTCTTTTCATTTTTGGTTTGTTGTTCGCGGTCCGCTCGCTTGGGTTACGAACAGATTGCGCTTTCACTTGCGTTCGTTTGCAATCGAGATGCCAATCGTTCGGAGCTGGCCAAATGTGAAGAAATCGGCGTAAAGTAATCGCTTTTGAAATGAACGCTTTCTTGCAGTGATAGAATTCCCGCCGCGAATCATGTGCTGATTCGCATTGTCATGTGATCCGCCCACCTGATTCGTGCCGAGTGGGAAGGAAAAATCAGTTTCACATTCAAAGGCGCGTAGGCAAAAACGTTTCGGCTTCAAATTGGAATCCGCTTTGCTATCGTCATCCCGTGTTATCAAAGGCGAAAAGATTGCAGTTGTTTCTTCAGCGGCTGGAGGCTGCGCCGCGAGCAAGCTCGACCGACGAAGCCCTTGATTTGCTTGGACGGACGCTCAATACCGTCGAGGACGAACATTCGGGGGTTGAATTCAACCCAACACCTTGGAAAGACGATGGCCGGATGTATCCACCTCAAGAGGATAATCGTCGGAGGGTTCCTGACCGCCCTTCATTGCGCCGGTATCGTAGCGCAAAGCACAACACCTTCATCGGCAATAACGGGGCAATTCAAATCCAAGACCTGGATCACAACGCGATGCTGGACAAACCCGGACTTGATGGCCGAAAAACGCACGATTTGGACGCGTGACCAGCCTGCGGGGCATCACGTGATTGCACATGAGATCACTTGACAGGCATTCCATGCAGGGTATATTCTATGGGTGTAATATGGAAAAAGTGATCGAACATTTGCAAAAACTCCTTTTGGAACAGTTGCCGCATTCTGAGGTTGCCGTGGACGCCCCTGAGCAGGCTGACGGGAACTGGTGGCTCGACGTAACCATGGGCAAAAAGCGCCACTCGCTGGAATACCGTCCCGGAAAAGGTTTCGGCCTCTTTCATGGCAAGGCTGGGTACGGTGAAGGCCCCGCCGAGATTTATCGAACACCAGAACGCGCGGCGAAGCGACTGGTGCAGTTGATGGCCGCGAGCAGCGGCAAGGCCATTCATTTGGGCCTAAAAGATATTCGGGAATTGTATGGGCACTCCCAAGACACACTCGCGAGAAAAGCCGGAGTTAAGCAACCGGCTATTTCCCGGTTTGAGAAACGTGGTGAAGTCAAACTCAGCACTTTGGCGGCGACGATCAAAGCGCTCGGTGGAAAGTTGGAAGTGCGAGCGCGTTTCGAAGACGCCGACGTTCCGATCTTTCTGTCAACGTCGAAAAGATGAATCGATTCATGTTGAGCCTTGTTGCCATTCGAGCGCAGGACATTGACCGGTTGGCGAGTTTTTACTCAGCCTTGGGATTTCACTTTACCAAGCACCGGCACGGGAAAGGGCCCGAACATTTGAGCAGCATGATTGGCGAAACGGTTTTTGAAATTTATCCTTCCAACGGCGCGAACGAAAGCACCGTTTCCACTCGGCTTGGCTTTTCAGTGCCATCCTTAACGAACGCCCTGGGCCAATTGCGCGGAATTCACGCAACTGTTTTAACCGAGCCATCCGAGACGCCTTTTGGCCGACGTGCGGTGGTTAAAGATTTTGAAGGGCACAAAGTGGAGCTATACGAAAAACAGTTGTGACTCTAGGTTGGTTGTCAATTCAGACCGATTTGCGCCTGTAGCGATTCGATCCTTTGAGTATTCCTCCGCTGCGCTGCCTGATTTCCCTACGAATTCCGCCAAGCCAGCTTTCCATGTTTTCCCCATCATACTTTATTGCTGCTCGGAACAATTCTCGTTCTTTTTCTCTGCCCTGATCCAAGCCCGCGATCTCGGCTAACTTGTCAGTCCATTTGTCATAATCCGTTTGAGTCTCGAAACTTTTCGCTTTGCATGCCTCGGCAAAGTCACGCCAACTCCAATGGTCACTTAGATCTGCTAATTGAAGACAGCTAATGATTGTTTCTCTCAACGAATCTGAGCCTGCACTTTCTGTTGCAGTTGGGTTTTCTACTTTATCAACTAAACGGAACTCCTCAATCATCGCGGAATTAACATGAGAAGCGAGTATCTGAGTTGACTTCGAAATAGCGGCGAAAATACAGGCCCTCTTCACCAGTGCATTTATTCCGCGAACCCCGCCACGGATATTTGTGACCGACGCGCAGATTCTTTCAATCGCCCCCTCGCTAACCTCCAACCGAAGCATCTCTGGCTTTCCCTTGTTGTCACGAAGAGCCATGCCCTTGACAGTATCCCGGACAATGCCCTTTACGGTTTCTAAACGCCTTGAAATGGATTCCACATGAATATGCCATCCATTCAAACGCGAAAGAAGATCGGGACGAAAACGCTCTTCGGTGTGTAGCTTTCGCAGATCGTTCGTCATTGCGATGATCCTCACGTTCGGCAAAAATCCGATTCCCTCGTATCCAACGGGTCTAACAGGCAAGCCATCCAGCAACCGCAACAGCATGGCTTGAGCTTGCGGAGAAAGCTCTGCAACTTCATCGAGAATCAGAGTTCCACCGAGCACGCCTTCTGGCAATTTGTAACAATATTCATTGTTGTGGGCTATAGACTCCTTGGGTTTGCATTTAGGGTTTGAACTGAGCCACGTCAAAAAATCCTTTTTCGTCCCCGCCGTCTTGTCCGATTGGTAACCTGAAGCTTCGAGCACCTTCCCTAGGCGATGCTTATTTGCGCCTGTGAACGAATCTTTGAGGTGTCCGAACAATTCAGAAGCCAAAAGTGTTTCGGTGAATTCGGCACAATTGCTGGGTCGTATGAGGCTGCCATCTCTTTTCGATTGCAGTGCGATGTCTTGGGCGATCCGTTCCTTTCCACTCCCGGAATCTCCGGTTATGAGGACCGGAATGTCGGAACGGGCAATCCACGGTATTTTTGCTTGAATCTCACGATCAGACACCGATTCGCACACATAACTGCCTGCGGTTGCCAGTTGTTCATCTGCAATCCGTTTTAGATGCGCAAGAAACCCCTCTCGCTCTTGACTCTTTCGATACGGGGTGATTGCGCGTCGCGCCGTCACCTTGATTGCGTCATAAATATTTTCCAGATGGCCAGAATATATCAGAATCTCGGTGTTCGGTGGAAAAGAGGTATCATTGACAAATGCAAATCCGGCCTGCCGTTCGCCGTCTATGTCTAAATCAACCACACAAACGTCGAACGGGCCATCATCCCTCCATTTAGAAACCGCTTCACTTGGAGAAGATGCCTCTACAATCGGGTCGTAGCCGTAGCTTTTCACCAACTCAACGATTTCGATGCGACGGAATCTCACATCGTCTTCAAGAATTAGGATGGATGGCGTTGGCATAGTCAATGTGACACTGGAATTGTTATGGTTACAGACAACTTTCCCGAATCAAAATTGCAGTGAAACTGCCCATTCATTTTTTCAATTAGAAACTTGCACAATTGCACTCCAATCATGGTGTAAGACTCGGTTGTTTCATCTGAGCCGGGTTTGTCTGACAATGACTTATGTGTCAGGGTGCGTTGCAGTTTGTGAAAACGACTTTCGTCGGCGAGGTTTTCCATCACGATAAACACATTCGTTGCATCCGAACTGAGCTTTAGCTTTGCTCGACGCGGTTCTGTTTCTGGCAACGACTCCGGATTATATTTGTAAGCATTGCGCGTCAGTTCTGAGAGAATCAACCTGAACGCTTTGGGCACTTGTATTCGCGAGATGACTTCCTTTGGAATCGCGTTCGTTGCCAACAGAACAAAATCTTGCCACTTGGATGTCCAAGTTTGAAGTTTTTCAAGTTGGGTTGACAGCAACTCGCGCTGCTTGAGATTGAATGAAGAATCCAATCCGTCAATCGCGGCACTCATTAGCCCAAGCCGCCCGTCGATGTCGTCAAACACTGACTTTGCGACTACGTTGTCCCGTTCTGCTTTGCCCAACCGGGCTTGCACGTTTGCGTAGGTGTTGTTGAACTCATGCCGGAATGTTTCGACCATCTTCATGGCTACATCGAGCTTCTCGCGTTCCAACTCTGGTTTCACCTTCACCTCAGCAACCCAACGAAGCGGGCTAACCATTCCGAGCTTATGGGCAATCCAAAAACATGAGCGCAGACTCTCTTCATCAATCGCAGTTGTCCGATCCAAGATGAAGCCCACACCGGTTTCCGCCCCCGTATGAATTTGGTTCGGATTGTCTTCGGTTGAATGTGGTTGAAATGATAATTGCTCCGGTGCGCACAAGAGATAATGCGAATCTTGGATGCCGGCAACGATATGGTCGAAGTAAATGCGATTTTGTTCACGCTCAGGAGAATACTCGTAAACGAACGAGTCAAAAGTTGCTTTATCTAACCACTCTGGAGACTTTGCAGTACGCTTTTCGTTTGTCCCCATTTCTGAATACTCGCGGACTGTATATTGAGCATTTGCCACCGATGGTGGCGTATTGAAAACAATTGCGTTGTCCGAGACTAAACGACCAAAATCGAAAATGCGTGGTTCACGAGGAACTTGTCGGTCTACAATTTCAGCCAATTTGAAGGCAACACCATCCAGAAAGCGAAAATTGCCCGGCGCTTGAATGCGGAAATCAAAGTGGATAGAATTTACCTCGGGAAGTAACAACGACTTCCTCATATCAGAAGAAAACAGCCCCATCCAACCAGAGCGACTCCGCTTGCTTCTGGGAATTCGTTGAAAGAAGGAGCGTGCCTCTCGGTTAAAATGGGCTGCGTAGGCATAACCTGCTAACGCGCGGAGTCGGCCCGCATCGTCGCCGCCCCACCAAAGCAGATGGCTTCTTAATGCGAGAGCGCCGGACTTCGGTTCTAAAGATAGATAAACGACCCCCAAGGTCGCGGATGGAAGAATCTTGTCGACAGATGCCTGCCTCAACAATTCGTCCACGATTCTTTTGCAGTCCTCCGAGAGCCTTTCGAGCGGTGTGTTGGCAGGCGGCAGGCGAACCGGGGTCGCGAGAAATGCGGCAAGTTGCGGGGACAGGCCCACGAATTTCGGTCGCTTCCTCATGATTCTTCAGATTGGTTGGTCATCGGCAACCAGCGCAAAAAACGGCGCTCAACCAAAGTTAGCAATCCATTTAGCGTAAGGCCGAGCGCGCCTGTGAGCAGAATGGCTGCGTATGTCTCGGGGATGCGATAAGCGGCTTGATAGTCATAGATTTTGCGGCCTAGCCCCAGATTGCTTACGCCGATGAACATTTCGACAGCGATTATCAACGCAAGGCCATAGCCCGTGGCAATGCGAATGCCCGAAAGAATGTGCGGGAGTGCTTCCCAAAACAGAACTTCAGTGATCAAGCGCCAGCCGTTCACGCCCAAAGTCCGCGCTTGTTGAACGCGCCGCTGATTGGCCAGAAGTGCGCCTGCGATGGTGTTAATCAAAACCACCATGATGCTGTTGTAAGCTGCAAGAACGATGATGCTTCGTTCCCCAACGCCAATGACAATTAGGAAAAGCGGAAACAGCGCCGCTGCCGGCACAGAACGCATCGCATGGATCGGTCCTTCGATGAAGCGATAAAGACCGCGTTGCCATCCAAGCCACAGCCCAACGGGAACACCCAGGACAATGGATATGGTCAGCGCAGCCGTCACACGCAAAAGCGTGTAACCGAAATCGCGGAGCAAGCCCTCCGGCGTCAACAACTGCATCATGGCTGCTGCCACTTTCGGTGGAGTCGGTAGAATCAACGGGTCAACCAGATGAAGTGCGGTTGTGGCCCACCACAAGAGTCCCAGGCAAAGAAAACTCACAGTGGCCGCAGCCGTCGTTGAAATGGTCTTTCCGTTTCTCACAAATGTCCGTGACGCAGTATTTCGATGAGGGGCTCTTGAGCCGTTTGGTAAGCGGCGGAATTCTCGTCGCGTGGAAATGGCAACGAAATTGGGAAATCTCCCAAAATGCGGACCGGCCGTTCACCCAGCGCAACACATCGATTCGCAAAGGCCATCACATCGGTCAAATAATGAGTGATGAGAATGATGGTCATTTCATCTTCATCCCTGATCGTCCGCAAGGCTTCGATGATTCCAGCGCGCGTGTTGCGGTCGAGCGCAGATAGAGATTCATCGAGGATCAGGCAGCGAGGCCGCCAGGAAATGCAACGGGCAATTGCTAGTCTTTGCAGTTCCCCTCCCGAAACCGCTCTGGGAAATGCAGTGGCGCGCCCCGCCAATCCGAACAGTTCGAGCAGCCGCTCGACACGTGATTTGCGTTCTGTGGAGGACCAGTTACGACAACGCAACGGCCATTCGATATTTTCACGAACGCTTTGCCACGGGAATACGCTATTGAGCGGATGTTGATCGGTGTAAATGACTTCGTGGGGCGCGGAAAAATCCTCACGCCACGAAATGGCACCTGCCGTCAGCGGGTAATCTCTTACGAGCAGTTTTGCCAGGGTGGATTTTCCAGAGCCTGACCCCCCCATAATTGCAACAACCGAACCGGCTGCGATACTGAGGTTGAAATTGTCGTAAAAAGGCTTCTCCGTCGCATTTTCGTAACTGAAGCGAAGATCATGAATCGTTACAGCGGAGATTGCCTGAGTCATTGGGTTGGAGACAGCAGGTCCTTCGCGGCTATCTTTTTCGGCAGTTCGCCGATGTCCACCATCAGATCAATGAATTGCTGTAGACTGGCCTCACTTGTTTCAGTCGAGAGCGTGTCGGCGACCAAGCTTACATGCGGGATAACTTCGAGCGGCAGTTTTGTGTAATTGGTTAAGGAGAGGCGTGCGTTTATCGGGTCCTGCCTGGCCATAACGACACATTGATCCAGCGCTCGAACAAAACGGCGGGCCGCTTCAGGATGCTCCCGCTCAAATTTGCGTGATATGATGCTTGAGGAAATTGGACTCGGGCTTAACATGGCAACATAGACGGAACCGTGCAGTTTGCGGAAAACTCCCTGCTGAAGCAGGGTCGTAAGCGTTGGATCGTACGCAAACAAAACGTCAACTGCACCAGACTGTAGCGCGGAGACGTGACTTGCCGGAGGCAGCGGCACAAATTCAACTTCCTCCGGGGCGACACCTTTCTTTTTTAGAAATGCCTTAAGCAAATTGATTGCGGTCGTGCCTGGATAAAGCCCTATTTTGTGTCCCTTGAGGTCGTTGAGAGTTTGAATCGGGGTGGCTGTTTTGACCACCAAACCATCATAAGGTTGATCATCCGTCATCTGGCTGTGCAAGATGACACGCACGCGACCCGGTTGGTGAGCCTCCAAGTTGAGTATCGGCACCAAAGAAACACCGGTTACAGCGTCAACCTGGTCAGCGATTACCGCGTTAATCATATCGTTAGCACTGGTGAAAACCTTTGCATCAAGCGCGATGCCGTTGCTCTGGAAAACACCCCGGTTCTGGCCAAGAAAAAGAGGGATGTTCAACACAACTGGCGCATACGCGACTCGAATTGTTTCAGGAGCGACTGGAGCCGCCTTTTTCTCCGCAACCGGTGTGGGTGATTGGTTTTCAGAGGTTGACTTCCCGCATCCGGCGAATATGAACGTGATCGCTGCCAGCAAAGCTGGAAAATGAAAGTGGCGTAGTTTTTTCATCGGGGTATTGGTGGGCATAAGTTATGCAATCTGCGGCACAGCAGTCTTCGTAATTTTGTCTGCGATTGAAGACAGCAAATTTGCAATCGTTAATTTCATGAGCCACGCAACGATTCGTGGAACGAATGGGAATGTGAGCAACCCACCACACTTGAAATCGCACGTAATGGTCAGCGTGCTACCAATGTCATTGTTTTCAAACTGATACAAGACATCGTGGGGTAACGGGCAAGGCCCTCGGCTTAATGGGCGGCTTGTCATGGCCCAGCGCATTGCTCGCTCGTATTGGGTGATGCGTCCGGCGTATCGTTGAGGCCAACCGAGGATCGTGTGTGTTTCGGACAGGGGTGAACCAATTCCCAAAACTTCAGGCGCTTGAAAATCCCGCAGCATCGCCACATCCCCTGACAGTCGCGCGGGATGGTTGGCCGCAGCCCAAAGCTTTTCCAGCGGCACCGGAAAGGCGCGGACGACTGAAACTGATTGTTTGCGATTCTTCATGTATCAGATAAAAACGGTAACGCGCTTGAAAAGCAAGCGGAGCCCGCCCATCTGAATCATTGAGCAGGGTCCGCTGTTTCAATTCTACAACTGTTCTAGCAAAGCTCGTTCCACGCAACAGAGGCTTCGGAAAAAAGCCCATTTTCAATGATTTTTGTGAAATTACTGAGCTTGCTCCGCCAAAAAAGCAGAGCTGCATCACGCGTTATCACGTGATGTAACGTGATTGCGGACGGTCCGAGCTTGCAATCCCGCCTGATTCGGGGTTGGTTTCGCAGCCCTTAATTTGCGGCTTCGTAGTAGTTCCGGTCAGTCTCGAAGAGCACGAACAGGCGGGCGCAAGTGCGAGAAGCGATTCCCATGGTGTTCGAACCCGCGAACGAATCGAGGACGTTTCCGGGGCGAGGGTCGGAATCGAACCGACTCCCGGCGCGACGCCGAAAAATACAACGAACCGCCCCAGCCGTGAATTGACCTTTCCAGGCGCCCGCCCCCCAAATCCGGCACGTCCGCAAAAATATTTATTCCGGCTATCCCCCACCCAAAAATCACCGAAATCCAAGGCATTTTGCAAAAACTCCCGAACCGACCCCGTTACCGTCCCCGCCAACGCCAAAAAACCAATGTGTGACAAGATTTGTTACCCTATAAAGGGTAAAAAGAGATACCCACATCCCAATCCACATATCCGGACTGATTTGCCGAACAACCCGACCCGCCGTGATTCTGCATTAATAAGTCGGACCTCCTATTTTGACCGCATTTTGACGGCGGTCAAAAACCCATAATTCCCTGCATTTACGGGCCTGTTGAAGCACTCGTCTTCTCAACGTTTCGTCTCTGTGTCGTCCTGGCCTTTTGTCCCAATCAAAATTCAAAATATGGTATATTTTTTGCTCTCATTTTTTGGTTGTGGTCGCTTGCAACGACGGGACCAAAAATCCCACGGCGGCGGCTAATTGTTGTATGTCCACCGTCCATTTCAGGTGGCTCGCTGAGCCTGTCGTTCTGAAAGATGCCCGGCCGGCCTCTCCGGACCAAGCCAGGAACCTGCCCACCCCTGTTCTCTCACCCGACCGTTTCGTTGCCGGGCGGATTCAGCCCTCCAGAAATATTGAGGCGGTAACACTTTCTAGCGCTTTCTAACACTTTCTAACACTTTCTAACACTTTTTTTTGATATGAACCCCGAACCCCGCATCTTGGAAAACCCTCAAACCGCCTCCGAGCCCCTGCTTGAAACCCCGCCATCTGCAACCGACAAACCGGTACACCGCAAGATCGCCCAATTGCCCAAAGCCCTCCGTGATCAGATCAATTCGATGCTCGACGACAGTCTTCCCTACGCTCAGATCATCGAGAAACTCCAGCAGTCCACCGATCCACCGCTCCCGTATCCGATCTCGGAAATGAATCTCTCCCGCTGGAAAGAAAAAGGCTATCAGCGTTACCTGGCCCAACAGGAGCACCTTGATTATGTCCGTGGCAATCGCGAAGCCGCCCTGGACATGGTCGCCGGCGAAGACACCACCACCCTCCCCGAGGCTACTCTCCAAATCATCGCCAGCCAGTATTACGATTTACTGGGCGATTTCTCGCCCAATTCCCTTAAACAAAAGCTCGCGGAAGACCCTCTCAAATACACCCGCCTTGTTAGCGTCTTCGCCCGGTTGACTCGTGAAATCCTCCACCTCAAAAAGGATCGCGAAGCCTGCGCCAAAGCTCGCGCTGCCATTCAGAACCTGCGCGATCCCAAACGCAAACTCACCGAGTCAGAACGCCGCGCCATCGTCCTCAGCGTGGACAATATCCTCGGCCTCTCCTCCGAGGAGGATTCCGACTCCGCCGCCCCCGCGGATCCAACCCCGTCCGGTTCCCACTCACTGCCCAGTCTCGCTCCGCCAGGAGCGGGCCAGGAGCGAGTCTCAGCATGAAAACCGCTCTCATTAACACCTTGCTTATCGAATCTTGCGAATTTTGAACACTTCTCTCTGATAAACCACATACCCGACCTCTGTGAAAATCGGAAATGCAATCATACCGAGTCTTCCTGTCCTCCTCGCCCCGCAATAATCCTAGCCAATTCGCCCACGAAGTGGCACTTTCTGTCACGATTGAATATTATGATTTTGTTCCGCCTTTTTCTCTGCTCCTTCGTTTCCCTGGCCGCCTCCGCATGTTTCGCCTCCTCCTCTCCTGCGCCCCCTTCTCCGGCCGTTGGCTTCGGATTCATGGGCCCGGAGATTTTTCCCATTGATAGCCAAATCAGCCAGCTTCACGTCGCCGATCTCGATGGCGATGGTTTAAATGACCTCATCGTCGTCAACAACGCCCGCTCCAGGATCAACATCCTTTACAACCAGACCGGCAAAACCAACTTTACTCAGAATCTCAAACCCACGGGCCGTCACGAAATGAACGAGCTCCCTCCCGATTCCCGGTTTCGCATCGAATCCATTGCCTCCGAAAAACGCATCTCCTCCCTCGTCGTTGCGGATTTGAACGGCGATGGCCGGCCCGACATCGCTTACTATGGTGAACCCAAAGAATTGGTCGTCTTGTACAACCAGGGCAGCAACACCTGGAGCGCGCCCAAACGCTGGCCCATCGAGGATGGCCAGCTCTCACCCAATGCCCTTTGCACTGGCGACCTGAATGGCGATGGCCGCACCGACCTCGTTTTGCTCGCCGAAACCCACGTCTATTTCTTCGCGCAGAATAAAGATCATACCCTCGACGAACCAGAAAAAATCCCGTTTTCCGGCAACATCAAATCGGTTCAGGTCGTGGATATTGATGGCGATGGCCGTAGTGATTTGTTGCTCGTCAATTGGGAGGACCGTTACCCTTTCCGCTTCCGCCTGCAAAATGACGGCGGCAGTCTGGGCCTGGAAAATTACTTCCCATTCCCACCGATTCGCTCCTATTGGGCTGACAATCTCGAAACCACCAACAAAACGCAGATTGTCACCATCGCCCAGAATTCCGGCCGAGTTCACCAGCAAACCGGCCGAATCTCTTTCCGGCCGTTTCAAGCAAGGACAATTTGAGGTGTTGCCTCTTAAAAAAACCGACAAAGCCCGCCGCGGTTTGCTTTGGGCTGATGTGAATAGCGACGGCCTGCCGGATTTGCTCGTGGCGGAACCGGAGAGCGGCCAAATCTCCATTTACCTTCAGCAAAAAGATGGCTCGCTTGCTTCCGCAAAAACTTTTCCCACCCTGGCCGGCATCAGCGACCTCGCTGTGGCTGATTGGAACGGCGACGGCAAACCCGACATTTTCATGCTCAGCCAGGATGAACGCCAGGTCGGCGTCACCCGCTTCGATGAGAATCAGCGGCTTCCCTTTCCCACTTTGA
>Ga0193729_1001550_pt1 | contig 11692 bp, 9 predicted proteins | sample U1c2metaG_FD_143036 | JGI IMG/M metagenome (GOLD analysis project Ga0193729, IMG submission 143036) | Soil microbial communities from a riparian zone of the East river system, Colorado, United States - U1c2 | ecosystem: Environmental > Terrestrial > Soil > Riparian zone | place: USA: East River... | reverse complement strand
CGCAGGTGTTCGAGGATGCCCGGCTGCTCGGCCAGAGCTCGTACATCTACGAGGCGGGGGCGTGCGTGGTGTTGGATGGGGAGGAGCATTGGCTGACCGGCGACCTGTTGCCGGGCGAGCTGACGATCGCCGAGCAGATCGAGGCCTCGGGCGCGCCGGAGTTGCTGCTCGAGCACTACGCGGGACGCCTGGAGTACCACGAGCCGTGGCATCTGCAGCGGGAGGTCTCGCACCTGTTCCGCGGCCTGGTGGACGCCTCGGAGGTCGACCGCCTGCTCGCGGAGCGCGGCCACGGAGGCCTGCGGCTGGTGGACAACGGCGTCGTCAATCGCCGCTCGGACGCGCTCGCGGAGCTGGCGCACGTGCGCGGCTACCACCTCGTGCCGATTGGCGCCTCGAAGGCCGGCGCGGTGGCCTTTCACCGCCAGATGCGCGGCTACGCGCGCGAGGAGACCTTCGCCGTGGGCGACTCGCGCGAGGATCTGGCGTGCGCCGTGCACGTCGAGGCCTTCTGGCTGGTCGCCAACGCGGTCCAGCGGGACCCCTCGATACGCGAGGCGGTGACGGCGTTCGAGAACGTGCGCGTCACGGAGGCCGGCTACGGCAAGGGCGTGTACGAGGCGGTCGTGAACACGCTGTTGAGCGCACCCTCCTGATCGGCTGGCCGCCGGGCCGACCGGCTATGTGGCGCCTGCCCGTTCGCTAGCGTTCCCGCCGGTGAGCCCGAAGATCGGCCGGTTCCTTCGACCGCTAGCTGTCTGCGTAATCCTCGTGTCGGGGCCGATGGGTCTTCTCGCCGCGGGCGGCGAGGCTGCCGGGCCGCAAACGGACGCCGGTAGGCAGCTGATCTCACCCGTATCGCTCAGCGAACAGGCGACGCTGCTCATCACGAGGACGGTCGCCGAATGGCCTCGACACGAGTTGGAGGACGGGCGGTTGGTCGACCCCGTGATCGGACCCGTGCTATCCAGCTACGGGTCGGCGATGACGGGCCAGGCGATGGTCGAAGTGGGGGCCGCCGGCGTGGGACCTGCGAGCGGGCCGGCGAACGAAGCGCTGATCGGGGATGGGCTGCGCGCGGAGGTCTCACAGACGTCCCGCTCGAATCAGGGCGGCTTCGAGCTGCTGGCACTGGCCGAGGGCTTCACGTGGAACGAACGGCACCTCGCGAGCAATCCGGCCTGGAAGGCGGCGCGCGGAGCCATTGCGGAATTCCTGCGGGCTCATGGGCCGCTGGTCTCGAGCGACGCTGGCCTGTGCTACTCGAGCGCGGACTGCTACGACAACCTCAAGCTCGTCGCGGGGTTGGCCGATCTCGCGTTGGTGTCGACCGGTCTGACGAGTCCGGCGCCTGCCAGCCTGGTCTACAACCGAACGGGCCTGCGCCGCAAAGCGCTCGGCTTTCTTGCCCAAGCCGCGGCAAACACCGGGACCGACGCTCGCCGCGTGGGCGAGCGGGTGAGCTTTGGCGACGCGGGGATACTCAGCGATCCGACCAAGAACCCGCTCGCCTATCACGCGCTCTCCACGATGATGCTCGGACACGCTCTCGTGTCGCTGGGCCGAACGACGCCCGCGCGCGCTCGGGCCGCGTTCTTTCGATCTGCGCGGACGCTCGTTGGACTCATGGCACCGGACGGGAACGTGGCCTACGTCGGGCGCGGGCAGGGGCAGGTCTGGACGGTCGCCGCGACCGTGGACGCGCTCGCGATCGCCGCGTCGAGGACGAACAGCCCGACTTGGCGCGGTCGCTACCTGGTCGGGGCAGCGCTCGCCATAAGGCGGCTTCAGGCGGTCTATCCGGTCGGGTCGTGGGGGTTGGCGCTGGTCCCCCGTCTCGCCGGTGAACCGGGCGGCAACTACGAGGGGATCGACGGGTACGCGAACAGCGTTTCGTACAACGGCCTGGCACTGTGGGCGCTCGTGGACGCGACGCGAGCCCTCGCAGGCGTTCCCGCGACCGTCGTTCAACCGCTCCCCGCCACCACGAACGGAGTGTTCCTCGACCCCTCCCATACGAAGTTCGCGACGGTCACCAATGGCAGCCTCTGGTTTGCGATCCACGGCACCGACAGCGATCCCGCCGACGCGCGCTATGACTTCGGACTGGCGGCCGCCGAGAAACGTGACGGGTCAGGCTGGAGGACGGTGCTCCCGTACCGCCCGCTGACATTCAGGCCAACGACCGGCGGGCCGGCCTTGCTGGTCGGCGGACGGGCGCTCTTTCCGATTGGCAGGAGAATCACCGCGAAGCGGAGCGGTGAAGTGGTGATTCGCGGGGGATGGGGGACACCCGGCAGGGTGGCTCCGCGCGTTCGCTTCGGCACTATTTGGACCTATCGCGCTACTCCTGCCTTGGACGGGGTCACGCTGACGTTCAGGGGGCGACCCCACCGTACGTATCAGTTCGAGGTTTGGTATGCGCTCGGCTCTCAGGTGACCGCGAGCGGCGCGGGACTGAGCGTCGTCGAACCGGGAGGCTTCTTGCGCTCATACAGCTTCAACAGCCCAGTCAGCGTGTCGGCCCTCACCGAGACCTACCACTCCGCCTATAGCTCGAACCTGGCCAGCGCGCTGATCACGCTCCGCGCGCCAAATCGTCCCCATCGCATCACCTACACGACAACGTTCTGACGTGCGGTTCGCGTCCCCGACGAGGCGCCGGCCCCGGCTATCCGCCGGACAGCCGCCGCCAGACGCGTCGCCAGAAGCCGGGCTGCGGGCGACGGCGCCAGCGCGCGGGGGGCGGGACGGTGGCGCGCACCAGCGCCACCCACCTGTCGAGCGGTAGCTCGCCGGAGATCAGCCGGCCGAGCGCGCTGGTCACGGGTGCGCCCACGCCCGCCCGCTCGAGCGCGAGAGCGAGCAGCGGGACGGACTCGAGCGCCTCGACGGCCTGACCGACGCGCGCGGGGATCTCGGCGGCGGGAACGCCCGCGGCGAGCAGCTCACCGGCGCGGCGATTGCGGCTCTCGCGGGCCAGCGCGGTCGCCACGAGGTCCCCGGCGCCGGCCAGCCCGATCATCGACTCGGGCCGCGCGCCGAGGCCCTCGGCGAAGCGCCACACCTCGGCGAAGATGTGCCCGGCGGCCGCGCCGGCGGCGTTCAGGCCCTGCGCCTCGGTCGCGCCGGCCGCCAGCGCGGCGGCGTTCTTGGCGGCGCCCGCCAGCTCGACGCCGAGCGGATCGTTCGACTGCTCGCAGACGACGCCGGCGCGCATGAACACGAGCGCAAGCGAGCGCGCGAGCTGCTCGTCGCTCGAGGCGGCCACCAGCCCGGCGCCGGCGTGCACCATCTCCTGCGCATGCGCCGGGCCACCGACGCACGCGACGCGGTGGGCGCCGAACGCCGCGCTGAGCACGGTCGTCGGCGGCAGGCCCTCGGGCGGGACGAGCCCCTTGGCGACCGACACGACGCACGCTCGCGGGCCCAGGCTGCCCGCACCGAGCGTCGCGATCACCTCCCCGAGCTCCTGCGAGGGGACGGCCAGGAACACGTAGTCCGCCCGCTCGACGCCGGCAGAGGCCGCCTCGATGCGCAGCTGAGCAGGCAGCTCGACACCCGGAAGATAGTTGCCGTTCTCGCGCTGATCCTCCAGCGTCGAGGCCTGCTCGGCGGTGCGCGTCTGCAGCGTCGTGCGCAGCCCCCCGCGGGCCAGCAGCACGGCCAGCGCGGTCCCGAACGAGCCCGCCCCGATGACCGTCGCTCGCCGGGCGCCGGGCGTGGGAAGCGAGCGCGCTCGCGACGCGCGAGCGGCCGGGCTCGCAGTAGGCTCGGGCTCGGTCATCTGATGAGCGAGCCTAGCGATCCACACGACGGCGCCACGCGATGGCGCAACTGGGCGGGCGACGAGCTCTGCACGCCCACCACGCTTGCGCGGCCGGGGTCGACCGCGGAGCTCTCGGCGGCGATCGGGCGCGCGCGCGACGGCGGCTCGCGCGTGCGCGCCGTCGGCTCCGGGCACTCCTTCAGCGACATCGCGCTGAGCCAAGGCACGCTGCTGTCGCTCGATCGCCTCGCCGACGTGCTCGACGTCGATTCCGCGAGCGGGCTCGTGCGCGTGCAGGCCGGGATCACGATCCACGAGCTCAGCCGCCGGCTCGATGCGCACGGCCTGGCGATGGAGAACCTCGGCGACATCGACGTGCAGAGCATCGCCGGCGCGATCTCCACGGCCACGCACGGCACGGGCGCGCGCCTGCCGAACATCTCCGCGCAGGTCGCCGAGCTGACGCTCGTGCTGGCCGACGGCTCGACGCTCGCCTGCTCGCCCGAGCACGATCCCGAGGTCTTCCGCGCGGCGCGCGTCGGGCTGGGCGCGCTCGGCGTGATCGCCGAGGTGACGCTGCGCTGCGTGCCGGCCTTCACGCTGCGCGGCGTCGACGCGCCCGCGCCGCTCGAGCAGACGCTCGAGCGCTTCGACGAGCTCGCGCGCGGCAACGACCACTTCGAGTTCTTCGTCTTCCCGCACGCCGATGTCGCGCTGACGCGCACCAACAACCGCACCGAGGAGCCCCCGCGGCCGCGCTCGAGGCTCTCCGCGTACGCCAACGACGTGCTGCTCACGAACCAGGCCTTCGGCCTGCTGTGCCGCGCCGGGCGCCGCCTCCCAGGCCGCATCCCGCAGATCAACCGGCTCGTCACGCGGCTCGCCGGGCGCCGCGAGCGCATCGACCGCTCGGCCGCGATATTCGCCAGCCCGCGGCTCGTGCGCTTCACCGAGATGGAGTACGCGCTGCCGCGCGAGCGCACGCCCGAGGCGGTGCGGCGCGTGATGGCGACGATCGAGCAGCGCGGCTTCGCGGTGCCGTTCCCGATCGAGGTGCGAGCGGTCGCGCCCGACGACGCGTTCCTCAGCCCGGCCGCCGGCCGCGACAGCGGCTACGTAGCGGTGCACATGTATGAAGGCATGGAGTGGGAGCCGTACTTCCGCGCCGTCGAGCAGATCATGGACGAGCTCGACGGCCGCCCGCACTGGGGAAAGCGCCACTTCCAGACGGCCGGCACCCTGCGCCCGCGCTACCCCGATTGGGACCGCTTTCAGGCCGTGCGCGCCGGCCTGGACCCCGGCGGGCTGTTCACCAACGCGTGGACCGATCGCGTGCTCGGGCCCATCGCGCCTCGAGCCACCGCGGCGGCGGCACGCGGCGCCGAGGACGGTCGGATGACCGAGGATCTCGCCGATGGCTGACGCCCTGCCCGTCGCCGAGGCGCCGCCGATCGCCAAGGAGCCGCCGATCGCCGAGGAGGCCTACGCACGCCTGGAGCGCGCCACCGCCGATCTGCAGGCGCCGTTCGCGCTCGTCGATCTCGACGCGCTGTGGGCGAACGCCGAGGAGCTGCGCATGCGGGCCGCGGGCAAGCCGATCCGGCTGGCGAGCAAGTCGCTTCGCTGTCGCGCGCTGCAGGAACGCGTGCTCGCGCGCGGCGGCTTCGGAGGCACGCTGGCGTTCACGTTGCCCGAGGCTCTGTGGCTGGCCTCGCACGGGACCGACGACATCCTCGTCGCCTACCCGACGGCCGATACGAGCGCGCTGCGCACGCTGGCCGAGCAGTCACAGACGCAGTCGCAGTCGCAGTCGCGGACGGAGGCCGGCCGCATCACGGTGATGGTCGACGGCGTCGAGCAGCTCGAGCTGCTCGAGCGCGCCACGGACGCGGCGGGCGGGGGCGAGCTGCGCGTGTGCATCGACGTCGACGCGAGCTGGTGGACGCTCGGCGGGCGCGTGCGCGTGGGCGTCAAGCGCTCGCCCACGCATACGCCGGAGCAGGCCGCCGAGCTCGCGCGGGCGATCGTCGCGCGCGGGAGCCTGCGGCTGGTGGGCGTAATGATGTACGAGGCGCAGATCGCCGGCCTCGGGGACAGGCCGCCCGGGCAGGGCTTGCGCGCCCGCGCGATCCAGGCCATGCAGGCGCGCTCGACACGCGAGCTCGCCGGAAGGCGTGCCAAGGTCGTGCGCGCCGCGCAGGACGTTCTGGCGTCCGCCGGGCGGCCGCCACTCGAGCTCGTCAACGGCGGCGGCACGGGCAGCCTCGCCCGCACGGCCGCCGAGCGGGCCGTGAGCGAGATCACGGCCGGCTCGGGGTTGTATGGCCCGACGCTGTTCGACGCCTATCGTGCGTTCAGTCCGCGCCCGGCGGCGGTCTTCGCGCTGCCCATCGTGCGTCGCCCCGGCCGCGGCGTGGTCACGGCGCTGGGCGGCGGCTATCTCGCCTCCGGACCGGCTGATCGCGCGCGCCTGCCGCGACCGTATCTGCCGTCGGGGCTGCGCCTGGACGGGCAGGAGGGTGCGGGCGAGGTGCAGACGCCGCTGATCGGCCCGCCGGCGGACGCGCTCGAGATCGGCGCGCGCGTGTACATGCGTCACGCCAAGGCCGGCGAGCTTTGCGAGCGCTTCGCGAGCCTGCACGTGCTCGAAGGCGAGCGGATCGTCGATGAGCTGCCGACCTACCGCGGCGAGGGCCGGTGCTTCCTGTGAGCCCGCAGCCGCAGCCGCAGCCGCGCCCGCTCGACGACGCGTCGCTGCAGGGGGTGCTGCGCGAGGTCGTCGAGACGCTCGCGCCGATCGACCGCACCCCGCGCTCGCCGGGCGAGCGGCAGGCCGCGGAGTGGCTCGCGTCGCGGCTGCGCGCGGTCGACGGCGTCGAGGTGGCGCTCGAGGACGAGCCGTCGTGGGGGACGTTCCCCCCGACCGCGACGGGACTTGGTCTGGCCGGGCTGGCCGGCGCGGCTCTCGTGCTGGGCGGCCGGCGCGCGCTCGGCGCCCTGCTCGCACTGGGCACGCTCGCCGGGATCGTCGACGAGGCGCAGAACGGGCCGCGCATCCTGCGCCGTCTCGTTCGCCGGCGCGGCATCACCGTCAACGTGATCGCCCGCGCGGGCGACGCGTCCGCGACGAGCACGCTCGTCGTGCTCGCGCATCACGACGCCCCGCAGACGGGGCTGCTGTTCGATCAGACGCTCCAGCGCCGGCTGCACGAGCGGGCGCCCGCGATGCTCGAGCGCTTCAAGACGCCGCTGCCGCAGTGGTGGATGGGGCTCGCCGGACCGCTCGCGACGCTCGGCGCGGCGCTCGCCGCGCGCCGCGGGTTCGCCCGCGCGGGCCTGGCGATCGGGCTGCTCGGCACGATCGCCGTGGCGGACATCTGGCGCAACGAGACCGTCCAGGGCGCCAACGACAACCTCTCCGGCGCCGCCGCGCTCGTCGCCCTGGCGGAGCTCCTGCGCGAGCGTCCGGTGCCGGGTCTGCGCGTGCTGCTCGTCTCGTGCGGGGCCGAGGAGACGCTGCAGGACGGTGTGCGGGCGTTCCTCGCGCGCCATCGCGAGGAGCTCGAGCCCGGCAGCACGGCGTTCGTGAATCTCGACACGGTCGGCTCGCCGCACCTGGTGATGCTCGAGGCCGAGGGGCCGGTGTGGATGGAGAGCTACGCCGGCCCGTGGATCCGCGACCTGCTCGCCGCACGCGCCAAGCGGCTTGGGATCGCGCTGCATCGCGGCTTTCGCGCGCGCGCCTCGACGGACAGCGTGATCCCCAGCCGCGCCGGCTATCCGATCGCCACGCTCGTGTCGATGACCGACTGGCGCGCGCCCGCCAACTACCACCTCGCAAGCGACGTCCCGGCGAACCTCGACTACGACAGCGTGGCCGACGCGACCCGCCTCGTGCACGAAGTGGCGCGGGGCCTTCCCGAGGCGCTCGCCACGGCGCGTGCCGCGTAGCGTGCCCGAGGGCGACACGATCCATCACGCCGCTCGGCGCATCCGGGCGGTACTGCAGGACCGCGTGCCGGATCAGATCCTCACGCCGCATCCTCGCCACGGATACGACCGCTGGCCCGAGCGGCTGGCCGGCCGCGCCGTACGCTCGGTCGATGTGCACGGCAAGCACCTGTTCGTGCGCTTCGAGGGCGAGCTGACGCTGCATTCGCACCTGCGCATGACCGGCGCCTGGGGCGTCCACCGCGAGGGTGAGCGCTGGAAGCGCGCGGCGCGGCGAGCGTGGCTCGTCATGCGTGCGGGGGAGTGGAGGATCGTCGAGTTCGACGGCCCCGTGCTCGAGCTCACGAGCGACTCGCGCGCGCGTCGCGATCGCCGGCTCGCGGCGCTCGGCCCGGACGTGATCGGCGAGCGCTTCGACCGCAACGGGTTCCTCCGCCGCCTGCGCGCCGCCGACGCCGCGCGGCCGCTCGGCGACGCGCTGCTCGACCAGCGGATCGTCGCCGGCATCGGCAACGTCTGGAAGGCGGAGTCGTGCTTCGCGGCGGCGATCGACCCCTGGCGAGCGCTCGGCCGGGTGTCGGACGAGGAGGCGCTCGCCGTCGTGGGCTTCGCGCGCGAGCGCATGCGGCGCTCCGCCGATGGCGACGGCTTCAGCGAGCGTCCGCGCGCCGTCTACGACCGCGCCGGCCGACCGTGCCCGCGCTGCGGCACGCCGATCGGGCGGCGTGCGCAGGGCGACGCGAACCGCCTGACGTACTGGTGCCCAGGCTGCCAGAGCTGACAGTTCGGGCCGTGAGCGCTGACGATCAGAGGAGACCGGCGAGCCGGCGGCCGGCCGCCCGCAGCGAGCGCGCGCTGCCGGCCTCGAGGATCACCTGCAGGTCGAGGATGCGCGCGTCGAAGGAGTCCAGTCGGTTCTCGGCTGTCACCACGTACGCGGGCACCCCCGCCTGACGGGCGCGCGTGGCGATCTCGAAGGCGGCGCTGCCGGCCAGGGTGTCCTCCTGCAGGCTCCGCTCGGCGAGGATCACCGCCCGGGCGGCGCGCATGCGCGCGTCGAAGTCCAGATCGTCGAGCAACGCGCGCACGCGGCCCGCAGACTCGGCGGGGGGCGCCTCGCCGGCGTCGATCGGGCAGAGATCCGTCTGCCATCCTCCCGCCTGCAGGCCGCGTGCGATCGCGGCGGCGACCCGCTGAGCGGTGAGGCGCTCGTCGAACGAACGGGCTACGACGAGCAGGGTGCGCGGGATGGGCGGCGTCCGCGGGGTCATGATCGGGCATCCTTCCAGCAATGGCCGCCAAGAAAGCCGAGCCCGCGATCGTGGAGGTCTGCGGTCAGGAGCTGCGCGTGAGCAACCCGGGCAAGCCGTTCTTTCCCGAGCGCGGCCTGACGAAGCTCGACCTCGTGAACTACTACGTTGAGTGCGAGCAGGCGGTCGTGCGGGGCCTGCGCGACCGCCCGACGGTCATGAAGCGCTGGGTGGACGGCGTGCAGGGCAAGCCGTTCTTCCAGAAGCGCGTGCCCGACAGCGCGCCCGACTGGCTGCAGACGGCGACCGTCACGTTCCCGAGCGGCCGCCACGCGCGCGAGCTCGTGCCGAACGACGCCGCGCATCTCGTGTGGGGCGTGAACCTCGGGGTGATCGACTGGAACCCGTGGCCGGTGCGCCGGTCCGACCTCGACCATCCGGACGAGTTGCGCGTCGACCTCGATCCCTGTCCCGACGTGCCCTTCTCCGAGGTGCGCGAGGTCGCACTCGGCGTGCGCGAGGTGCTCGAGGAGCACGGGCTGGACGGCTTCCCCAAGACGTCGGGGTCGCGCGGCATCCACGTGTACGTGCGCCTCGAGCCCGATCACGACTTCCTGCAGGTCCGCACGGCCGCGCTGGCGCTCGCGCGCGAGGTCGAGCGGCGGATGCCCGGCCGGGCCACCAGCCGCTGGTGGAAGGAGGAACGCGAGGGCGTGTTCATCGACTACAACCAAAACGCGCGCGACCGCACGATCGCCTCGGCCTACTCGGTGCGCGCGGTGCCCGACGCGCGCGTGTCGTGCCCGCTCGAGTGGGAGGAGGTCGCCGACGTCGACCCGGCCGATGTGACCTTGGAGACCGTCCCCGCACGGCTGCGCGAGCGCGGCGATCCGTCGGCGGGCATCGATGAGCACGCGGCGCGGCTGGATTCGCTGCTCGAGCTGGCCGCGCGCGACGAGCGCGAAGGGCTCGGCGATGCGCCGTGGCCGCCGCACTTCGCCAAGCAGAAGGGCGAGCCGCCGCGCGTGCAGCCGAGCCGCGCGCGAGCGTCGAAGGCCGGGACGCCCAAGGCCGAGCAGCCGTGACTCTCCCCCTCGAGCCGCCGCTCAAGCCGCAGCTGGCGCTCTCGCGCAAGGAGCTTCCGGACGGCGAGGACTACGTCTACGAGGTCAAGCTCGATGGCTTTCGCGCGCTGGCGTTCGTCGACGGCGAGCAGATCTACCTTCAATCGCGCAACGGCAAACCGCTCGGCCGCTACTTCCCCGAGCTGACGCTGCCCGAGGGCCGCTACGTGCTCGACGGCGAGATCGTCGTGCGCGGCGCCGATGGGCACGAGGACTTCGACGCGCTCGGCCAGCGCATCCACCCGGCCGCCTCGCGAATAGAGCGGCTGGCCGGCGAGACGCCCGCCGTGTACGTCGCGTTCGACCTGCTCGCGCGCGGGGACGAATCGCTGCTCGAGCTGCCCTTCGCCGAGCGACGCGCCGCGCTCGAGAAGCTGCTCGCGGGCAAGCAGTTCTCGGCCGCGCCGATCGAGCTCATGCAGACCGTCGACACCCCCGAGCAGGCGCAGCGCTGGCTCGAACACGCCGAGGGGGCGATAGCCAAGGAGCGCTCCGCGCACTACCGTCCGGGCGAGCGCAAGGGGATGGCGAAGGTCAAGCGCGTACGCACGATCGATGCGGTGCTCGTCGGCTGGCGGCCGGGCAAGGAGGATGGGACCGTCGGCGCCCTGATCCTCGGCCTGTACGACGGTCCCGAGCTGCGTGTCGTCGGCCACTGCTCCGGCCTGTCGGCCGCCGAGAAGCGGCGCTTGGTGGGCTTCCTGGCCGACTACGAGTCGGGCGAGCGCGGCTCGGCCGACCCCAGCCGCTGGAGCTCGGGCAAGGATCTGCAGTGGATCGGGCTGCGCCCAGAGCTGGTGATCGAGATCGACTTCGACCACGTCTCGGCGGGACGTATCCGCCACGGGGCAAAGCTGCGCCGCTGGCGCGAGGACAAGGACCCCCGCGCCTGCACGTTCGATCAGCTCGCCTCCTGAACACAGGCTGCCATGCGCACCGGGGCCCTTCTGGCGGCGGCCGGGCGTGGTCTAGGATCAGACCCATGAGCAGTGCCAGCGCGACGGTCGCCGAGGAGGAGTACCTGCAGATCCTCTTCTGGCTGCAGGAGGCCGGATTGCCGATGACCGGCGCGAACATCGCGCGTGCGATGCAGCTCTCCCCGCCGACCGTTCACGAGATGGTCGGCCGGCTGGAGCGCGATGGCTACATCACGCGCGACAGGGAGCGCACGATCGCCTTCACCCCGTCAGGCGCCGAGCATGCCGAGGGGATCGTGCGGCGCCATCGCCTGATAGAGCGCTTCCTGACCGACGTGCTTGGCGTGCCGTGGGACGAGGTGCACGAGGAGGCCGAGCGACTCGAGCACGCAATGTCGCCCGTGCTCGAGGAACGCATGCGCGCGGCGATCGGCAACGCCAAAACCTGCCCGCACGGCCACCCGATCGTGGCCGGCGCGCGCCTCTCCGGCGTTCCGCTGGCCGATGTCGAGGTCGGTGCGTCGGTACGCGTGCTGCGCTTCGAGAACGAGGCCGAGGACTTGCTGCACTACCTCAAGGCCTCCGGCCTCGAGCCGGGCCTCGAGGGCAGCCTCGTCGAGCGAGACGACGAGCAGGTCGTCGTCGAAGGGCCCGACGGCCGCCTCAACTCCGTCACCCCGA
>Ga0193729_1001549_pt1 | contig 11697 bp, 16 predicted proteins | sample U1c2metaG_FD_143036 | JGI IMG/M metagenome (GOLD analysis project Ga0193729, IMG submission 143036) | Soil microbial communities from a riparian zone of the East river system, Colorado, United States - U1c2 | ecosystem: Environmental > Terrestrial > Soil > Riparian zone | place: USA: East River... | reverse complement strand
GAGCAATTGCCTCCGGTGGCGTGCGCGTCTTGAACGAAGATGTTCTCCGCGCGTTGCCAAACGCGGATGAGATCATCGAATCGGTCACGGCAAAGGAGACAGCCGAATTGGAGCGTCGCGAAAAGAGCTATCGCGATGACCGGCCTGCGCCCGAGTTACGCGACCGTGTGGTCATCTTGGTCGATGATGGCCTTGCCACAGGTGCGACCATGCGCGCGGCGGTCAAAGCATTGCGCCAGCGTGGTGTTGCGAAGATTGTCGTTGCAGTGCCGGTTGGCCCTCCGGACACTTGCCGCGAATTCGAGGACCAAGCGGATGAGACCATCTGCGCGAGTGCACCTGAGTTTTTTCAGGCGGTTGGTCAATATTACGAAGACTTCTCGCAAACGAGCGACGAAGAAGTGCGCGATTTGCTGGCCCGCGCTGCGGAAGATCGACAATGAGCGACGTCGCGATTTTCCGCGGGGTCGCGCAACCACTTACCCGCAGCCCGGACGATTACGAGGCGTTGTTGGAACTGATCGGCGACGCGCGGATCGTGCTGTTGGGCGAAGCATCTCCCGGCACGCACGAATTTTACTCCGAGCGCGCGGCAATCACGAAACGCGTGCCGTGGAACCGCTGGAACGCATAAGCATTTGCGACGAGCGAGAATTGCATCCGTAACATGAATGAAGTTCATATTCCTGCTGGCCGCGCCACTCTCGCTGGTAATTTGAATATTCCCGTGAATGCCACCGCGCTGGCTCTTTTCGCTCACGGCAGCGGAAGTAGCCGGCATAGCCCGCGCAATCAATTCGTCGCGCGCACACTCAACGACACCGGACTGGCTACGCTGCTTTTCGACCTGCTAACGCCCGAGGAGGAACTGGTCGACGCGCGCACAGCGGAACTTCGCTTTGACATCGATCTGTTAGCTAAGCGTCTTGTTCACGCGACAAAATGGGCAAAGCGGCAAGAGCAGACACGCGATTTACGGATCGGTTATTTCGGTTCAAGCACGGGCGGAGGCGCCGCGCTGGTCGCAGCGGCGCAGTTGCCGGACGATGTTGACGCAGTCGTTTCGCGCGGCGGCCGTCCCGATTTGGCAGGCGCAGCGCTATCCAGGGTGCAGGCGCCGACGCTGCTCATCGTTGGTGGGCAGGACGACATTGTCATCGAGCTAAACGAGCAAGCTCGTGATCAGATGCGCTGCGAAGTAAAGCTGGAGATCATTCCCGGCGCGACCCATCTCTTTGAAGAACCGGGCGCGCTGGAGCAGGTCGCTAAACTGGCGAGCGATTGGTTCTTGCTTCATGCCGCAGGCAGTGCTGGCCCTCGCTAATTTTGTCATTCCGAGCGGAGCAAGGAATCTCACAATCAAAGCTTGAGACACACATGCAATCGCGTGCGCTCCATCAGCCTGCAGGAGATCCTTCGACTTCGCTTGCGATTAAGCTGGGAGCACGGCGGAGAGCGTTACTTCGCTGTCGATGGTCTGTTTGAACACGTTCTCGACTGTCGCGCCGATTTTTGAACCGTCGCGATCGACGATCTAGCATCGCTGACCTTCCTCAAACGGACCCCGCGCCATCACTTTAAGCAGGGCGCCGCCGATACTACCAGGATTATCGAGAACCTCCGCACAAATCGCTTCCGTCTCACCGAAGTCGGTCAGTAACGTTAACTTGTCATCTATCTTGGGTCTTTGCATGGGGGCCAAAATACAAATCCTGCAAAAATTAATCGCCGCTCGTGTAATTGGCGAGCGTGTCCGTGGCGGTAAGCGAAAGTTCAAGGGTCTGCGCGTCGCCAATTTTAATTCAAGCTATTAAGGAGGGGCGTGGCCGAGACGTGTGCTCCAGAAAATTGCGGCGCTATTGGCTTTTCGCCCGCCCAATCACGCCGCAGGCAACGCGGGCTCCCGAGTCGCCGGCTGGCTGTGATTTGAGATCATCCGCTTTCGCATGAACCACCACGGATCGGCCAATGATTGACCGGTCGTCATTGCTGAGCGACATGCTGTGATCGAGATAGTCCAGTTTTGCCGTGCCGGAAGCGTCTGCCTCGATGTTGCCCATGTCGCCAACATGCCGGGCATCAGCATCGGGGCCTGCATGCGGTTGGTTCGTCGGATTAAAGTGAGCGCCGGCAGAACTGCCATCCGTTGCCGTGCAATCGCCGAATTCATGGACATGAAACCCGTGGTTGCCCGGGGTAAGGCCCGTGATTTCTGCGTGCACTTGAACGCCATCGGCAACTTCAGTGAACGAGACAGTGCCGCTGACCTTGTTGCCCTGTGTGGGGTAAAGCACGGCGGCCGCCTTCAGCGGGGCCGACGATTTTTCTTCCGGCGCCTGCGCCCGCGCGGTGATCGCTGTGAGGGACAAAAAGATCAGTGCAATTAACCAACTTGTAAACGAGTTCATATAAGGATTTCGAAAAAGCCTACGGCTTCGGTGGCTCGCTCTTCTTAAATGGCGCGAACAAATCGATCGGGACCGGAAGAAAAGTCGTGGTGTTATGCTCGCTGGAAATCTCGCGCATGGTTTGCAGGAAGCGCAGTTGCAGCGCAATCGGCTCCTTGCTCATCATAGCGGCGGCCTGCACCATTTTTTCCGCAGCTTGAAATTCGCCCTCGGCGTTGACGATCTTGGCGCGGCGTTCGCGCTCGGCTTCGGCCTGCTTGGCCATCGCGCGCTTCATGGTGTCGGGCAGCGCCACGTCCTTTACCTCGACTGCCGTGACTTTGACGCCCCACGGTTCGGTTTGCCGGTCGATGATTTCCTGCAACTTCTGGTTGATCGTCTCGCGTTGCGAAAGCAAGTCGTCCAAGGGGGCCTGGCCGAGCACGCTGCGCAGCGTCGTCTGCGACATCAGCGAGGTGGCTTTGAGAAAGTTCTCCACTTTCACGACCGCGGCTTGCGGATCGACCACGCGAAAATAAACAACCGCGTCCACCGTTACCGGCACGTTGTCGCGTGTCATCACCTCCTGCTTCTCGACGCTGATGGTCACGACACGCAGATCCATTCTCACCATGCGATCGACAATCGGGATCAGAAGAATCAGCCCCGGTCCTTTTGCGCCGAGTAATTTTCCGAGCCGGAAGATCACGCCTCGTTCGTATTCGCGCAGGATACGAATCGCCTGCGGCAGGATGATAATGGCCAGGATGATGATGGGTATGGCCCAACCAATTAACCTCGGCAGTGTTTCGAGTAGTGACATAGCTTTACTTTCCTTTGGCTTTTACTTTTAAGGTTAACCCTTGCACGGCGGCGATCTCCACCGCTTGATTTTGTTCGATTGGTGTATCGCTGATCGCATTCCAATATTCGCCTTCGATAAAAATTCTGCCGCCGCGCGAATCGATCGGCGTCAACGCGGTCACGGTTTTGCCAATCAAAATTTCCGCCCCAACTCTCACCGGCAACCGCTGTGCACGCAAACCTTTGCCGATAACGAAGACAAAGAACGCCGCCGTAATGAGCGTCGCCGGAATGATATAATTCAGAGACAAGCGAAAGAGGGGATCAGCGCGGTTGAACAGCATAAGCGATCCGATCAGAAACGAAATGACTCCGCCTACTGTCAGCACGCCATGGGTCGGCGCATAGATATCAAAGATAAAGAGCATGAGTGCGAGCGCGATTAACACTAGTCCGGTCACGTTGACCGGCAGAATCGCAGCGAGATAAAGCGCAAGGACTAACGCAATCGCGCCTACGACCCCTGGTAAAATCGCGCCGGGCGTAGTCAGTTCACCAATGATTCCATAGATCGCGATGAGCATGAGAACGAACATCACCTCAGGCCGCCAGAGCTTTTGGAAGACGCGCTCGGACGCCGACATCTTGATCTCTGCGACCTCTGCGCCCGCAGTCTTGAGCGTCTTGCCGTCCACAAGGCGGCCATTCAATTTTTGTAACAAATCCGGCATATCGATCGCGATCAGATCGATTACTTTCAATTCGAGCGCTTTCTCTGCGCTAATCGATGCGCTCTCTTTTACGGCGGACTTGGCCCATTCAGCGTTACGTTGGCGCTTGCCCGCGATCGCCTCGATGTAGCTGACGGAAAAGTTCTCCAGCTTCTTCTTCATCGTGTCGTCGGGCTTCTCTTCCCCGCCGCTGGGAAAACCGCCGATCGAGACCGGGTGCGCCGCGCCGATGGTCGTGGCGGGCGCCATCGCCGCGACGCTCGCGGCAATGGTAATGAAACAACCGGCGCTGGTCGCGGTCGCGCCCGTGGGAGCGACATACACCACCACAGGCACAGTGGATCCCAAGAAGCTTTGCACGATCGTTTGGGTCGAATCGAGCAAACCACCCGGCGTGTTGAGTTGAATCACCAGACATTGCGCGCTCTGCGTCCGCGCTTCATCGATGCTTCGCGAGATGTAACTGGCGGTCGCTGGCCCAATCGCTCCATCGATTTTGATGAGGCAAACCTTTTCCGCCGCAACCGCAGTGGCGCATACGAGCCAGAGAATCAAGCTACCTGCGACGCGCAATCTCAGACTCCTTTCATGGGCTGATTCTTGACCGCCAGATCTTCCACGCGCGGCTTCACGATTTTCTCGTAATCACGATAGCTCATTTTGATGGCGTCAGTGTGCGTGCCCGCTTCGAAAACGATGTAATCTTCCTCCGCCAAACGCTTGTCGACGCAGGTTGGCAGACCGTAGAGATTGCCAAAGGGCGGCATTGCTCCGACAGCGCAATCTGGAAATAGCGGTTTGAACTCTGCTTCCCTGTCCAGCGAGGCGGCTTTGCCGATCGCTTTCGCGAACTTTTCAAGATCGATCTGATGGTCTGCCGGAAGCGCTGCCATTAAACGCTCGCCTCCGGATTTTATCATGACGACCTTCGCATGATGCCGGGCTTTCACGTGCTCGGCTTGGGCGATCCTTTGCGCGGTAATGGCTTCCGGATGATGCAGAATCTCGTAGCGGACTTTGTTTTCGTTGAGACAATCAATGAGTCGTTTCGGTATTTCCATGAGCAGCCTCCGATGCAAATTATCACTTTCCAGGGCGATCTCTACTTTCTCGGTCCGCCGCAGGATCTGATGGAGGCCAGGCCTGCGACTGCAGACCGGACACCGCCGCGAAGAGTTGCGGCAGCCGAAACATTGTTTCATTGTTAAGTATGGCTACATGCGAAGTTTGCGAAAATGAGTATGACAAAGCATTCGAAGTGATTGTGGCCGGGAAGCATCACACCTTCGACAGTTTCGAGTGCGCGATCCATGCGCTCGCGCCGGTTTGCCCGCACTGCCACTGCCGGGTGGTCGGGCACGGCGTGGAGCAGGGCGGAAAAATCTTCTGCTGCGTCCATTGCGCGCGCAGCGGAGGAAAGACAGACCTGAAAGACCGCGTCTGAGCGGTGCGCGCTACGAGCGAAGATTTAGTCGCTGCTACGGCTGGTGTGGCCCCGATTACTTTCGATGCCAGGCGAGCGTCACGTTTTTGATTCGCTCTTTGCAGGTGTCACTAACCAACGTGAAAGTCAGACTGTTTTCGATCGTGCGGCGAAACTTATATGCGCCCGGGCCTTTGCAGCCTTTCGCAGTTTTGCCGCCCGTCTCCTGGATTGTGACAGTGTCACCGGCGACTGTGTAGGTTCCCCAGATGCGGCGCTTCGGATTAACGACGTTGAACGTACCGTCGGCCTTCATCGTCCAGACGGCTCCGAGAGAGTTGGTCCACGTGCCGACCAGCGGCCCTGGCGCAGTGGGCGCAGTAGTCGCGCAAGCATTCACGAACAGGAGAAAAACACCAGCGAAAGCAATTCGGAGAGTGGGTTGTATTTTCATGTCTTCAGCCTGTCTGCGGGCCAACGGAAGGTCAAGCTCAGATCTCGGCGAAGACAGTTTGCAAAGAGCTTTTGAATTAAGATACAAAACGTTGCGGGACGGTCGCCGATTTTCTCACACCCAAGTCAGCTCTGAACATCCAATTGCAAGAGAGCAATTCCAACACCGAGGCCGACTGCGACGCCGACCACGCCAGCGAGTGAGATGGCGACCGCAAAATAACCGGAGCCGCCAGAACTGAACCAAGCAGCGACAAAAAAACTTTCCGTTACTGCGATTCTCTTCGGCATCCTCTGATGGTTGCCCTCGTCGCCACGCCCGCGTCCATTCTTCTCACGCTCCTATTGGCGCGGAGTAAGAAAAATTTGGCTCTTCATTGGACTGGTCACTGTTTGCCTGGCGATCTTTGCCATGGCATCCGCGGGATTCGGGCTTTGGTACATGGCCCAGCCACACATTCTAAATACGAACGGCCCGACGCCTCAGCTCGAATTCGAAATCAAACCGCCCGATGGCCAGTCAGTCGAGAGTCTCACAGGCGTTGAGGCGGAGCTCGATACCGATCGGAACGTAATGCCGGGATATTGGAGGGATGCGGTTCCGAACTCCGGCGTGCGCACGGGCTATATCGAAGTTTATTATCGCACGTCGCGACGTCTCTTCGTGCTGAAATTCCCTAACCACGAAGACCGAGTCTTCCAGCTCCGCTTGCCCGCCAATCCAATGAAAGCGAAATACCGCGCCTGGTCCGATTGGCAAAAACCGGACTTCATCGCCAAGGCTGGTGAGCAACCTTCCCGGGCTTCCGCCGGAAGCGACTATCAAATTCGCTATAAGCTGGACTATCAGGATCGATAACGACACGGCCGCGGTTTACGTCCGACAAGCCGGGAGTAAGTTTCAAGCATGTCGATCTCAGAGGACCAGGCGATGAACGCGCTGAAGTCGGTTAAGTATCCCGGCTTCACTCGCGATATCGTTTCGTTTGGCCTGGTCAAGTCAGTTAATATCGAGAATGGTGAGGTCAGGGTGCAGCTTGCACTCGCGACGAACGATCCGAATGTTCCAGCGGCGATTAAAAGCGATGCGGAAAAAGCGCTGTGCGCCCTCGACGGTATTCGAAGCGCCAAAGTTTTGATCGACATCCACGCGCCGCCGGCCGGCGCCGGGGCTGGCGTGGGTGCGGCACGCATTCCGGGAATCAAGCACGCGATCGCGGTGGCGAGTGGCAAGGGCGGTGTCGGCAAATCGACTGTTGCAGCGAATCTCGCCCTCGCGCTCGAGCAGACGAAAGCGCGCGTAGGCTTGTGTGACTGCGACATCTATGGCCCGAGCATTTCGCTCATGTTCGGCACGCGGGAACGGCCGATGGCAACGGAAGAAAACAAGATCGTTCCAATCGAACAATACGGATTGCGTCTGATGTCGATGGGATTTCTGCTCGACGACACTTCTCCGGCGATTTTGCGCGGGCCGATGGTGACCCGTTACACCCAGCAATTTCTGCGGCAGGTCGAATGGGGCGAACTCGATTACCTAGTTCTCGATCTTCCTCCTGGCACCGGTGACATCCAGCTCACGATCGTGCAGACGGTCGCGCTTTCGGGAGCGATAATCGTAACCACCCCTCAGGAAGTTGCGCTGATAGATGCGCGCAAAGCCGCTACCATGTTCGACAAGGTCAACGTGTCGGTGCTCGGGCTGATTGAAAACATGAGTTACTTCGTCTCTCCCTCCGACGGACAACGCTACGATATCTTTGGAACCGGCGGCGGCGAGCGCGAAGCGAAACGGCTGCGTGTCCCGTTGCTCGGTCAAATCCCGATCGACATCGCCACGCGCGAAGCAGGCGACCGCGGCATGCCGATCGTGGGCGAAGATCGTCAATCGCCTGTTGCCGCTGAGTTTAAGAGAATTGCCGAAAATCTTCGTAAGACTCTGCCTTAGTGAGGCATCCGCGGCAGTGACCGCAAACGAGTTTAAATAAGTAGCAGCGTGCCACGTCGAATTTCCGGTGGTTCATTTTGTTGACTGATTCGAAATTTTATGAAAGAAAAGCGTGAGATGCCGTCTTTAGAAGAAGATCGATCTCAATTCGTTAAAAATTCTGTTCTCTACAAGGAATTCCTCGCGGAGCGCGCAGAAATCTTGAAGCACAAGTGGATCGAGAGTGAAAAGGCCGGTAAAGACATCGGCTTTGAGAAAGCGCTGCTGGATTGGATCGTGAAACATCGGTCCAATTGGCGCGAAAAACGGATGCGCGAAGTCAAAACCGAGCTAAAATGAGCAGCTGATCCGTAACCGTGTCCTTTAAAGCGATCCCGCGAGGTCGCCAAGGAAACGCATGAAGAACGAAAAACAGAGTTCATCTCCCGGCGTCCCAATCATGGACGCGGACGGGATTCGTCGCGCGCTACAGCGAATCGCCCATGAAATTATCGAGTGCGATCCGCAGCTCGCCCAAGTCGTACTCGCAGGGATTCCTTCACGTGGCGTGGAGATCGCGCAGCGGATCGCGGAGTTCATCCGCCGGATTGAAAAGATCGACGTCGATACTGGAATCATCGACGTGGCGATGCATCGCGACGACGTCGGGACGCGCGCGGAACTGCCCGTCGTCCGTGCGTCAAAACTTCCGGTGCCCCTGGAAGAGCGCACAGTCATCATTGTCGATGACGTTCTCTATACTGGGCGCACTGTGCGCGCGGCGATGGACGCAATCAATTCGTTTGGACGGCCTGCCCGGATTCAACTCGCGGCGCTGATTGATCGCGGGCATCGCGAACTGCCAATTCGCGCCGATTACGTCGGAAAAAATTTGCCGACAAGGGCGAATGAAAAAGTGTGGGTGCGGATCGGCAGCATCAACGAGCCGGACGGCGTTTGGCTTATTAAAGAATGAAAACGCAAACGCGAATTTCATGAGTACAGGCTGGAGCCGCAAAGATCTGCTTGGCCTGCGCGAATTGTCGGCCGAAGAAATCAATTTCATTCTCGAAACCACCGACGCATTCAAACAAGTCGGGACTCGGGAAATTAAGAAAGTTCCTGCCCTACGCGGGAAAACGCTGGTAAACTTTTTCGTCGAGCCCAGCACGCGCACGCGAACGTCATTTGAACTGGCGGCACTCCGGTTAAGCGCGGACGTGATCAACATCTCGGCAACAACTTCCAGCTTGACGAAAGGCGAAACGCTCAAGGACACGGCGCGAAATCTTGAGGCATTACACGCCGATATTCTCGTGCTGCGTCACAGTTCCGCCGGCGCGCCGCAGTTTTTGGGCAATCGGCTCAAAGCGAGTGTGATCAATGCCGGCGATGGCGCGCACGAGCATCCCACTCAAGCCCTTCTCGATCTTTACACGATCCGCGAGAAGAGGGGAAAGATCGCCGGTCTGCATGTTGTGATCATTGGCGACATCTTGTTCAGTCGCGTCGCGCGCTCGAACATTTTCGGTTTGGTCAAGCTCGGCGCGCGCGTCACGCTGGTCGGGCCGAGCACGCTGGTGCCGCGCGAGTTCGAAAAACTCGGTGTCGAAGTTTCGCACAAGATCGACAATGTCCTTCCGAATGCCGATGTCGTGAACCTGTTGCGGATTCAGCACGAACGCCAACGCAAGGAATATTTCCCCGGGATCGGCGAATACACTCGATTCTTCGGCTTGACGAAAGAGCGTGCGAAACTTTTGAAACCGGATTGTCTGATCATGCATCCCGGGCCGATCAATCGCGGCGTCGAGATCGACAGCGAAGTGGCCGACGGATTGCAGAGTGTCATTCTCGACCAAGTCACCAATGGCCTCGCCGTGCGTATGGCCGTTCTCTACCTCTGCGGAGGGATCGCAACTACGTGAGCGCTATTCTCATCCGCAACGGTCGTGTGATCGATCCCGCGAATCGCCGAGATAAACTTGCCAATCTTGTCATTGTCGATGGACGAATCGCGGAGAAATCCGCGATCCGCGATCCGCAATCCGCAATTGAAGAGGTCGACGCGAGTGGATTAATCGTCGCGCCTGGCTTGATCGACATGCACGTGCATCTGCGCGAGCCCGGATTCGGTCACAAGGAAACGATTGAGTCTGGCGCGCGCGCTGCTGCGGCCGGCGGATTTACAACAATTGTTTGCATGCCAAACACTTCGCCGGTCGCGGACACGCCGAGCACAATCGCGTGGATCAAAGAGCGCGCGGCTGCTGCGGCTTGCGTGAATGTTTTGCCAACCGGCGCGATTTCAAAGAACATTTCAGGCGAAGAATTGGGTCCGATCGGATCACTCGCGCAGGCAGGCGTGGTCGCGATTACGGACGATGGTCATTGCATTCAAAACAATGAGCTGATGCGGCGCGCAGTTGAGTATGCCCGTATGGTTGGCGTGCCGGTCCTTGATCACTGCCAGGATTACAATCTAGCTGGCAACGGCGTTGTGCATGAGGGTTATTGGAGCACGTTACTCGGATTGCCGGGCTGGCCTGCCGCAGGCGAGGAAGCAATCGTGATGCGCAACATTTTGCTCGCGGACCTTTGCGATCACCCGATTCATTGCCAGCATGTAAGCACCGCTGGAAGCGTGCGGTTGCTTCGCGAAGCGCGAGGGCGCGGTGTGAAGATCACTGGTGAAGTTTGTCCGCACCACATCGTGCTGACCGACGAGGCGATCGAGAACTTTAGCACCAACTATAAGATGAATCCACCGCTGCGCGCCCAGGCTGATGTAGATGCGTTGCTCGAAGGAATCGCCGACGGTACATTGTCAATCCTGGCGTCCGATCACGCGCCGCATGCGGATTTTGAAAAGGAAGTGGAGTTTGATGCCGCGCCGTTTGGGATCATCGGACTGGAGACTGAACTCAGCTTGTTTCTTGATCTGCTCGTGCACAAACAACGCAAGATCGACATCGCGCGTTTGATCGAGATGTACACGGTCGAGCCCGCGCGTTTATTGAAGATTAATGCCGGCACGTTATCGATCGGCGCACCCGCGGATGTGACCCTGATTGATCCGGATTTGGAGTGGACGGTCAAGATCGACAAGTTCGAATCAGCGTCGCGTAATTCGCCCTTCGATGGGTGGAAACTGAAAGGCCGAGCGGTACGAACGATTGTGGGCGGCAAGACGGTTTGGAAACTGTAGCCGCGGTCACGGAAACGGCTTGGCGCCAACAACGCCGCCTTTAATATCACCCCGTGTATCCGCCGTGGATGTAACTCTCTAGATGCGCGATGGTGGCGCTCTGGCACGAAATCACCCATTTCACCAAGTCGCCGATTGAGATGACACCGCGCACCTTATCACCTTCGAGGACAGGCAAATGGCGGAAACGCTTCTCGGTCATAAGGCGCAAGCATTTTTCGACCGGCTCATGCGGATGCGCGACAGTCAAATTGGTTGACATGATCTCGGCGACTTTTGTTTCCCGCGAACGCTTACCGCGCAGCATAACTTTGCGGGTGTAGTCGCGTTCGGAAATCATTCCGACCAAGCGATCCGCTTCCATCACCAGCAATGCGCCGACGTTTTTATTGTCCATCATTTCGATCGCTTCAAAAACTGTTGCGTCCGGCGATATCGAAAAGATTTCGCCGTGCTTCTGATTAAGGATTGCGTCGATCGTGCCGCTAACGTCCATATCCGGAAAGCCGGGCCGGTTGAAAGCCAGGAAAATTAAAATACGCCAGCACCGCCATCCGATGCAAAACAATTCTAGTGGTCAGCGAAGTACGCCGGCGTCGCAGAGGCGGCATCAAATATGATTTCTGCCGGGTGCGCGTATCCGCCGAGCTTGCGGTCAATCTCCCGTCAAACGCGCCTCGGCGAGGTCGAGATCACGCTGGATGCGCCGCAACGCCTCGTCATTGATGACGTGTTCATTTCGCAGGCGAATGATCATTCCACTA
>Ga0193729_1001548_pt1 | contig 11711 bp, 9 predicted proteins | sample U1c2metaG_FD_143036 | JGI IMG/M metagenome (GOLD analysis project Ga0193729, IMG submission 143036) | Soil microbial communities from a riparian zone of the East river system, Colorado, United States - U1c2 | ecosystem: Environmental > Terrestrial > Soil > Riparian zone | place: USA: East River... | reverse complement strand
TCGGCCACCGTCGATCCCAACAACCCGAACTCGTTCTGGATATCGAACGAATATGTCGCCAACAACTGGTGGCAGACGTCGGTCGCCAAGGTCGCGATCGACACCGCAGAGACGCCGACACTGACGATCACCAATGCGTCGTTGAACGTGACGGCGGGCGGATCAGTGCCGCTCGGAATCACCGCTACACCCGTTGATTCCGACGACACGATATCGGTGAAGATCAGCGGCGTGCCGACATACGAAACGGTAACAGCACCCAGCGGGAATACCGTTACGAGCAGCCTCCAAGCGGATGGTACGAATACCTGGACCGTTACCGAGGGCGCATCAACGAAAGGGGCGCCGCTCACCGCACTCACGCTGTCTTCGAGCTACACGGGCTCGGATCACCCGGTTGCTACGTTCACGGTCACGGCAAGCAACACGACGCCCGGGGAGACGGCGACCTCGGCGGCGCAGACGATCACGGTGACCGATCCTCCTGCGATGACGTCCGGTGGTGGGCCGAGTGCCTCGCCGCTTGGAGCAACCGTTGCTTCGACCCCGAACCCGGGGCAGATCGACCGCCTTGTGGCGCTGATGGATCAATTCACGGCGGCCGGATTCCGCGAAGACCAAACCGGCATTGGCGCGATCACTTCGATGTTCGGCTCGAACGGGAGCCACGAGGACTTGGCGTTTTTGGCTACGCCGCACCATCACCACGCCTGAGCGCGGTGATAGGCGGAACGAATGGAAATAGTCGGCAACCGAATGATCGGCTGAGAGCTATGGCTGAGAGCTATGGAAGCCCACGCATGACCCAAGACAATGACCAGGGGCTCTTCACCCTTGTCATGTTGCTGCGGATTCACGGCGTCGCTGCCGAGCAACCGCAGCTGCGTCATCGCCTGGGCTCGGCCGCCGTCGGCATCACAGAGATGCTGCGCTGTGCAAAGGAGCTCAGGCTCAAGGCCCGTGCGGTTCGGACGACGTGGGCGCGCCTCGCGCAAACGCCATTGCCGGCAATCGCGGCACTCAAGGATGGCGGGTTCCTCCTGCTCGGCAATGCGGGGGAAGATCGGGTGCTCGTTCAGCGCCCCTCGGCACCGCGCCCAGAAGCGCTGAGCCGCGCTGAATTCGAAGCGCTGTGGAACGGCCGCCTCATCCTGATGGCGCGCCGCGTCTCACTCTCGGACCTCACTCGCCGATTCGACATCACCTGGTTCTTTGGCGCGATTCAGAAGTATCGCCACCTCTTGGGCGAAGTGCTCGTCGCCTCGTTCTTCCTCCAGCTCTTTGCGCTCGTCACCCCTTTGTTCTTTCAGGTCGTGATCGACAAAGTGCTCGTGCATCGCGGGCTGAGCACGCTCGAGGTTCTGGCCATCGGTCTTGCAGCCATTGCCGTTTTCGAGGCGGTCCTCGGCGCGTTACGCACCTATCTGTTCGCCCATACGACCAACCGCATCGACGTCGAGCTGGGTGCGCGCCTGTTTCGCCACCTGACGTCGCTGCCGCTCGCCTATTTTCAGACGCGGCGTGCAGGGGATTCGATCGCTCGTGTGCGCGAGCTCGAGAATATCCGCAATTTCCTCACAAGCTCGGCTCTGACCCTGGTCATCGATCTGGTGTTCACCGTCGTTTTCCTGGGCGTGATGGTCGTCTACTCGCCGTGGCTGACTCTGATCGTTCTCAGCGCATTTCCCTTCTATATCGGGATCTCGGCGGGTGCGACGCCGTTTTTCCGCCGACGCCTCGACGAAAAATTTGAACGCGGGGCCGAAAACCAAGCCTTCCTCGTCGAGAGCATCACCGGCGTCGAGACGCTAAAGGCCATGGCGGTCGAGCCGCAGATGCAGCGTCGCTGGGACGAGCAGCTCGCCGCCTATGTGGCTGCCAGCTTTCGCGTCCTCAGTCTCGGCAACGTGGCGAGCCAGGCCATCCAGCTCGTGAGCAAGCTGGTCACCGTCGCCATCCTGTTCTTCGGAGCCAAGCTCGTCATTGAGGGAAACCTGACTGTCGGCGAACTCGTCGCCTTCAACATGCTGGCCAGCCGCGTTAGCATCCCGGTGCTACGGCTCGCCCAGATCTGGCAGGACTTCCACCAAGCGCGTCTTTCCGTCGAGCGGCTTGGCGATATCCTCAACACCCGTCCGGAGCCGACGATTGGTTCGGGCCGCGCGGCGTTACCGCCGATCCGCGGCGAAGTCACGTTCGAGCATGTCGATTTTCGCTACCGCATCGACGGGCCGGAAATCATGCACGACGTCAGCTTCGTTGTGCCTCCGGGCCAGATCGTCGGGATCGTCGGCCCCTCGGGCTCCGGCAAGAGCACGCTCGCTAAGCTCATCCAACGCCTCTACGTGCCCGAAGCCGGGCGCGTCCTGGTCGATGGCATCGATCTTGCGATGGTGGACACAGCTTGGCTGCGTCGACAGCTCGGCGTGGTGCTCCAGGAGGACATGTTGTTCAATCGTTCGGTGCGCGACAATATCGCGCTTGCCGATCCGGCCCTGCCGATGGAGCAGATCATCGCTTCGGCGTCCCTCGCGGGGGCCCATGAGTTCGTCCTCCAACTCCCCGCGGGCTACGACACGATCGTCGGCGAGCGCGGCAGCAGCCTGTCCGGTGGTCAGCGTCAACGTATCGCAATCGCGCGCGCGCTCGTCACCGACCCCCGCATCCTGATCTTCGACGAAGCCACGAGCGCGCTCGATTATGAGAGCGAGCGGATCATCCAGGACAACATGCAGCAGATATGCGAGCGCCGCACCGTGTTCGTGATCGCTCACCGCCTGTCGACGGTGCGCCGCGCCGATCGAATCATCACCATCGAGCGCGGCCGCATCGTCGAGGACGGGACGCATGACGAACTGATGCGCTCGAAGGGTTCCTACGCCAACCTGCATTACCTGCAAGCGGGGATCCAATGACGGCGGTCAGGAAGGTCGTCGAATTCCCGGACCAGCAGCGACGCCGCCGCGACCACGAGACGGCTTTCCTGCCGGCGACGCTCGAGGTCGTCGAGACACCGCCGTCGCCGATCGGCCGCGCCATCGGCGCAACGATCATCGCGGTGTTCTGCGTTGCCCTGATCTGGGCGTGCCTCGGCGCGGTCGACATGGTGGCAACAGCTCCGGGCAAAATCGTCCCCAACGGTCGGACCAAAACCGTCCAGCCGTTCGAAGCCGGCATCGTGCGCGCAATCCGTGTTCGCGACGGCGCGTCCGTCAAGGCGGGCGACGTGATGATCGAGCTCGATCCCACCATCAGCGCCGCCGATGTCGAACATGCCAGGAACGACCTCGTCGGCGCCGAGCTCGATGTCGCCCGGCTCCGAGCGGCGCTTGCGGGGCAGACCGATTCGGTCGCGGATTTCACGCCGCCGGCCGGCGCACGTGAGGGACTCGTCGAGACGCACCGTCGGTTCCTGGCAACCCAGACTGCCGAGCACAAAGCCAGGATTGCCGAGATCGATGGACAACTCGCCCAGAAAGTTGCGGAACGCGACACGATTACGGCCATGATTGCGAAGATCGAGGCGACCATTCCGCCGCTCCAGGAGCGGGTGAATGTCCGTCAGTACCTTTATGAACGGCAAGTCGGCACGAAGCTCGGTTATCTCAGCGAATTTCAAGATCTCGTCGGGCAACAGCACGAACTCCTGGTCCAGCAAAGCCGGCGGCGCGAAGCGGACGCGGCGATTGGGGCGCTCACCGAAACGCGTTCCAAGGCGGAAGCGGAGTACCGCCGCATCCTGTTCGATGAGCTGACCAAAGCCGAACAAAAGGCGGCGGGCCTGGCCCAGGACGTGATCAAGGCCGAACGCAAGGCCAAGCTGCAGATGCTGACCGCGCCAATCGACGGGATCGTTCAGCAGCTCGTGGTGCATACGATCGGAGGAGTGGTCACGCCCGCGCAGCCGCTCGCCGTCGTCGTACCGCGTGACAGCGAACTCGAGATCGAGGCAATGGTGTCGAACCGCGACATCGGGTTTGTCTTCGCCGGGCAGGACGCCGAGATCAAGGTCGATGCGTTCAATTTCACGCGTTATGGTCTCCTCCATGGGCGGGTGCACAGCGTTTCGCGAGACGCCATCGCCCGCGACAGACATGAAGAGCCTTCCCGGGCGGCGCCGACCGGGGCGCAGACCACCACGAGCGAACCCAACGGCCAGGAGCTGGTCTACGCTGCGCGCGTCGTACTTGACCGCGCGCAGATGGAGATCGAGGGCGGGCCCGTCCAGCTTCTGTCCGGCATGGCCGTTACGGTCGAGATCAGGACCGGCTCGCGTCGCATCATCAGCTACCTGCTTTCCCCGCTCGTACGCTACCGGCAGGAAGTCCTGCGAGAAAGATAGAAACGCCCATGGAACCAGCGCCGCAGAGCAACACCGCGCCGTTCTATCGTTCGCGCATCGCGATCAAAGGGGTGGGCCAGCGCGACGTGCCGGCGAATTTCCATGTCGCGCCGGGCATGCTGGTCACGGCCGGCATCAAGGTGGGCAGGCACGCCGTCCTGAATTATCTGCTCGGCCGCGTGCTGGCGGTCGCCTCGGAGGGAATGCGCGAATCGTCACGTGTGCGAAGAATCAGGGGTCCGTGTGCAGCATGAGACGCATGGCAGATTGGCGTCCGCTCGAGAGAGTGCAGGCCGTATTTTCACCGACCGCAGCATTGCGGCGTGGGGCCACGCTGATGGCCGCCGGCAAAACCGGACGGGCGTTCCAGCTCTATGCCCGCGCCGGCCGTACCGGGTTGGTCGAGGCGGAGTACCGCGTCGGGCGCTGCTATCTCGATGGCGTTGGCGTTCCGCCCAGCCGCGCCGAAGGGATACGTTGGCTCGAACGGGCGGCAGATCACGGCCATGTCGAAGCTCAATCGCAGCTCGCAATCATCTACCTCCATGGCACGGCGGGCGCGCCGGACCCAAAGAGTGCCGCGAGCTTGTTCGTCGTCGGCGACATTGCAGACCCGGACTACGTCACGGCGATGCGGCGGGCGCGCATGGCCGCGGAGGCGGGCTCGGGCGAGGCGCAGGCGGTGTTGGCATTCATCCTGACCTCCGGACCCCAGGACATGCGCAACCTCGATGAAGCGGATCTGTGGTACGAGCGCTCAGCCGCAGCCGGCTGCCCGCAGGGTATGCTGGGCCATGCGCTGGCTTTGAACCGCAAGGGCGGCGACGAGACGGTAAAACGCGAAGTCCCTGTGCAATTGGGCAAGGCGGCGGAGGCGGGCCTCCCGGCGGCGCTTTATCTGCTCGGCGTGATGAGCGAACGGGGCCTCGGGGTGATCCGCAATAAAGGCGCTGCGGCGGAATTCTATCGACGCGCCGCGGAGGAAGGCCACCGCTCCGGTCAAGCGCGCTGGGGCAAGGCGTTGATGCACGGCATCGGTGTCGATGCAAATCCATCCGACGGCGAAACCTGGCTGCGTCGGGCCGCGCTCGCCGGCGATCCGGAAGCGGCCGCTGCGCTTGGTGATCTCCATGCGACCGGCGGAAATCTGCCGCCAGATCATGCGGAAGCAGCACGTTGGTTCCGCCGCGCAGCCGAGGCCGGCCACAAGCGCGCGGCGCGCTCGCTTGGCCTCCTCTATTTTGCCGGTGCCGGCGTCCCGCACGATCCCGAGCAGGGCATGCAGTGGTTCCGCATCTCCGCTGCTGCCGGGGACGGGCCGGCGCGCGCCGAGCTCGGCAATCTCCTGCTCACCGGCATTGGGGAAGAGGACGATCGTTTCCTTATCTACAAAGGGTACGAGCAGGCAGCGGCATCGGGTGATCCGGTAGCTGCGTACAATTGTGCCGTCTGCCTGTCTCATGGTGTTGGCGTGGCGCGCGACGACAGGGAGGCAGCGCTGTGGCTGCGCAAAGCCGCCGACCAAGTGCCGAACGCGCAATTCTGGTATGGCCGCGTCCTGGTCGAGGGACGAGGCGTGGACCGCGATCTCGCAGAAGGGCGCAGATGGATCGCGCGCGCGGCCGAGGCCGGCATGGTGGACGCTCAGGTCCAGCTCGGCGAGATGATGCTGACCGGCACCGGCGGCGCCTGCGATCCGCCAGGTGCCTTGGCATTGTTCGAAAAGGCGGCGGCGAACGGCCATGTGGCCGCCATGTTTGCGACCGGCGTCGTCTATGGAGGCGTTCACGGCGTGCCGGCAAATCATGGTGCCGCCCAGCATTGGTTCCGCGCGGCGGCCGAGCACGGGCATCCGGCGGCGCAGATGATGCTGGAGCGCTATGTCGCCGCAAACGCTGCGGACCAAGCCGACCGGGATAACGTGCGCCACAGACCCGGCGAGGCGCCCGCCGAAGGTCAGATCGAAGCCCGGGAGGATGTCGCGACGCCATCCACGGAAGTTGCAGGCGACGAGGCAACACCGAACTCGGGTAAACCCGAGATCGACACATCCTGACGCGCAAGCCGGGCTTAACCGACTTGTGCATCTTTAATGCGGAACTCGGGCAAGCCCGCGCCGATTTCCACTTAGCCTGATTGTGCGCCAGGTTCCTGGAGGTCATCCGGGTTTCAAGTTCTTCGTGGCGCGTCTTGCCCGCCGCAATTCTGCAAAGCAGTCTGGTTCATCTGTAAGAGACGACAATCTTGCGTTCATGAGCCCGTCTGACGACGACTATGGCCAGGAGACCGATCCACGCACCAATCGTGCTGGTCGCGAATTCGCCTGCGCTCGCGGTCCGGCCTGGGATCCACAATTGAACGAACTCCAATGAGCCCGCGCATATAGCGAGCAGGACGCCGCTCGAGAGCAACTGCATAGGGCGCAGGTATCCAATGGCCAACAGGCTGCCCGTGATAAGATACGCGACGAAATGCTCGAAATAATCATTTCTCAATAGGTGAGGACGCATGTTGCCTGGCACCACCGACAGAACAATGATGGTGAGCGCGGCTAGCCCGGCGCCCGTGCGGGTGAGCTTCACTAGCTTCCTCACGGCGTCTTTCCTTTCCTCCGGTAGGCTGCCAGGGAGCGTCCCGGCCATGCAATCCAATCGCCGGCTAGCCTCGGCGACATCACGGCCAAGATCCCGGCTCCTCGTCCGCGCCAAGGCGCGGGAGACCTGTCAAACGATATCGACCGCGGTTCTGCTGCTGGTATCGGAGCTAGCGTCGGCCTTGGCGGTTGCCTGAGCTTGGCGCGAGATCCCGTCGTGGAAGAGGCACGGAAGCCGACGCGGCCGCCGTGAGTGCTTGCTCCTCGGCGATCGTGGCAGCGGCTGTTGTTCGAGCTGGCTCATGGTCCGTCGCGTGTGGGACGCCAATTATCAACCCGGCAGCTGTTTCAGTAGGAGCAATGCTTGTTCGCGCGGCCTCCAACGATGCCGTGGCGGCATTTGGCGCCGGGTTCGGCGCGCTCTCAGCTGGCCCAGTGGCCGTAACCGTCGCGTTTCCGGCAGGCGCATTTGCGGCGGCTTCACTCTCCTGCGTGGACGTTCCGGCGCTTGCCGCCGCGGCGGTCGGTTGCGTCTGGGCTGCGAAGCCCGCCGGCTGCGCGAGCTTGTCCATTCCAGCCATGTCGTCCAACCGCAGGGCAACCTCGACGACATCGCCCGGCTGGAGCTCGGAGTCCTGGGCCACGATGATGCGTTCACGGCCGCTTTTGCTCGTTCTGATGACCGTAAACTCCTGCTTGAGCTCGTTTCCGCGCACGAGTTGCGACCTCGCCGCCGTGTATAGCAACTTCTCGCCGGTGCTCTGCAGCTTTGCTCGAACTTGGCCGAGCCTCGTGCGGGCATCCTGAAGGTCCTGAAGCAACTTGATTCTCCGCTGGTCGTCGAGCCGCTCAAGCTGTCTTGCAATGTCGTCCTGCTGCTTCTTGACTTGCATCAACTGCGCGGCTGTCTGCAGTTTTCGCGTTGATGACAGCAACACAGCACGACGGGCATCGGTCACGCGAGGGCTTGGCAAGGCCCCTTTGCCGAAGAGCTCGTTGACCCTCTGGAGTTCCTCGGCGTCGGCCTGCACTCCTTGTTCCTCCTTCGTGTTCTGCTCCGAAAGGACCTTGATTTGCTCGTCGCCCTGCTTGATGGAGTGCTGAAGGAAGGCCTTTTCGCGCTCGTAGTCGGCTTGTTCGGTCCGCAAATGCTCGGCTTCGACGCTTACGATTTCAGCCTTCCGAGATGGAGGGATAGGCACATCCGCCAGGAGTTTTTGATCGAGAGTGTCCTTCTCTCCGAGTTCGGTGCTCATCCGCGACACGCGCGCCCGTTCTTTGGCGAACTCCGTCCAAAGCGATTCATACTCGCCTCTCAAATCTGCCGACAGAAGAATGGGATTCTCCATTCGGAGTCGCAGGATGTCATAACCGCCCGATAGGGCTATGGCCTGGCGCACGGTCATAAATGGACGAAAAGCTTGCTCACCAGGCTTGGACACGTCACCATTTACGTATATCGGTCTATACTGGACCACGATGGCGGTGACCTCATCGGGCTCTATCGCCACCGCGTTTTCGCGTCCGTCTGACGTCCTCTGCCGAAAGACCTTGGTCGCCAACGTGGCTTGAATCTTGGCCTCGACCTCCGACGGAGACAGGCCGGCTACCTGGAGCGTGCCGAGCATTGGAAATGAAATGCTGCCATCCGATTTCACCGGAACACGACGCTGCAGCTCAGGCACCCTTGCGACCAGGATTTCGATCACATCTCCAACGTCGATTTGATATTCTGCTGCCGCCGGAACGACCGAACACAGGAAGCCGACTGTCGGCAGGCCCCATTTGATGAGACGGGCCTTGCCGATTCGAAAAGCCCAAAGCCCGCGAAGAATGCCTTGATAAGTCCGCATTCGGAAATTTGACATTGCGATCCCTCCCGGCGCGACCCTGGCCGCCGACGCGGCGGTTATTTCCTCGCAGCTGTTCCCGGCCACGACACCCGCGCAACGTAGTCCGCGACAGGATCGCCCGCCTGGCCCCAGTAGGCCGGATTGGGCATCATCGGAGTGGCTACGACCCGCGTCACGACCAACTCGTCATAGGCTAGCGCTCCATGGCCTGATGGAGCCAGCAGCAACACCGCGCCATACGCCAGCGGGACCATCGCCGTCAGCCGTGGCGCAAACAGATCAATCGTTTTTCCCACGAATACCCTTGCGGACGAGACGCACGATGTTCGGCAACGCGACATGGTTCGCTCCTTTGAGTTTGAGCGTCGGCAATAATGTTGATCCGTTCTCGTGCCCTGCAGATAGGACTTCTGCGACATCCAAACTGGGGAACGGCTCAACCGGCAGCTTCCCCAAGGCAGGCGAAGCGTCGTCCTTTGCCGAGATGAACGGGCCAGTACTCATCGCCCAAATCGCGGCCTGCGTGCGGTTGTGGACCCGAATCTTCCGAAGGATCGCTTTGACATGAACCTTCACGGTGGCCTCGGCGATGGCCATCTTGCGTGCGATGGTCTTGTTTGAATCACCCTGGATCAGGCAGCGCAGGATGGATTGTTGCCGAGCCGACAGCCGCGGCGTGTAGCTGGTCTTGGCTTGTGGTACATGTTCATTCGTTCCAACCTCGGTCCCGACCATTTCACCATCGTCACCACCATCATCATCGTCGTCATCCGCGGGTCCGTCATCAGCGTCATCTTCGTCGTCAGCTGCGTGGCCGTTGTGACCGGCCGCGCGGCCGTTGCGGCTGCGGTCTTGCCGGTCAGAGATGAAAGTCAAAATTTCTGGAGGCAAAAGTGTCACGCCGAGCATGACCAATTCGAGGGATTTGATAAATGTGTCGCACGTCGCGACCTTGACCAAATACGCGTTGGCGCCCACTCGAAACGCCGACACCATCTCGGTCAGCTGATGCTGATGAGCCAGCACGGCGACGCGCCCCGCCGGATACCGTTGCTTGAAAGACTCGATTTGTCCCAATGCCGTATCGAAATCATCGCTGACATCGATGATGAGCAAGATGGATTGCTCTTGCGGGAGCGAGCTCAGGACGGGATCGTGAACGCCGGACGCCGAAGCGAGGATGCGAAAACCAGCCGCACTCAAAATCCGAGCTAGGCCTTCCCTCAGCAGCGCACTTGGCCCGACAAGAACGGTCGCAATAGGTCCCCGCTTCATTGTAGCCCTCGCTGATCTGGGGCGGCCTGACGGCCGGCCCGTGTGGCTTTCCTGCCCTGCCCCCTTCATTTCAATCAGCGAAACGCCACCCCGCGCTCCGATTAGCTGTGTTTTCCGTATCTTCCCTCAGCGATGGTCGCCCTCCCGGACCCGCCGCCCACATCACGCGCCCGCCACGAAGTTAAATGAAAGCCCACTACAATCAAACGATCAAAGTGATTACCCCTTTCGTTATACCGTTATACGAGAGCGGACCTTGGTGTTCTGCGCCTGGCGCGCGGCTGGCGTCCCCCGCTGGGTGAGGAGCAGATCGCCGCGCTGTTGCAAGAGAGCCCTCTCGGTGGTGCACCGGAGCGGGGCGACAGAGAAAGCGGTCGCATCATCACCCGACCGACGCCCGGCTCACCCACCGCGCGATCGAGAAGCTGGGCGATCTGCCAAACGCGAGGGTGTCGAATTGCGCCAGAGCTATCTGCGGGTGGCCAAGCGCGCCGCAATCATGGTCGAGCGCTATACGCATGCGCATCAGTTCAAGCGCGCCAGGCGACAACTGGAGTTCCCGCACACGCGGCTCGGCCGCATCATCGGCGACCTTCGTCGCAAGATCAAGGGCAACACAGCGCTCGAAGACCGCTTCGGCCCGCTACTCGATCTCGCGTCGCCTGTGCGCCATCAAGAGCCGCGTCAGCGCGGGCCGAAGATCTAATCGTTGCACGCCCCGAGGTGGAGTGCATCGGCCGCGGCAACGCACGGGCTCCCTGCGAGTTCGGCTGCAAGGTCTCGATCGTTACGCCGGTCACTGCGCCCCAGCGGGCAGTTCGTGCTACATGCCAAGGCATTGCACGGCAATCCTTATGACGGTCATACACTCGGTCTCGTCATCGCCGATCTCGAAAAGCTTGCAGGGGTTGCCGTCCGCGGCATCCACGGCGACATGGCTATCGCGCTCACAACTATCCAGACCGGTTCAAGGTCTGTATCACCGGCCAGGTCCGGCGTGTCACCACCTGACCTGGGATCGCGGCAAGGAACTTGCGGATCATCGACGATTTACATTGGCGACCAACATCGAAGTTTACTTCTGCGACCCGCAAAGCCCATGGCAGCGCAGGTCCAATGAGAACACCAATGGTCCACTCAGGCAGTACTTTCCGAGCGGGACCGACTTGTCGGTGTATTCTCAAACTCATCTGAATAAAGTGGCGCGTCAGCTAAATGAACGGCCCCGTAAGACCTTGGAGTTCGAAACCCCGGCAGAGAGATTTAACGCCTATGTTGCGTCGACCGGTTGAGCCGGCAATGCCGGGCTTGAGAAACGCTCCATGGACCCGAGGCGCTCACCACAATGGATTTGCAGTGCTCATCTCTCGTATCAGCCGGTGGCAGCTGTCTCATCACGATGACCGAACATGAACGCGGAGCAGCCGGCCTGCCGATCCTGAGCGCGGCCGTCAACGTCGTCGCCAGTGTTTTCTTCATCAGCATGCTTGGGCTGACCTGCGCAGCAATCGCAACAGCCATCGTGCTGACCGTCTGGAAGGTAGCGACGGCATTCTTCATCGCTCGGCACCTGCGATTGCGCCGGGTACCCTCGGAATGTTCGGATCGACACTCAGGCGATCCTTGGGCTGTCGCCTTTAGAGCGTTT
>Ga0193729_1001545_pt1 | contig 11721 bp, 8 predicted proteins | sample U1c2metaG_FD_143036 | JGI IMG/M metagenome (GOLD analysis project Ga0193729, IMG submission 143036) | Soil microbial communities from a riparian zone of the East river system, Colorado, United States - U1c2 | ecosystem: Environmental > Terrestrial > Soil > Riparian zone | place: USA: East River... | reverse complement strand
AGATGGCAGGCCTTAATTGGAAGTCAGACGCTGCGGCGACGGTCATCCGCCCGTTACGAAAAGGGAACGGGAGATCCGCCTAAACGGCATCAGCGGGGTAACATTTCAAAAAACCCGGATCGAGATTTTTCGATCCGGGTTTTTAATTCAAGCATCGACAAGGCGAAGCGGGTGGCTAAAAAACTTTACATTTAGCCTTTCAAGGGATTTGAAAATGCGCCGATAAAATCGACAGTGCGCAGTGATATGCGCGCCCTGTTAGCTCTCGAAGACGGTCGATTTTTCGAGGGCGAATCCTTTGGCGAAACCGGCACCTGTGTAGGCGAAGTTTGTTTCAATACGGCGATGACCGGTTATCAGGAAGTGTTGACCGATCCTTCCTACCGCGGGCAGATCGTGGCGATGACTTATCCGTTGATCGGCAACTACGGAACAAACTCATTCGATCAGGAAAGCCGGTCGCCGCACGTACGCGGCTTTGTCATCGAAGAGCTAAGCGAAATCCCGAGCAACTGGCGCTCGGAGATGCCGCTCGACGAATATTTAAAGAAATGGAATATCCCCGGCGCACAGGGAATTGACACTCGTGCGCTGACCCGGCACCTGCGCACCCGCGGCGCGATGAAAGCTTGTTTGACGACGGAAGAAATGTCGCCGGAGGAAGCAACGCAGAAAGCGATCAAGGGCGAGGGGGTCATCGGCATGGATTACGTTCGCGAAGTTTCGGCGCGCGAAATTTATCACTGGGATCCCGAGGACAAGCTGAGTGAGCCGTGGTCAATCAGATCCAGGAACGGTGGAATCAAACCCATCCTTCCACCTGCCCGGTTTCGCATCGTGGCCTATGATTATGGAATCAAGGAAAATATTCTGCGGCTGCTGCGGCAGAAAGGTTTTCGCGTCACGGTTGTGCCAGCAATTACAACCGCCGAAGAAGTGCTCGCGCTAGATCCCGATGGCATTTTTCTTTCTAACGGACCCGGAGATCCCGCGGTTCTCGCGTACGCACATAAGGCAACGCGCGATTTGATGGGGAAGAAGCCGATTTTCGGGATTTGTCTTGGCCATCAGATTCTCGGGTTCGCGTTCGGCGGCTCGACGTACAAATTAAAATTCGGGCATCACGGCGCGAACCAGCCGGTAAAAGATTTGAGCAGCGGCAAAGTGGCAATCACAGCGCAAAATCACGGGTTCGCCGTCGATCCGAAGTCGCTGCCGTCAAATGTGGAAGTAACGCACATCAATTTGAATGACGGCACCGTCGAGGGAATGCGGCACAAGGAGCTGCCGATCTTTAGCGTGCAATACCATCCCGAAGCTGCGCCCGGGCCGCATGATGCATCGTACTTTTTCGATCAGTTTGCGGATCTGATCGAGAAACAAAGGTAGAGCGCGCGATCGCCGGGCGCGCCGAAACGAACGTCCTGTTGATTCCTTCAAGCCGTTGACCGACGCGCCGAGCAGCCCACATTCCTCTTATGTTTAATTCAATAAGCAATAAACCGACTGTCTTGAGAGTTGCAGTGACCGCGACTTTCATTGCAGCTCTGGCGTCTGCGCCACTGGCGATCGCGCAGGAACACGAGCATGGCAGTGACGCCGCCGCCTCAAAAGAAGTCACCGGCGAAGTGGTGGATATGATGTGCTACGTCGATCATAACGCGGTCGGCGAAAAACATGGCCAATCCTGCGGTGCGAAGTGCATCAAGGGTGGTGGACCAGTCGGTATCGTCAGCGAGGGAAAAGCATATCTCGTAGTTGGCGAACATAAGCCAATCAACGATCAACTCGCCGAGTACTGCGGCAAGACGATCACGGTCAAGGGCAAGCTGGCAGAGCGTGGCGGCATTGCTATGATCGAGAATGTCGAGGTCGTTAAAAAATGACGAGCGCTTGGTCGCTCGTCATCCTGACCGAAGCCAACCGGAGTCGAAGGATCCCGCGGAACTGCCAGACAGCTCTACAGCGGGATTCCTCGACTTCGCTCGGAATGACCGATGGCGGTCATTAATAATACGGTCGCAACGACGGCCGCAGCTTCCCGACTTTAAGGGCCGTCTCGATTTGCAAATCAGACACGGGCGCATCAGCGAGTCGGCCACCGGACGGATTCGCCGTGGCGAATTTGCGGATCTCGCCTGCCTCTAGCGCCGCGATCGGCAATCCATCCAAAAATAAAATGCGATTTGCGGTCAGCGCGGCAATTCGCGGCCCCGGCGTCAGAACGCCTTGCAAATTCAGCGGATCGGCCGCACTCAATGCAATCAGTTCGCCATCTGGGGACGTCTTACGGATGGAGCGCAATAAGCCGATGGCCTCAGGAAGGGCGAATTGTTCGCCACTGACCCCTCCCACAAAATACCCGCCGCGAATCTCGCCGCGCGCTTCCCAGCGACGATAAATTCGCCCCAGCTCATACCAAGTAACCGGGAAACTCTCCTGCTCGAGCAAGCGGCGAAACACGACCCCATAACGACGCAGAAACACCCGGGCAAATTGTTCGATGGCCGCCGCGCGCGCAAAACTTTCCGCTCCATTCCCTGATGGTTGCGAAGCAAAGTCAGTTCTCAGCAACGACCAACGTCCGGCAAATTCGATGCTGGCAAGATTTGTTTTGCGTCGCCGTTTCCCAATGTTCCGGCCAAACGTGGGACGTTTATTTGAGGGCACCAGAAGAGCCCGCAATCCATCGAAACTGTCCGAAGTCACCAGGCCGAGTGCGGCAAGTTGCGACAACGCTTCTTCGACTTGAGAAGGCAGCAGACCGCTGCAGCGCACCAGTTCGCTGAAGAAGAGCGCCCCGCCCGCTGCGAGTGTATCGAACAAAGTTCGGCCAGCGACGGAAAGTTCCATCTCCGAATTCGCGCGGGCCAGTACCAGCCAACGCTGGAGGTTCTCCCGTTGATAAACTGCAATGGGGCTGGTTCGCAACGGAGCGCTCGTGCGCGCGCTTGGATTTTGCGGAGCGCTCAAGCGTGCCCAACCAATACGGCCGGAAAAACAAAGGCGATCAAGCCATTCGGGGTCGTAGTCGGCAACGCGAGCGGCGAGGACCGCGGACTCCCACGCGGCCAACGGCAGCTCGAACCCGTCCAGTTGCTCGAGAACAGATTGCAAACCTTCAAGCCCTTCGACGCGGTGTCCCTGATCGGCGCGCTGCCATGCGAACAGAAAGCGATAAAAATCCTGCTGTGAAACCGGCTGAATCTCCGCGCGCAAACGATCGATCGTGAGCCGATGAATTCGCGCCAGTAATCGCCGATCGCACCATTCCTGTTCTGTTGTGTGCGGGCGAAATTTACCGCGCAAAACAAACCCTTCCGCTTCGAGCGCCAGTAATGCCGCGTCGATCTCTGACGCCGGCAATATCAATATATCCGAAAGCTCACCAACAGTGATTGGACCGCAAACTTCCATTCGCCCGCGAACCATTTCGCGAATGGCGTTTGCGCGCTCCCACGTTTTTCCGCGCACCGAGTCGGGAACAGTCAATTCAGGCTCAACACGCGCGTTGGGGTAAATCGTTTGAACCATTGGCAACCCCTCTGCTGCGATCAAGAATATCTTGGTCGCGCCAGGGTCTTGAGGTGCGTTGGTGCTCCGGCGCCCTTCGGAATCGCCGTTTACACTTGAACGCGATCCCGAGCGATCGGGACCACACTCCAAAACGTTGTGGTCATCCAGACATTGCGAGGGAAGAATCAACCGCGTAGCCCGGTTTTCACTTGTGAGTACTGTCAAGAACTGTTCCGCATTCTCGCCTTCCGACGTTCGCTGAAGCGCCTCTGGCGTCATCACGCCGAGCAACATTAATGCGTCATGCAATTCATCCGCATTCGTCGCCTGGGGCCACGCTTCCTTTTGCACCTTCTCAATCGCCGCCGCGTCGAGAATTCCCAGTTCATGGCTTCCATTACGTTCGGAGGCCCGACGCGTGTACACCGCCTGGGTGCGGCGTTCCTCCAAAGGCGCGTTATCCAGAAAGGCATAGGGGCGCGCGTTCAAAATCTCGGCAGCGAGCGGTGAGGGTTCCGGCAAATCGCGCGCGATACAGCGAATCTCACCCCGTTCGATCTTCCGTAACAGCTCTTCCAACCCATCGATGTCCATGGCTTCAGTCAAACAATCGTCGATCGTCTGCTTCACCAACGGATGGTCCGGAATTTCGCGGTCGCCCACGATGTGTTCCAGACAAGCGAGCTGATCCGGGAAAACTGCTGCCAAAAGATTTTCCGACTCCATGCGCTGCAGTGGCGCGGCGATTTTTGCGCCGCCACGAAACCGAGGCACAGCAAGTGAACGCGTCGCATTCCAGCGCCACCGAATGGTAAACATCGGCGCGTCGAGCAAGGCTTGGACAAGCAGGTCACGCACCGTTTTGGAATTCAGATAGCGAAAAACCTCCTCAAGCGGGAACGAATGCTGCGTGCCAAGCGAAATCACGATCGCGTCATCTGTGGCTGCCGCCTGGAGCTCGAAATTGAACGAACGACAAAAACGTTTTCGCAGCGCCAGGCCCCATGCGCGATTGATCCGATTGCCGAATGGCGAGTGAAGAACAAGCTGCATCCCGCCCGATTCATCGAAAAAGCGCTCCATCACCAACGTTTGCTGCGAGGGAATTGCGCCGAGCGACCGATAAGCGTCCGCGAAATAGTCGCTAACCTGTTCAGCCGCTTCATCCGGTAACCGCATTTCGTTGACCAACCACTCACTAGGGGTTTGTCCACCGATAACAAGCGTTTCGATTTCGGTCCGCAAATCGGACAGAGCATGCGACAACTCCGAGGTGCGCGACGGAGCTTCGCCTAGCCAGAATGGAATTCCCGGCGGTTGGCCTTTTGCATCTTCGACACGGACGACGCCGGAGTTGATGCGCAAAATTCGCCACGACGCATTCCCAAGCTGAAAGATGTCGCCCGCGAGACTTTCAACCGCGAAATCCTCGTTCACCGTGCCGAGGAAAGTTTCCGATGGATCAAGGACCACGCGATAATCAGCATTGTCGGGAATTGCGCCACCGGACGTAAGAGCAACGAGGCGTGCACCGCGTCGCCCACGCAAACGATGATTAACTGCATCATGATGAATCAATGCCGAGCGCCGGCCGCGCTTGGTGCTGAACCCTTCAGCGAGCATTTTCACTACGCTGTCGAACTCTTCGCGAGCGAGATTGCGATAGGACCAGGATGAACGGAACAGGTTGAAGAACTCATTTTCATCCCAATCCTCGGTAGACGCCGCGGCGACAATTTGCTGAGCCAGGACATCCAGCGGTTTTTCCGGAATGCTGAGGCGATCAAGCTCGCCGCGACGAACACAACGCAGTAATGCAGCGCATTCTACCAGTTCATCACGGCTCAATGGGAAGATACGGCCCTTGGGCAAACCACCGCGCTTATGCTCGGCACGGCCGACGCGCTGTAGCAGGGTGGCAATGGATCGCGTGGTGCCGAGCTGACAAACGAGATCAACCGACCCGATATCGATGCCCAGCTCCAGCGAAGCTGTGGCAACGAGCGCTTTCAGTTCGCCTCGCTTCAATCGATCTTCCGCATCCAGGCGCAGCTTCGCAGAAAGACTTCCATGATGCGACGTCACCGCGTCCGCGCCGAGCAGTTCGCTCAGATGGTGCGTCACGCGTTCGGCCATTCGGCGCGTGTTCACGAAAACCAAAGTGGTCCGGTGCGCTTGGATCAACTCCGCGAGACGATGATAGATTTCCTCCCAGACTTCATTCGACATCACCGCCTCGAGCGGCGACTTCGGAAGTTCGATCGCCAGATCCAATTCTCGGCGATGACCTATGTCGATGATTTCGCAGTCCGGATTGCCGACGGCATCCACTGCATTCGCGCCGACTAAGAAACGCGCGACTTCTTCGATTGGTTTTTGTGTCGCGGACAAACCGACTCGCTGGAGCGGTCCGCCCGAGGCGGATTTCGTTAACGCAGCTAAGCGCTCCACACTCAGGGCGAGATGCGCGCCACGCCGGTCGTCCACCACAGCGTGAATCTCATCCAGGATGAGCGTCCGCGTCGTAGCCAGCATGCGCCGGCCCGATTCGGAAGTGAGCAGCAGATAGAGAGATTCCGGTGTCGTAACGAGGATGTGCGGCGGCTTTTTTATCAGCGCCTGCCGTTGCGCGGCGGTTGTATCGCCGGTGCGAACTTCGGCGCGCACATCGATCTCGCGTCCGTTCGCTTGCTGTAGCAACGCGCGAATCCCGACGAGCGGCTCCTGAAGATTTTTCCGGATATCGTTGCTCAACGCTTTCAGCGGCGACACGTAAACGACTTGCGTTTCATCGGGCAAATCCGTCTGTGCGCCTTCTCGGAACAACGCATCCAGCGAAGCAAGGAACGCCGCCAGCGTTTTGCCGGAACCGGTCGGCGCAGAAATCAGCACGTGCCGACCGGATTGAATTGCAGGCCAGCCGCGCAGTTGTGGTTCCGTCGGTGATCCGAACGTTTGCTCGAACCACTGCGCGACCGCGGGATGAAATCGGAAAGACTGCATAAAGGCAAGAGTGGAACAATTAATCTAGGTGCCGACGGGAGAAAGAAAAGTTCTCGCGAAACCTTCCGAGGTGATCGGCTTCTCCTGAAGACGGTGTCAGTCGCCGAAGGTGCAGTAATCTGTTCCATGGCGTGTCGCACGCAAAGTCCGGTGACAAGCCGCATCTTTGCCAACGCGTTGAGGACAACGCGTTTCACCTTCGGAATGCGTCCCGGCCGAGCGGCTACGTTACGCGCCCGCTCTCAGCGCGATCACTTCACGCAACATTCGCAAGCTATCGCGAAAAAAACTGACTTTGCTACCCTCAGCGTGGTTCCAGCGCACCGGAATTTCACGGATTCGCAATCCGGCATGCTGCGCCAGGTAAAGCAGTTCGACATCGAAGGCGAAGCCGTCGAGGCGGGCGGCCTCCAGAATTGGGCGGCACACATCGAGACGAAAAGCCTTGAACCCGCATTGCGTATCCCAAAACGGCAGCCCAGTCGCGATGCGCACGAGCAAGTTGAACGCGCGGCCAGCCTGCTCGCGCCGCCACGGCTGATGGATGCCAATCAGTCCGCGATCCAGGGCGCGCGACCCAAATGCAATGTCGATCTCGCCATTTGCAATCGGCTCGATCAATTTCGGCGTCTCTCCCAGCGGCGTGGAAAGATCAGCATCAAAAAACAAGCCAATCGGCTTTTGTGCGGCAAGTAATCCGGAACGAACCGCAGCGCCTTTGCCGCGATTTGGAAAATTCTCGAGCAAGCACGTCTCGATCCTGGCGTCTTTCAATCTTTCGCGTGCAATTGCCGCAGTCGCGTCAGTCGATCCGTCATTCACGACGATCAATTCACTGCCCGGCGCGTTAGCAGTAAGATAATCGAGCGTGAGGCGAAGCGTTTCTCCAATGCGCGCCGCTTCATTGAAACAGGGAATAACGACGGAAAAGGGCGGAAGCATGAGAGAGATTGAAACGTTAAAAAGTTAAAAGGGTTACAAAGTTAGGATTCAAACGCTTCAACCAATTGCGAACCTATTCTCTGTCATTCCGAGCGAACTCGAGGAATCTCTAATTATTAACGGCCAGAGATGTCTCGACTCCGCTCGACATGACAATCCCTACCGGTAAATCTCGACGACAAACTTCCCGTTTGGATCGACATAGCCGCGATACATCCCGGTTGTGTTGAACGGCAAAGTAATGTTGCCCTGGTGATCGATTGCGATCAGTCCACCCGTCCCGCCAAGTTTCGCGACCTTGTCCAACGCAGCCTCTGCAGCTTCGTTGAGAGACAGCCCGCGATATTCCATCAACGCCGAAACGTCGCGCCCAACCGTTGCGCGGATAAAATATTCACCGTCGCCGGTCGCGGAAACTGCGCATGTGGCATTGTTTGCGTAAGTGCCCGCGCCGATAACCGGCGTATCGCCAACGCGTCCCGGCCGCTTGTTGGTTGTGCCGCCGGTTGAAGTCGCTGCGGCAAGATTCCCGTTTTGATCCAACGCTACTGCTCCCACCGTGCCGTGCCGATCTTGATCGGTAATCAGAAACGCCTTTCCGACGCCGCTAGTGCGACTTTTTTCAGCAGCCTTGATCTTCTGCAAAGCATCCCAGCGGTCCTGCGTAAAAAAATATTTCTGATCTACCAGATCAATTCCGTTCTCCCGCGCGAACGCTTCTGCGCCTTCGCTATCCATCATGACGTGTCCGGATTTTTCCATCACCAAGAAGGCAAGGCTGAGGGGATTTTTGATGTGCTTCAAAGAAGCGACCGCGCCAGCAGCGAGCGTTTTTCCGTCCATGATCGCAGCGTCCATCTCGTTGGTTCCGGCGCTTGTGAAGACTGAGCCCTTGCCTGCATTAAAATGTGGATCGTCTTCGAGCACGCGCACCGCGGCTTCCGTCGCGTCGAGACTCAAACCGCCGCGCTTGAGAATTTCGTAACCAGCCGTGAGTGCGCGTTGCAGCCCGGCGCGATATTCGCGCTCGCGTTCCGGCGTCATATTGCTTCGCTCGATAGTTCCAGCTCCGCCGTGGATCGCGAGTCCAATTTTCTTCGTTTCCATGTTTGGTTGATGATCCGGGTTTCGTTCGCTAGAAACCCCCGCCGGAGGTGATTGCTCTGGAGCCGCCGCCAGCGCCCCGGCACTAAATAGCACGATGGCAAAGAAGCAATTCGTTATTGAAAGGCGTTTCATATCCGATACCGCTACGCTAGATCGAATAGCTGTTCGATCTCATGGATATTCGCATCAAATCAAAGCGGCGCGAGGACGGGCACGCACTCCCAAAGCTGCGGCGAAAACATTACAGGTCTTCCTGGAGATCTCGCGCGCGAACTGCTTTGGAGTGCGACCCTATCCTCGCATCGTTTTCGCGCGCCGAACTTTGCGCTTTTCCCAATGGCGAAGTGAGGCAACTTCTCTCTCATGGCGAACGCTGAACCGCCGCCCGTTTTGATTGCCGAGGGAATCGGCCATGTCACGCGCTATTTTCTTCGCGAAGTAGGCAGCGTGTTCTGGTTCATTGTGAACACGTTCGAAGAAATGTTCGAGCGCATCCAGCGGGGGCGCATGCCATTTCATGCCGCAAGCTTTTTCCGCCACACCGAACGCGCCGGTGTCGATTCGGTGCCGCTGGTAGGATTGGTTTCCTTTTTCCTCGGCCTCACCATGGCGCTATTGACAGGCTACCAGTTGCAACGCTTCGGAACGGAACGGCTGGTCCCTGGTCTGGTGGCAATCGCCTTTACACGCGAGCTAGGCCCTTTGATCACCGGCATCATGCTCGCAGCGCGAATCGGTGCGGCGTTTACGGCGGAATTGGGAACAATGCAGGTTTCCGAAGAAGTCGAGGCGATCGAGGCCATGGGCATCGGGCCGTTGCGTTTCCTGGTTGCGCCAAGAATGCTGGCGTTGTTTCTGCTAATGCCGTGTCTCTCCACGGTTTCGAACATCGCGGCCATCTTCGCGAGCAGCCTGATCAGCAAAGCCTTTTTCAGCATCGCCTTTCCCTATTTTCTCGACCTGGTGAAAGATTCATTGCTCATTCGCGACATTATCACCGGCATTTTGAAGAGCTTTCTGTTTGGTCTCCTCATCGCCGCGATCGCTTGCTACCGCGGACTGACCGTAAAAGGCGGCGCCGCTGGAGTAGGCACTTCGACAACGTCAAGCGTCGTAACTGCAATCACGACGGTGATCGGCTTTGATACACTCTACAACGTCGTTTACACCACCTTTTATCCGACGTGAGCACCCCGCCCGACATGGTCGAACTGCGCGACGTGCACATGCAGTTCGAGGAAAAGAAAGTGCTCGACGGTGTCTCACTCAAAGTTGAGCCGCAAGAACGTCTCGTAATCATGGGTCAGAGCGGCAGTGGTAAGAGCACCATTCTGCGATTGATTCTTGGCACGCTCCGACCTGAGTCTGGCTCGATTTTTTTTAAGCAATTTGAAATCACGCGGTTGTCCCGCCGGAAGCTTCAGCAGGTGCGACAACACATGGGCATGGTCTATCAGTATTCGGCGCTGCTCAGTTCGCGGAATGTGCGCGACAACGTCGCGTTGCCGCTGGAAGAACTCACCGATAAGTCCCGGAGTGAAATTGGCAAGATTGTAGATGAAAAACTCGAGCTCGTTGGGATGGAGGATTCCAAAGAGCTGTTGCCGGAGGAGCTAAGCGGCGGCATGCGAAAACGCGTCGCCCTGGCGCGCGCGCTGGTGCTCGAACCCGAATTGATTCTATTGGACGAGCCCTCGGCCGGACTGGACCCGGTCATTGCCTCAGTGATCGACGAATTGATTATCAGCCTCAGCGAGAAATCGAAGGTCACATCCATCACCGCAACGCACGAAATGGATAGCGCCTTTCGCATCGCCACACGAATGGCTATGTTGTACCAGGGAAAAATCATTGAAGAAGCGGAACCTGAAGAGTTCAAACAATCGAAAAACCCGGTGGTCGCGCAGTTCGTGAGCGGGAGCACTGAAGGGCCGATTCTCGAAGGCACTCTCGATGCAATTACAAAGAAATGAAATCATGACTGGTGTGCTCGTGATCGGAACGATCGCGGTAGTCGCTTTCCTTTTGGTTCTGCTCGGCGCGCCCGGGCTGTTCCGGCCGCTGGTGACTTATAAGATTTACTACGATAACGCTGCCGGACTTAAGCAAGGCGCGCCCGTAATGCTGGCCGGCCGCAAGATTGGACAGGTCCAGAAATTATTTTCGCCGGTGTCGCCCGAAGAAGAAAAGCAGGCAGAAGAAGCAGAGGCGGCAATTCACCCGCCCGAAGCCAACGCCAGTCCCAGCCCCGCTCCAACGCCGGGCAAACCCAGATTTGAGGTTCGCGTCGACGTTCAGGTGGACAAAAACGCGAAGGTCTATCGCGACGCGAAGACGCGAATGATGCAGCTCGGGTTGCTAGGAGACCTCGCTATTGACTTCACGCAAGGCACCGGAGCCTCCGGTCGTGCGAAAGATGGCGAAATGTTCGCCGGCGAACGCACACCCGATCTGGGCGAAGCCGCAGCCAAGATGCTGGAAGTAATTAAACCGGTCGCAGCCGAGGCGACTAACACAATGAAAGACCTTCAGCGGACCGCTCAAAATCTGAATCGTCTCACCGACGAAAATTCCGAACTCACTCTTGCGCTCGGCCAGTTCAAGACCTTCGGCCAACATCTGGTCGATCTGACCGCGCCAGACAGCTCGCTTTCGCATTCGCTTGCCAACATCGAGAAGATCAGCACCAGTCTTACGGACAACGACAACATCGAGGTCACGCTGCGAAACCTGCGGAACTCGTCAGAGAAACTAAAGGTCGCGACGACTGAGCTGCAGCCAGCTGGCGAGAACATTAAGCAATTCAGCGAGACAATAAAAACTCAGCCGTGGCGTTTGATCTGGCCCACGACAAAAAAGTACGCCGAAGCATCACCAACTCCCGCTCCTGCTCAGGGAACAATCACCGTGCGCAAAACCGCGAGAGCACGATCGCGTCCAAGCGCGACTCCCACTTCGCGCACGAGCAGCCGTTAGCGAACGTGCTCGTTTCGGTGTTTCATCGAAACCGACTTTGCCAAGATTCGGTCACGTAAGATTTCCACGCAGAAGGAAAAAGTTCGTGATCGCGAAAACGATGCGCTGCATCTTTGCGTTTACCAAAGGTGGATCGGCTTCTCCGAAGACGATGTGTAAGCAAGCCGCCGAAGGCGC
>Ga0193729_1001544_pt1 | contig 11724 bp, 11 predicted proteins | sample U1c2metaG_FD_143036 | JGI IMG/M metagenome (GOLD analysis project Ga0193729, IMG submission 143036) | Soil microbial communities from a riparian zone of the East river system, Colorado, United States - U1c2 | ecosystem: Environmental > Terrestrial > Soil > Riparian zone | place: USA: East River... | reverse complement strand
CACTTTAAGGCAGATTGCCCACGTGTTACGCACCCGTTCGCCACTAGAACTTCACCGGTATTGCTACCAGTAAAGTTCCCGTTCGACTTGCATGTCTTATCCACGCCGCCAGCGTTCGTTCTGAGCCAGAATCAAACTCTCCGTTAAAAACGTCAGGCGATGAATCTCAGCAGACTCATCACCAAAGTTTGAGACCGACGCCGCTATAGCATCGGTTGATCTGACTTTGTATACCGCGTGACGAATCGATTTCTCGATCCGTTTTACGCGGGTTCGTCGATCTACTAAATATTTCGATCAAAGAAACCAACAACCCAGGCCGCTAAGCCTGAGTTTGGTAACGCACAATTCAATTTTCGCTGACTTCATATCATCTCAGATTCGCTCTTCTGTAGCGGCGGTCTATGACCGCCGAAACTTGTCGTGATTACGAATCCGAAACCAAACTGTCAAAGATCAACCGTTCCATCCGGGTACAGCAGAAAACCCAGCTCTACCCATCAACGGATAAACCGATAACAGAGAACTGAGTTCGAGTGAACTCGGAAGAACGCCCGGCCACCAGCCGGACCGCTTAACTGCGGATCATCAACATACAGTGCCCGGGCACTCTGTCAAAGCACATTTTGCATTTTTCCGCGGGAGCGACCGTCTTCGGTACACGACAAAACCCGACCCGTCATTACTGTCTGACCTCGGCTCGCCCTGAGCCCAGGAAGAACTCCAGCCGCTCGATTGCAGCGACCCGCTTATCGCGGGGCTTGTAAGGTAGATGGATTCCATAAATCTGGTCAAACGTAAATCTTAAGATTTACGAGTGGTGGCCATAATTTCGCTTAAGTACTGAAGCCCGCGCCGGCTCAGCTTATACCGAACGGGCTGCCCTTTCTTCCGCACTTTGTCGCCAACTATATATCTAGAGGCCGTACCCGAAAGGGTCCTTGAGGCATTTGGCTGGGACACGGGTATTCCTAATTCCTTCGTAATCTGACTGATTTCCCCGGAGGTCAAACCGACTGCGTTGTCCAAGTATCGACAAATTATATAAAGGGGAAGAAGGATCCGATTGAGTTGACTCGACTTGTCCAAAATCCTCGTCTCTATCGTTTCCGCTTCGTCGCAGGTTTTAATAAGGTTAACGATTTGTGACAGATTTAGACTTGGACCGGTCTCGGCGGTCGCGCGTTCGGTAGCCGCAACTTTCACATTCGGCTGCTTCATTTTCTGCGGCACAATCGGAGTAGCCGGCGAAGTTTTTCCTCCATAAAAGGCGAGAACCCGTGCGATCTCTTCAGGGCTACCGTCTATTTGGACCGACGTTCCCTCGGCAAGTTGTATTGAAGCCTTAGCCATGGGTGGGGTTCTCAGTGTTCCTAGTTTAGCGGTGTCGCGGCCTTCCATCGTTCGTCAAATTTGTCGCGCAGGGTTTTCCTCAAGTCGGCACTCGTATCCCCTTTTAGCAGAAGCAAAAAAGACTCTTTATTACCTATGTCTTTGATACCGTGGCCCACGATGACAAGCGCATTGTCAGCGATGATGTAGCGATCGTGAAGCTCGTGGTGTGCTGAGAATCGACGGATCTCTAGAGCCGGAACCTCTTTCTTGAAATCTTTAAGCTCGCGACTAAATGCGCCAGGGTTTTCGTTTGTTTTGCCTGTGAGAAATTGGAGCGGAGATCCGTGCTTTAGGTAGTTAAGAATAGAGAGTGTTCCGCTGCCGTAGAACTTGTCGACAACCGAGATACGGCCTCTGAGTTCGGCGGCAATTTCCGGCAACGTGGAATGACGATCTGTCCATGGCTTGGTTCCGTCGACGACAAGCGCTTTGATTCCGCCAAGCGCGTACTTTTCGCGCAGGTAGTCAATCCCCTTTTCAGAAATCATGTAGGCTGATTTCTTTTCCGTTTTCTCAAATTTCTTTCGCATCACGCGCTTACCCGCGCGAGCTAGTGCACGCTCGACATTCAATTCACTTAAAACAATTCCTCGGATTTCCAGCAAATTCGCGGCTTCGGACGCGTACATAGGAACGCGATGCTCGAAATGGTCCCTTATCACCCACAAGATCCAAAGCACCTCATCTAAAGGCGTCAGCAGCTTGCTCTGGTCGGGGAAGTTCGGTAGTTGTGCGTTTCGCAAATCCTTCACGAATTCGCGATTCATGAAATCCATCACGAATTCGCCGTCATAATATGATTTTCGTTTAGCCATTATATGGATGCCGCTGAGACCAAGTATATGAGCCCTTCGATCCACGCCTCGTGAGGTAATCCGTCATAGAAAATGCCATCATTAATGTGTTGTTAGGAAAATTAAAACCGCCTAGGGACAATTCCTTTTTTACGTCCGAAAAAGATAATGGGGAACGAAACTTTCCTTTTTCCCACAGATGCCGTACGGCCTGGGGACAGTTGACTTTGCTAGATTTCGCAGGCGCCGAGCCAGGTTTCGATCGAGCGGGCCCCGTCGTCGCCCGCACGAGTATCGCTTCGCCACGAAAAAGCGTTCCATCATCAGTTATTAATTCAATTTGTGCCTTCATAAATGTCTATCGCTTACCATAAACCCAGATCCCTTCCTTTTTAACGCGTGTGAGGAGTCGCCGTTGTACGAGGCCAAGCATCACACCGGAAAGCGTCGTGACCGGGTAAAGGTAACCCGACTTTTCCAACTCAGCCGCCACTGCCGACAATGACTTAGGCTGATTAAAAAAGCCCTCTTCCTTAAGGCTTGTAACCCGGTCTGAGGCGCTGTCGCGCCTTTTACGATCACGCGTTTGCTGTGCCGCCTTACTTATTCGGCGAGCTGCTTTAGATGGAGGTCCGCTCGACTGAATTTGTTTTATGATCGACGCGATCTCTGCCGCGCTGCCTTCAATTGTTATCTTGGCCCCATCTGCGGTATGAATGTGTGCCTTCGGCATGTTATTATGTAAAGTGTATTGCCCATTATTGCAATTGCGGGCTGCAATAAATACGCAGTTAATAGGCATTTCCTAGGTAAAAGCTCGAGCGAATATCGATCTCGTCGTCGGTGCCACTGGCGTCACTGCGCGTCCGGCGGAAACGCCCGCGAACCATGTTATTTCTTTTTCTCAGCGAGGCGATATGACATGCTCGCCAAGCGAGCTTGGCCATGCGTACCTTTCAAATCTCGATTTTTCTCGCGCTTCTCGCGATCGGTGCGAGCCGCACTGGCACTTTCGCACAGGCTCGTGACGATCTCGCAATTTCGATTCCGATTCAGCTGACCCATGCGCAAAACTTCGATCCGTCGCCGTCGCCGGATGGCAAGAAACTCGTCTTCATTTCGATGCTATCCGGTAAAGAACAGCTCTTCACGATGGGCGCCGACGGTAAAAACATCGTCCAGCTCACACGCGATGATGCCGACCACGAAGATCCGGCGTGGTCGCCGGATGGGAAGAAGATCGCGTTTGTTCTCATCACCAAGGAACGGACCAGCATCGCGGTCATGAACGTGGACGGCAGCAACGTCGATGTGCTCACGCCGAAGGAGCACAACACCATTCACCCGAACTGGTCGGCGGACAGCAAGCAGGTGATTTATTGCACGAATGACGATCTCGCGCCGCCGAAGAAAAACGAGGCACAGATCAACGTTGTCGATCTTGCGACCAAGAAGGTCACGCCGCTTATCACCGGCGGCATCAACACCTACGGGTCGTGGTCGCCCGACATGAAACAGATCGCCTTCCGCAAAATCATCGGCGACGGGAACTCGGAAGTTTTCGTGGCGAACGCCGACGGCTCGAATCTGCGGAACTTATCTAACAATCCGTTCTTTGACGGCTGGCCGGCGTGGTCGCCCGATGGGCAGAAGATCGCGTTCGCATCCAATCGGCGCGGGCACGGCTACCAAATTTTCATGATGGACGCGGACGGCGCCAATGTCCGCCTCATCGCCAACACGGAAGGACGCGGCACCGCGCCGCGCTGGTCGCCGGATGGCAAGACGATCTATTTCACAAACTGCGTGGAGAAAGATTATGGAACCGACTGCGAGATTCTAATGGTGCGATCCGAGCCGCAACCCTTGAAGGCGAACTGAGGGGCATTTCCTGCAGCCGACACGGCTGCCTCTACACCGCAAGCGGTCAGATTTACCGAACGGACTCCGAGATTCTAATGGTGCGATCCGAGCCGCAGCCGTTGAAGGCGAACTGAGCTGGCCGAGAGGATTGAAGATTTGGCAGGGAGAGTTGAGACGCGCCTTTCACGTCATCCTCGGATCCGAAAAGTAACAGATCCGTTACTGTTCCCCGGTTGACTGGAGCGGACGTGCTTGCGATTCGCTGAGTATGAAACCGACAATCACACTTTCTGCTTCCTTATCCAAGAGAAGCACTCACAGCTTTATCAAAAGCGCCCTGCTCGTTGTAGCAGCCATGGCTATTACCGCCGCATCTACGCGCGCCGATCCAGCCACTTTTACCTGGACAAATCTTCAGTCCGACATTGCAGGAGTGGCGCGCCACGTTGATCCCAACTTGATCAATCCATGGGGAATGGCGGTGTCCCCCAACGGTATTATTTGGGTAAGTGACAATGGCACCGGAGTTTCGACGCTCTATTCCCAGAACGGCACGCCCGTGCCGAACGCGGCCAACCCACTCGTCGTCGCGATTCCGCCAAGCGCGAGCAATACGGGCGGCGCGAATCCGACAGGCATTGTTTTCAATGACACACCGTTCTTTAAGGTGACAAAGGGTGGAAACTCGCAGCCGAGCGTTTTCATTTTCGTAAGTGAAGACGGCATGATATCGGGTTGGAATCCACAACTCGACCTCACGCACGCCATTGTAGCGAAAGATAATGGCGGAAGAGACGCAGTTTATAAAGGTACAACCTTGGGTTTGGCCAGCGGCCACAATTTTCTCTTCGTAACCAATTTCCACTCCGGTCAGGTCGAGACGTTCAACGAGAACTTTCAGCGGGTTAACCCCGGCGGTTTCATCGATCCAAACCTTCCGGCTGATTATTCGCCCTTTGGGATTCGCAATTTTAACGGCCAGATTTTTGTGACCTACGCGAAGCGGAATCCTGCGAACCCCGATGATGATCTTGCCGGTCCTGGGCTTGGCTTTGTCGACGTGTTCGACGCGAGCGGGAACTTGCTGCGACGTCTGGTGTCACACGGCAGGCTGAATGCGCCCTGGGGACTGGCGATGGTCCAAGGCACCCTCTGGGTCGGCAATTTTGGCAACGGGCGAATCAACGCCTATGATCCGGCAACCGGCAATTTCCTCGGAACGCTCAAAGCAACAACGACGGGGAACCCGCTTGCTTTCGACGGATTGTGGGACCTGCTGCCTATCGGTAACCAGATATTTTTTACCGCAGGGATTGCGGATGAAGAACATGGACTGTTCGGTGCGATCTCCCAAGTTGGACAATAAAATTTGCGCAATTTGATTTCGATCGGCGGTCGACTGGCGGGCCAGCTACGGGCCGCAACGGAGGGACAGCTCCATCGCGTTTTTGTTTTTAGCAAGCTCCCCTGGTCGCCTCGCCGATTTCTCAAATATTTTAATCCCAGCAAAGCCGATCCGTTCGCCCGTGCTTTTGAGGATGCAAGCACCGCGGCCAAAAACCGTATCTCCGGTATTCGACCATCGGATGATCGATCAATATCTGCCGGGCCTATTCAATATTGAGCAACGCCTTATCAGGAACCAACCGTAAAACTTAAGGATCGCTATTTTAGCTTAAAGAACGCCGCCGCGTCCTCTTGCACATATTCTCTTACCACTGGCGGCTCGGTCTCAAGAATGATTTTCGTTTAATGCAGTGAGGCGCCTTCGCAGGCTTTTCGCCCGCATTCCTGTTGAACCGACTAGAGCATTTGCAGCCCGCGCCGATGGATGTTTCGTTTTGCTATGGACCATGATGTGACTCGCAGGAAATTTCTGGGCGTAACGCTGGCGGGCGGCGTGACTATTTTGGCGGGAGGATTACCGAAACTTGTGACGGCTGCGGCTGCTACCAAATTTACCTTTCAATTGGGCGGCGATGTCACGGTGGATCGACTTGGGTTTGGCGCGATGCGCCTGACGGGAGCGGGGATTTGGGGTTGGCCGCCCGATCGCGAGAATGCAAAAAAAGTCCTGCGGCGCGCGACTGAGCTCGGAGTGAATCTCATCGACACGGCCGACGCTTACGGTCCGGAAACCGACGAACTCTTAATCGCCGAAGCGCTTCATCCCTACCCGAAAGGACTGGTCATCGCCACCAAGGGCGGCATTACTCGGCCCGGTCCGGGACAGTGGGTGCCGAACGGTCGCCCCGAGTATTTATCGCAATGCGTCGATAAAAGTCTTAAGCGATTGAAACTCGAGCGGATCGATCTTTATCAGTTGCACACCGTCGATCGAAAGGTGCCGATCGAAGAATCAGTCGGCGCGCTCAAGGCCGCGCAGGACGCCGGAAAAATTCGGCACGTTGGATTATCGAATGTCACGACGCAGGAAATCGAGCGGGCGAAAAAGATTTTGCCTATCGTCAGTATTCAAAACCGATACAACATCGAAGATCGTAAATCGGAGGAGGTCTTGTCTTATTGCGAGAAAGAGAAAATGGGATTCCTGCCGTGGGCTCCAGTCGGCGGGAGCGGGAGAAGTTCGTTGACCAAGACTGGCAATCCCTTCGAAGCCGAAGCGAAACGCCATAACGTCAGCGCCGTTCAACTCGCGCTCGCGTGGCTGCTGCAGAAATCGCCGGTTATGCTGCCAATCCCGGGAACGGCGAACATCGCGCACCTGGAGGAAAACATGGCTGCGGCAAAACTCCAGCTCTCGGCGGATGAGTGGAAGAAGATTGAAGCGGTGGCGAAGCAAGCTTGAGCATTCGGATCGAGGGCGGTTGTTTGTGCGGCGGCGTGCGGTATCGATTGCATGAACAACCGAAGCAACTAAGCGATTGTCATTGCGTTGATTGCCGGCGGGCCAGCGCGGCGCCGTTCGTGACCTGGGGTTCGTTTCCCCGGGAAAAAATTGAGCTGCTTTCAGGAGAATTGCGGAAGGTGAAACACGCCGACCGGCTTCGATCTTTTGCGAGTTGTTGTGGCACGCCACTCTTCTTCCAGGACGACGAAGCGTCGGAGTGGATCGATGTCACAATCAGTTCACTCGATTATCCCGAGGCTTATTCGCCAGAGGTGACGATCTGGACCGAAGATCGATTGCCATGGGTCCCGCTCGATTCCACGCGTCCGGCATTTCGGCAGGGTCGAGGAAGCGAGAACGCTGGCTAAGATCGACATTGATCGCCTGGCGACAACTGCCCTCGTCCCGGACAGTTTTGACGAATCGAGAGCGCAGACAAGTTTAGGCTACTGGCTGCCACGGCAGCAGACACCAAAGTAGTCCGTTAGGCGTGCGAAAGGCGACGGGGCGGTTGCTCTCCGGATCCAGGTAGGCCGAGACGTCCAAAGGTTTGCCGAGCAGTGGTTCAACGGACCAGACTGGAATCAACAGCCCGAGGCGGCCTGCGCGCTGCGGCGCCACTGAATCAATCGGAGTTGCGTAGAGCGAGGTGGAATCGGAAGCGGATTCTAGTTCGAGAACGATGCGTTGCGGCGTTGGCGTTACGGAAGCAACAATGCGCGACGCGTATCGGTAGTGCCGAGGAACAATCGCGGTCCCGAGATAAGCGCTCAGGATCGCGACAATGCCGAAGATGACAAAAGGCCAGGACGGCGTGCGCACAACACCGAGTATCAAGAAGAACATTCCGAAAACGCCGACACCGGCGGAGACGAGAAAGGCGGCGGACACGTACCGCTTTAGGTCGGAATGGACGTCAAAGATCATGGCACTGTTACCTTGCTGGTTTGCTTGCGAATGATGAGTGCGGCCACTGAGAAGCTTAGGGCGGCGTTTGCCGCCGCCACGAACGCCGCGAGATATGTATTGGGATGAACGCGTGGACGATCGAGCAGAAACGGTACGTTCTGTTCAATGGCGAAAACGATGATGGCGAAGTAGCAAATCACGGCAGTGAGCAGGAACCATTGCGCGAAAGATCTTGAAACGGTGAGTGCCTGCGCGCGAAGAAGCGCGCCACCAAGAACTGCCGCGGCCACGACCGCGAGCAACGACACTCCAACAAACACGCCAAGGCCGAGCCCAATAAATAGCAGGAGAATTGGCGAGAAGACGATGGTGCCGGCACCGGGTTGAAAGAATTGTCTCAAGCCTTCGATCATGTTCACACTCGATTCCAGCCAGCCGAAGAGTGCGCAGGTTGCAGCAAGTGAAACAAAAAATATGGCTGCAAAAACGGCGAACTTCATGACGAGCGACTGAATTGCCTCTCAAACCAAGCAAACTGTTTGCCATGTCAATCTCGCGGATGTTTGGCCGTTTGAGGTTTCGAATTGATCGGGCGCGGAATTTACTGTCGACAAAGATTCTGAAAGCGCGAATCGCCGCGGAGCGAATCAAAGTCTGGGTCGAGTCGAAGAAGCGCTGGCGTGAGCGGAACGTGGGTCCGCGGTGGATTGTAGGGAACTTGCAACAAATGCTCCAGGAGCGGGATCGCTTCATTTTCTGTGTCTTTACTCCCGGACCTGGCCAGCATCCGCGCGCGCAGTTCTTCACTGTCGAGCTGATGTCGTCGATCGCCGCGGATCGCACCGGATCGTTGTTCGATTAAACGCAACACGGAATCGCGCTCGCGCAAAGCGATCGACGCCTCGATGGCACAGAGCGCGAGTCGTCCGTTGTCGGGCTGTTTCTGCAACCCGGCGTTCACCTCGTCGCGGACCTTTGTGAAACTGGCACGTGCACCAATCTTGTCCCCAGCGAGATCTTGCAGGTCGCCGTAATAACAGCGATTGAACAGCCAGTCGTATCCGCGCTCGGTCGGTTGCGATAACCGCTCAAACAATTCGAGAGCTGACTTTGAATCGCGGCGCAATTTGGCTTGATACCACACCGCGGCAGTCACCTCGAAATCGCCCGGTTGCGGATTTAACCTGCCGACGATGGATTGAGCCTGGTCGAGCTGCCCGAGCGCCTGCAAAATTTCTACCTTGGCCGCCAGCAGTCGTTGATCGTTAGGCTCCACTTCGAGTCCTTCTTCGATCATGCGTTCTGCTTTGGTGAAGTCGCGCAAGTTCATCGGGATCTGCGCCGCCCAGAAACGCGTCAGCATATCGCGAGGATTCAACGCGATGGCTTCGTCCCAAGCCTCCGCGCTCTTTTGCGATTCGCCGAGGCGCGCCGTGGCAAAGGCGAGAAGCTGAAGAATCTCGAAGTTGCCGGGCCATGTGCGATGGGCCTGCTCCATGAGGTCGGCCGCCGCCTTGTAGTCGTGCCGATTGCGTCTCCGGCGCTTGCGCTTGCAACCGATCCGCTTCCGCGAGCGCCCGTTCCGCCATGGCCGCTCGCGCGGGCGTGCTATCGTTCACGTAGTAAAGAATTGAGTGCACTCTGGCGAGCGCAGCCCAGGCGAGCGCGAATTGGGGGTCACGATCCAGGGCTTGCTCGTAGGATTGCGCGGCGTCGAACAATGATTGTTCATTAGCGCGCCACATTTGCGTATTACCTCGCAGGTACGCTGCATAGGCCCAGGTATTGTCTGTCGGCTTTTGGGCGAGGGCCGCATCTTCGCCACCGGTGAGTTTGGCGTTAAGCGCGGAAGCGATGTTTTGCGCCATCTCGTTTTCGACGCCGAAAATATCATCAAGCTTGCGATCGTAACTTTCCGCCCAAATCTGGTCTTCGGTTAGTGCGCGAATGAGCTGGACATTGACGTGGACGGTGTCTCCTGCTTTTTGCACGCTACCTTCGAGGATGTTGGCCACCCCTAGTTGGCGCGCGATCCCGGGAAGATTTTTCGGAGCATGGGAAAGATGCGCGGTGGAGCTGCGCGAAATGACTTTGAGCGCGCCGATTTTCGCCAGGCGCGTAAGGATCTCGTCCTGGACGCCCTCGGCGAAGAAGGCGTTCTCCTTGTCGCTGCTCAGATTTTCAAACGGCAAAACGGCGATTGATTGCGCCGGCAGCGATGCCGAGGTGCGTTGTTTATTTTCCTGGACAGCTTCCCGCGCCGGCAGAACCCGCAGCGCGAGACGATGAGCTGTGTAGCGGCCGACGAAAAACAAACCAGTCAAAAAGACCGCGCCGATGATGATCACGTAGATCCAGGTTTTGCCGTGTGAATGCTCATTGGCGGCATCGGCCGCCGCGGTTCGTTTGATTCCTTCCGGCGTGAGCTCGAACAGCCATGCGAAGCCGGCGGCAGTGGGAAAACCGAGAATGATCAGGAGGACAAGAAGTCGAATAGCCCAAATTGGAACGCCAAACAGCGGAAAAACCTGGGCGATTCCCTGGGCGAGAGCCCACCCGCCCACAATGTAGGCGGCAGCAACCTTGTGAACATTGCGCCGCTTCAGCTCCGCGAAGAATCCAGCCCACTTCATCCCGTAATGGACATTTGCCGAGCGAGTTTGTTTTAAACTTAAAACATATCGGTCCGAGCCGGACTGCCATCGTGCAGTTAATTATTCCTAACGCGTTATTTCCGAAAGATTCGAAAGGAGCAAAGACTCCTATTTAGAGGTCGAATCTTTTCCTGCGAGCCGTTTCACCAACGCCTGGAAACGTGGATGATCGCGAAGACTTTCGAAGTCGGGGTCGTGCACTGATCCACTCAAGAGACCACGCCCACGGGATCAACAATCACACGAACCGTTGTCGATCTTCCGCCTTCAAAAACCCCAGCGACAAGCTAGCGAGCGAGGACGGAACGCGTCTCAGACAAGGAGTCAGCCCGACCAATCGCGCCGTTCTGTCGAGCAAGCGGACGCGCTCATTGCAGAATTGATTGAACGACTCGCGAACGCAGACTCAACAAAGCTTTCCTGAGGGGTCGTTCTATGCCGCTAATTCTGCAGCAACCAAACAGATGTCGTTGGCGAAGGGTGCGCCGCCGGTGAATCGGCTAACCTCGGCCAACAACTCATCCAGAACTTCGCCAGTTGGTCGACCAAGGTTCGCTTGCAGAACACCAGCTAATCCCGAGACACCAAATTCGACACCGGCATTGTCTGTCGCCTCTTCAATGCCGTCAGTGAAAAGGAGGATCCAATCGCCGGGCTCGAGTGGGGTGCGCGAATTACCATAACTCGCAGAATCGATCAGCCCAAGAGCAGGACCCGCTGTACCTTCGATGCACTTGAGTGGCGCGACCCCACCGCCGCGTCGTTGCACGTGGAAAGGACAGGGATGCCCGGCTCGTGCGTAGCGAAGTTCGCCCTGGTCTGAATCGAGCACGCAGTAGAAGGCAGTAGCGAAAAGAACGGTGTCAGTTTGGCGGAGGATCTTGGTAAACTCCGAGTTGAGTTGGGTCATCAGCACGCTGGGATCAGCGGCATCGGCTCCGCAGCCTTCAATGAGCGCACGCAGCATCGCGGTAATGAGCGCGGAGCTGACACCGTGTCCCATTACGTCACAAATAAAGACACTGGCGACGGAGTCGGACAGCCGGACGATGTGAAAAAAGTCGCCGACGACGAGCCCGGCCGCGACGTAACGGTGGTCGAAGTGCGGGAAGTTGCCGCCCGCCTTTGCGCGGAGAGAGCGGCTCCGTCTTTGGCATCATTGCTTGCTGCAGTTCCATCGCCATGCGCAATTCCGATTCCATCTGCTCATTCTTCTCACGAATCTCGCGTTCCTTTTTCTCCAACTGGCTGATGTTGG
>Ga0193729_1001543_pt1 | contig 11729 bp, 11 predicted proteins | sample U1c2metaG_FD_143036 | JGI IMG/M metagenome (GOLD analysis project Ga0193729, IMG submission 143036) | Soil microbial communities from a riparian zone of the East river system, Colorado, United States - U1c2 | ecosystem: Environmental > Terrestrial > Soil > Riparian zone | place: USA: East River... | reverse complement strand
CCCGAAAAGGGCATTGCTGCCCGCCATGATATTGGCGAGCGAGTCACTGCGCAGTAACACGGCCACATCATTCTGCTCCAGGCGGACTGGTCCAAAGCCAGCAGGGGGCTGGTCGCTGGGGAACGTCATAGCCTCCTGGACCGCATACACGGTATGATCCTCTGTCTTAGATGTATAGTCAAGTCGACTGGCATATACGCCGGGTAGCCCGTCCCAGTCCGAAAAAAACTAGAAGTTTTCCCTAGGCTTGGAATGTAATGCTGGAAATAGGGAAGTCCCCAGGCTACCGCGATACCCAGTCCAGTGGGAGTGGGTGGAAAATTCTTTTCCAGGTCCAGCAGGACAGATTCCAGATGGTGCTGCGCCTCTTGCAAGGTTTTGGCCTTCGCTGGGACATTCAATTTGGCAGTGATGACGTGATTGTGCAGTGGGTGGACGATGACTGGAATCGTGCCATCGCTACTATTCGTGCCTGAGCCATTGTCACTGATCGTCTGAAGGTTCTGGATGATATATTGTTCCTGCAAGGGCTGGCTAGCAGAGAAAACGACCCGCCCAGGTGCTTGAGCAAGGGTGTCGATGATCTCGTAGATGCCTGCGGACGCCAGAGCTGTGCCAAGAGTCCCTTCAAGAAAACGTCGTCTACTCAGTGTCCTTTGTTGTTCTCCTGCAAACCTCTGTTCGTCGTTATTGGTCATGATACCCTTTCTCTTTGCTTAGAATTGTCCTCCTTGCCGACAACTGACACTCTTGTGTTCATGCTTGATCCACACACCTGACACGAATATTGACACTGAAAAGTGACAGAAAATGATGGTAAGTCGTGTTCCTGGCCAGATGGGATGCCTCATCTAAGGCCATCTTGACACTGGTTGACTCCCCTACTCCACCGCTCCGACTTTTCCTTGGCGCTGCTCCATTACGTATGGCTCACGCCACCTCTGCGGAAGGCAGGTTTTACGGAGCGATCAAGAAAGATGTAGCCAAAAACACTATCTCACCAAATTTTATCCATTCTGCAAAGAGCACACAATGCGAGTTCAACTTATGTACAATCTACACTTTCTCACCTCGTCAGGGCTTCTAGCCACTTCTGCCGACTGCTCATCTGGAATGGGACACCCGACGTTCGATACGCTCAAGCCAGGGAGATGAGTCCCCCTCTCGATCAGTGCAAAACGCCGTGGCCAGAAACCCTGATGGTACCCTGCGCGAGGATTACCCGGTGAGAAACAGGTAGATAGCCAACAGAACGCCGACAAGACTTGCCAAAATCGCTAAAATGATGGGAAAACTGGCAGAAGGATGGAAGCGTTCTGCATCGATGCTCAGACGATTCTGCAGGAATTGCAGGAGGGCTACCATCATCATAATAACGCCCAGGACGGTCAAGCTGACGCCAAAGAAAGAGGAAAGGTGGTAAGGGATGATGGTTGTGTTGCCTTTGAAGCCTAATTCATGGAGGAACAGTCCAAAGCGCTCTACGACAAAACCAAAGGTGATCGTTGCCAGACCGGTACGCATCCAGGCGAGAAAGGTACGCTCATTTGCTAAATGATCAGTGACCTTCTTGCTTGTCGCAACCTGTTTGGAGGTTGGCACATGCTGCCCATTTGGAGTCTTCATGCCATTCTCTTCTTGTGGAGTCTGCACTGCTGCACCCCGGCCTTCCGCAAACTTGATCGGCGCATCACCTGCAAACGACACTTAGGAAACATGGATTTTCACTCTATGCCAGGCGTTGTTCATGTAGCCCTTGAAGTTCCAGAGTGGTCTCACGTCCTCTGGCTGTGTCTGCCTGTATGCGTCCCACGCTCGTACGATCATCTGGCAGTCGCCAGGGGAAAGGGCTAATGTCACCTCCCAAAAGCACCAAGCATAAGAACCAGCACGCTCGCCGATGTTGGCTGTCGTCCAGGTCTTTCCTCCATCGACAGAGAGTTCGACCCGCTCAACAGGAACTCCCTCGCCAGTGATGGCATAGCCCTGGATACGCGTTGGTCCTGCTGCTACGGTCTCGCCTTCTTGCGGCGTCGTGATGACCGCATTGAGTGTCAGATCTTCTATGGTCTTTCCGCGACTCCAATCGACGGTTTTCGCGGTAATCTCTGGAGGGAAGATCTTATAATCGCAAGCCTGGTAAGGGTTGGTCGATGGGTGCTCCTGAAGCGTGATTTCGTGCAGCCACTTGACGCTCCTGGCGCCGATATAGCCTGGCACGATGACACGCAGAGGAAACCCATGCTCTGGAGCCAGTGGCTCATCATTCATCTCATAGGCCAGAAGCACATCTGGAGAGAGAGCCTTCTCTAGCGCGATGGAGCTTCCATAACTCACCTTTTCCCCCTCAAATTGCGCCTCATCGAGAGAGGTAAAAGCGACGTACCGGGCATCTGCCTCCACTCCGACTGCCCGCAGCACCTCTCGTAAGGGAATGCCTCGCCATGTTGCCGTACCGATGACGTCCGCTTTCCAGGGAACTTCTCCGGGAATAGGCTTCACTACTATGAGTTCATTCCTGCGATTCCCCGCACACTCAAATGTTGCTGTCACGGTGTGCACAGGAAACATCGAGCGAAGTTCGTCCAACGAGAGTTCTTGTTTTCGCTGGACCAGACCAGTGAGAAGCAGGCGGTAGCTTGTCGGGTCCACCACCGGAATGGAACCATGTGTACGTACATAGAAATGCTCCTGTGGAGTGAGAAAGGATTGACGCAAGAGGGTCCCCTGGTGGTTCAGCGTTCAATGGTTGTTCTTGATGGACAATCAACGGCGATTGTGTAGAATGCATGGTCATGATATTCTCCCTCTCAAATCATCGCCGTGGCATTTCCTCATGCAAAGGTCCAGCCAACAGGCTTTCGGCAGGGTTTCTGGCCACGGCGTTTTGCACTGATCGAGAGGAGGACTCATCTCCCTAGCTTGAGCGTGTCGAACGTCGGGTGTCCCATTCCAGATGAGCAGTCTGGAGAAGTGGCCAGAAGCCTTGCAGTATCTCTCAAATATCGATTTCTCTTTTATTTTATGGCAAAGCTGCAAGCACTACGATGAAATGGCGTCTGTTCTGGTTCATCCTTACCATGTCTATGGCTACCATGTACTTATCGTTCACTCTGATGCTGATGATAGGACTCCAGATCGAGCACTATTCAGAACGTATTCAACCGGGATTTAATTTGGTTTCCCGTACCAGCGGAAGCAATGCAGGCGGCAGGCTTTATTCAAAAAGATCAACCTGGCATATGGGAAAGCCAACACGAAGGAGTAACGGTAGATCTTCTTGTTCCAGAAACGTTAGGCGGACGGCCAGGAAAAGGAAGTCACTTACGTGAGAATTTGACCAGTAAAAGCAAGTTGATACTATTTGGCATCTTGACACTAATTACCTCTTGCTTGTAGGATTAAGCGGCACCTAGGTTGTAGGAGGAAAGATACTACGTATGGTTAAAGAGACTAATACACTATTGGATGAAGCGACCATTGATGATGGCAATATCATTGACTATATTACAAACGAGAAAAAAAAGGATAGTTCAAAGGAAAAAGTTCGCCAGCGTATTGCACAGACTCTTTTCGAAGAGTATGGTATACTGACAGAAGATATGCAAGCTGACTTTCCTGTACGGGTCAACGGACGACGAAAAACTGTAGATATTGCTATTTTTCATCATGGTCATGAACATACTGTTCTAAACATGAGTCGGGCCGTTATTTGTCGACCAGAGCCACAAGTGGGGAAAGGGGCTACTAGGCTACGAGACTACAGTGAGGCAAAACGAGATCTTGAAGATCTTGAAGATATCATGAGTGAGGTTGACTCATGTCTATACGGCCTTTGGACCAATAATCTTGAGTTCTACTACTTGGAAAAAGAGCAAACACGCTTCGATGTCAGAATGAAGCCAGTCGGTGATTGGCCTGTGGTGGATGAGTCGCTCGATCAGCAAGATCGTGGCTCGCGTATCCGCACGCGTAGAGGCGAGCCAGAAACATTACGTATTGCTTTTCGCCGTTGCCATAACTTCATTCATGGTAACGAAGGCATGCCCAAAGATGCTGCTTTCTGGCAGTTTCTCTATCTTATCTTCTGCAAAATGCATGATGAAAAATTCTCAGGGAACCAGCGTCGTTTCTGGGTAGGTCCTTATGAACAGTTCGATGAGCAGGGCCGTAAAGAGATTCGCAAGCGCATTATGCCACTCTTTGAAGAAGTTAAGCAGCAATACAAGGATATATTTCGTTCTAATGATGAGATCACTCTCTCTGATCGTGCCCTTGCCTTTATGGTCTCAGAATTGGCAAAGTATGATTTTACTCGTTCGAACGTTGATGCAAAAGGTGCAGCCTATCAAGAAATTGTTGGGACCAATTTGCGTGGTGACCGTGGGCAATATTTTACTCCTAAAGGTGTTGTCACTCTTGCAGCACAAATTCTAGATCCACAGGAAAATGAGCGTATATTAGACCCTGCCTGTGGTACCGGAGGATTCCTCGTTGCTACCCTGAAAGACCTGATGGACAAGTTTCGTGCTGAACGTAATGTCCCTGTTCAACTAGAAGACACGCAAGATTTTCTAGCTGTTCACGACCGCCTTAGAACTTTCGCCGAAAAGAATGTCTTTGGTGCGGACTTTGACCGTTTTCTTATAAAGGCAACACAGATGAATATGGTAATGGCTGGTGACGGGCATGGACACCTCTATCATATGAATTCCCTGGAGTATCCCGCGGGTGAACTTGGCGATACTGCTCGTGCTCGCAAAGATATTCCCTTTGAGTCAATCGACGTTATCATGACCAATCCCCCCTTTGGTTCTGATATTCCCATCACTGATTAGAGTATTTTGCGGCAGTATGAACTGGCCTATCAGTGGGAGTCAAAGGGTGATGGCACTTTCCGTCAGACAAGTCGCTTGCAGAGCAAGGTTGCTCCAGAAATCTTATTTATCGAGCGTTGCTTCCACTGGCTCAAACCCAAAGGGAGGATGGGAATTGTGCTCCCTAATGGTATCCTTGGCAACCCGGCAGCAGAGTATATCCGCTGGTGGATTCTCAAACAGGCCTGGGTTTTGGCTAGTATTGATTTGCCCGTAGAGGTATTTATCGTCGAGGCCAACGTCAATATACTGACAAGTCTCCTTTTCCTTAAGAAAAAAACATCTGAGGAGATACGTGCAGAAAGCTTAGGTGGTACGGTACCATATCCTATTTTTATGGCAGTGGCAGAAAAGGTTGGCTTTGATCGACGAGGGAATAGAATCAACAAACGCAAGCCCAATGGCGAGGATATTATTATTAAAGAGGAGAAAATAACGTATATTCCAATCAAAGGGCAGATAGTAGAACGAAGAAATGAAGTTGCACACCCGATCATTGATGACGACCTTCCAGTCATCGCTGAGAAATACAAAGAGTTCCGTACCCATTACCCGGAGCCAGGACAATGATCTCAAGGATACAAGCCGTTCAATATCGCTGTTTTGCTCAACTCGATGTTACATTGCATAGCTACAACGTCTTAGCTGGTGCAAATGGTACAGGAAAGAGTACACTTATAGATATTCCCCTCGTACTCAGCGATATGCTAGGACAAGGGATAATCCCGGCTTTTCTCGAAGAGTCACATACTATTCACGCTATTCGTGCCCAAAGCCTACAGGAGTTGACACATCGTTATCGTGGTGACTATTTCGGCTTTGCTCTGGAGGCTCCCTTATCACAAGATATCACCAGAGCATTAGTCGACTTGGCTCCGACGAGCCTACAGGCAGATCGTAAACGCTGGCCACAACTCCTGCGCTATGAAGTTCGCTTTCAAATCTTTAATAAGGTCGACCTCCAAGTTGCTGATGAGTTCTTATATCTCCTTCCAGGGATGGGTAATCCTCAAAAAAGAATATTCGGCGCTCGCCCCCCTTCATGGCGCACAGTCATTGCTCGTGAGTTGGGCGCACCAACTGAACTACGAGCGGAGAGTGGTAGGTAGAAAAAGTCGCAACTTCATCTAGATTCGCATCAACTAGCTTTGGCCAACGTTCCACTAGACGCTACCCTCTACCCTGCAACAGTCTGGTTCGTGCAAATGCTTGAAGAGGGCATGATACACTATGGGCCTGATGTTTCTAGACTACGTGCAGCAAGTCCACCAGGGCTAGGACTACAAAAGACACTCATGCCGAATGCACAAAATCTTCCCTGGTTGATACTCAATTTAAAACAGGAACAACCACAACGTTTCGAAGCATGGGTGGATCATGTTAAGACAGCTCTACCAAATCTCGTAACCATTGACGCAGTCAGGCGTGAAGAAGATTATCATGCTTATTTAAGGCTCACCTATGAAGGGGACTACACAGTCACATCTTCTGGGCTCTCTGCTGGTACTCTGCGCATCCTTGCGCTAACACTTCTTCCCTACCTGAGTAACCCCCCACGCGTGCTTTCTCTCGAGGAGCCTGAAGATGGTATCCATCCAAGAGCTATAGATACAGTACTGCAGTCATTAAGTTCACTCTACCATTCACAGGTATGGCTTTCAACTCACTTGCCTTTTGTCCTTGCCCATACTCCGTTGGAAGCAGTGATCACTATGCGTAGAAACAGGAATGGCGGTATTGAGACGATTCCTGGAGACAAACATCCTCGCTTGCGCGATTGGAGTGGCGATATCGATCTCGGTACCCTCTTTGCTTCTGGAGTTCTGGAATGAAGGACAAAGACTGTATTTTTCTAGTTGCAGATAAACAAATGGAAGAGGCGTTTAAAGGGTTTCTTGGTCGCAATGATTTTCACCTTAAACTTAATGTACGCCCCTGCTGACGCAGCTCAAGAGCGAGCAGAAGCCGGTTCGCCTCTTGGGGGTCTCACTCTCCAACCTTGTGCCTGAACATGCCATCTATCCCCAACCTCACGATCACTCTGGGACACAGATTTCGGTACTCTTTCGTGAATGACAAGAGATGATCATTGATTTTCTGGAAGAAACAAATGAGTCCACAGTTTAGGATTTTACGCATGTTTTTAGTAAGTGACGAGTTTATATGAATAATCGCCTCTCAAGAATCAGTCTCTGAGGCAGCCATTTGTGATAGCTTTGATTGCATCCTATGATAGAGCTTGTGCTCATGAAGAACATGCAGAACCTGTTAAGATAGCTGGCTTATATAGAACTCATGGATCACAGGTATTGTAGCATGGCAATCAAGATAGATGGGAAGACCACTTTTATACATAGCTCTGTTTACGAATTTCCTCTACAACTTGTACTTGTTCTTCAGAAGAAAGAAATGGAACTTGGGCATAAGTAATTTCGCCACCGAGCTTTGCTGCGAGATGGCCTTTGCCCAGCAACTTTTCGGCACCTTTCTCTCCTAATGCAATCTCTGATGTACCTTGGCTCTCGACGCGTAGGATCAAGCGGTTGCCAAGGTTATCACGTAATTGTGGCGGCAAGACATTCGCATCTGGACGCTGTGCCGCAAAAATGAGATGGATACCAGCTGCCCTTGCTTTGGTTCCAAGACGTTGCACGGAAGTTGAGACTGCCTCCTTATATTCGTCGACGAGCATCCAATCTGCAAATTCATCGTGGACAAGCCAAAGGACGGGTACACGTTCATTTGGTCCCACCTTACGATTGTAATCAATGAGATTGCTGACATTAGCTTTAGACAACAACTCGTAACGTTGCTCCATTTGATCAACCAGGAGAGAGAGAATCTCTTGTGCTCGTCCCTGCTCGGTGATGATTCCCTCCCGTAAATGAGGCAGTCCTAGTAATTGCTGATAGTCCACCCCTTTTTTGGGATCGATGAGGTAAATGTGAGCGAATTGAGAAGAATTCGTTTTGCAGACGTCTAGCAAGAGATTTTGCATAAGCACCGATTTTTCGCTTCCTGTTGTTCCTGCAATTAAAGTATGGGGAGCATGGTTTGGTAGGTGATCAAGAGATTTACCCAAATTGAGGTAGAGAATCTCTCCATCCATCTCTTTGATACCAAGAATAAAACATAAATTTATCTCGCCAGGAGAGACGAAGAGGTCTCTTTGTCTCCACACTTCCTGCAATGAGACCGTTTCGCGCTGCGGCCTAGCGATAGAGACTACAATCTCTCCTGGTTGAGCTATAATGTTCAAGATAGAAAGACCATGGGTAGTGAGAAGGACAGATTTTTTCTTCTCAATATCTTCCACGCGCAGTCGATCAGATCCTTTAAGTCTGATGAGTAAAGTATTCGGTGTTAGACGTGAGCCTAATACTTTTGCTTGCAGGCTATAGCTCAGCAGCGCTCTCTGTAATGTATCAAGAATTTCCCGGCTCCATTGGTCGTTTTTCTCATGTTTGACAGTCTGAGGCGCAATCTGTCCAATATTCGTTTGCACTGCAGTCGACATCCCCGATGAAACTGAAGGAGATGGAGGAGATAGTAATCCTTTGAGGATATCTGTTGCTGCTTCTGAATGTTCTTCTCCTAAATCTAGTGTCTCTCCTTTACCATGGCTCATGTCTTGATACTGATGCGTAGCGGGTTTTTGTGTAGGAATAGCACCGTTCTGTTTCGTCTCAGCATTCTTTGATGCTTGTGTTTTCCACAGAGTACCTGGGGCAGGCAGTTGCGGAGAATGCTCCTGCCATGGTTTATAATCACCAATGCTCTTCCGAATTGGCAGCGATGATTTGTTATGATAGAGTGAGAGGATAAGGTCCCTGACTTGTTTGCGTCCAAATACTTCTTGATAACATGCATGCACGCCAGGAAGTTTGAGTTGTAGATCTTCGCTGATGGTATTGGAATCAGCGAATGGAGCAAACACATGAGAGTAGCCCTTTACTTCAATTCGAAGCTCTCCTCTTCTGAGATTCTCTCTCCATTGGTGAATATCCATAGATTGACGAGAACTGACCAAGATACCATCAATGAGAAGATCACTCAGCCGTTTAAGAAAGATCTGTCTCGTGGAACACCACAACGTCGTCCTCCACAACATAGACTGAGCAGATATCTAACAAAGAAACTTTTTTCACGCATTTACCAAGCCAACCCGAGCGCAAAGTAGGAAGGGGCGACGTGTGCATAAAGGCAGAGGAAAAAAGAAGGGGGGTTTCAAACCTGCCCGACGCGACAAAGCATGTAGGCATAAAGGGAAGGAAGGTTGTACACCAACCTTGTGTGACAAAGGATCTAGGCGTAAAAAGAAGGGAGGTTTCACATCTTCTCAACGTAGCAGCAAAGGAAAGGCAAAAAAGAAAGGTTAACACTTCTAAAGGGTAGCTAGGCAGGAAAGAAGGGAAGAACGACTCTCGTGCCTGATTGTGAAGGGCTGGTGTGGTTTCCCTGCCAGCTCTCCATCTGACTCTGATGCTCTGTGCTTGTGGGAGACTCCACGTTCTTAGTCTCACATCGATTACAAAACACCAACTTCTGTATGGGGTTGGCATAAGAAAGGAACAATAGTTATGACACATCATCTGATCGTGGCTATTAAACAGGCTTGGCAACTGATTAACCCGCTGATCGAAGTCATTAAACAGGTCTGGCAACTGATTGGCCCTGTCCTGGATGAGCTGGGCAGAGTTGTCGGTTGGTTCAGTGCTCTTAGTAATCTCTGGAAACTCCTTCAGTTCCTCAAGATCTATCGAAACCGTTTGCGTAAGTATACCAAGAAAAGGGAGATCTGGCTCTTTGTTGGCACCAATATGAACCAGAAAATCAGCCACGTCCTGCCAATTGCCAGATTTTGCAACCTCTAAAAGTTCCCCTCGAGCTTCCTTCTTCAGGATAATAGACCACTGATGACGGCTCAGTTGTCCCAAAAGCACTATTTCTTCTTCTAGCTCTTGTTCCTGCGCTATTTCTAGATCTGACGCTATTTCTAGATCTGATTTACCTACAGAGTTTCCTAAAAGCTGTGATCGAAGTCCTGCAGACCACACTAACTGATGTTTCCCTTTAAACCACAGAGCATATTCTCTAAAGATGGGCTCCAACTCATCATGTCCCAACGAGATAAGTTCCAACATGGCAAAAGGAGTAAGGTGCTCGTTCCCACGTCCGCGTTTCAAATGAGACTTTGTTAGCTCTGCTGCTGCTCCCCAAGGTTCCCTTAGAGGTTCCCGGCCAAACTTGGCTACATAATCAGCTACAGCGCCAAATGTTCTGTCAAGCTGGAAGCCATGTTCATTCATGCTCAAGCCTTCATGCTCTACACTTCTCTCCCACAACTTATGAACTGCTTCTGCATAGGCTTCTGCATCAATTTCGTGAGGAAAGAAAATTAATTCATGACAGTGAGGATGCCAACCATTCTGTTCTGACCATGTGACTTCTCGTACACTAACAGTTCCAAGAATGCCAAACTTTTTCTTTAGTTGTTGTGCAGTACTGCCCTGTTTTGCTCGCTTTCGAGCAGAAAGAAATTTTTCAAGTATTTCGGAAAGTTTGTCATGCTGCTTGTGGGCAACTGTATATGTTGCAAGATAGACTGTTCCTCCGTTGGCTATACAGTATGCAATGGCTTGCTCTAACTCGCTACGACGACGCTCAGAGATCTTTGCTGCACACAATGGACAAACCCAAACGGATCCACATAGCATTAATCCTTTGTAATGTGCTGATTGGTGCTGAGAGGAATACAGGACATCAACCATTGAGCCTTGAAGGCGGCGCATACAAAAAGCAACTCGTTCGTCAGGAAGGAGTGCCTGTGCCTCACGCTGTAGTTGCCAGCGTATAAGCCGCTTTTGTCTCCCCAGCTGATGGCTTTCCTCTTCTGTCAGAGATGGTCCAGGAACTCTATTTTGTGAGTATGAATCATTATTATTCATAGCATGTCTTCCTTTACACAAGTTATATTTATACGCATAGAGATAGACATCTGTAAAACGAACGAGAACAAGAGTAATAACAGAGGATGATTCTTTTCAAATCTTACTATGCTTAGAGCCTAGCTACCGTAGCTCAATCTCCCCTGGCTTGGCATAGTACAGACTCACCCTGCCAGAACTATTCCATGAATATTGTCTTGTGCGTGTCGCTATGTAAGTTTTATAAGCAATACCTTGCATAAATCCTATGTCACGTAATGATTTAAGTACTCGAAAAACATCTTCCTTGTCAAGATAATCATTCGTGTAGACACAGATTACTTTCTCATCACTGTTTAGCGCATTCGGATTCTCTTTTGCCGTTGCGCACTTGGATTTATCGCCAAGTAAACCATCCTCTGTAGCCTTGCGAATTTTATCCCAAGCCTCATTGACTTGATCCTTGTGCACAAAAACAAGCCATTTGCCGCTAGCTTGTCCATCCACATAGCGCTTTCTGCCCCGTTTCTTGTAAGCAAACAGCCAATAATTTTCATACTCATCCATAGGATTACCAGCATCAGACACTTTTCTCTCAGGTTTCTTATGCTCCTTTATGAGGTACTGTGATAAGTGTCTGTATCGCTCAGGAAGCACTGATGCACCCTTAGAGTTGACCTCATTCAGGCATGGATGTTTGATCTGCACCAGCTTTTTTCTAGCGGCCTCAAGGTTGGGCTTCGCAGAACCAAGAAACGATAGACAGTCATCAAGTGTCAAGAGTTCGACCTTCCAACCCAGGGCTTTTGCGAGTACCCGATAGTCCCAAAAAGGTGAAAAAAGAAGTCATTTCTTGCTAGAATCACAAAAAAACCTAAGAAAGCGAGAAATGACTTTGAGAACTTGCGTAGATCTTAGCATATTC
>Ga0193729_1001542_pt1 | contig 11735 bp, 11 predicted proteins | sample U1c2metaG_FD_143036 | JGI IMG/M metagenome (GOLD analysis project Ga0193729, IMG submission 143036) | Soil microbial communities from a riparian zone of the East river system, Colorado, United States - U1c2 | ecosystem: Environmental > Terrestrial > Soil > Riparian zone | place: USA: East River... | reverse complement strand
GTGACGCCCGCGAGAATGCCGCACGCGAGATAAAAAATTCCAAACCGCAGCGGCCCCATGCGATCCTCCACGTTGTCGCCGAAAATCCAGAGTGTCCACATGTTAAAGATGATGTGCAACCATCCGCCGTGGAGGAATTGATGAGTCAAGAAAGGCCAGTAACTATCCACGGGAAAACCGACGTAGGCCGCCCACTCAGGGTGGGTGAAGCGCGCCGGAACGATACCGAACAAATAAAAGAATTGCTCGACCGACGCCTGGGGGAGCGACAGTTCAAAGAAAAACACAATCACGTTAATGAGAATCAACGCGCGCGTCATTACCGGCACAGAACGGCTGGGCACCGAGTCCTGAATGGGAAACATGTTGGTTCTTTAGTATCGTGCTGATCGATCGCCGCGGCTGGTAAAAGATAAGCGCTTAGATAGTTAACGCGGGACGAATTCCCGCACATAATCAGCTACGGCGCCGCGCCAGGTGCGCGGCGAAGTGCCCGTCATCGCGATGTATTTCGTCGAGGAAAGAACGGAAAAAACTGGACGCCGCGCAATCCAGTTTTTCATGTCGGATAACTTTAGCGCGCCGACTGTTTTCGCTTTCAATGGAATGCCGAGCGAGCGGCAGCAATCGAGAGAAAACTGCGCGTATTCCTGCCAACTGCATTCGCCGGCATTGGCGAAATGCAAAATACCGCTGTAGCCGGGGTCGTTGACCCCGGCCGCACTGGATCCCCGCCCCGCCCCGCCTGAACCGCTGTCAGCGACCGCGGCTACAACTTTCAGAAGCATTTGTGCGAGATCGCGCGTGTATGTGGGCGTGGAAAATTTGTCCGCGATTGCTTCGACATGTTCGCTTTCGCGCGCGCGTTTAATCACGCCGTCGATAAAGCTCGGCCGATCCGGACCGAATACCCACGAGACCCGCACAACAAGATGTCGATCTTGCGTTTGCAAAACCAATTTCTCCCCCTCCCTTTTTGACTGGCCATAAAAGCTGATCGGCTTCGCCACATCATCTTCCGTATACGGCTCGCGTTTTTCGCCATCGAAAACGTAATCGGTGCTGAAGTGGATGAGCTTCGCTTTTTTGTCGCGACAAATTTCCCCGAGGACCCGCGGCGCTTCGGCGTTGATTCGAAACGCCTGGTCTCGCTCCGTCTCGCAAAGATCGACATTCGTGAACGCGGCGCAGTTGATCAAAACATCGAAATCGAGTGCGGTGACTTTCTCTCGCACTTGATCGAAATTCGCGAGATCGAGTTGCGCGTGATTGAAGCCGACGACATCGAATTTGTCGCAATATTCACGAGTGAGCGCAGAGCCGAGGCGGCCACCGCTACCGATAATCACAATTTTCATTTTCTTCTGTAGCGGCGCTCTATGAGCGTCGCATTAGCTCGACCGACGTCATAGACCGCCGCTACAAGCTCAATAACGTCCGGCGCGTTCGAGCAACGCTTGCCACCACGGTTGATTGTCGATGTACCACTGGATGGTCGCGTCGAGGCCATCTTTGAAATGCTTTCGCGGTGCCCATTTCAATTCGCGCTGAGCAAATGAGGAATCGATGGCGTAACGACGATCATGTCCGAGCCGGTCGGTCACAAATGAAATCAAGCTGTGCGGCTTTTCGAGCTTCTGTAGAATCGTCTTTACCACGTCGAGATTCACCATTTCATTGCCGCCGCCGAAATTATAAATCGCTCCCGGTTTTCCCTCGAAGAGCACCGCGACAATCGCGGCGCAGTGGTCCTCGACATGGATCCAGTCGCGCACGTTGAGGCCGTCGCCGTACACCGGCAATGGCTCGTCGCGCAGCGCCTTGATAATCATGAGCGGAATGAGTTTTTCCGGAAATTGATACGGGCCGTAGTTGTTCGAGCAGCGCGTCACGATCACTTCCTGACCGTATGTTCTGTGGCAGGCGAGAGCGAGCAGATCGGCGCCGGCCTTGCTCGCGGAGTAAGGTGAGCTCGGATCGAGCGGCGACTGCTCGGTGAATTTCCCCGATTCGCCCAACGAGCCGTAAACTTCGTCCGTGGAAATTTGAATGAACCGCTGCACCCCGTGGCGGCGCGCGCAATCGAGCAGCACACTCGTGCCGACCACGTTGGTGTGGATGAAGTTGAGAGGCGAATTGATGCTGCGATCGACATGCGATTCGGCCGCGAAATTGATCACGGCGTAAAATTGGTGCTCGGTCATCAGCGCATCCATCTGGTCGGCGTTGGCGATGTCGGCTTTGAAAAACTCGTAACGCTCGCCATGTTCCTCGACCACGCCATCGAGATTGGCGAGATTGCCGGCGTAAGTGAGCACATCGACGTTGGTCACCGACGCCGGCTTGTAATGTTGCAAAATATACCGAATAAAGTTGCTCCCGATGAATCCGCAGCCGCCGGTCACGAGAATGCGCATGGCAGCGCGTACTAGCAGTGGGAGCGACGGCGCGCTAGCAGATTTTCCGATGCTCCGCGATCAACTCGAAGGATGGAAAACGCGCCTCGCGGAGACCGATTGGATTCCATGGCTCATCATTGGGTTAGCCGCGCTCCTGCGCTTTTTCTTGCTCGGAATTAAGCCGCCCCATTTCGACGAGGGCATCAACGGCTGGTTTGTCGATCAAATAATGAAGACCGGCTTTTACAAATACGACCCGACGAATTATCACGGACCGCTGCATTTTTACGTGCTGCTGCTGTCACAGGCACTATTCGGACGGAATGTGTGGGCGTTGCGGTTGCCGGTCGTGCTCGTAAGCATCATTTGCGTCTGGCTCACGTTGAAATTCGAGCCGTTCGTCGGACGAAGCGTGACCCGAATAGCCGCGCTGGCCATGGCGGTCTCGCCCGGTTTCGTTTTTTACGGGCGCTATTCGATTCACGAAGTCTGGCTCGTTCTCTTCTCGATGCTGTTCGTTCTTGGGCTGCTCGGTCTGTGGAAATTTGGAACGCCGAATTATCTCTGGTGCACAGGCATGGGACTGACCGGCATGATCCTGACAAAGGAAACTTATATCATCCACCTCGGCTGCGGACTGATTGCGATGCCGGTGCTGTTCGTCGCTAATGCTTTCAGTCCGCTTCCGGATGCGCGGCCAGCCCGGCAAACCTGGGACTCTGTCGATCTTGCAGTTGTTCTCGCGACCGGCAGTGCTGTCGTGATCTTTTTTTATTCGGGAACGTTCTTTCACTGGAGCGGGGTCAAGGGTTTGTATCAAGCCTACGCCGCCTGGTTTGCGACCGGCTACGAGGGCCACGGCCACGAAAAACCGTGGCATTACTGGGTTTCGAAACTGATTGTGCGCTATGAATTACCCGCGCTGGCCGGTTTAATTCTCTGTTTATTTTGGCATCGATTCAAGAATGGTAGTTTGCGTTATCTCGCTATTTATGGCGTGGGCACTTTGATCGCCTACAGCATCGTCAAATATAAGACGCCTTGGTGCATCATCAGCATTATCTGGCCCTTCTTATTTATCTTTGGTGCGGCATTCTTATTCGTCTCTCTAAGATACCGCATGATCACCTATGTTGTATCGGCGATACTCTTGTGCGCGTCGCTTGGATCGACAATCTGGCTCAACTACTTTCGCTGTACGACGGACACCGAGCCGTACGTTTACGTCCAGACTTATAACGATATCTATAGGTTGACCGACCCTTTGCTGAAACTGGCACACAAAGATCGGATCTATTACCAGTTAATCGGCCACATGATCCGGACGAGTGCCTATCCGCTGCCGTGGATTCTTGGTGACTTCCCAAGTGTCGGTTACTACGAGCACGAAACACTGCCGGCAAAGCTCGATGCCGCTTTTCTCCTCGTCCAAGAAGATCGAATTGCCGAGGTCGAAAGAAAATTGCACGATTCTTATTATACGGAACCGTTGAGGATTCGCGCTTATCAGGACACTTCGAAAGTCTATTTCAGCGCGAAGATTTTCAAAGACTTCTTCCCCGGCCGGCCGCCCAACTTCCGGGGGACAGCCGAAAGCCAATTGCATTCTCGATGAAGTGGCTTAGGCGAGAACCTCCGGCATGAAATGGCTTTCCGCCGGAGTGACCTTTGTCAATTTCTCGACCGTTTGCGGCCTTATCCTGGGGATGGCGGCAAACGGCTTGGCTCTGTCGGTCGCGGTGGCGTCTCTTACATTAGGCGCGGTCGCCGCTATCTTCGCATATCTTAGAACGTCGGATCCTAAGACAAAGATCGACATCTTAGATTCTGCGGAGCCGGTAGCGAAGCTTTCCAAGCGCTCGCAGCGACGACTGCAGCGCGCTGGCAACTTACCTTCAGCATCAACAGCTATTCGCAAGTATCGGAACTTTTGGACGTGGGTTTTAGCCGCGTGCTTTGCCATCTTCGCAATTCGCTCTTTTTGCTGGCTGCTCTACATCGACGGCAATCAACTCAAAGTTCAATCGCCAAACAATCTCGGGGATCTCGCGCTGCATATTACTTATATTAGAAACTTCGCGAACGGGGTTTCGCTTTGGCCGGACAACCCGATCTACGTTTTCAGCAAACTAAGATATCCGGCTGGTATCGACTTATTCAATGCTTTGCTTTGTTGCCTGCATCTCGATCTGACCCGCGGTCTAGTTTGGACCGGATTGCTCGCCTCGCTCGCGACCTTTTATGCATTTTACCGCTGGGGCGGAGCATTCGGCGTAGCCGGATTTCTGTTCAATGGCGGTATCGCCGGATTTCAAATTTTCAACTCTTCCACCTTTCTTAAGTTTCTCGATTACCAGGGCGACAGAACGATTGCGTGGAAAAGCATCGCACTTTCGATGTTCGTCACCCAGCGCGGGTTATTGTATGCGATTCCCGCGGGCTTGCTTCTGCTTTGGAGCTGGCGCGAAAAATTCTGGGAAACTGGAGCACAAGATCGACATCGTGCGCCGCTACCGTTCTGGGTCGAGCTCTCGCTGTATGCCTCGATGCCGCTCTTCCACGTGCACACGTTCCTCGCGCTCAGTGCAGTTCTGGTTTTTCTTTTTGGCCTTGAGTTGTTCAATCAACTAAAACCTATTGTTGACCTTATCCGCCGGAAAGAAATCGCCGGTATACGTTCCTCGATCCTTGAATTTCTCAATCAACTAAAACTCACGGTCGATCTTGTGCACAAAGAAGGAACGTCCGGCATGCGTTCCTTGCTCGCATATATGGCGAGATGGGGCGAACTTTTTGGCGACACGCGCATGCGCGAACATGTGACGCTGCTTTTTGCCAGCGCACTTGTTCCAGCGACCTTCTTCGTTTGGTTAATCACCGATCATCTTCACGCCAGGTCGGTGCTCGAATGGCATCCAGGTTGGGTGCAAAACGACGACGATTTCGCCGCTCCGTTTTTCCAAATTGGCCCCCTGAATTTCAGTCCTGCTATTCCACTTTTTGGCTGGCTCATGCTGAAAACATGGAACGGCGTCGTCGTTCCGTTTTTTCAGTTCTGGCTAACGAACTTCGGGGCCTGGATTCCACTCGTCCTGGCGCTGATCGGCTTGTGCGGCTGGCGTGTGTGGAAATCCGACCGGCTCTGGGGCAAGAAACTCCCGGAGGATCTTGCCTTTCTCCTGCCGGCGACAGCGATTTTTGTTTTTGCGTTCTTCGTCAAAACGGCGCCGTGGGGATGGGACAATATCAAGATCATGATTTGGGCCTACTTTCTCGTGCTTCCGTTTTTGTGGACGCATCTCATTGCCCGCTGGTCGATGCCGGTGCGGGTGGCGATTTGCATCGCGCTCTTCGGCTCCGGGTTTGTCAGCTTGCTCGGCGGGCTGGCGGCGGGGCGGAACGGCTTTGGATTTACGGATCGCGCGGAGCTTGATGGGGTCGGCGACGCGATTCGAATGCTACCGGTGGAAGCTCGTTTTGCCGCCTACCCAATCTACAATCACCCCCTCTTGCTCCAGGGCCGGAAGGTTGTGCTCGGTTATCCGGGACATTTATGGACGGAAGGTTTCGATTATAGGGAGACGGAGGAGCAGCTCCGCGAATTGATGGGAGGCGCGGGAGACTGGCGGGAAACTGCGCGCCATTTGCGTGCGCACTACATTTTTTGGGGACGAGAGGAAAAGATCAATTACCCGATGAGCGGGCGGCCGTGGGAAAAGACAATTCCGCCGGTCGCTTCCGGCAATTGGGGTGCGATCTATGATTTGGAAAGAACCGATGAAACAATGAAGCGGTAGTCTTTCGTTGAATCGTGATTCGCGATTCGTTGAAGCGCTGAAGCGGATTTGCGATTTAACGATTTAGCGAATCACGGCCGCCTGGGGTGGCGTTGCTTTACTCAAAACCAATTCGCCTTCGGCGACGCGTTTTCCGTCGACATCTGCTGCGACCTTGAACTGGAAAAGCTCGCCCATCTCGCCAACTTTTTCCGCGCGTAAAACAATCCGTTCTTCCGGGCGGACCGCGTGAAAAAATTTCATCCCGCGAATCGCGGAGAGCAAAAAGAGTTGTCCTACATTTTCCGCGTGCGCCCCGGCCGCCGCGATGCCGGCCGTTTGCGCAAGCGCTTCCGTAAGGATCACGCCCGGAACGAGTGGATTGCCGGGGAAATGACCCGCGAACATTGGATCGTCGCTGGGGAATGTCGTCGCACACTCCGCAGAAATGCCGGGCTCGCACGCGATCAATTCGCGGACAAAAGCGAACGGCGGCCTGTGTGGCAAGCCAAGATCGACAATCGACTTCGGCGCGTCTTTCGTCTTCCTCACGCGCGCAATCTTCCCGGCCGCTCAGCCGTTCACAAAGTAGGTGAACTTCCAACTCCCGTTCACACGCCGGAGCCCCACGCGGTAGCCATCGTAATTGAGCGATTCGTTGGCGAATTGCGGTGGCGCCACCATGTAATCGCCCTTCTTCACGAATTTTTCCGACAGGATGCCGTCCAGCTCCGGCCACAGATTCTGTTCGTCCCAGTACTTAAAGACACCTTCCCCGGATTTCTCCGGATTCAGGCTGTAACCAAAGTCCGGGGTCATCATTCCAGCCAGCGTGTTCACATCGTGAGCCGCCACCGCTTTGCGCAGCCGGCCGACAAAAGCTTGAAAATCAACATCGCTGCTTTCCTCGCGCAGCTCGACTTTAGTTTTCTTCTTCAGCGCCGCCTTTTTCTCTTTGTCTTTTTGCGACGGAGTTTGGCAGCCGCTTAAGCCGATGGCGAGCAGGAGCAGGATGGAAGCGACGATTTTCATCAACCTATACGTGTGTCACGTTTGCGATTTGGATTCAAGACCGGCGTGCGCTTCAAGGAAAGGCGATTTTTAACTCCGAAAGCTTTCTGAGTTGCAAACCGCCGCTGCTTGTATCGCCGTCGTCGAAACGGATGCGCGAGGAAAATGAAATAAATTGCGCTGGCAAGATCGACAAAGCTGCAAGGCGGACTCGTTAGGCTGATTCGCCCAGCGCGTAACATCGCGAAGACATTTTCGGCGGTGAGCTCTGGCGGGCGCGGGATGCTTGTGTAATGCCTTCCAAAAGCGCGCAGCCGGTGCGCGTCGGAAGTGGCGACCAACGCCTTGCCAAAGCGCGAAGCCACTTTCGCCGCCCGGCGATTCGGGTTCAAAAGACCCTTGTGAAAATGGCAGAGCTCGACCGCGTCGAAGCAATTGATTTCGTCAAGAAGACGCGGTCCGATTGAGCCGCCAAGGAGATAAAACGGATGAGGCGCGATCGTAAAGATCGACATTCCGCGCCGGGCCCGCAGACGCCGCAGATCGTCGAAGTTTTTGAGGTCCACGATTTCTTCGGCGGTCACATTCAGCACGATAACATCCGCGCCGCATAACCGAACTTCGGCGGCAGGAATGAGCAAGATTCCCATTGTCGCGGCATCGGCGAACACCTCCGGTCGATCAAAGACGGCGTCGTGCAAGGTGATCGCGAGGACGCGAAAGCCAAGCGCTCTTGCGCGCTCAAGCAATTGATGCGCGGAATAATCGATGACGTCTTTGGGATCATCCAGGGTATGGATGTGCAGATCGACTTTGATCCAATCGCGGTCATCAGCGGTAGCGGACATCGCACAAATGTAACCGCAGATTAGGTAGATTTCACGGATGGAATCGTGACTCGTTGCATCGTGATTCGTTACGCGTGCATCATTGAATCCCGATTCATGGATCACCAATCACAATGAAGAGCAAGTGGGCGATAAAGCGCTTGCGAGTCACCATTCACAATTTACCATCTACGGGAAGCGAACCGCTTCCTCTACAGCTCGGGTGGTGGAATGGCAGACACGTACGTTTGAGGGGCGTATGCCGAAAGGCATGCGGGTTCAAGTCCCGCCCCGAGCACCAGGATTTTGCCCCGCGGATCCAATATGTTGAGTTTCCGCAAACAAATGATTCGCGGCGCGGATGAGGCGCGGATCAAGCTGTGCGTTACGGAGAGGGCGCTAACGATCGCTTATCGCGCTCTTACATTGTTATCAACGCAGCGTCGTCTGGCTCGCTATCGCCAACGACGACAATGCTCCGACTAGAATGGACGCTTATGTTTTCCAAGTCTTCATGCCGCAGGCGCTGTGGGCGGGCACGCGCATCCGGCGAGGAGCCTACGGAATAGGCCCTCGGGACAGATTCGAGATTCTTGCGTCATCGCATTCGGCCACACCATAATTACGGCTGAGTGGGCTCGCAGATTCGATTGAGATGTATGACGAAATACATTTGCATGCTGATTGGCGGTGCGCTTCTCGCGGCCTGTGAGCAAAAAGACACGACGGTCAACACTCCGCCCGCCGAAAAAAAGGAGACCAACACGACGATCGTGAAGGAATCGCCGGCCCCTTCCACCAAGACAGAAACGAACACGAACATCAATGTCACGACTTCGCCCACTCCATAAGTTCGGAGTCAGAGGCTTTAAATCGATCTAAGAAGGGGAAATCGCGGGAACGCTTGATGCGCTCCGACGGTTTGGAATCTTTTCGCGCTAGGTTCGCAGCAAACTTACCGTCTTCTCCGCCCGATGGTTTCCCATATCGGCCCCTCAAAATTTCTCCTGTGCGACTAGATTTTGTGGCGCAACGGTCGCAGCGCCTGGGTTAATTTTTGCAGACCCAGATCAAGGCGAGTTTTTACGGTGCCTAGCGGCGTGCGCGTTGCGGCGGCGATTTCGCAATGGCTTAACCCGTTAAAAAACGAAAGCCTGATCGCCTCGCCCTGAAAGGGCGGAAGACGCTGTAATTTTTCCTCGAGAAATCGCCTCAGATCTGTTTGTGTCACTTCTTCATCGACGCAATGGTGATGCACTCCGTTAAGGTGTGGTGGTAGCTGCTTTTCAAACCGCTCTTTGGTGCGGCAATAAGCCTGACGCCGGCGCAGACGATCAACAGCGCGGCGACGGGCAATGGTCACTAACCAGCTGAGCGGCTTGCCGGCTTTGGGCGAATAACGCGCGGCGCTCCGCCAAATCTGGATCATGATCTCCTGCAGCACATCATCAACTTCTCCTTCTTCATGCACGATGGTGCCGATGAGCGATTTGAGACGCTGCCCATAACGGACAAAAAGTTCGGTAAGAGCCTGTTCCTGCCGGTCGGTAATTCTCGCAATGAGCGATTCATCGCAAACCTGCGCGACAGCGGCGCCATTCAATCGCGGTTTTATCATGAGTTGGAATCTGACAAATGATTGTTACGTGGTGGCATGTTGAATTGCTTTGGATTTAGGAAGATGCCGAGGCGAGAACAGGCGACAATCAGGCCATGCACCGGTTGCGCTGTCGGTTAAACTCCTATGCGCGCGTTCTGCGGCGTTCGAAATTTAATCCACCGCCAATCGCTCAGAACTGATAGTGAAGTTTGCGAAGCAAGCGCTGCTCAGCGCGAAAGCTACGCGACAAGGTCACGATATTTTGATAGCGCTTCGTCAGTCGGCCGGGCCCAATCCATCGGGATGGAATGGCAGCTTTTAGTGGGACAGATGATGCGTAACGGACCTGTGCCTCGCGTGCCGCCGATCACCTGGATTTCATATCCGGTAATAATCTTGCTGCAACAGAGGCAGTAACGTTTGTCATCCAGCGAATTCCATTTTCGGAATTGATCGAGTCGCTGCAACAACTCCAGTTTATCCGCGTCAGATAATATAACCGCGTTCAGCAGCGACATACCACCGACGTATCAGTCTCCTTTGTTTCTACAATCGGACGACCGACTGATCGCGCGGTAAGTAGAATTCCTATCGCTGCGCAAACTCGCTGTGGTCTTCCTCTGTCGCGTAGGTCAATCGTGTTCCTCGCGTTGCCTTCGGCAAGCTGCACAAAAAAGAGGCAGGTCAGGCGGATCAGCTTAAGCTCTGGCATCGGACAGCGCCTCCTGCCGCGTATTATTTAAGGCGACCATGAAAAAACAAAAGCAACCGGCTCGCCCCGCAAGGAAATCGATGCGCAACGGCGCAAAGCCTGATTCCAGCGGCCGGCGCGAGCGACGTTCTTCTCCTTCCACCTCGGTTCTGCGCCACCCGAAAACCGACTTGGAACAAACAATCCAACGATATGTCGATCTTTTCGACTTCGCACCGATTGCTTATGTCAGTTTCGACCGCGTTGGTCGCATTGAAGAGATTAATATGGCCGCGGCGCAACTCCTGGGAGCCCCAAGCGATCGATTAATCGGTACCCTGTTCGCGCTTCAGGTGATCAGGGCAGACGCCCGTCTTTTTCTAAGTCATCTACTCCGCTGCCGGTCTTCAGAGGCCCGCGTCGAGACTGAACTGCACATGAAGAAACGGAACGGGGAGATTATTCTCGCCCATCTAACAAGTTCGCCCACGAGTTCCTCGATGCATGAGGGCGCCTTGCTTTATCAGACGGCGATTGTCGATCTTACCGAGCGGAAGCGGGCGGAAGAAGCGATCCGCCAATCGGAACTGCGCTATCGCACCTTATTCGATCTTGTCCCCGCGGCTGTTTATACGTGCGATGCGGACGGTTTGATTCAAGAGTTCAACCAACGCGCGGTGGAATTGTGGGGGCGTGAACCGAAAAAGAACGATCCGAAAGAGAAATTTTGCGGCTCGTTAAAGATATTTTTTCCCGACGGCCGCTCGATGCGGCACGCAAAATGTCCGATGGCGCGAGCGTTGAAAGGCGAGACGCTCGATGCGCACGACTTGGAAATACTGATCGAGCGGCCGGACGGCTCGCGCCGGGACGTTATTGTCAATCCGAGAGCCTTTCGCAATGAGCGCGGCAAAATCGCCGGAGCAATCAATTGCCTTTACGATGTCACTGAGCGCAAGCGGGCTCAGATCGAGTTAGAAAAAGCCAAAGGTTCTCTGGAAACACGCGTGCGCGAACGGACGGCGGAAGTTCGCGCGGCCAATAAAGACCTGGAAAGTGAGATCAGCCGGCGCAAAGGACTCGAAGGTCAAATTCTCGAAATCAGCGACCGCGAACAGCAGCGCCTTGGGGAGGAGTTACACGATGGACTTTGTCAGCATTTAACGGCGATCGGGTTCATGGCACGGGCGGCTGCGCTGCGGTTAAAGGATCATCGTGTTTTCCAAGTGGATGATATCGAAAAAATCGCCGGGTTAATAAATGCCGCGGCGAATGATGCCCGCAATATCGCTCGTGGCTTACACCGCATCGATGTCGATTCAGCCGGGTTCTTAGACGCGCTGCGAGATTTGGTTGACCGCGAAATTTGGAAGACACCCTGCCGGCTGGAAATCAAAGAACCGTTTGATATCGAGGATGATGCTGCCGCAG